>Ga0180221_1000533_pt1 | contig 32542 bp, 28 predicted proteins | sample eDN5th37CKraftMG_FD_151339 | JGI IMG/M metagenome (GOLD analysis project Ga0180221, IMG submission 151339) | Enriched Miracle-Growth compost microbial communities from Emeryville, California, USA - eDNA 5th pass 37_C Kraft MG (version 2) (version 2) ...
TCCTGTCGCATGATGCGCAGACGGCCGCGGCGGGCGTCACCACGGTGCTCGATGCCCTCTGCCTCGGCGATCTCGGCTTCGATGCGGAGCGCACCGAAACCTTCCTCAACGGTGTTCGCGACCTGGATGCGCTCGCGCCTACCGGCTTGCTGAAGAGCGAGCACTTCCTGCATCTGCGCTGCGAGTTGCCGGCGGCGGACCTGCTGCCTCTGCTGGAGACCGTCGCCGACCACCCCGCCGTGCGCCTGGTGAGCCTGATGGACCACACGCCGGGCGTTGGCCAGTATGTGGATATCGACCGCTACCGGACGATGCGCCAGCGCGGCGGCAAGTCTGTCGCCGAGGTGGAGCGCCGTATCCAGGAGTTGACGGCTCAGCGCGAGCGGCTGCGCGGCCCCCAGCGTCGTGCCCTGCTCGACCGCCTTTCCCACCGCAATCTGCCCCTCGCCAGCCATGACGACTGGAACGAGGCGGAGATCGCGGAGAATGCCGCCGATGGCGTGAGGATCTCGGAATTCCCGGTCTCGCGCATGGCGGCGGAAGCGGCGCATCGGCATGGGATGCGGATCATCGCCGGGGCGCCGAACATCGTGCGCGGCGGCAGCCATTCCGGCAATGTGGCGGCGGCGGAGCTGCTGCGCGCCGGGCTGGTGGATGCCTTCGCCAGCGACTACGTGCCGCCCGCGATGATCGAGGCGGTCTGGCGCGCGGTCCCCGAGACAGGGATCAGCCTGCCCGCCGCCGTGGCCACCATCACCGCCGTACCGGCGCGCATGCTGGGCATGACGGACCGCGGCCGCATCGAGCCAGGACTGCGCGCCGATCTCGTGCGCATCCATCCGCTTGGCGACATGCCGGTCATCCGTGCCGTGTGGCGCGGCGGGGAACGGGTGGCATGAGCCTGCGTCTCGCCCTCTACTGGGCCCCTGAACGCGATGATCCCCTGCATGCCGCTGCCTCCGCCTGGTTGGGGCGCGACGCGGAAACGGGCGAGCCCGTTCCGCAGCCGAAGGTGGAGGGCGTGGATCTCCAGGCCCTGACCGCCGATGCCCGCCGCTATGGCTTTCACGCCACGCTGAAGCCGCCCTTCCACCTTGCCTCCTCCTACGTCGCGGCCCGGGAGGCCGCGGCGGCACTTGCCGCGGCGACCCGCCCGTTCGAGCTTCCGCCGCTTCAGGTGGCCGACCTCGACGGCTTCCTGGCCCTGCGCGAGAGCGCGCCTTGCGCAGCCTTGCAAGCTTTCGCCGATGCCTGCGTTCGTGCCCTGGACCCGTACCGTGCCCCTCCCAGCGAGGCGGAGATCGCCCGCCGGCGCCCGGAGCGGCTGAGCGAGCGCCAGCGCCGTTATCTCTCCGCCTGGGGCTATCCTCATGTCTTCGAGGAATGGCGCTTTCACCTCACCCTTTCCTGCCGCCTCTCGCCGGAAGAGGCGGCGATCGTGCGGCCGGCGGCCGAGAAGGCTTTGGGCGCGGTCGGGGCGCGTGTTCGAACGGTGCGGGAACTCTGCTTGTTTACGCAGGACAAACCAGGGGAAGCCTTCCGGATCTCGGAACGTCTTCCCCTGAGGGGCTGAAGGCCGATTCCTCAAATGGGGAAGAGAAGACCGGGATTTACTCATTTTAGAGAAATTTCCGAAAATATTCTTTCCGTTCAGCAATAAACGCCTCGGAAGCACAGCGATGTGACCGTGTTGTGCGGCGCATCATGTGCTTCTCGGCGGGTATTTTGCTCCAGCTTTAGCTAATCTTGTTGTTGTCTTTTCTTGTCGTGAAAGCAACATCAATGGCGACGTTCTACGGCACCCCGGCCAGCGAGATCTTTGTCTATTCTTTTCACCAAGAGGATGACGTCATCTACGCAGATGGCTTTCCTGATAATGTACCGACACCCGGCAACAACATCGTTCTTGCCGGCCTCGGGAACGACACGATCTATGCGGGATACGGCCAGGATGTCGTCTCCGGCGGCCAAGGTGATGACTCCATCTTTGGTTACGGCGCCGCAGGCACCACTCCGGGCGAGATCGACGCTCTGGCCGCCCAGGATGGCGCGGATTTCCTGGTTGGCGGGGCCGGCGATGACACCATCTCAGCGGGCGGTGGGGCCGACCGGCTTTTCGGCGGCAGTGGCAATGATCTCCTGACCGGTGGCAGCGGCAATGACATGCTGTTCGGCGATGCGGGCGATGACATTCTGCACAGCGGGCGCGGCGCCGACGTCATGCGGGGCGGCTTGGGAGCCGACACCTTCGTCTACGGCTACAACTTCCTTTCCGAGTTCGGCAGCGATGCCAATGGCGGGCGGGATGTCATTCTCGACTTTACACCCGGCACGGATCGGATCGACCTCTCTGGCTATGGCGTCGCGCCGGACGCGCTCTCCGTTCAGGCGCTGGAAAATGGCCTGCTGCTGAGCTTCGACGCCGTGTCCGAGACGGGCGAAATCGAACTGGCTGGCGTCCAGCAGTTGCAGGACGGCGACATCATCTTCGCCTGAAGCCGATGCGCGACGAGTTTCCTGCGGATCTGTCTTGTCCGCTGCAAATGCGGCGAACTTCGCGGGCAGGATACTAGCTGGCGAGAGCGCGGAGGGCTCCGAGGAGGCGCGCCGCGCCTTCCTCGGGCGTCCTGTCATTCCGGATCTCCTCCACTTCCAGTCCAGGCGGCAGGCTGGCTGCCCGCTCCAGGCGGCGGGCGATTTCGGCAGGGCTCTCGCGGCCGCGCCCGGCAATCCGGGCGGCCAGCACCGCCGGCGGCGCACTGATCATCATGACGCGGAGCCGATAGGCTGCCGGGACTTCTGCCAATGCGCCCCGCGACAGATTGGCAATCACCAAGCGGCCGCGCTCGATGTCCCGCTCAATCACACGCGGAATGCCATAATGCAGCCCATGCGCCTGCCAGTGGAGAGCGAACTCGCCCGCATCCCGCGCGGCGATGAAGGCGGCCTCGGAGAACGGGATATGCGCCTCCGCTCCGGCGTGGCGCAGCGTCTCAGCGGGACGGGTGATCGCACGACGCGCGAAGACGAAGCGGGGATCGCTCTCCAAGGCGGCCCTCGCCGCGCTCAGCAGGGTATCCTTGCCCGCGCCCGAAGGCCCTACCACCGCCACCAGCCTGCCCACCATCGCCGATTATCCCTGCCCGTTGACCGCGGGGTTTTCGGCGCGCAGAGACCAGGGAGCAAGCAGCCCAGCCTGGAGCCATGAAATGTTCACAACCCGCCCGGAGATCGCCGCCACCTTCGGCGCTGTCGGCAGCACCCACTGGATCGCCAGCCAGGTCGCCATGGCGGTGCTGGAGCGCGGCGGCAATGCCTTCGATGCCGCCACCGCCGCCGGCTTTACCCTGCAGGTGGCCGAGCCGCACCTGAATGGTCCTCTGGGCGACTGCCCCATCATCATCCATGACGCCAAGGCCGGGATGCAGAAGGTGATCTGCGGCCAGGGCCCGGCGCCCGAGGGCCTCACCGTGGCCAAGGTCAAGGGCGAGCTGGGTCTGGACCTGATCCCCGGCACCGGTCTGCTGCCGGCCATGGTGCCGGGTGCCTTCGACGCCTGGGCGACCATGCTGCGGGACTGGGGCACCTGGAAGCTGGGCGAGGTGCTGGAATTCGCCATTGGCTATGCGGAGCGTGGCATCCACTACGTGCCGCGGATCGCCGCGACGGTGGAGACCGTGCGGCCGCTGTTCGAGAAGGCCTGGCCGACTTCGGCGGCGCTGTGGCTGCGCGCCGGCGGGCCGCGCGCCGGCCAGCTCTGGGCCAACCCCACCCTGGCGGCCACCTATGCCCGCGTCGTCAGGGAAGCCGAGGCCGCCGGCGGCGACCGGGTGGCGCAGATCGATGCCGCTCGCCGCGCCTGGTACGAGGGCTTCGTGGCCGAGGCGATCGACCGGTTCTGCCGCGAGACAAGGGTGCTCGATGCCTCCGGCGAGGTTCATGGCGGCGTGTTAACCGGCGCCGACATGGCCCGCTGGCGCGCGCCCGTCGAGTCGCCGCTTTCCTACGACTATCGCGGCACCACCGTGCTGAAATGCGGCCCTTGGAGCCAGGGGCCGGCCATGCTGCAGACCCTGGCCATCCTGCAGGGCTTCGACCTCGCCGCCATGGACCCACTCGGCGCGGAGTTCGTCCACACCATCGCCGAGGCGATGAAGCTGGCCTTCGCCGATCGCGAGGCCTTCTACGGCGACCCCGATTTCGCAGATGTCCCGATGGAGACCCTGCTTTCCGAGAACTACAATGCGGAGCGCCGCAGGCTGCTTGGTCGCGATGCCTCCTCGGAGTTGCGGCCCGGCGCCATTCCCGGCCACCGCGCCTGGGTGGACCACGAGGCCGCCAGCCGCGCGCAGAAGCTTTCCGAAGTGGCTGGGGTGGGCGAGCCCACGGTGGCGCGGCTCGGCGTCTCCGGAGCGGATACCTGCCATGTCGATGTCATCGACCGCTGGGGCAACATGGTTTCGGCCACCCCCTCCGGCGGCTGGCTGCAATCCTCTCCCGCCATTCCCGAGCTGGGCTTCTGCCTGGGCACGCGTGGGCAGATGTTCTGGCTGGACGAAACGCTGCCGAACGGCCTGAAGCCCGGTAAGCGGCCACGCACCACCCTCTCGCCCGGCATGGCGCTGCGCGACGGCAAGCCGTGGATGGCCTTCGGCACCCCGGGCGGCGAGCAGCAGGACCAGTGGCAGACGATCATGCTGACCCGCATGCTCAATCACGGGCTCAACATCCAGCAGGCGATCGACGTGCCCGCCTTCCACAGTGAGCACTGGCCCTCCAGCTTCTGGCCGCGCGTGGCGCGCCCCAGCAAGCTGGTGCTGGAGGGCCGCTACCGCCCGGCGGTGCTGGAGGAGCTGAAGGCCCGCGGCCACAAGGCCGAGCTGGGCGGCGAGTGGTCGGAGGGCCGGCTCTCCGCCGTGCGGCAGGAGCCGGACGGGCAGATCTTTGCCGGCGCCAACCCGCGCGGCATGCAGGGCTACGCGGTGGGGCGCTGAGGCCCCGCCGGAGGATGGGGAGGCCGCGGCTACCGTAGGGTCTGCGGCTCCTCCTCCGCCCAGTCGCGCAGCAGCGTGAAGCCGACGGCCAACAGGACCGGCCCGAGGAACAGGCCGAGGAAGCCGAAGGCCAGCACGCCACCGAGCGCGCCCAGGATGGTCAGCAGGAGCGGCAGGTCGGCGCCGCGGCTGATCAGCCAGGGGCGGATGAAATTGTCCGCGCTGCTGATGCCGAAGGCTCCATAGACCAGCAGGAAGATGCCCCAGCCGGTGGAGCCCTGGCTCAGCAGCCAGAGGGCCGCCGGCAGCCAGACCAGGGGCGCGCCGACCGGAAGGATGGAGATCACCCCGGCCACCACGCCAAGCAGCACCGGCTGCGGCACCCCGGCGATCCAGAGGCCGATGCCGGTCAGCAGACCCTGGGCCAGGGCCGTCCCGAGCAGGCCATAGACGACACCGAGGGTCACATTGGCGGTCAGTTGCACCAGGCGGCGTGCCTGCGGCCCGGCCATGCGGCCGACGACCGCCTCCAGCCCGGCCGCCATCCGAGGCCCATCACGATAGAAGAAGAAGGAGAGCAGGATGGCCAGGACCAGTTCGGCCAGCCCAGACAGTATCGCCAGCAGAAAGGCAAGGGCCTGCTGGGCGATGACGCCGGCATAGGGCTGCAGCAGGTTGGTCAGCGGGCTGAAATCCAACTGCAGCGACCGCCACTGCTCATACAGGAAGCTGCCGATCCAGGGAATCGCCGCCAGCTTGTCGCCAAGACCGGAGAGGCCGCCGGCGATCAGGCCTTCGACGCTGTTGCGGAGGTTCTGCACGTCCTCCGCCCGGATCGGCGCGGCGAACAGCAGGGGCAGGCCGACCAGCAGCATCTCCAGCGACACCATGGCCAGGGCGGCCACGGTGGGCGAGAGCTGCAGGCGGTCCCGTAGCGTGCGGAAGGCGGGCCAGGTGCAGAAGGCCAGGATAGCCGCCCAGAGCAGTGCGGAAAGAAAGGGCCGCAGCACCAGGAAGCAGCCGATCAACAGCGCCGCCAGCGCCGCCAGCCCCAGGAGCCGTGCAGGCCGCAGGGTCCGCTCCGGCGGGGAGGAGGAGGAAATCATGCCGGGAATGTGCCCGAGCGACACGTCTTCCGCCAGCACAGGTCTCGCCTGCTTGTCTGACAACCCCTTGCGCTTCCGCCGCATCTCTCTAGCGTGCCGCAGGAAGGGCGGAGCCGCCGCCCGGGAGGAGGATACAGCAGCATGCCCCGCTTTGCCGCCAATCTGTCCATGATGTTCCAGGAAGTGCCGTTCCTGGACCGGTTCGCGGCGGCGCGCGCTGCCGGCTTCGAGGCCGTCGAGTTCCTGTTCCCCTACGAACATCCGGCGGCCGAAATCGCCAAACGGCTGAGCGACAACGGCCTGCAGCAGGTCCTGTTCAACGCGCCGCCGGGCGACTGGTCAAAGGGCGAGCGCGGCCTGACCGCCCTGCCGGGCCGGCAATCCGAGTTCCGCGAAGGCGTGAAGCGGGCGCTGGACTATGCCGCCGCCCTCTCCTGCCCTCGGCTGCATCTCATGGCCGGCCTCGCGCCGCAGGGCGTGCCCCACGACACCCTGACCGCCATCTATGCCGTGAATCTCGCCTGGGCGGCCGAGGAATGCGGCAAGGCCGGGGTGAAGCCGGTGATCGAGCCGATCAACCAGCGCGACATTCCCGGGCTCTTCCTGCGCAGCATGGACCAGGGCGCGGCGATCATCGAAGCGATCGGCCCCGAGAAACTCGGCCTGCAGTTCGACCTCTACCACTGCCAGGTGACCGAGGGCGACATCGTCAAGCGCGTCGAGAAGCATCTGCCGATCATCGCGCATATGCAGGTGGCCGACGTGCCGGGCCGTAACGAGCCCGGCACCGGCGAGGTGAACTGGCCCTTCGTCTTCGAGCGCATCGACGCACTGGGCTACCGCGGCTGGATCGGCTGCGAGTATCGCCCGGCCGGCGAGACGGTGAGCGGCCTGTCCTGGTTCGCGCCCTACAAGGCTGCCTGAGAAGCTGAAGGAGACGTCATCATGAAGATCGGGTTCATTGGCCTCGGCATCATGGGCCGCCCCATGGCGCTGCACCTCAAGGAGGCCGGACATGCGCTCTTCGTGCCGGAGCGCGCGAGCCTGCCGCAGGAGATCCGCAGCGCCGCCACGGTGCTGCCGAGCCCGTCCGCTATCGCTGAGGCGGCCGAGGTGATCATCCTGATGCTACCCGATACGCCTGACGTGGAGGCGGTGCTGTTCGGCGCCAACGGAGTCGTGCAGGCGCTGCAGCCGGGCAAGCTGGTGATCGACATGAGCTCGATCAGCCCAACCGCGACGCGGGACTTTGCGCGGCGCGTGAACGAGCGGGGCTGCGACTACCTGGACGCGCCCGTCTCCGGCGGCGAGGTGGGAGCCAAGCAGGCAAGCCTGACCATCATGGTCGGCGGCCCCCAGGCGGCCTTCGACCGCGCGATGCCCCTGTTCCAGTGCATGGGCAAGAACATCACGCTCGTCGGCGAATCGAATGGCGCCGGGCAGACCTGCAAGGTCGCGAACCAGATCGTGGTGGCATTGACGATTGAAGCGGTGGCCGAGGCCCTGGTCTTCGCGAGCAAGGCCGGCGCCGACCCCGCCAAGGTGCGGCAGGCGCTGATGGGCGGCCTCGCCACCTCGCGGATCCTGGAGCTGCACGGCGAGCGGATGATCAAGCGGACCTTCGAGCCCGGCTTCCGGATCTCCCTCCATCAAAAGGATCTGAACCTGGCATTGCAGTCGGCGAAGGAGTTGGGAGTCGCGCTGCCGAACACGGCTTCCGCGCAGCAGCTCTTCTCGGCGTGTGTTGCAGCGGGAGGCGCGGGGCTTGATCATTCCGGTCTGGTACAGGCGCTGGAGACGCTTTCCGCGCATAAAGTTGCTTAATGCCTGAAGAAATTAGCTTTAAGGTTGGATGATCCAGATATCCCACTGGAAAGTGTGAGGTGGGCAGGGTGCATCAGGATTGATTAGCGATTGCCATTCAGTGTCTCTGCCCGCATTTTCTGGCGGATAGCCGCCGGGTGAGATTCTTTCTCGGCGGGTAATTTTTTCATGGTTGATATCGTCAAGAGGGGTCATGCGTTTCGCCGATATCGGCCAGCAACTGCGGGCCTACCGTCTCGAATCCGGCCTACGGGCAGAAGAGATCGCGGCGCGCCTGGGCGTGTCCCGCGCCGCGCTCTATCGCTATGAGAAGGGCGAGGTCATCAAGCTGGATACGATCCGGCGGCTGGCCGAACTGCTAAAGATTTCCCCGCTCTCGCTGCTCGGGATCGGTGTGGAGTACTTCTCGCGCCCCGTCGCCTTCCAGGAAAGGCTGCGGCAGGTGGAGGAGCAGTCCGACCAGATCCTGCAGGTCGGCGAAGCCTATTGCTATCAGACCACGACCGAGGCTTTCGACGGCGCCCTGGCCGAGGCCTGGACCGAGGCTGCGGACGCGGCCCCCGAGCGCATTGCCGCCCGGGCGGTCGCCGATCAGGCCCTGGGGCTGCTGGCCGCCCGCAAGAAGCTGCACCAGTCGCGCCGCGCCAACATCATCGCCATGCTTTCCGAGGCAGCGCTTCGCCGCTTCCTCAGCGATGGCGTGGCAGGAAACCTGGCGCTCTCGGAGCGGACCCGCACCCGTTGTCGCCTCGCCGCCCGTGCCGAGGCGGAGAGCATTGCAAACCTGATGGAAAGCGTGCCGATCGGGTTGCAGCTTGGCCTTCTGGCTTCGGAGCCGGCGGGCAATTTCCTGGTCCTGCGTGGGCGCGAGCGGGCACATGCCTGCACCAGCCCCTTCCCGGCCGACATGACGGCCAACCCGTCCGCCATCGGCGTCGGCACCATCACGGGCGCCGATGAGGCCGTGCTGGTGCACCAGCGGGTCGCGGAAGCGGCATGGCGCAGTGCGCTCAAGGGCCCTGCGGCGGCGTCCCGCGTGCGCGACCTGATCCGAGAAGTGGGGCCCCGCTGAGCGTTACAGCGCCAGGCGGGCCTCTAGCACCTCCTCATCCTCGGCCGAGCGCTTCAGCGTGAAGCCGAGGGCGCGGACGAAGGCGATCATGGGCTGATTGTCGGCCAGCACCTGCCCGGTCACGGTCTCCACTCCCTGGCTGCGGCCCCATTCGAACAGCCGGTGCATGAGGTGCCGGCCAAGTCCTTGCCCTTTCCAGCCCGGTAGGGTCACCACCGCGAACTCTCCCTCACGGCTGCCGGGCTCCCGGATCAGCCGCGCCACCCCCACTGTCCGGCGTGCTCCGTCCGGCAGTGTTTCCACGGCGATGAAGGCCATTTCCCGGTCATAGTCGATCTGGGTCATCCGTGCGATCTGCGCGGGCGGAAGCTCCCTCAACTGGTTGAAGAATCGCCGGCGGACGTCTTCGGGCGTCAGGTGGCGGAAGGCTTCCGCATGGGCTGCCGCATCCTCCGGCCGAATCGGCCGCACCAGGAGCCTGCGGCCGTCCCGTGTCGTCCAGGGCTGCGCCAGTTCGGCGGGATAGGGCGGCACGGCGAGCTGCGCCGTGATGCCGGGCGGGCGGAGGCTTCCCGAGGCATCCAGCGCCAGGATCTCCTGCCCGTCTGCCAGCAGCGGATTGATGATGAGATTCTCGATCTCGGGAAAGTCCACCGCGATCTGAGAGAGCCGCACGGCGGTGTCCGCCAGCAGCTCAAGATCCACGGCGGCCTGGTCCCGGAAGCCTTCCAGCAGGCGCACGCTGCGGGTTCGGCGGATCAGGGCCATCGCCAGGGTGCGGTTCAGCGGCGGCAGGTCGAAGGCGACATCGGGCTCGAAGTCCGAGGTGGTGCCACCGCGGCCGTAGCTGATCCAGGGACCGAACATCGGATCGTCGCCCAGTCGGAGGCGCAGCTCATGGCCACGCTGCCGGCCATTGCCCCCCGCCTGGCGCTGTACCAGGAAGCCATCGATCCGCGCATCCGGCCGGGCCCTGCTTACCTGCGCCAGCATGGCGGCCGCAGCGGCCCTGAGGCTTGCAACGTCCCGCAGTCCGAGCGCCACACCGCCGACCTCGGTCTTGCGTGGCAGATCGGGGCTCAGCACCTTCAGCACCACGGGGAAGCCGAGCCGCATGGCAGCCGCCACGGCGGCATCCGTGTCCGGCACGGCGTGGCCCGCCACCACCGTTTGGCCATAGGCCCGCAGGATATGGAGCGCCTCCGCCTCGGTGAAGCTGAGGCGGTCCTCCGCGCGGATGGCGGCAATGAGCTGGCGCACACTGTCACGATCCGGCGTGAGCTCCAGCACTTCGCGCGCCGGGAGCTCGGCCGCGGCGGCGCGGTTGCGGCGATCCATCGCGAGGTGCAGGGCGCCGCGCACGGCCGCCTCCGGGGTCGGGAAGACGGCGATACCACCTTCCGCCAGGCGCCGCCTGGCCGGGCCGGCGCTGGCCTCGCCGAGCCAGCCCACGAGCACGGGAGCCCCGCGTGTCGCCTGGGCTGCCGCCGCTAACGCGCTTGCGGCCACCTCACCATCATGATCCGGGACAGGCGCGTGGAGCGCCACCACCGAGTCGACCTCCGGCATGCCCGCCAGCATGCTCGCCGCCTCCGCCAGACGATGGCCCTCGCTGGGCGCCAGCACCATCGGGTTGCCATGAGCTGTCTGGGGCAAGGCAAGGGCCAGGGCAGCGCGGGCGGCCTCGCTGAGCACTGCCAGACGCGCACCGCCCTGCAGCACGGCATCGGCGGCCAGCTGCGCCGGCGCCTGCCCATTGGCAACCACGGCGATCCGGTCCCCCGCGAGCGCATCCTTTCCGCTGCGGTGGGCCGGGCGCAGCCGCGCCAGGGTCTCGGCGGCCGAAAGGAGATCCTCCAGGCCGGCCACACGCAGCACGCCGGCGCGGCGCAGGGCCGCCTCCATCACCGAATCCGCGATGCCCGAGGCATCCATCTGCCGCCCGCCGGGCCGGATCGCCACCACGGGCCGGGTGCGCGCCGTGGCGCGGGCCGCCGAGATGAAGAGCCGCCGGTTCTTGATCCGCCGCAGGTCCAGCAGCACCGCCCCGGCCTCGGGGTCACGGGCGAGCCAGTCGAGCGAAAGGGCGAAGCCCAGGCCAAGATTGGTGCCGATCCCGACGATATGGCTGAACCCCAGATCCTCGCCGGCGGCCCAGTCGATGATGGTGCGCGCCATGGATGAGGACTGCGTCAGCAGGGCCAGCCGCCCTGGCCTCGGCGCCATATGGGAGAGGCTGGCATTCAAACCGATGGCAGGCAGGCAAAGGCCGAAACTGTGCGCACCCAGCGCTCGCACGCCGGTGCGCTCCGAAAGCGCGGCAAGATCGGGCGCGGCAACCGGCACCACGGCCGCGAAGCAGCCCTTCGCGGCCAGGGCCTCCATGGCAGCCGGCTGGGCCGCGGGGCGCAGGCACAGCACCGCCAGGTCAGGCGTCCCCTGGAGGCTTTCCAGGTCGGCGGCGGGCGTCAGCCCTTCCGCGGCCATGCCGATGACCTGCAGCATTCCCGTGAAGCCGCCGCCGGCAAGGTTCCGAGCCAGCAGCGACGCCTCGGGAAGGGTCGGGTCGGCGACCAGGACCACCGAACGCGGGCGAAACAGGGCGGTCTGGCGGAAGCCTGGGTGCTGGCGCGACAAGTCGAGCGGGAGCTTCATGAGCAAGCTTTCGCGTGGCCTCCACTGCGGCGCAGCATAGCCCCTTCCGGCTTCCCCGTCGCGACCCAGTGGCGGAAAGGACGGAGAGACTGGTCACCGCAGCACCTGCGGAGTAAGGGCAGCCGCACAATGGCGCGGCGGAGTGGGCCCGCAGCGCCCCGGCGGGTTGCCGCCCCGTAATCCGGCCTTTATAGCCCGTGCCATCGCCAGAGAGGTCCTTTATCTTGGCCAGTGTCGCCCCCCTCCCCGATGTCGCCCTGAATCCCGCCCTGGCAGCGCAGGCAAAGATCCTTGCCCTGCCGCTTTCCGAGGTCCGGCGCATGGCCGATGCCATCCGGGCACTGGCGATGGATGCGGTCGAACAGGCCAAGTCCGGCCACCCCGGCATGCCCATGGGCATGGCCGACGCGGCCACGGTGCTGTTTACCAAATTCCTGAAGTATGACGCCGCCGATCCGCGCTGGCCGGATCGTGACCGCTTCGTTCTCTCGGCCGGCCACGGCTCCATGCTGCTCTATTCCTGGCTGCACCTGACCGGCCATGCCGGGATGGGCATCGAGGAGCTGAAGCGCTTCCGGCAGCTCCATTCCGCCGCCGCCGGCCATCCGGAATTCGGCGAGCACCCCGCCATCGAGACGACGACCGGCCCGCTCGGCCAGGGCTTTGCCAACGCGGTCGGCATGGCGATGGCGGAGCGCATCCTGGCGGCGCGCTTCGGCAAGAGCCTCGTCGATCACCGCACCTGGGTCATCGCCGGCGATGGCTGCCTGATGGAGGGCATCAGCCACGAGGCCGCTTCCATCGCCGGCCATTTCGGCCTGTCGAAGCTGACGGTGCTGTGGGACGACAACGGCATCTGCATCGACGGCGATGTCAGCATGACCAGCTCGGACGACGTGCTGAAGCGGTTCCAGGCCTATGGCTGGGCCGTGAAGCGCGTGGATGGCCATGATCCCGTGGCGGTGGAGAAGGCTCTGGAGGCCGCCACCCGCAGCCGCAAGCCGACCCTGATCGCCTGCCGCACCATCATTGGCTTCGCCGCTCCCACCAAGGCCGGCACGGCGAGCACGCATGGCAGCCCGCTGGGCGGCAGCGAGGTGACGGCGGCCAAGGAGGCGCTGGGCTGGACCAGCGGCCCCTTCGAGATCCCCGAGGACATCAAGGCGAACTGGGAGACGGCCGGCCGCCGCTCCGCCGGTACCCGCCGCTCCTGGCTGAAGCGGCTGGCGAACCACCCGCAGAAGGCGGATTTCGAGCGCGCCATCGCCGGCCGCCTGCCGGAGGGCTGGCACGAGGCCAGCGCCGCCCTGCGCGCCCGGCTGGCTGAGGAGAAGCCGAAGATCGCCACCCGCGTGGCCAGCCAGCGCGCGCTGGAGGCGCTGGTGCCGGCCATCCCGGAGCTGATCGGGGGCTCGGCAGACCTGACCGGCTCCAACAACACCAATGTGAAGGGCTTCGGCCCGATCACCCCGGCCAATTTCGGCGGCCGCTATATCCACTGGGGCATCCGCGAGCACGGGATGGCCGCCGCGATGAACGGGATGGCGCTGCATGGCGGCGTCATTCCCTATGGCGGCACCTTCCTGGTCTTCGCCGACTACATGCGGCCCTCGATCCGCCTCGCCGCGCTGATGCGCCAGCGGGTGATCCATGTGCACACGCATGACAGCATCGGCCTGGGCGAGGATGGGCCGACCCACCAGCCCGTCGAAACCCTGGCCAGCCTGCGGGCCATTCCGAACCTCTATGTGTTCCGCCCGGCGGACGCCATGGAAACGGCCGAGTGCTGGGAACTCGCGGTGCAGCGCGCCGACGGCCCTTCCGTGCTGGCACTGTCCCGCCAGGGCCTGCCGGCGCTGCGCCAGGAGGCCGGCGAGAACCGCTCCGCGCGCGGCGGCTACGTGCTGGCCGAGGCCTCCGGCCCCCGCCGGGCCACGCTGATCGCGACCGGCTCCGAGGTACAGATCGCCATGGCCGCGCGGGAGACGCTGGAGGCGGAGGGTATCCCGACCGCCGTGGTGTCGCTGCCCTGCTGGGAGCTGTTCGCCCTCCAGGATGAGAGCTACCGTCAGGCCGTACTGGGCGAGGCGCCGCGAATCGGCATTGAGGCGGCGCTCGGCTTCGGCTGGGAGCGCTGGCTTGGCAGTGATGCAACCTTCATCGGCATGACGGGATTTGGCGCCTCGGCGCCCGCCGAGGATCTCTATCGCCACTTCGGCATCACGGCGGAGGCGGTCATCGCCGCCGTTCGCCGCAAGATTGCCTGATTGCATTCGCACAACCACCAGGAACGAGAAGGGGAAGACACCATGGCTGTTAAGGTCGCCATCAACGGGTTCGGGCGGATCGGGCGCCTGGTGCTGCGCGCCGCCTGCGAGAGCGGCCGCGACGATGTCGAGTTCGTCGCGATCAACGATCTCGGCTCGGTCGAAGCGAATGCCCATCTCTTCCGCTACGACAGCGTGCATGGCCGCTTCCCCGGCGAGGTGATCGTCGAGGGCGACAGCATCACCATCAAGGCCCATGGCAAGACCTGGGGCCCGATCAAGGTGACCGCCGAGCGCGATCCGACCAAGCTGAAGTGGGATGGCGTCGATGTCGCCGCCGAGTGCACGGGCATCTTCACCGCGCGCGAGAAGGCGCAGGTGCTGCTCGGCACGGGCGCGCGCAAGGTGCTGATCTCCGCCCCTGGCGAGGGCGCGGACAAGACCATCGTCTATGGCGTCAACCACAAGACGCTGACGGCGGAGGACAAGATCGTCTCCAACGCCTCCTGCACCACCAACTGCCTGGCGCCAGTCGCCAAGGTGCTGCACGAGAAGTTCGGCATCGAGCGCGGCTACATGGTGACGATCCACGCCTATACCGGCGACCAGAACACCGTGGACACGCTGCATAAGGACCTGCACCGCGCCCGCGCCGCCGCCGTCTCCGCCATCCCGACCTCGACGGGCGCGGCGAAGGCCGTCGGCCTCGTGCTGCCGGAGCTGAAGGGCAAGCTGGACGGGACCGCCATCCGCATCCCGACGCCGAACGTCTCGCTGGTCTCCCTCGACTTCGTGCCGAGCAAGACCGGCCTGACGAAGGAAGAGATCAACGCGGCGATCAAGGCGGCCTCGGAGGGCGAGCTGAAGGGCATCCTCGGCTACAGCACCGAGAAGCTCGTCTCCATCGACTTCAACCACAACCCGGCTTCCTCCACCTTCGACGCGACGCAGACGCAGGTGGTCGATGGCGGGCTGGTGCGCGTGATGTCCTGGTACGACAACGAGTGGGGCTTCTCGAACCGCATGAGCGACACCGCGGCCTACTACGGCAAGCTCTGAGAGCGAGGCGCAGCAGATGCCCCGCTTCCGGACGCTCGATCAGCTCGAACCCGCCGGCAAGCGGGTTCTGCTGCGCGCCGACCTGAACGTTCCGGTGCGCGACGGTCAGATCACCGACCGCACGCGCATCGAACGCCTGATCCCCACCATCCGCGAGCTGGCCGACAAGGGCGCGCGCGTCATCGTCTGCAGCCACTTCGAGCGCCCGAAGGGCAAGCGGGTGCCGGAGATGTCGCTGAAGCCGATCGCCGCGGCGCTCGGCAATGCGCTCGGCAGGCCCGTCGCCTTCGCCGATGACTGCATCGGCCCCGAGGCCGAGGCCGCCGTCGCCGCGCTGAAGGATGGCGAGGTGCTGGTGCTGGAGAACACCCGTTTCCACCCCGGCGAGGAGAAGAACGACCCGGCGATGGCCGAGGCGCTGGCGAAGCTCGGCGACGTCTTCGTCAACGACGCCTTCTCCGCCGCGCACCGCGCCCATGCCAGCACCGAGGGCGTGGCGCACAAGCTGCCCTCCTATGCCGGCCGGCTGATGCAGGCGGAGCTGGAGGCGCTGGACGCCGCGCTGGGCAGCCCCTCCCGCCCGGTGGTTGCCATCGTCGGCGGCGCCAAGGTCTCCACCAAGCTCGACCTGCTCGGCAATTTGTCGAAGAAAGTGGATACACTGGTGATCGGTGGCGCCATGGCCAACACCTTCCTGGCCGCGATGGGCAAGCCGATGGGCAAGTCGCTGCAGGAAGCCGAGATGCACGACACGGCCCTGCGCATCCTCGACGAGGCGAAGGCCGCCGGCTGCGAGGTGCTGCTGCCCGAGGATCTCGTGGTGGCCGAAGCCTTCGCCGCCAATGCGCCCCATCGTACCGTGGCGGTGGACGATGTGCCGCCGGACATGATGGCGCTCGATGTCGGGCCGGCGACGGTCGCCAGCGTGGAGTCGCGCCTGAAGCGCGCTTCCACGCTGGTGTGGAACGGCCCCTTCGGCGCCTTCGAGATCCCGCCCTTCGACACCGCGACGGTGCAGGTGGCGCAGACCGCGGCGGCGCTGACCACCTCGGCCGGGCTCAAGACCATCGGCGGCGGCGGCGACACGGTTTCCGCCCTGCGCCATGCCGGTGTCGCGGACCGCATGACCTATGTGTCCTCCGCCGGCGGCGCCTTCCTGGAATGGCTGGAAGGCAAGACGCTGCCCGGCGTGGCGGTGCTCGAAACCGCCTGACATGCTTGCCCCGGCATGTCGCCATGCCGGGGCTTTCTCCATGCGGCCTGCGCCGCGCGCATGACAAGCCCGGAAAACATGACGAGTGGGGTGGCGTGGCGGCGCTGATGGCGCCACATTCCGCCAGACCCTGACGCATGAGGAGACGTTGCGATGTACAATGACGTCCTGCTCCACATTGATGGCCAGTGGCGGCCCGCGACCGGCGGCCGTACCATTCCCGTCCTGAACCCGGCGACCGAAGAGCAGATCGGCACCGTCCCGCACGCCTCCGAGGCCGATCTCGACGAGGCGCTGGAGGCTGCGAAGCGCGGCTTCGCCACCTGGAAGAAGGTTTCCGCCTTCGACCGCTCCAAGCTGATGCGCAAGGCGGCCGAGCTGCTGCGCAGCCGCGCCGACTCCATCGCCCGCCTGATGACGCTGGAGCAGGGCAAGCCCCTGCCCGAGGCGAAGATGGAAGTGATGGCCGGCGCTGATGTCATCGACTGGTTCGCCGAGGAAGCCCGCCGTGCCTATGGCCGCGTGATCCCGGCGCGCGCCGAGGGCGTGTACCAGCTCGTCATCAAGGAACCGGTCGGGCCGGTGGCGGCCTTCACGCCCTGGAACTTCCCGATCAACCAGGTCGTCCGCAAGCTCTCCGCCGCTCTGGCGACCGGCTGCTCCATCATCGTCAAGGCACCCGAGGAGACCCCGGCCTCCCCGGCCGAGCTGATCCGCTGCTTCCTCGATGCTGGGCTGCCGAACGGCGTGGTGGGACTCGTCTATGGCGTACCGGCGGAGATTTCCTCCTACCTGATCCCGCATCCGGTGATCCAGAAGGTGACCTTCACCGGCTCCACCCCGGTCGGCAAGCATCTCGCCGCCATGGCCGGGCAGTACATGAAGCGCGCCACCATGGAGCTGGGTGGCCATGCTCCGGCCATCGTCTTCGACGACGCCGACGTGGATCTCGCCAGCAAGACCCTGGCGGGCAGCAAGTTCCGCAACGCCGGGCAGGTCTGCGTCTCGCCCACCCGCTTCCTGGTCCAGGAGAAGGTGTTCGACCAGTTCGTGGACAAGTTCGTGGCGCATGCCAAGGCCGTCAGGGTCGGCAACGGCCTGGAGGAAGGCGTGCAGATGGGCCCGCTCGCCAATGACCGTCGCATTCCCGCGATGGAGGCCCTGGTCGCCGATGCCCGCCAGAAGGGCGCCGAGATCCGCACCGGCGGCAACCGCATCGGCAACAAGGGCTACTTCTACGAGCCGACGGTGATCACCGGCGTGACGCGCGAGATGCGTGCCATGAACGAGGAGCCTTTCGGCCCGATGGCGCTGATGATGCCCTTCCGCGACTTCGACGAGGTGGTCGAGGAGGCGAACCGCCTTCCCTACGGCCTTGGCGCCTATGCCTTCACCAGGTCGGCCAAGACGGCGAACGCCATCGCCAGCAAGGTCGAGAGCGGCATGATGACCATCAACCATCTCGGCCTCGCGCTGCCGGAAGTGCCCTTCGGCGGCATCAAGGACAGCGGCTATGGTTCGGAAGGGGGCTCGGAGGCGATCGAGGCCTATCTGATCACCAAGTTCGTCTCCCAGGCCGGCCTCTGAAGCTCCTGGGCTCAGGCCAGAAAACAGCGCGGGCCGGGAGAGCGATCTCCCGGCCCGCTTCGTTTCGCGCCCTGCCCGGACGTCAGGCGCCGGTGGCCTGCTCCCGTGCGACCAGCACCTTGTCCACGCGGCGCCCATCCATGTCCACGATCTCGAATCGCCAGCCGGACCAGACGATGCGGTCGCCCTCGCGCGGCACCCGTTGCAGCAGCGCGAGCATCAGCCCCGCCACGGTGTGATAGGTCCCCTCGCCCGGCAGCTCAGGGAGTTCCAGGCGCGATTTCAGTTCGTCGCTGGGCATCATGCCGTCCAGCAGCAGGCTGCCGTCATGCCGCTCGACCACCCCGCCCGCCGCCGGTACGGCCACTGGCCCCAACTCGCCGACGATGGCCTCCAGCAGGTCGGAAGCCGTCACGACCCCTTCGAAGCTGCCATACTCGTCCATCACCAATGCGAGGCCGAGCCGGTCCGTACGGAGCCGGTCCAGTGCGTCCAGCGCGGAGAGATTGTCCGGCAGCACCATGGGGCTGCGCAGCACCTTGGCCATGTCGAGCGGCTCCCCGGCCAGGAGCTGGTTCAGCAGGTCCTTCGCCGCGACCACGCCGACCACGTTGTCGATACGGTCGTCCGCCACCACGAAGCGGGTCACCGGGCTGGCGCGCAGGCGTGTCGCCACCTCGTCCTGGGGGGCAGAGCGGTCGATCCAGTCCACCTCGGTGCGCGGCGTCATCAGGGCGCGGACGGGCTTGTCGGCCAGCCGGAGCACCCGCTCGATCATGTGCCGCTCCTCCGTCTCCAGCGCCCCGGCCTCGGCGCCCTCGGCCACCGCGGCCTTCACCTCCTCTTCCGTGATGGTCGATGACACGGGGCGGGAGGCGCCCAGCAGTCCGAGCACCAGGGCAGAGGAGCGCGAGAGCAGCCAGACCATGGGCGCCGCGATACGGGAGAGCAGCGCCATGGGGGGCGCGACGAGGGTCGCCACGGCCTCCGGATTGCGCAGGGCCAGTTGCTTCGGTACCAGCTCGCCCAGGATCAGCGAGGCATAGGTGATGCAGAGCACCACGACGCCGAGCGAGATCTGGCCCGCATAGGGCTGCAGCCCTGGCACCAGGGCCAGGACATTCCCAAGCCGCTGCGCCAGGCCCTGCCCCGCGAAGGCACCGGCGAGGACGCCGACCAGGGTGATGCCGACCTGGACCGTGGGCAGGAAGCGTTGTGGGTCCTCCGCCAGCGCCAGCGCGGCCGAGGCCCCGGCACGCCCCGCCCGCTGCATGCTGAGCAGGCGAACCCGGCGCGCGGAGACGATCGCCAGCTCGCTCATCGCGAAGACGCCGTTGAGCAGCACCAGCAGAAGAATCACAGCCAGCTCCAGCACCACGCCCATGCTGCTCACTCTCCCTCGATGACGCCGCGGGGTTCTTATCCGCTCACCGGCGCGCGGTCACGCCGCATGGCCCCAATCCTGCCATCAAGCGAACGATCCGATGCCGCATGGAGGGGCGAGAAGAGAAGCATCGCGCGACGCCGCAACGGCCCTTTGGATCTCGAGCTGCCATGAATGCACGCGCTTCCCGACTGGTTTCCGTCCCGCCCCGCGTCACGCCGGCTGGCCTCGGCGCCGGGCGCCCCTCGATGCAGCACCGCTCCGGAAAGGGCTGGCCACAGCCCTCGGCCAGCGCATCCTGGCCTCGCGTCTCGCTCCACCTGCCCCTGCAGGACGGTGCCGCGTCCGTGGCCTGCGCCACGCTCGACTCCCTCGCCGCCCTCGACTACCCCGCCCTGGACGTGCTGGTGGTCGATACTAGCGTGAGCCCGGCCGCCTGGGAGCCGGTAGCCGAGCATTGCGCCCGCCTCGGGCCGAGGTTCCGATTTTTCCACCTGGGCCCTCGGGTGGGGCAGCACGCCGCCGCGCTGAACTTCGCACTCCAGGAAACCTCCCCCGCGGTGGAGGTCATCGGCACGCTGGAAGCCGGCTGCGCGGTGCATACCGCCTGGCTGCGCCGCACCGCCCCCCTGATGCTGCGGCCCGGGCTCGGCTTCGTGCAGGGTGCCTGGATGCGCCCCGCGCCCGAGGCGCCCCTCATCCAGCATCTCGCCGCCGCCAGCCGGCCGGAAGCCCTGCCGGCACCCGCCGTGCGCCTGTGCCCATCCCTGGGGCTGATCCGGGCGGAGGCCTTGCGCCTGGCCGGCGGCTGGGTGGAGGACGCGCCGGACCATCACGCCGAGCTGGGGTTGCGCCTGCAGCGGCAAGGCTGGGAGGCCGTGCAGATGATCGAGCCACTCGGCCGCTCCCCGCTTCCGCCGGATGTCCCGGCGTGGCGGGCGGCCCAGGCCGAGGCGGCGCGCAGCGCGCTGGACCTGCTCTGGCGCCATGGTGACGTCCTGCTGAATCCCTTCCATCGCAGCCTGTCGGCGGCACAACGCCGCCAACTGCTGCGCGACCTGCTCCCCGGCGCGGTTGACCTGTCATGGCTGCTGGCAAGCTGCCTGACGCTGGTGGCCAGCCTGCTTCTGCTGCCGGTGCGGGATGCCGCCATCCTGCCGGCCCTTCCCACCCTGCTGCTGGCCCTCGCCCTGGTCGGTGGCCGGGGTGCCGCGTCCCTGGCGACGGCACGGCCTGGCACCCGTCATCTGGCGCTGCTGGCCGGCCTCGCCGCGATGCCGGTGCGCGGGATGACGCTGGCGCGCAGCCTGCTCGGCCGGCCATTGCCCTCGGCGGGCCGCTTGGCCCGGCTGCCGCTGCCTCTGATGCAGGTTGGAGCGATCGCCCTCAGCCTCACCCTGTGCGGTGCGGCCGCCCTGCCCTGGGCCCTGACGCTCGGGATACTGGCCCTGCCGAGCTTCGCATCGCTGCTGCTGGACCGGCTGCCGCAGGGCACCACGCCCGCCTCCCGCGACCGGCGTGGCAACCTGCCGCTCCACCTGTTCTCGCGCTCGCTTTCCTAGGTGAGAACCCCATCAGAGCGTTGAAGGCCTCAGGAACACAAGCCTGGCCGTGGTTGGAAACTGAAGTAAATAAAATATAAAGGTAGTTCGCTCATAGATCGTAAAGCATGTCGTAAATGCCGCCTCTCTCGTGCCTGATCGCGCAAGCCGAGCGCCGCCTCCAAGAGGCGGAAGCACGCGTGGAGAGTTGGCGGTCGATCATCGCCAAGCTGGAGCGAGACAACCCTCCCGAAGCGGCTAAGGCCTACTGGCGTTTGGCCACACTGGAAGAGGAGTTGTTCCTTGCCCGTTCTCATCGGGACAAGTTGCGCGGATCGTCTCCGGAATAAGTTCCCGTTCCAATCCTCTGAGGCTGCTCCTCTTGATTGGGTCCCCTATCTTGCCCGGGCAGGGGGTGGGCGCCGCGCCAGCCTTCCGCCCGCTCCGCGCCGATCAGCGCGAGCCCCTCGGCAACGGAGACGAACTCGCCGCCCCGTGCCACGCGCTCCGCGCCGAAGCGGTCGTCGAAAAGGCGGCGCACCGCCGGAACCAGCGAGGTCCCGCCGGTCAGAAAGACGCGGTCCACCTGCGCAGCACTCAAGCCGGCATTGGCGAGTGCCTGATCGATGGTGGCGGCAAGGCGGTCCAGCTCGGGGCGGATCCAGCGCTCGAACTCGGTTCGGCGCACCTCTTCGGCCAATTCGAAATCCCCGTGCCGGAAACGGAGCATGGCCGTCTCCTGCGTGGAAAGCGCAGCCTTCACGCCCGAGACGGCCTGATAGAGCGCATAGCCCGCCTCGTCCTCGACAAGGCGGATCAGGTTGTTCAGGCGCTCCGGATGGTCGCTGGCGCGGGCGACCTCGGCGATTTCCCGCAGCGTGCGCGGTGCCCGCATCAGGGAAAGCCGGTGCCAATGCGCGAAGCTGGTGAAGAAGCTGGGAGGCACGGGCAAATCAGTGCCCATCACCCGATAGCTGCCGCCCTTGCCGAGGCACGGGGAGACCACGTGATCGATGATGCGGTAGTCGAAAGCGTCGCCAGCGATGCCGACACCGGCATGGCCCAGCGGCGTGACCTTGCGGCGCGCCCCGGGCTCGAAGCGCAGCAGGGAAAAGTCGCTGGTGCCGCCACCGAAGTCTCCCACCAGGACAGTCGCGGGCCCGTCCAGGCTGGCGGCGAAGCGATAGCCTGCGGCCTCAGGCTCAAGCGCCAGTTCCAGCCCCTGCCAGCCCGCGCCGGCGAAGGCGCTCCGCAGGCGCCGCTCGGCCAGGACGTCATCCGCATTCTCGCCGACGAAGCGCACCGGGCGCCCGGCGGTCACGCGAGCGGTGCCAAGGGCCGCGCCGCCCCGCGCGCCGGCCAGCAGAGCGCGCAGGAAGAGGGAGATCAGTTCCTCCAGGCCGAAGGCGCGGCCGAAGACGCGCGTCTCGGTGAAGCTCCGGCTGGCCAGGTAGCTCTTCATCGACATGATGAGCCGGCTGCCGAGCGGGTCATCCAGATAGGCCTCGATCGCCCGTGGCCCCGCCGCATGCTCCAGCCGCCCGCGGCCGGCGCCGGTCTCTTCGGCCCAGAAGCAGAGCAGCGAGCGAAAGACATCCACCTCGGCCGCCCCTGCCGCGTAACGGATGGTGGACACCTCGCCGTCAGACCGGCGCAGGGCGATCACGCTGTTGGTTGTGCCGAAATCGATGCCAATCACGTCGGGCATGGCGGAACACCTGGACCTGGAGGGCCGGGCGTTAGAGCAGATTGGCCTTCGAAGGGGAATGCCCGGAGCCGCGCAAGACGCGGCGCCGCGTTATCCATTTTTTGATGTTTTCTCTCGTTGTGAGACAGATTAACCTTCTGCTAGGGATTTTCCACCGCTGACCCTGCCCCGGAGGCCCTTCATGCAGCAGGCCGCAGAGCTCCTCGCCTTCCCGCAAAGCCCGGAGGACCGCCTGCGCCTGGCCCTCCGGCGGCTGGACACCGCGCTCGCCCAGCAGGCCACGGCCGTCGCCGGGTTCCGCGCCAATCTTTCGGACCTGCGCCAGGCGGTTGGCGGGCTGGCCGGGCAGGTCCAGCGCTACCGCACCGCGCTCGACGACACCGCCGCCAAGGTGGAGCGGACGCGCGAGGCGGCACTGGAGCTGGAGCGCACTGCGGACAAGATGGCGGCGCTGGCCTGACCCGCCCGGACGGGCTAGCCTGCCGCATCTTCAGGGAGCGAGGCGGCGTCCGCGGGCGCCGCCCTCCCGAACCGAGCAGGATTGAGTCCGTGGCCCCGCATCCCTTGATCGAGACGTTCCGCGCCGCCCGCATCGTGCCCGTGGTGCGCACCAGCACCGCCGCCCATGCCGCCATAGCCGTCACCTGGCTGCGCGAGGCCGGTATCCGCATCTTCGAGATCACCCTGACCATCCCCGATGCGGTTTCCGTCATCCGTGACATCGCCTCCGATCCGGAGCTGCTGGTGGGCGCGGGCACGGTGCCGGACGCGGCCTCGGCGGAAGCCTGCATCTCGGCGGGCGCGAAATTCCTGGTCTCGCCCTGGGTCGAGCCCGCCCTGGCACCGCCCGCCCGCGGCGCCGGCGCCTGCCTGATGATGGGCGCCCTGACGCCGACGGAGGTGCGTGCCGCGCGCGCGGCCGGTGCCGATGTGGTGAAGATCTTCCCGGCCAGCTCGGTGGGCGGCCCCGCGCATATCAAGGCGCTGCGCTCGGTGTTTCCGGATGCGGTGCTCTGCCCGACCGGCGGTGTCGATGCGCGGAATGCCGGCGACTACATCGCCGCCGGCGCCGCTTTCGTCGGCATCGGCGGCAAGCTGGTGGACGAGGCGGCGATCCGCGCTGGCAACCGGGGGGCGGTCGAGACGGCCGCGCGCGAGGCGCTCGGAATCCTGCAGGCATGAGTCGCGTGGATATCCTCTCCATCGGCGAGCCGATGCTGGAATTCAACCAGCTCCCGCCGGATGAGCAGGGCCGCAAGCTGTATCTGGAAGGCCATGGTGGTGACAGCTCGAACGCCGCCATCGCGGCGGCACGCGCGGGCGCGAAGGCGGGCTACATCAGCGCCATCGGCCAGGACGCTCCCGGTGAAAGCTTCCTCCGGCTCTGGGAAGCCGAGGGCGTGGACGCCTCCACGGTGCTGCGCCGGAAGGATGCGCCGACCGGCATCTACTTCGTGACGCATGGCCCCGATGGGCACCAGTTCACCTTCTATCGCAGCGGCAGCGCGGCCAGCCGGATGGTGCCGGACGAAATGCCGGAGAAGGCGATCCAGAGCGCCCGTATCCTGCATGTCACCGGCATCAGCCAGGCCATTTCGACCTCCGCCTGCGATGCCTGCTTCCGCGCCATCGAGATCGCGCGCGCGGCGGGGGTGAAGGTGTCCTACGACACCAACCTGCGCCGTGCGCTCTGGCCATTGCCGCGTGCGGTGGCGACCATTCATGCCGCCTTGCGGATGGCCGACATCGCCTTCCCCAGCTACGAGGATGCCGTTGCCCTCACCGGCCTCGAGCAGCCGGACGCCATCGCCGACTTCTATCTCGAAATGACACCGCTGGTGGTGTTGAAGCTCGGCCGCATGGGCGTGATGGTTGCCACCCGCGAAGGTCGCACCACCCTGCCCGGCTGCACCGTCCAGGCGGTCGATGCCACAGGTGCCGGCGACACTTTCGCGGGCAACTTCCTGGCGCGCACCGTGCTGGGCGATCCACCGCTGGAAGCGGCCCGCTATGCCAATGCCGCCGCGGCCCTTTCAACAACAGGCTATGGTGCCGTCGCGCCCATGCCGCGCCCCGAGGCGGTGCGCGCGCTTCTCGATCAGAGCGGCTGAGACAGGCGCTTCATCGTTGAGCAGGGCGCCGCGACCGGCGCCCCGCAGGAGTCAGCGCTGGAGTGCGTGGGGGCGCGGCTCGTGCAGCCCGCCCGTACTGGATCGAAGTCGCGGGTTTCAGGAATGGGGGCGGCGGAGGGCTGCCGGCGGGTAGCGCCTTTCCGAGCGCCGATGGCAGACGAGAGCATAGCCGTAGCGCACCACCCCATAGCCGCCCAGGCCGATGCCGAGGAGGCTTGCTCCCCACAGCAAGGCGGCGAGGATGTCCTGCGGTCCCATCTCAGGGGTGGCTCTCGTCCCTCATTCCCAGATTATGGCCCTTCCAGATGACGAATTCCAGCCTGAGCACATAGGCGGCCGACAACAGCCCGGTCGCGGCCAGGGCAGCGCCATAGGCGTGCAGGACATTCGGCTGCAAAGCCCGCGCCAGCGCCTGCGGGTCGGACATGACCACCAGGCCGAAGACAGCAGCATGGGCACATTGAAAGAACAGCAGCAGCGCCACCATCCAGCGGTTGAAGCTGCCTTCGCACTGCCAGGCACGATCCGCGGCACAGGCCCGGAACAGGAGGTCCGAAACCGGCCATAGGGCGAGCGTCAGGCCCAGGGCCGAAGCCTGCGGTCCGAATCGCACCAGGAATTCCCCCAGGTCCGCGCCCGCCATGGGGGTCCGGTAGTTGTCACGAAAAATCACCGCCAGCGTCCCGAGGAGGCCGAAAGCCTGCGCAAGGGTCCAGCGCGCAAGGTTCTCCATCACCTCCTCTCCTCCCGCCCAGATGTGCCATGCCTGGGCTCAGGGGGCAATGTTCTTGTTGTGTTCTTGCGTTCAATCAGGCGAGATGGCGTTTCCGCTGCAACCATTCCAGGAGGCGGGCCGGCTCAGAGGCGGCACGCCGCGGTCTCGGCCGCGCGGCGCCGGACCTCGCGCCAGAGTCGCAACTCACGTCGGGCATCATCCAGGGCCCGGTGCGCCGGAACCTCCGCCGCCTCGATGGCCTGTTGCGCGGCCTGGAGCAGGTTCTCCACCTGCTCCGCGCTTGCGCCCTCCAGGGCAGCCTGCACGGCCTGCCGCTGTGCCTCCTCCGTGTCGCGCAGGCGCAGGGCGTGGCGCGGCAATCCGGCCGCCCGGAGCAGCCGGCTGAGCCACTGGCCGTCCCATGACGGTGCGGAGGCATAGAGTTCATGGCCCGTCAGCGCCTCGACCATGCGTCGCGCCACGACCTCATGCGGGCAGCCTTCCCGCATCAGCCGTTCCAGGGGGATGCCATGGACCTGCTCCGCCTCGGCGCTCCATTCCTGCCAGTCCGGCGCCGGGCGGATCAGGTAGCTTTCCTCCGTTCCATCCTCGGCCGCCCAGCCCACCTCCACCGGGAAGCCGTGCTTGCCCAGGCTGCTGGCCTCGAAGTCGACGAAGATGATCACGGGCCGGCCCCCTTCTTTCAGCCGCTTGCAGCAAACGCCCCGCGCGGCGAATGGTCGCGCCGCCCGTCGGCATTCCGTCTATGCCGTTCGCTCGCGCAGAATGCATGGCAGTGGTGGTGACCTTTCCGCGAAGCTGAATGACAGTAGCGGCATGCCCGACCACGAATCCCGGAACAGCCGATCCTCCCCTGAGTCAGCGGAAGGCCTGGCCGCCATCCGGCACCCGCCGCTCTGGCTGCTGGTGCTGGTGACCACCTCGGGCACGCTCGGCATCCATATCTTCGTGCCCGCCCTGCCGCAGGCCGGGGCGGAGTTCGGTGTCGGCAACGGCGCGATGCAGCTCACCATCAGCCTCTACATCCTGGGGCTGGCGGTCGGACAACTCGGCTATGGACCGCTTTCCGACAATCTGGGGCGGCGCCCCGTGCTGCTCGGAGGGCTGCTGCTCTACACGCTGGCCAGCCTGGCCGCGGCCCTGGCACCGACCGTGGAATGGCTGATCGGCGCCCGTCTGCTGCAGGCCCTCGGCGGATGCGCCGGGCTGGCCCTCGGCCGCGCCATCGTCCGCGACACCTCCGAGCCGCGGGAGGCCGCCTCCCGCCTGGCGGCGCTCAGTCTCGTGGTCTCGGTGGGGCCGGGCATCGCGCCGCTGATCGGCACCACCCTGTCGGAAGGGCTGGGATGGCGCGTCATCTTCGTTCTTCTCTGCGCCATGGGCGGCACGACGGCGCTGCTCGTGACCTTGCGCCTGCCGGAGACCCGGGCCGGCCAGTCCGGCCGGAGCGCCGCCGCGCTGGCCCGCGACTACAAGGCCCTGCTGCGCTCGCCGGCCTTTCTCGGCTATGCCATCGGCGGCGGCTGCGCCACCACCAGCTGGTACGCCTATCTTGCCGCCATGCCCTACATCTTCGTGCAGCAGACGGGCGGCCAGTGCAGGAGGTCGGGCTCTGCTATCTTCTGCTGGTGGGCGGAACCTCGGTCGGCAATCTGGTGGCCAACCGCCTCGTCGCCCGCCTCGGCTTCCAGCGCCTCATGCTCTCGGCGAGCGGCCTGGGCATCCTGGGGGCCATCATCTTCCTTGCCGCCGTGCTCGGCGGATACCTGAACCTCGCATTCGTCGTGGGCGGGCCGCTGCTGTTCACCATCGGCGTCGGGGTGGCCAGCCCTCTTGCCCTCACCAAGGCGGTCAGCGTCAATCCACAGATCATCGGCTCGGCGGCCGGGCTCTACGGGTGCAGCCAGATGGCGGTCGGCGCATTATGTGCCTCGCTGGCGGGCGTCGGCGGCAACCCGGCGCTGGCAGCCGCCTTGGTGCTGACATGCGCGGCGGCGATCGGGCAGGTCGCCTTCTGGACCGGCCTGCGCTGGGAGGCGAGCCGAGGCGCGTGAGGCGGAGCCGCGCGAGAAGCCCAACGGGAGCACAGGCCGATGCCAGCGAGAGCCTCAGGTCTGGTTCTGCCGCGCCCCCTGCGGCACTGGGTCGAGCAAACGGCTGAGGCATTCCTCCAGCCGCCGGCGGGGCCGCGCATCGATTTCGCGCAGCCGGCCGGCGAACCGGCCCTGGCGCCGCCGACCTCGATCTCCTGGCAGGTCTTCCGCAACCCCGTGGCCGTCTTCATCGGAGGGGTGGCCGCGGTCATCCTGGAACTGGCCGAGCCCCGGGTCCGCGCCGGTGTGTGGAATCACACCTCCTTCCGCACCGATCCCGTGCGGCGCCTGCAGCGGACCGGCCTCGCGGCCATGGTGACGGTCTATGGCGCGCGCAGCCTAGCCGAGGCGATGATCGCCGGCGTGCGCCGCGCGCATGCGGAGGTGCGGGGCGAGACGGAGACGGGTCTCCCCTATCGCGCCGACGATCAGGCCCTGCTCGACTGGGTGCAGGGAACGGCCTGCTTCGGCTTCCTCACGGCCTATTGCCGCTTCGTGCACCCTCTCCCGCTCGACAAACGCGATGCATTCCTCGCCGAGGCCATGCCGGCTGCGCGACTGTATGGCGCTTTCGGCGCACCGAGCAGCACCGCCGAAATGGAGGCGCAGTTCGCCGCCATGCGGCCGCGACTGGAACGCTCGGAGATCGTGCAGGAGTTCCTCGACATCATGCTGCGGGCGCCCATCCTGCCCCGCGCCCTGCGGCCCGCGCAGCGCATCATGGTTTACGCCACGATATCCATCATCCCGCCCTGGGCGCGGGATCTGCTGGGGCTGAAGGACAGGCTGCGGCCAGGGGAGGACTGGGCGCTGCGCATGGCGGGGCGGCTCGCCGACCGCCTGCTCCTGGAGCGAAGCCCCGCCGTACAGGCCTGCCACCGGCTGGGCGTGCCACCCGAGTTGCTGCTCGCCTCACGGTCCGCAGGGCGCGGCTCGGGCAGCCCTCGTAAGGATGGAGGCGCCTGAATGGGCTGCGTGCAGCCGGGCCGTTCCACCACACTGCAACCTCGGTGCCGCCGAGGCTCTTCCTCCGCAAACGGAAAGGCTGAGCATGGCGCGCTTCCTTGGACGATGGCTGGCGGATTCCATCCGGCTCGGGCTCGCTCTGTTCCTGGCCCTCGCTGCCATGCAGCTCCCGGCCATCGCCCATGGCTACATCACGGCCCTGCGGCAGATCGCATTGGCGACCGATCGCGACATCGCGGAGCGGCAGGACATCGCGCGCCAATTCTATCGCCTGCCGCCCGCCGCGCCGGAATCCGAGGTGATGGCCCGGCTGCGGGAAGCGGAACCAGCCAATGCGGCCGGCCTCAGCGCCTCGCAGGAGCGGGCCGCCATCCTGCACGCCACCCACGATCGGCTTGCCGCCGCACCACCCCTGCTGCGCCCGGTGCTGGCCGTATGGGATGGCCTGAATGGTCAGCAGGCCGACAAGCGCGCCGTGCTCCATACGGTGCTGGCGGATCATGTTCCCACGGTGCTGCTCAGCGCCGCCCCTGCCACCTACGGGCTTGCGGGACTGATGCTCGGTCTTCTCGTCGCGGAACTGCTACTCGCCCCGTTCCGGCGACGTCGCCTGCACGCCGTGTGAGTGGCGGCCAGCACGCTAAGGCAGCCGCGCGAGGCCCTCGGACAGCAATGCGAAGAAGCCCTCGGCATCCACCTCGTTCAGCCAGGTTGCGTTCGGTGGGCGCCCCGTGTTGCCGAACCAGTCCGCCACCGTCATTCCCAGCGTCAGTGGGCTCGCCGTCTCCACGGCGACATGGATACGGCGGCCTCGGAACAAGGCCGGCCGCAGGAGAAAGGCAATCACGCAGGGGTCGTGCAGGGGGCTGCCCTCCTGCCCGCGCTCGCGATGCGGCTCGCCATCGGGGCCGGAGAAGAGAGCCGCCACGGCCTGCGCCGCCTCCGTGCCGATCCGCCGCAACCGCGCGAGGCGCTCCCGCGTCATCCGGACCTGATGCGTCAGGTCGAGCGGCAGCAGTGTCAGCGTCAGGCCACTTTCCAGCAGGACCGCGGCGGCTTCGGGATCGGCATGGACATTGTATTCCGCCGCCGGCGTGACATTACCACCCTCGCTGCGGGCGCCGGCCATCCAGACAACCTCGGCGATACCGGTGACGATATCAGGCGCCTTCACCAGCGCCATGGCAAGGTTGGTCGCTGGACCCAGCAGGCAAAGCGTGATCTCGCCGGGAGCGGCGGCGCGGAGGGTTTCAATCAGGTGGTCCACGCCATGGGTCGCCCGCGCCGGGACCTCTGGCTCCGGCAGATCCAGTCCGCTCAGCCCGGTGCCGCCGTGCACATGCTCGGCCGTGATGGCCTGACGCACCAGCGGACGGGCGCAGCCCGGATAGACCGAGATCTCCGACCGGCCGCCGAGCGCGAGCAGCCGCCGGGCATTGCTCTCCGTGCGCGCCAGGGGGACATTCCCGGCCACGGCCACCAGGGAGAGCAGTTCCAGTTCATCGGGGGCCGCCAGCGCCAGGAGGATGGCGGCGGCGTCGTCCTTCCCCGGGTCGGTGTCGATGATGATCTTCCGCGTCATGCGTCCCCTCAGCCCGATGATCCTGGAATATGGAGGCCCGGCCGACGCGCCGCGAGCGCCATGCAGGCCCCGCAGGTCTCCAGGGCATCGAAGGGCCTGTCGCCTCGTTGCGGGCAGGCGGCAGCATCAGCACCCGAATACGCACCGCGTCCTGAGTGGCCCATCATTCGCAGCGAGGGTACGCCGCCCCATATCCGTATCCCTCGAAACCGGGACCGCTCATGAAGACCATCGCCGCCAGCCTGCTGCTGCCCTTTCGCCAGATCACCGATCCCGGTTTCCGGGGACCGCTGCTGAAGGGGCTGCTCGCCGCCATCCTGGCCTTTGGCGGCCTGGCCGTGCTGGCCGATTGGGGCGTTGGCGCGCTGGTCGGCGGCCAGGGCTGGCTGGCCACCATGGCCGGGCTGCTCGGCGGCGCGCTGGTGCTGCTGACGGCAATCTGGCTGTTCGTCCCGGTCCTGCTGGCCATCACCAGCCTCTTCCTGGACGAGGTGGCGGAAGCGGTGGAGCGGCGCTTCTACCCCGCCCTGCCGCCGGCCGAGGGCGCCTCCCTCTCCGCCCAGATCCGCGCCAACCTGGCGCTCTCCCTCCGGCTTCTGGTGCTGAGCCTGATCATCCTGCCCCTGACGCTGCTGCTGCCACCCGTCGGGGTGGTGCTGTTCTGGGCGGTCTCCGCCGTCTCCCTCGGCTACGGACTGTTCGAAGGGGTGGCGCAGCGCCGCATGTCGGTGCCGGAATCGCGCATCCTGCGCCGGCGCCGCCGCACGGAGGTCCTGGCGGTCGGCGCCGTGCTGGCGGTCGCGGCGGTACTGCCGGTCGCCAATCTGCTGGTGCCCGTGCTGGGCACCGCGGCGATGACCCACCTGCTGCATCGCGGCCGGGAACAGGCCTGAAAACCACCGCCGGCGATTGACCATCCGGCGCCTGCAACGGATAGGAGGGCCGGTCGGCTGCGAACCCTCCTGGCCGTCTCCTTGAGCAAGGTGCTGGCATGCTACGGCGCTTCTTCAGTTACTACCGCCCTCATCGCAGGCTCTTCCTGCTGGACTTCTGCTGCGCCGTGCTGGCCGGCCTGCTGGAATTGGGCTTCCCCATCGCGGTGAAGACCTTTGTGGACGATCTCCTGCCGCAGCAGGACTGGAGGCTGATCCTGCTGGCGGCCGCCGGACTGCTGGTGGTCTACTTGCTCAACACCGGTCTGATGGCGGTCGTCACCTACTGGGGCCACATGCTCGGGATCAACATCGAGACCGAGATGCGCCGTAAGGCCTTCGACCATCTCCAGAAGCTCTCCTTCCGGTTCTACGACAACCAGAAGACCGGCCATCTCGTGGCTCGCGTCACCAAGGATCTGGAGGAAGTGGGCGAGGTGGCCCACCATGGGCCCGAGGACCTGTTCCTGGCGGTGATGACCTTCATCGGCGCCTTCATCCTGATGTTCAGCGTGCACGTCCCCCTCGCCCTGCTGACCGCGACGATCGTGCCGGTCATCGCCTGGGGCTCCACGCATTACGGCGCGCACATGACCCGCACCTGGCGCGCCCTCTTCGGGCGTGTCGGCGCTTTCAACGCCCGCATCGAGGAGACCGTGGGCGGCATCCGCGTGGTGCAGGCCTTCGGCAACGAGGACCACGAGCGGGCGCTCTTCGCGCAGGACAACGCGCGGTACCGCACCACCAAGCTCGAGGCCTATCGCATCATGGCGGCGAGCATGTCGCTCAACTACCTCGGGATGCGGCTGACGCAGATGGTGGTGATGCTGGCCGGGAGCTACTTCGTGCTGAACGGCCAGCTCTCGAACGGCGAGTTCGTCGGCTTCCTGCTGCTGGTCGGCGTGTTCTTCCGCCCGGTGGAGAAGATCAGCGCGGTGATCGAGACCTATCCCAAGGGCATCGCCGGCTTCCGCCGCTACACGGAGCTGCTCGACACGGAACCGGATGTCACCGACGCGCCGGATGCCGTCCCCGCGCCCCCGCTGCGGGGCGAGATCCGCTACGAGGGGGTGCGCTTCGGCTACGGGCCCGGCAAGCCGGTGCTGGACGGCATCGACCTGCATGTCGCGGCGGGCAGCACCGTGGCCTTCGTCGGCCCGTCCGGTGCCGGCAAGACCACCCTGTGCTCGCTGCTCCCCCGCTTCTACGACGTGCAGGCCGGGCGGATCACCATCGACGGCATGGACATCCGCGCGATGACGCTCGCCTCGCTGCGCGCCCAGATCGGCATCGTGCAGCAGGATGTCTTCCTGTTCGCCGGCACGCTGCGCGAGAACATCGCCTATGGCCGCCTCGGCGCCTCCGAGGCCGAGATCCGGCAGGCCGCCCGCCAGGCCCGGCTGGAGGAACTGATCGCGCAGCTTCCGGAAGGTCTCGACACCGTTGTCGGCGAGCGCGGCGTGAAGCTCTCGGGCGGCCAGAAGCAGAGGCTGGCCATCGCCCGCATCTTCCTGAAGAACCCGCCCATCCTCATCCTGGACGAGGCGACCTCCGCCCTCGACACCGAGACGGAGCGCGCCATCCAGCAATCCCTGGCCGAACTGGCGAAGGGCCGCACGACGCTGGTCATCGCGCACCGGCTGGCGACCATCCGCAACGCGGACCGGATCGTGGTGGTGGATGGCAGCGGC
>Ga0180221_1000537_pt1 | contig 32447 bp, 27 predicted proteins | sample eDN5th37CKraftMG_FD_151339 | JGI IMG/M metagenome (GOLD analysis project Ga0180221, IMG submission 151339) | Enriched Miracle-Growth compost microbial communities from Emeryville, California, USA - eDNA 5th pass 37_C Kraft MG (version 2) (version 2) ...
CGCGAGACGAGATTGCGTGTATCGTTCCAAAGGACCCGGTCACGGGAAGTCTTCTGTGCGTCGTGCAGGATGTACCCGCACGCTCCTTTGAAACTCTGCCCGCGCTTGTGGAGCCGGGGGATCATCTGCGGTGGTCCTCGTTCTGAGGGTGGCGATTTTCTGGGAAAGAAGTTCATCGGCGAGCAGGGTGCTCAGCAGCGTATTGATGGTGCGCCACGCATACATGACCTCGGTCGGCAGGTTGCTGTTGGTTGCATGGGCGATCTGGTTGACGTTGTTGCCGATGCGGCGCAGCTCCGTGAACAGGGCAGGGTCCATGGCGCGGTAGGCGGGACGCGCGCCCATCTCGACCTTGCCTTCGAGCACCAGCCGCTCGCACAGGCCCGAGACGGTCAGGCCGAGCTCTTTGGCCTGCGAGGCCTTCAGCGCGTAATCGTCCTCGGTCATGCGGATGCAGACCATGCGGCTGCGCGTTGCCTTCGCGTGTGTGCGTCGTCGCGGCACTCGTATTGCCTCACAGGGTTGGGTTCGGGACGCGGGAAGCGTCCTGACCGGAGGGGCCCAGGGGAGTGCGGATGCACGCTCCCCGGCGAGTGGGATTTGAATATCGATATCGGCGTAAGCCGTAATATCGATATCAAATCCACATCTCGCTACTCCGCGTTTCAGGGTACGTTCTCCACTTCCAATGTCCCTATTGGTTTTGCAGTTATTCCCAACTTCGTTTTCGCTGATTGCGATAATTCCTGCAATTCCGTGCATCGCAGAACCTGGCTTCACATAAACGGAATTGAGCGGACATACGTGCGCATGACTTCGTGCAAATATTTTTGCTCCGCACCTGGCCGAACATTTCTGAATGTCGCCACGCACCGGGAGATTTCCGCGCACGTTTACAGACGCTGCGAACCAAAACACCAATAGCGGTCTGCGCGTTTCGGGCGAGGACCGCAATGACCCAAAACCTCTTTACCGATTCAGAATTCCCACCGCGCGGCTCCGGCATCGCGGGCCGCCATGAGGCGGCGCCGTCCACGCGTTGGGCGCATCCATGGGAACTGGGGCCTAACTGGGACTGGCGCCCGGGACGGGTACTTCTCGGGCACTGGCAGGGGCGTCTGATCGGCATCGACGACGACCGCCACGTGGTCACCGTGGCGGGCAACCGCGCGGGCAAGTCGTCGACGGTGCTCATTCCAAACCTGCGGCGCTATCCGGGCTCGGTGATCGTGCTCGATCCAAAGGGCGAGCTAGCCCGGGCGACGGCTCAGGACCGCATGCGCATGGGCCAGCGTGTCTATGTCCTCGACCCGTTCGGCGAGACAGAATTAACATCAGCCGCGCATAACCCGTTCGACGAACTCGGACACGGAAACCCTTCGCATGTCGCAGCCGATGCGGCGCAGGTCGCGGATGCGCTTATCATCGCCAACAACAAGGACCCGCACTGGACCGACAGCGCACGGAACCTGATCCGTGGCCTGATCCTGCATCTTCTCGCGACGACGAGCGCCGCGACCCTGCGCCGGGTGCGGGCGCTGCTGAACGTCACACCGGCGGAACTGGACGAGCTCTTTACTGCCATGACGGAATCCGATGCCTTTGACGGCATCGTCTCCAACGTGGGCCGCTCCTTCCTCGGCAAGCTCGAAGCAGGCGGACGCGAATTGCAGGGCATTCTGTCGACCGCGCAGGAGCAGACCGCTCCACTCGACGACATTGCCAGCGTCACTGACCGGAGCGACTTCCGGCTTTCGGATCTCGCAACGAAGCGCGTGACCATCTACCTGGTGCTGCCCGGCATGCGCATGGGCACGCATTACCGGTGGCTGCGTCTTGTCATTCAGCTGGCGCTCGCGGCGATGGAGCGCAACCGCGTTCCGCGCGGGCAACTGCCTGTGTGGTTCGTGCTGGAGGAATTCCCGTCGCTCGGCCACATGCGTTCCATCGAGACCGCCGCCGGGCTGATGGCGGGGTTCGGCGTCAAGCTCTGGAGCGTGTTGCAGGACTTAACGCAGCTGAAGACCCACTACCCGAAGAGTTGGGAGACGTTTCTTGGCAATGCCGGCGTGGTGCAGGCCTTCGGCAATGCGGATCTCACCACCACCGAGCATCTTTCGAAGCTGCTTGGCGCGACCCAGGTGCTGGAGCGGCAGGCGGTGCGCCTGTCAGGCCAGGCCATGAGCCAGGGCGATTCCGGCATACGCGAGCATTTGCGCAGCGTGCGCCTGCTCGATCCCAACGAGATCACGACGCAGTTCAGCCGCGAGACCAACCGCCAGCTGATCCTCGTGCCCGGACGTCCGCCCATCTATCTGGAAAGGCTGCCCCATGATTACGCCTGAGCTTTGGAGACACAGGCCCGTTCGCGAGCGCAATGAAGACGGCACACTGCGTGAAGCGGGCTATCGTTGGGATCAGTACCGCATCCTGGAAATGCTGGGCTTCGGCGCAGCCGCGGTCGGGGCGCTTGTCCTCGCCCCCTTCATGCATGCTCTACACAGCCATGAGGCCGGCGTGGCTGTCGCCGCCGTGGGCCTTGCCATGCTGGCAGGGCTTGCGTGGGTCATCAGGTACCCGCGGACGATCCTATTCACGCGCGCGGGCCGCGTGCGCGCGCCGCATGGCATCGCGGGACGCTTCTGGGCGCGCGATCTGGGGCCCCTGTCGGAAGTTTCGTCGATCGAGCTCACCTCATCCTGCCGCGACTTCGGCGTCGTGCTGTTCACGAGCGAGGGGCGCACAATTCTGCTGGCCGAGCGCATGCGCAAGGTCGATGCGCGCCTCGTCGCGGTGCAGGCGACCAAGGCGCTGCAGGAGATGCGGCAGAGCATGGCGACCGTGGCAGGTCAGCTTCGGCCTGCTGGCGCGTCAGCTTTGCTGGTGCACTGATTCACGGACCGGACGTGCCCGGCAGGCCTTCGGGATGCTGATCCAGAAAACCGCATACGCGGTCATAGAGCGCGACGCCCTCCCAGCCCGTGGCGGCATAGTCGATGCGCTCCAGATAGTCGCGGATGTCTGCGATGAGTGCGGCAGGGTCGCGCAAAGGGCTTTTCGATTGGGAGGTCATGACCAGACCTCCCGTTCGAAAGCTTCGGGCGTTCCCGTCTCGACGCGGCCATCGCGGCGCCGGAAGGCGGTTTCGCCGTCGAGATCATAGAGATCCTGCGCGCGGAAGATCGTGTCTTCGATGCGGGCCTCGTAAGCGTCAGCGGCGAGGCGGTTGAAGATGGTGGAAAAGGGGCTCATTGCTGAGCCCCTTTGTCTTCGCCGTCCTTCTCGGTGAACTCGCGGACCACGACCTTGTTGGACAAGGGCAGGGCTTCGAGGATGAGGTTTGCCCCCTTGCCGTCGCCGTGCAGCCAGGCCGCGCCGATCTTGAGCCAGTGGGCGTTGTCGCCTTCGCCCTGCACCACGTAGACGCCGTGCGTCGGGGCTTTCTTTTCTTTCGTTTGCTTCTTCATGTGAATCTTCCGTTTTTTAGGTTGTCGGCCAGACACCGCGTCGGCCTTGATGGGGGCGTGAACAACCGGCGCCCATGCGAGCGGGTCAAACGCCGCGCGAAGCGCGCCGAAGGGGCGGAGCTGCACAAGGCTTTAAGCCGCGGAAGCGAGCCGCGTTGATCCATAGCGAGCGGGCCCGGTTAGACCCCATCCTGAAAAGGCCAAGCGTGGATTGGCTCAAGTTACTGCAAGAAACGGCGGGCACGTTGAAGGAGCTAAAAGGGAAGAAGCACTGTGCCGCATCGGAGGCGGAGCACGGGCGGTGCACATCGCCTTCAGGATATGATTGGGACGGAAGACTGCAAAGCCAGGGTACACGGCGGTTCCACGTGCCCCGGCAAGGAGGCTGGCGAGAGGATGGAAGGCCCCGACAAAATAGGGGAAAGAAAAAGAGAATCCCAGACAGACCCGATAACCCCAGGCTTGGTGTTGACCTATTAACCCATTAGACAGTACACTGATTAACAGGTCGGAATATGCCGATCTGGGGCTTGATAACCCCATTACGATAAGCGGCGGACACAGCCGGAATTGTGTCGCTTCTCGGTCTAAAGGCCGGGAGGCGGCGCTATATGTCCAAGCCTCCGCGGCCAAAAAGCGCCGCGCCGTTTCCTTATCGTAGCGGTTATCAACTCCCGGCCACCAGCCAGCATGTGTGGTGCAGGTCTGGTCGGCTATTTGCGGTGCATTGCCGGGGGTTGATGACATCAGGTTCGCTTTCATCGTTTCTATCTTCTCTCGCCGCCTGCGGCCTCGCGTATAGCGTCAGGGCGCTGCGTAATCCCCGTCCTGGAAAACCTTTAGGCCGGGAGGCGGCATTACATGTCCAAGCCTCGCGGCCAAAAAACGCCGCTCCGTCTTCTAGCGATAGCGGTTTCGAACTCCCGGCCACCAGCCAGCATGTGGCGCAGGTCTGGTCGGCTATTTGCCGCAACGGGGGACGATGATGCGCGCCGATGGTGCCCTTGGTAATAGTTTGTGTTCGGGAGCCCGGCCCTGCGCGGCCATCACGCGTTTCCTGCTTTTCCTCGCCGCGATCGCGATACTGGGCCCTCAGCCCGCCTCCGCTGCTCCGTGCTCCAATCCGGACGGTGTTGAAGGGGAGATGATTTACAATACCACTTATAAAGTCGCGCAGTTCTGCAACGGCACGTACTGGATCAGCATGGCTGGGGTTGCCAGCGGCGGCGGCGGACCGGATTCCGACACGCTTGCGGCGCTGTCATGCGCCAATGACCAGATCCCCAAATGGAACGGTGCAAGCTGGGCTTGCGCGGACGACGGCGGCTCCGACACGCTTGCAAGCTTGTCATGCTCGGCGGGCGAAGTTCCGGAGTGGGATGGATCGGACTGGATCTGCGGCACGGGTTCGGGTGGGGGCGGGACCACCGGCCCGTGGACAGATGTGACAGGCAGCCGTGCTTTCGGCGCGACCTACACAAACAGCACCGGCGGCGCGCTGGCGGTGGCCGTGACGTTCCGCGCGGCCGCGGCTGGCAACGCTGTTATGTGGTGCGCAGTTGGCGGCGTGACCATAGCCAATACCAGCACCAACGCACCCAATAACGGGTACGGCGATCAGCAGTTCTTCATTGTTCCTGCCGGCAGCACCTATGGCTGTACGGCGGGCGGCGGCGCGGGCGCGACCATGTATTCATGGACTGAGATGCCTTTGGCCGGCGGCGGCGGCTCCGACACGCTTGCAGGCCTGTCATGCGCAGCGGGCGAAGTGCCGGAGTGGAATGGATCGGACTGGGTGTGCGGCACGGGTTCGGGTGGCGGCAGCGAGGTGGCATTTACAGCTGGAGCAACCAGCTCGACGAGCGCGTCAAACGGAGCATGGACGCCAATCGCTGTATCGCAACTAACAGATACGGGCGGGGACAATTATAACCCGGCAACCGGGGTTTTTACCGCGCCGACGGCAGGGACATATCAGTTTAACGGGGGCGTTGAGTTCAATGCATCTTCAGGGACTGTGGGCGTTTATATCGCTCGCGCGGGCAGCGCATCCACGACCCTGTGCGTCGAACAGCAGCCCGTGGCAGGGACTGTCGGACGCGTTGGCTGCAGCGGCGTTGTCGTCATGGCGGCCAATGATACGGTTCGTTTGAATGTCCTTCAAAGTTCGGGCGGCGCTATGTCACCCGCGGCGGCCTACTTTAACGGTTTTAGAATATCAGGAGGCGGCGGATCGGGCAGCGACACGCTTGCGGGTTTGTCCTGTTCGGCGAACGAAATCCCTAAATGGAACGGCACGGCCTGGGAATGCGCGGCGGACGGAAACGACGGCGGCGCGTCGATGACGGGTGCGGTCATGGCGTTCAACGCTTCGACCTGCCCGACAGGCTGGACCGAATTCACAGATGCCCGCGGCCGCTTCCTGCGCGGGATCGATCCGACCGGCACCAATGATGTCGTTCGCGCTCCAGGCAATACCCAAGACGATGAACTAAAGAGCCATACGCATCCAGGGGGACCTTGGGTGACTGGCTCACACGGCGCTTCTGGCACCGGCGTTTATATGAATGGCAGTTATGGCGTGAGAACAGGTGTTGGAGCAGCGGGCGGTACAGAAACCCGCCCCAAGAACGTGGCCGTCATCTTCTGCCAGTATAACGGCACAGGCGGTCTCGGAGGCGGAGGCTCGGGCACTCAGGTGGCGTTCGCAGTTCACAAAAACGGTACCAACCAGACTGTGACATCTGGCACCGCTACCAAGTTGACCTGGCCGACGGAGGTGATCGACACCAACAACAATTTCGATACGACCACGAGCCGTTTCACACCGACCGTAGCCGGTCAGTACGTCGTAACAGGCACGGTGTTCTGCCAAGGGGCTAACATCTGTTCTGCGAACATTTACAAGAACGGTAGCGCTTACCAATATGCTGCCACGCACGGCACTGCCGCCAATCTGATTACACCCATTGCGGCGGTCGTCGATATGAACGGCAGCACGGATTATGTCGAGTTCTGGGTGACGTCCACCGGCTCGACGACGATCAACGGCTCGATTCCTCACACCAGATTCGCGGGTTCGCTACTGGGCGGTGGTGGAAGCGGCGGATCATCGCAATGGACGACGACCGGCAATGATATTTATTACAACACTGGCGGCGTGACCATTGGCGGAGCCACGGTTGCGGACAATACGTCGGTTCTTGATCTGCGCTCGACCACCAAGGGCTTCCTGCCGCCGCGCATGACGACGGCGCAGCGGGATGCGATTGCGTCTCCCGCCGAAGGGCTCGTCGTTTACAACACCACCACCAAATCGCTCGACCTGCGCGCGGCCTCCAGCTGGCTGTCCTTCGGCGGCAGCATGACCGGCAATACGATGGTCTCCGGTTGGCCGGATGCGATCAAGTGTACGGCCTCAGGCACGGACTTCATATTCTACTTCCAGCAGCTCGGCGGCGGCGTCGTGGAATATCACCGCCCGGAATCCGGCAGCGGCAGCATTCAGCGTATCTGGTACAACAGCACCACCGGCGCCTATTCAGGCAACACGAACGCCAGCACGACGGATTGCGTCACGGGTTCGACCTCCATTTCCGCGCTGTATACATCCGGCAAAGCCTTCAACTTTGTCGGCGGCGGGTCGGCATCCGCCGCAGGTTCGGTCGCGGGCGCAGTTCAGTTCAATGACGGCAGCGACGCCTTCGCCGCGGACGACGTGAACCTGCACTGGGACAACACCAACAAGCGCCTTGGCATCGGCACGGCGACGCCTACGCATATTCTATCGTTAAAAAACGATCAGGACGCCGAGACATATCTGCGTGTCGAAAATCTCACCGCCGGAACTGGCAATGCTTCTGCCGGTATGGTTCTGCTAGGAGAAACATCTGCTTTGATAATCAGAACAAGAAGCAGCGTTGCCACGTCTGGCTATTCGCGCCCAAATGCGGTCAGTATCTACACTAACTCCGGCGGCGCCGCGGAGGGGATTTCTATCGCGGCGCGCAATCCCACCGGTTATATAACATTGCATTCCGGCGGCAGCGGTGAACGTCTGCGCGTGGACGCGGCGGGCGGGATTCTTATTGGCGGGGATGGCAGTGCGAACGCCGCCGCCAGCTCTATTCTCGACGTTACCTCGACCACCAAGGGCTTCCTGCCGCCGCGGATGACAAAAGCACAGCGCAACGCCATCGCCGCGCCTGCAGAAGGCTTGATGATTTACCAGACTGAGGACAAGCGCATTGAATGGTTTGACGGCACGAATTGGGTGAGCTTTTCCGGGACGCCCATAGTCGTGGCGCTTACCGGGACGAGCGCTTCGACAGCCGCTCGTAGCTGCAAATCAATTCTCGATGACGGCTTCTCAACGGGGAACGGAACGTATTGGCTTGATCCGGACGGGAGTGGCGGCGACGCTGCCTTCCAAACCACTTGCGACATGACCGCCAATGGCGGTGGCTGGACGCAAATACCTCTGACGACACAGTGGTCGACCCCGCGATTGAACAACGTGTCTATAACTAAGGAAGTGCGTTTTACAGACAGTACAGCGACGTCGTTCCTCTCATGGACTGGAACCTTGCCGACCAACTCTGAGTTTGATGCGTCGCTATGCACCTCGGCGGGCACTCGCAAGGCGGGGAATTCGTATCCGCCAGCGACGACAATCTCTAGCGGTCCGCATGCGACAGCATATATCGGCTCTTCCACGGACTATCTGAAGCCCTTCATCTGCTGGACAAACCATGCGTTAAATGCCGGATGTAACGCCAGCTGGGGTGGCCGCTCCAATTTCAATATCAACTTCAATGCCGGCACTTATAATACAAATAACTGCGCCCCCAACGGGCTGACGGCACTCTGGATTCGGTAGCGGAGTCACCAGAGGGTCGCGCGCCTCGAACATGCTGCGGAGTGCTCCGCCGCGAGATCGACGCGCTGAAGGCAGCTCGCTAGGTGGACTGCAAGCGCTTGAGATAGGCCACCGCCTCGGACGCCCTTGCGGCGGCGGTAAAGATCGCGCGGCTGTCATCCTTCATAAGCTTGAGCCACTGGGCGAGATACTGCGCATGATCCGCGCGCGGTGTACCTTCCGTAATGCCAAGCTCTGCACACAGGAAGGCTGAGGCGATCTCGGCGACGAGTTCTTCGGCGGCATAGGCGGCATCGCCAAAACGCTTGCCCAGCTCGCGAGCAAGGCGGTGCTTCGCGCCGCTCCAGTGGGTGAGCTCGTGCGTGAGCGTCGCGTAATAGCCCTCGCCGCGGGTCATCGTATCTGTGCCGCAGAACAGGCCCTCGTCCGGCATCTGGATGTGGTCGGTTGAGGGACGATAGAAAGCGCGGTCGCCGCCGTGTTCGATACGGGCGCCGGTGGCGGCGATGAAGCGGTCGACGGCCTCAAGCCGCTCGATAGGCCCAAGCGGCTGCGGCGCATCCGGCGCCGCGTAACCATCCACCTGCGAAGCGTTGAAGACGCAGGAGGCGCGGGCGACGCGGCGCTTGCCGTCCCCCGCCTCCGCGGGGGCAGGCTTGTCGGCCCTGTCCGGATCGGGCTCGGATTCGTACTCCTTGTAGAAGACGACGAGCGAGGACTTCTCGCCCTTGCGCACCTGAGCGCCCAGCTCGGACCACTGGCGGTAGGTCGCCCAGACCGGCGCGGTGTAGCCGAGGCATTCCGCGGCGACCCAGAGGCTGACGATATTGATGCCGTTATAGGCGTTCCCGGTGAGCGCGTTGACCGGCATGAAGAGCGGACCCGCCGAGCGGCGCCATGGCATGGAAGGCTTGCCGGGATCGGCCTCGATGGCGGCGATGAGGCTGGCGGTGATTTCGGAATGGATGTCGCGGCGCGGCGCGCGTTGAGAGGACATGGCGGTCTCCTTCATCGAACAAAGACCCCGCGTGATTGCGGGCTCGATGCCGGATGGAGGCGGCGGGGAAGGAGCGGGCGCGGAACCGAAGCCTGCCCGACTGATCAAGGAGGCAGGCGAGGCGGGCCGGCGAAGCCGAAGGCCGAGGGCTGAAAAGCCCTTGCAGGGGCCGCGCCCCGCCGCAGGATCGGCATCATGAGACGCCCGCATCAGCGGGGGGTGATGAAGATCGAAGCCCCCATTCATCGGCGCGCAGTTCGCCCGGCAGCGATCCCGTCAACACCGCGCCTGATTCAAGCCGCATGACATAGCTGGATACCTGGCCAATGGAGGCGGCATGCGCATGGAGATGACGCGAAGGGAACTTGCGGCGGCCTTAGGCGGTCTGAGCGCTGCTGCATGGGTCGGAATGCCTGCGTCTGCCGTCGAAGCCGCGACGCCGGTGCCGATGCCGCCGGCGTGCAGGTCCGGGGGGATTGCGCCGCAGCTCATCGACGAGGCGCACGGCCTTTACCGCCTGGCCTGCGCAGAATGGCGCGCTTACTCGCGCCTCGAAGAGACCGGGCAGGGCGGCAGTGCGTGGAGCAGGCTCTATGTGATGAAGGTCGATGCCGCGTCCGCGCTGCGCGGCCGGCTCGGCCATCTCACCTCTGATGAGCTTGCATTGCGGGACTGGCTGGGCACGATCTACCGCACAAACTTAAGCGCCGTCGCGCGGTCAGACGATCTGCCCGGGGTCAACGCGTCTTTGAAGGGAGCCGCGGTGGCGTTTCAGAAGCAGCTGCTTCGGCTTCCATTCCCCGGGCAGGAGGTCAGCGATGGCCTTCAGTCCATACCGCCGGACGCATCGGCGCTCGAAGCGGCCCTTAAAGGCACAACGGAAGCAGCATGGGCGGTCCTACGTATCGATCCCCGCACGGCCGGCGACGCCGCCCTGCATCGGCGGGCCGCAATGTTGGTGGCCGATAGGAACGTCGCGCGGTTTCTGGAAGCGCGTTGGGTCGGCATAGAGGCGGCGCGTAGTTAGGCTAAAATCGCGCCGTGCGCCTGCGATAACCCTTCCGCTGGCAGCCTGGACGTTTGCGCCTCGCAATCGCAGCCGGGACAGCCTGCGCACGCCTTTGCTCGTCAGCTAGCGCACGCCCGACATTCGTCAGGATGCCTTCGGGTTGGATCGGGTGAGGCGTACCGTGTGCCCAAAGAACAAAATCTTCTCTTGATACTGGCACGACGACCGCATGCCCGCGGGCGCGGCCCGGAAGCAGGCACCATAGAAGCCGCCGAGCGTGCATGGTCTGCTCAGAAGGACCCGCCGCGTTCCCGAAATCAAAGAACACAGGCACTCTGCAATCGAGCCAATCCGCAGGGAAGATCTCCTCCGGATACCGCGTGACATACAGGAGCTTGAGCAGTTTCCTGAACGAGCGGAAGCCGGTGATAAATCGCGGCAGGTCGCGTTTGAGACGCGAGCCATCGACGACCCACATCATGTTCCCGTAGAACCGCTCACGAGCGGCGCGTTCCTCGGGCCGCAGGTGAGAGTGCTGAAACTCGATCGTAAGGCCGTGCCCGATACGTACATCCGCGATGTGCTTCTCACCGGACGGAGCGCGCAGAATGATTTCCTGGCAGGAGGCAGGAAAGTTGTTCTTCCAGTTGCGGTGCCACAACGTCTCGGGTTCCCGCCAGAAATCACAGACTCTATCTGCGCGGTGCGCCCAATGGTGGACTCTTTGCGTGCCGCATTTTGGAATGACCGCGCCGCCGCATGCAGGGCAGACGCCCGTCAGGCCAGGTGACGGCGTGGTTCGTTCATTGTCTACCAATGCAAATTGCATGTGCTTCTCCGCGCAAGCCGGCGCGCGCACGAAAGGCGCACGCATGTTGTCGTTGTCTGGGATTGGTCGGCAGCACAGCGCAGCAGATGCCGGGGCTGTTCTCTTTATCTTCAGCGTTTGGAATGATCCGCCGCCGGTTATCTCGGCCGAAGCCGGCACCGTTCTTTATGGGTGCAACACCAGTAGAAATGAATCACGGGGCAGCGTCAATATCCGGCTGCACCTTGCGGCGCAGCCGGAAGGTGCAGCCTATTCGGCCGCCTGGGAGGTTTCAGCACGATCATTGTCGTTGACCGCGATGCGCAGCGGCTCCGGGAGCCACGATGTGCCCGCGATCAACTGTTCGGCACGGATCGCAAGCTCGGACTTCTTGAGCTTTTCAAGGGCAGGCGCGTGCGAGCCGTTGGCCTCGTCGATGGCCGCAAGGATCTGCGCGCGGTTCACGCGGCCGAAGTAGTTCCCGGCGCTCGGCACGAACCAGTTGCCCATGTCGAGCTGCAACGCACGGCCAAGGGTCCTGGCCTGCACGAGCCGCGATGCATTCGGCAGATCGCCCTTGCGCTGTACGGCATCGACGCTTGTGGCGGCGATGAAGGCCAGCAGGTCGAGCAGTTCGTCGCGCGAACGGTCCAGCATCCAGCCCCACAGGTCTTTCGCATTGCCGGGGAGTCGCTCGCCAAGGCGCTCGCGCTCCTGTTCGAAGACGGCAAGACCTTTGCAGCCGTCGGGATCGGCGACGGACCGGCTAAGGCCCGCGCTGCCCAGGTTGATCTTGAGGCAGCTATCGACGCCGTGCCCGAGATAGAAGGCATCGAGCACAAGCGCATGCGCGACCGAAGCAAGGGCGATATCAGGCCGGCCCATGAGCTCGGCGCTGATGGCCGCGCTTTGCTGCGCGGTCAGATCCTCGACCAGACGCGGCGAAAGACCATCGCTCCGCGGGGCAGGCGGCGTGCCGTCACCGGACTCCTCGTCAGCATCTCTGCCAAGCTTATGCGCATCCTCCTTGCGGACCAGACCACGCTCGACGCGCAGTTCGCCGTTATGCCCGAGGGCAATGATGGCGCCCCCGAGCGCAAGCGTCTCGGCAGGCCAGGTTTCGGACGAACTGGTCAGATCATCAATGCGCTGCTCGATTTCGGCCAGACGGTCCTCGTCGGCATCGTCGCAGTCGACGAGTTCGTCATATTCCTGCGTCAGACGGTCAAGCTCGGCCTGATCGGATTCCGGAAGCGGAGCAGATTGAGGATAGATCCGCCTGAACTTGCCGAACGTGGCGTAGTCGGCGTCGGGAAGAACCTCGACCCAGCTCCAGCCTTCCGCGGATACGCCATCGGCGAGACCAGAGAGCTTTTCCGACGCGAGGCGATCCAGCAATGCAGCATCCTGCAGGTAGCAGCGGTCCTCGTCGTCGAAGAGATCCTGACGGACCGTGCCGCCAGCGGCGATGTAGGCGTCGATTCCAACGAAGCGCACGCGCTTGTCGGACGCGGGCACCTCGCCTTCGGTGAGCAGGCGCCGGATCGTCTGGGGATGCCGGCTGTACTCGGAGAGCTCGCTGAACACACGCTCCTGCGCCGCATGGTCATCGCTGACCGCGAAGGCCTGTGCATCTTCAAGATCGATCTCGCCGTTGCGGTAGGCATCGAGAATGACAGGAGACAGACGCCCGAGCTTGAGACGCTTCGCAACGACGCTTTCGGCGATGCCGAACCTGGCGGCAACGTCCGGAATCGATGCGCCATCCTCGATCAGCCCCTTGAAGGCCTCGAACTGGTCTGCCGGGTGCATGGGGGCCCGCACGACGTTCTCGGCCAGGCTCAATTCCGCCGGATCGATCTCGCCTTCGGCGAGCATGCAGGGGATCTGGCAGTCCTTTTCGATAACGCCGTCCTTCGCGAGCGCCTGAAGCGCCAGCAGGCGCCGCTGTCCGGCGACGATGCCGTATTTGCCGCGCTTCGATTTACGGACGACGAGCGATTGCAGCAGGCCGTGCGCGGCGATGGATGCGGCAAGCTCCTCGATGCCGACCTGGATGCCGGTCTTGCGGACGTTGCCGTCCCAAAGCGCGAGCTTGCTCAAGGGGACATGGATGATATCAGTCATGGATTGCTCCTTCGGTTCAAGAGCCCGCCGTGATTGGCGGTCTCCGATGCCGAAGGAGAGCGCCGGAGATCAGCAGACGCGGAACCGAAGCCCGGAAGGGCGAGGCGGCCGGCGAAGCCGAAAGCCGAGGGGTCGCGCGCGAAGCGCAAGACGCCCTTGAAGCGGACGCGAACCGGCGCATGATCGGCAGCATGGATGAGACCGCACGTGCGGGCCATTGCCGGATGGAAGCCATGGATAGTCAGCGTGCCCGGAAAAACTGAGCAATTGGGCAAGTGCAGGTTTGCCGTGTCGATGGCTCGCCGCAATTTCCGAGGAAACGTCTTGGTCGTCAGACGCGGCAACTAGACAGTTGTTTTGCAGTACCTTTGCCTGACGGTTCATGTTGCTTATAATTCGATGGCAAAGATGATACGTGCGTAATGGACTTTGAGAACCGGATTAAGGGCTACATCACCGAAACATTGATCGAGGGGATTTTGACCGACGCGGGCTACCGTGTACTCCGCATCGGCCTTGAAAAGCAGGTTTTGGACCGATTGCTGATCGACACTGCGCCGGACGACTTCGTGACTGTGCCGCGCGCCATTCGTACCATGCCAGATTTTCTGGTGCTGGGCGACGACAGCCCGCGGCTGGTGGAAGTCAAATATCGCAGCGAGTGGGAAAGCAGCCGTGCGAGGCTGGGAGAGAAGATCGCGCCGCAGCTCGAGCTTTTTCCTAATACGGAGGTGGTCGTATGTTGCGGCCGGCCACCGGAAGGAAGCTCACACACACTTGCAATGAACCATTTGAAGGTTATCCGGCCAAGTCTCGATGCACAGGGTCGGGTGTGTCACACTAGCAAACAGCAGGGCTGCAGGCCGTTGGCGGAAACGCCGTGGTCTCAGCTTTATTCGCTGTCGACACAGTTCCCGAAGGTGGGAGACCGCAGGGAGATCGGCACCTTGAAGCTGGCGGCACAACTCCTGTCCGATCTGGAAAGGGCATTCGCTCCGGGTCAGGCTGCGACGATGACATAGCGTCTAGGTCGGCAGAGCAGCCCGCAGAGTTTTCATAATAACAGCGTGATAATATAACTTATGGGAAATAGTGGTCGTTCGCGCAGCGGCAGAGCTGATCAGGTCTCGATCACAACGGGTACTCCGATCTGATTTGCGACCGGCGTGTAGATGTCTGTCTCCGGCGTTTCAATGGTGACAATCAGCGCGTAATGGCTGCTCTTAAGATAGCCCTCAAGGTTCGGACGCTTATTCCACCATCCGTAAGTGGGAACAACGGCGATCTTGCCGCGTGCCGCCAGGTCAGCGGCCGAGCCGCGCCAGACATTGGTTCGCAGGGAGCCGAGCGAGACCAGTGATGTGTTGTTCTTAAACAGCCACTCACCTGTCTCGCCGAGATGATCGGCATCGTAATCGTCTTCGCGCGCAGCCTTGTTGATCCGCTTGATGAAAGCCTGCTCGCTTTCCGGGGCGCGCTTCACAAAGAAGCGGAGTCCGTGGGACTGGTAGCCGAACTTGGTCTGCCATCCACGCGCGCCGGGATTTGGCTCGATGAAGTAAGAGAGTGTGACGCGCATGGTCACCGGCGTATCCAAGAGCCCGCCAAGGACATCAGTCGGCCACGGCAGAGAATGAAGTTTCATTTCTCTCGGCTTGATGGCCGTACCGTCCTTATGGAACGGCGTTATGCTGTCCTGCGCGATGAGCGTTAGAGAGTTGTCCGCGCTCGAAAGAAGTTGTCGGAGATTGGGAACACCGTAGCCGAAGCAACGCAGCAATCCCTCATAATCCACAAAGCCCTTGGCATTTGTGAAACGGGCGAGCATGGCGGGCGTCCAGGCAGCGCTGTGAACCATTAAGGCCCGCACTGCTTCCGGTGTCAGCTCGGGGTACTTTGCCCACAACATTGCGGCAAGACGCGCGCCAAGCGCGGTGGCGCCGCTCGTATCGCCGAACGATGCGAGTGGTTTGTTGGCTGCGAAGTCCGCCGCAGTGCTGAGAAGCTGCAGGCGATCGTCGATATAATCCGGATCAGCGTGATCCGCGTGACGTCCCATATTGCCGGCCTCTAGGACAATGTCCGGCTTGATCGGCCAGCGGGACTTTTTCCAGGTCATGGACGTGCAGCTCGCGGGGGACAGATCGCCAGCGGCTGCGAGCGCCTGCCATCCCGGGTACTTTGCCTGATCGATCAGCGCCTTTTCAGTGAAGCCCCCAACCGCGAGGGCATTCCAGGCCTGCGCAGGATCATGCACGCCGTCGGTCATGTTGGAGTCGGGATAGTTGCGCCGCGCACCGGGATCAGTGTTACCGCCGGAAATCAGCATAAGGCGGCGAACCCCGTCAGTCCGTCCGGAGGTGAGATCATCTACGGCCGCAGACCAGGAGGACGGCCGCCCGCGATCACGATCATCCGTGGCCGTTATGGCCATGCAGTATGCGCGCTTGCGGACCGGTCTCGTCTCGGCGCGGTTTACGCTTTCGACGGTGACGGCGCCATACAGCTCTTTTTTATGAGGGTCATCCGGATTGATGAGTTTGACCGACTCCAAACCATGCTGGAGCACAACGGGGCCATTCTGGGCCATCACGTCGACGAGGTCGCCATAAATTGAGAGCCCGGCCATCGGCGTGCCATGGCCCTGGCGATCATCGACGCCCCATGCCGGCTTATAGGTGTGCAGGTCGTCGGGACCAGTTGCAGGCCTGATCAGGGGATGTTCGTGGTTCAATCCCGTATCCAGCAAACAGACCGCGGGTGATCCAGCCCCCGGCGCCTGCAGGCGATTAGCAAGATCCTCAACCCAGTCGCCCTGCTCGCTTGAATCCATGGCTGTAAACAGGTCGGCCGTCGTCTTGGCGAGTCGCAGCTCAGCAACGGCTCCGATGAGGTCGTTGGAGCGCGCGAGGTCACGGCCCTTGCCGTGAACCAGCACAATTTGCCGATCGATGAATTCAATTACCTCGTCGCTGATGCTTAGATCATGATCTTCGGCGACCGCGCGCAGTCTTGCCAGGTGATCGATGTCTTCGGACTTCCTGAGCCAGACTTCCCAGGTTGTGTCCTCATCGAGTCCGGGCATGGCAACGGTGTCAGTCCAGAGTGCCTCCAGGGCAGCTACCCGGATATCGGCGATATTGGCGACCAGGTCCTCGTTTTTCGGGCGGGACTTTCCACCTTCCTTGCGCGGCTTCGTTTGCTCGCTGGCGTAGTCTTCGACCTTCTTGAGAAACATTTTCAGCTTGCCATCGGGCACGAACACGGCGGCCAAGACAGTGCCGTTTGGCATCGTCCGCACATTCAGCAGTTCGATCCCGCTCCTGCTGACGTCCAGGCTTTCGAATTTCATCTCGAAATTCGCCGCGCTTTCAAATTGCAGCACGATGCCGTGTCCGCCGTCGATACCCGCCGCCTGCTGCTCTTCGGCGCGTGCCTTGGCGATCTCCGCTGTCTCTTCCAGCTTGCGCGTCAAAGCTGCAGCGTGCTGCGCACGATTGACCGGCGCCAGGCGGTGCTCGCGCGGAACAGCAAGAGGAGAGCGAAAATCTGAGGAGGCAGCGGCGTTCGGGTCAAACAGATGGGGATGGAGCCGCACAGGTGCGAGCGCCATCAGCCAGTGACCTCCCGGCCCGTTGCAGCCCCGCGCCGTTCACGGATTGCGCTCATAAGATCCGCGTGAGTGATGACTTCCCGCTCATCCACCACGGCATCTTTGATAGCGTCTTCGGCGGCGCGCACGACATCGGCGAAGCTAAGGCCCTTGGCAGCTTTTGCTGCATCAACCCATCGGATCTTTTGCTTTCTTACGCCAGCAAGCTTGGCGTGAAGCACAAGCTTGATCCTCGCCAGATCGGGCAGGTCGAATTCTATGATGTCATCGAAGCGGCGGAACAGCGCCCGGTCGAGCAACTTGACGTGATTGGTTGCCGCGACAATGAGGCTGTCGGAATTATCCTGTTCAACCATTTGCAGGAAACTGTTCACGACACGGCGGATTTCGCCGACATCGTTGCCAAGCCCCCTCTCCGATCCGATGCTGTCGAACTCGTCGAACAGATAGACGCCGCGCGTCTGGTTCATCGCGTCGAAGACGAGCCGCAGCTTGGCCGATGTCTCACCCATGAACTTCGTGATCAGGCCGTCAAGACGAATGACGAACAGCGGCATTCCCAGTTCGCCGGCGAGCGCCGAAGCGGTCATTGTTTTGCCTGTGCCGGGAGGACCGACAAGCAGCAGCTTGCGCCGTGGTGCAAGACCCCGGGCGCGGATGTCGCGAACCGCCTTGTGCTCGCGGATGACACGGCCGAGCCGCTTTTCGAGGGAAGCGCCAAGTACCATGTCCGCCAGCTTGGTATTCGGATAGGAGGCGCTGAGAAAATCGGCCAGCTCGCCGCGAGGGCGAGCCAGAGGAATCGGGCCCTTGCGGTCGTAAGTAACCCGGCTCTTGCTCTTGTCTATGAGACCGCGCAGCTCTTCGGCCAGCTTACCGTGCCCGGCGCGCGCCTCCGTGGCCGCGATCTGCATCGCGACAGCGAAAAACTGGGCCTCATCGCCTTCGGCGTGGGAGGCGAGCAGGGCTTTGAGCTGGTCGGCGGTTGGCATGATTCTGCGGCTCTTTGTTCTCTGTTCATTCTACACATGATTTGCGATTAACGCAGCGTTAATTGAGTCACACCGCGCGCCGGTTTCGGAGCGAATTCTGCGGCCTGTCCACACCGGAGTTGAGGTCTAGGACACCTTGTCTCTCAGCCACGATGCAAGACCGGCATCGAGCGCCATGGACGCGATACGCGCGCGATCGAGAAGGACGACGTCCGTCGCCTCAGCTGGACGCTCAACGCTTCCCTTGTGCCAGGCGAAGAACATGCGGTCGTATTTGTCATAAGCAGCGAACCGCTGCAGGTACTCCTGAAGGGTCGATGTGCTGGCCTCGCTCTTGACCTGAATGAAGGCAATCTCACCCGTCGTCGGAAGCTGAAGCTCGAGGTCCACTGATTTCTGCGTTTTGCCGACAGATCCAAGACGCCGCCAACCGCTGCCGGCAAATATCAGGTCGACCAGAAGCTCAAAATCCTGCCAGGTCAGTAAAGCAATCAGATCCTCGATGGCCGCCAGATAGCAAGCCCGCGCCTCGTCTGCAGCCTTCACTGCAGGAGGAAGTTCATCGTTGATGCGGCCGAGCAGGCAAGAAAGCTGCTCGACGGCACATATCGTCCCCCTAAACCCTTGCACGCGAAGAAGAGCACCAGAGAGTCGGTCGGTGCGCAAAAGTTCTCCGCCGATGCTGGTGCTGTGCCAGCCGTCGACGGTCTGCCTTACGCGCGTATCGTCAGCAGGGTCGAGGGTCACGCCGGGCTTGGCACGGCACCAGTGAAGCAATCCTCCGTGGAACGTCACGAAGAGCGCATCCGGACCGGCCTCGTAGTAGATGCGGATCTGGTTAGTATCGCGCGTGGCGGCTCCCTTGTCGTCGCGGGCCTTGAGCCAGAAGTCGCGCACCTCGTCCCAACGGCCAGCGAGGCAGGCTTCGTGAGACACCTCGCGATAACCGAATCTGAGCACGCCATCGCGAAGGCAGCCTTCTTCCCACTGGCCGCCACGGCCCAGCTTGATGAAGTAGGCCTTCTCGGCAACAACCCTGCCGTTCACAGTTCCCCCTTGAAGGCTTTATCGAGAATGGCCGGGAGCATGGCGTCCAGCTCTGCGGCGGTCTCGGTCTGGAGCGACTTCACGGCCTCGACCTTTGCTTGAAGGGCGTCGAGTTCGGCGACGATTTGGTTCTGACAGGCAATCGGCGGCACGGGTACTGGGAAAGAGCGCAGAAGATTGAGGTTTAGGTTGCCTTGCGAATGCCCACGGCCAAGCGTTTTTGAACGCGAGTGCGATCTGCCAATGGGGGAGTTCAGCCAGTGAACTAAAAATTCGGGTGTGATCTGGCAAGTATCCGGCCGGATGAGAGCGACGCTGACGTAGATGGCAAAGTCAATGTCCTGATCGATAACCGCAGCTTCGCCGATGCCTGCTCCGACTCGGGTCAAAAGAATGTCACCGAGTGACGGCTTGTTCTTCATTGTGTAGACCGCATAGTCCTCGAAAGAGACTTTGCGGTGCACCTGGGGCAAGAATCTGAATGGCTTCACGTTCTGGGCGGATAAGAAGATCGCGCCTTCATCTACGTAGCGCGGAGTTTGGTGCGTTCCGTCGGTGATGACGTGGCATAATTCGCCCAAAGGGCGGGTCGTGTAGTTTTCTCGACCAAAGATAGCGTTCGCTTGGCTATTGCTGAGAGCGGTCAATTCCTCGACTGACGCACTCCGTAGTCCCCGCGCCTCCTCCACCTTCGCGGCAAGCTCCTCGATGCGCGCGACGATGCGGCGTTGCTCGTCAAGCGGCGGGAGGGGAATTTCGAGAGACAGGAATTGCTCGGGAGAAACGGTTTCGCGTCTTGCTCCCATTCCCTTCGAAAGTATCTGGAGGTCCTGCCAAACTGTTCTTCGCTTGCAGAACCATTCAAGGTAGGCTGGAAGCAGGCGGCGTGGATCGGCTGTGAAGGTGGGAAATACAGGCGAAAGGAACCATCCTTCGAACTCGTCAGTGACGCGCGCGAGCGCACCCTCCCATGCTTTGGGCTGGCTGATCACGAAGTCATCGCGCACGAGGCGGTTGTAGGTCTTGTAACTAGTTTCTGCGGGTCGCATCGGACCACGCTTGAACAGCCCACGCGCGAAACTGTAGACGCCCGCCAAGTTAACTTCGGGCAACTCCGAAGACGCGATCGCGCGATCCGATTGCGCCAGCACCTCTCCAAGCCTCACGACTTGAACGGCAGCCGCGCTCATGCCCGCGCCCCGAGTACGGTTTTGATATCGCGCATCAGCTCGGCAATGCGCAGCTCTTTTTTCAGAATGTCGTCGGCGAGCTGGTCGGGCGGCAGGTGCTCGAAGTCGGCCTTGCCGCGCGGGTTCTTGCGGTCGAGGTTGCAGTTGGCGTCGAGCAATTCCGCGACAGGGACCTTCCATGCCTGATCGTTCTCCTCGCGCTTGCCCCACCACGCCATGCAGCCCCTGAACTCCTCAAACTGCATGGGCTGCGTTTTGGTGTAGTTCTTGCGGCCTTCGGGAAGCGGCTGCTCGTAGTACCAGACATCCTTCGTCGGGCCTGAGCGGTCGAAGAACAGGACGTTGGTCGGGATGCCGGTATAGGGCGCGAACACGCCGTTCGGAAGGCGCACGATTGTGTGGAGGTTGAACTCCTTCAGCAGTTCTTCCTTTATGCGGGCGCATACGCCGTCGCCGAACAATGTGCCGTTCGGCACGACGACCGCCGCGCGCGCCGGTCGCTTTGCCGAGGTCGGCTGGCGTTTCAGCTTGCGCATGATGAGCTGCAGGAACAGAAGGGCCGTTTCCGAGGTCTGCCGGTCCTCCGGGAAATTCCCCTGTATCCCCTTCTCTTCCTCGCCACCGAAGGGCGGGTTGGTGAGGATCACATCCACACGCTCTTTCTCGCCGATCTCGGAGAGCTTGAAGCGTAGCGCGTTGCCCGGATCGATCTGCGGGGAGTCTAGTCCGTGTAGCAGCAGATTCATCTGACAAAGCAGATAGGGCAGCGATTTTGGTTCGCAGCCAGTGATGGTCTCGGTCTGAAGCCGCTTGCGGTCGGCGACGGTCTTCACCTGCTTTTCGAGGTAGTTGTAGGCCTCGACGAGAAACCCACCCGTGCCGCTCGCCGGATCAAGCACGGTTTCGCCAAGACGCGGGTCTGTCACTTCGACCATGAATCGGACGACGGCGCGGGGCGTATAGAACTCGCCGCTGTCGCCCGCCGCGTCGCGCATCTCGCGAAGCATGGATTCATAGAGGGCGCCGAGAGTGTGCAGCTCGTCGGACGATGTGAAGTGGATAGCCCCGACCTTGTTAATGATGTCGCGAAGCAGATAGCCGCTTTTCATGCGGTTATCGACGCCCTTGAACACGGTGGCGATCACGTCGCGGCGGTTGTCGCCGTTGGAGCTGGAGAGCGATCGCAAATACGCGAAGAGGCCGGCACCCCTCGTCCCGTCCGGTCGCACAGTCTCGTCGGCGTTGATGAACGACAGCAATTCGTCGCCCGTAATGCCCTGACTGTCAGCGGCCCAGTCCCGCCAACGGTACGGTGCTTCGATAGCCGGCTTGAACTTCTTGCCCGCGAGCTTGGCTTCGTCCTCGCGCTGCTGCTCAAGGTCGTCAAGGAACTTGAGGAACATGATCCATGTTAGCAGCGGCAGACGATCGAGGTCGCCGTTGAGGCCTTTGTCCTTACGCATTATGTCGCGCGCGGACTTGAGCAGCGATCCCAGCATCTGCGCCGTGGTCATCGGGGCGGCGTCAGAGCCGTTTTTCTTAGTTCGTGCCATAAAGCAGTCCTTGCAGGTCGTTCACGGCCTGCCGGAGCTGATCGGGTCCGCCGAAAAGCTTGATGATTTCGGCAGGCTGGCCGTGTGTTGAAATAGGTGGGACACGCAGAACATCGGGTAGGACGAATTGTGCGTCACCGTGTTCGGCGTACTTTTCCAGAAGTTCGTCGAGGACCGTGCGGGCCTCGGGAGAGAACTTCTCGAAGTAATCCTTTCGCTCGGATTTAAGACGCTGCGCCCGCTCGCGGCGGGTCCGGAGCGGCGCGTTGAAGGCGAGGTGGCAGAGAAGATCGAAAGGGTCGGCGTCCGGCTGGCCGGTCTGCTCGGCAAGCTCCGTGAAGTCTATGCCGCGTTCCCGCAAAGACGCGATGATCTCGCCGCGTTTTTCGGCATCGGCCCAACGGGTGCGGAGGTCGGCAGATGAGGGTGCGATCGAGCGGACGCTTTCGGCGGCATAGTCGGTGTATTTGACGACGCGGAGCTGTTTGCCGTTCGGGTCCAGCTCGTGGACCAGATGCGCCACGACTTCAACCTGTCCCCCGTCAAAATAGAACTTGCGGGGCTCGCCAGTAGGCGGCTCGACGATAACAGGCTCGTCATCGCCTGGAGTCGGCTCCTCCTGTTCTTCAGGCGTGATTTCGGTCGTCGATGTGGTCTCGCCTTCTTCGGTGATCTCTTCTTCGGTGATACGGGTCGGCTCCCCGTCGAAGTCCTTGTCGGCAAACATGCGTGTTGCCGATCCCGTGTAGTCGAGGATGTTGAACCAGAGCTTCCCGTAGTCGTCGCGCAGCCGCGTGCCGCGGCCGATGATCTGTTTGAACTCGCTCATCGAGCCCACGACGCGGGCGAGTACGACGTTCTTGCAGGTAGGTGCGTCAACGCCCGTCGTGAGGAGCTGGGATGTGGTGAGAATAGCCGGCGTTTTCGTCTCGACGTCCTGAAAGCGGGACAAGTGTCCCCTGCCGATTTGTCCCTCGTCGGCCGTGACACGCGCCACGTAGTCGGGGTACTGGGCCATCAGGTCCGCGTTGAGATTGACCAGGGCCTCGCGCATTTCGGCGGCGTGCTCCTGATCGACGCAGAAGACGATGGTTTTGTCGAAGCGGTCGGTCTTCTTGAGAAAGTCCGTGAGATGTCTTGCTATGGCTTGCGTGCGGGCGCGCAAGGCTATGACGCGCTCGAAGTCCTTGGTCTGGTACTCATCGTCAGGGATGGCGCGGCCATAGCGATCGATCTCGTCCCTGCTCGGACGCCAGCCGGCGGCATCCCACTGCGTAATGACCCGGTGAACGCGGTAAGGGGCGAGGAAGCCGTCGTCGATGCCCTCGCGCAGGCTGTACTCGTAAATCGGATTGCCGAAATACAGATAGGTGTCCCGGTTGTCCTCGCGCATCGGCGTGGCGGTCATCCCGAGCTGGTAGGCGGGCTTGAAGTGGTCGAGGATCGCGCGCCACGAGCTGTCATCCCGCGCGCTGCCGCGATGGCACTCGTCAACAATGACGAGGTCGAAGAATTCCGGCGGGTAGTCGCGGAAGAGCCCTGCCCGGTTTTCACTCTCTGCGAGGGCCTGATAGATGGCGAAGTACATCTCACGGCTGTGAATGATTTCGCCGGACTCGATCTTGTGACGGGCGTCGCCGAAGGCGGCGAACAGACCATCCTTTGGCTGATCCACGAGGATGTTGCGGTCGGCGAGATACAGAATGCGCGGGCGCCGATGCTCCCCGGTACGGTTCCAACGGCTTGACCAGAGCTTCCAGCAGATCTGGAAGGAGACGAAAGTTTTGCCGGTGCCTGTCGCCATGGTGATGAGGAAGCGGCGCTTGTCCCCTTTCAGAATGGCTTCGACGGTTTTGTTGATGGCGATTTGTTGATAGTAGCGCTCACCCTTGCCTAGAGTGTGATTGTATGGCGTGAGCAGCTGCGCCGTGCGTGCAGGTTCAACAATGCCAATGCCGGTTTGATATCGCTGCCAAAGGCTTGCGGGAGACGCGTAGGATGTCACCCGCGTCTCGGTCCCTGCGAAATAGTCGATTTCGATAATGTCGGTGCCGTTGGTGGCGTAGGCGAACTTCAGACCAAGCATTTCGGCATAGGTGCGGGCTTGCTGGACCGCATCGGCGGCAGTTCTGTAACTTGCTTTGGCCTCGACGACGGCAAGCGGAAAGTCGCGAGCATAGCGCAGCAGAAAGTCCACGCGCTTCGGGGGCTTGCGCACGAAACCCTTGCCGACGGGTATGATGCGCCCATCGGTGATCGTGCGCTGCTCAGCGATCGAATGGGGCTCGTTGTCCCATCCGGCCTGCTGCAGTAGCGGTACCACAGACTTGCGACATGTGTCGGCTTCGTTAGCCACCCCTATCCCCCTGAACCATAGCGGAAATTATAACTTTGCCATGCGAGCGCCGCATAGCTCTAATTTGGGGTTTCCCCCGCGCCAAACGCCAGGCGACTGTAGCTGCTGATGAGGCGGCGCCGCTAACAGCCGCGCCGCCCATGGGCATCAATACTCGCTCGGAAGCAGGATCGTATTGTCTGTGCTGTAGAGCTCAATCGATTTCAGCGGAAAATCGGTAAAGGCGATGCGCTCCGACTTGATGACGATGCCGTTGCCGTCGGTACAGCGCAGATCGGCCGAGCGGTCCTCATGAACCGTCAGGGTCCAGAGCTGAAACGGCTCAGCTGCAATTTTTGGCTCGAGCTGCGAGCAGGCGATCGCGTCCAGGAGCCAATAGGCCTGTCCTGCCTCGGCCACGTGCTGCGCGCCGTCCGTGTAGCGGATGTGGCGCACAAGGCCGTGACGATAGATGTTTTCCGTACCGGTGAACTGGCGCAGATCGGCTTCGGTCAGTGTTTGAGGCCCGCTTCCGCCAGGGCCTGGGATTGATGCAGACATTTCGCTCTCCTTCGTTGGCGAGCCCGCCGGAATGGCGGTCTCGATGCCGGGCGAAGGGCGCCGGGTTGGCGGGAGCGGAACCGAGCCGTCAGGCGAGGCGGCCGGCGAAGCCGAAAGCCGAGGGGTCGTGCGCGAAGCGCGCGGCGCCCTTGCAGCGAGCGCGCATCGGCGCATGCTCGGCATATTGAGAGAGACCGCACGGCGGGCGGCGGAGATCGGGAGTGATGTGGAGACAAGCCTACCGGCGCGGGCATCAGATCCGCGCGCCGATGGCTGCGATTTATCAGGCCGGCTTGGCCATCGGCTTCTTGTTGCTGTTGGCGGGCACAGCCTCCATGGCCTTGGCGCGGCGATCCATGATCTGAACCGGCGTTGCCGAGGACAGCACCGTGCCTGCCTTGGTCTCGACCTTGGAGCGGAAGGTCTGCTTGAGGGTGTAGTCCTCGCCTTTCAGGCGCTCGGCGTCGTCCTTGGTGAAGGCTTCGGCGCCGGTGATATTGGCGGCCGGCACGTAACGGTCGGAGCCCATGTTGACGAGCGCGACCCCCTGCTCACGGATGGCATCCAGGGACTCCTGCGCGAGCTTCGAGGATTTGTCGCCGAACTCAATGCGCACATTCACGCGCGCGGCGTCGATGTCGATGCCCCTCTTCTCCTTGAGGGAATCTTTCGCACGCGTCTTGTCTTCGTCGGTCATCGGCTTGATGAGACGCACGGTATCGAGGGGCACGACTTTGGCGACACCTTCATGGGTGGTGAACTTCAGTGCATTGGCAGACATGATCATCCTTTCTTTTTGTGTGGTTACTTCGAAGGATGATGACAAGTTGACCGCGCAAGTCACGATGCGCCGCAGCAAGAGTTATGCAAACGTAATGACGCGCTCGGCGCGATCCACGACCGGCACATGCCGCTCGGGCACGAAGACATCCAGCTCGTACACCGAGCCTATGGCTGCGGCGCGCATGTCCTCGCCGCCAAACCGCGGCCGGAAATCATTGCCGCTCTGAAACATCAGAACGATATGCGCGCTGCCGCCCTCCTGCTTGGCAAAGAAGCAGGCAAGGTTCGCCCCCACCCATGCCTTGGCGGTGAGCACGCCTTTCCAGCGGCGCAGATGATCATGCGGATGATCGAACCCGCGCAGCATCTCCGCGTCGGGATGATCGGCGAAGTCAGGAATGTCCATAGGATCGGGCGCGGTCATCAGACCCGAAGACTAATGACCACAAGACCGAACGCACGCCGCCCCGCAGCATCCCGCAAGGGATCGAAGCCGGATGGCGGAAACCCGCCTCTCTCGGGGTTCCGTTCACGAGAGCCCGGTCCGCCCGGCGGGCGGATGCGGCCAACTACTCGCTCTCGGTACGAAGAATATCTGCGCGCACCTCAAACCGCTTACGCTGTCCACTTTGCGGGATGAAGCTGCCCCTGATCTCATCCGGTATGGGAATGAACAGCCTGTCTTTCAGAACGATCGTCGACGTCGGGTATGGCCCGCCCCCGGCCGGCGCTTCGACGGGCTCGCGGGTTTGCAGATCGTAGTACAGCCCAAACTGTCCGGAATGATGCTGAAAGATGAAGAGCGTCTTTTGTCCTCCCCACACGATGGATGTCCGGTGGGGCTGCAAAAAGAACTCACCCATCTCCTCCCTCGCCTTGTCGGTAATCGCCAGAAAGCATCGATAACCGCGCAACGCAGGTTCCGACTCGTCGATGATTAAAAGCTTGGCCGGGGTCTTGGTGTCTAACCGGGTGATTGCCGGAGCTGGATCCAGACTGAGCGTGGCTTCACTTGCTTTCTGCAGTGCCTCCTCATTCTGCATGACATCTGGCACCACTTCCCGGGCACTGGTCGCCGCGTCTACGACCTGGACGCTTGCGCGCACAGCAGAGCGAGACCGCTCGACTGCTTGCTCCATGGAGATGAGGCCCGCATTATAGTCCTCCCAGATCTTTGGCAGGCTACCCAGATCGTCGTCGGCGTATTCAAAGAACTCCCGAGGGCGCCGGATCGCTTTGAGGAAAGCTTCCGCTCCCTGCCGGGTGCTGCTAGGCACGTAGTCGGCGACCCGCTGAAACACGACGTTGCGCACGAAGTCCTTCGTCATGCTGCCAAACGCCGTGTACTCGGTGTCGTAGAGGCCGAGAATCAGGCTGACCGATTGACTGGCGGCGTTGAGAGTCACTCGGACGCGACCGTTCGACGCTTCGGCAAAGGCCGGCAGTCCGTGGCTGATGTCCCCGAAATCGACTTCGGTTTTCAGGAAATAGTCGCTGTCCAGTATGGATTCTATCCTGTAGGCCAAGGCGCTCTCCGCCACACTCAGTTTCATTCCCGACCGGCGGTTCTTGACGACGGGTGTATCGCCGACCTGCTGCACCTTGGCGTATTTGCGCAGATAGTTTTGCTCGCAGCGGCGGCGAGGATTGTTCCGAGCGACAACGAGGAGAGGCGTATCCTCGCTCGCGTGCATTTTGATGATGCCCTGATCGGTTCCCTCATAATACATCATCGGCTTTTGAGCGGCCCGGTTTGTGACCTCTGAAAGTGAGATCTTGTCGCCGGGGTGCACGCTCATCCTGAGGCGGCCGCACATGTCGTAACGAGCATGGGCGATGACCCAGTTCATGAAGGGTGTGCTCAGGTCGCATTCGTCGCGCCCTGCGAGCAGCTGCGACGCGAAGGCATCGATCTCTGTCATCATTGATTGCAGGAACTGAAGACCGTCGACGGTGATAGCTTCACGCCCAGCCGTTGGCTCCAGGGTCAATAGGTCGGCGATGCCCCCAAACTGATACGTTGATGTGACCGACGCAGTCGCCAGCCCGAAACCGCTGCGGAACGTTCGCAATGTTGACGTGCCGGATCTCAGAACGACACGTCCGGGGATTGCTTTACCTGCCCAGGAGATGTTCTCGAGCTTCATCCATATGTCGGCGTTGTTCGAAAGAACAATGCTGACATCAGCGGCCAGCCTTTCGCCAACCTTGTGCGATTTCCTTTCATCGCGCCACGTGACGGGCACCACCGGGACGGCCGTCTCAACTGACTTTTGGCTGACCAGCTCTCCATTGACGTAGATCGGGATGTCAACCAGAGAGACGAACTCCGCAATATAGTTCTTGGCCTTCTGGACATCGATGCGGGAGTCCGCCTCGGCGTCGGCGGTTATTGTCGTGCCAGGCTGCTGCTTGCTTTCGAGACTGCGCAGCTCGATGCAGTCTTCCTTGAGCGAGAGCTTCGCCTTCTCGGCGCGGCAGAAGGTGCGCTCTCCGGTCAGAGCGCTCTCTGTCTCAACGATCAGAACCTTAGCGATCCCGAAGTTGGCCATGGCGCCGATGCCAAAGGTTCCGACCACGCCTGCCGCCCTGGCGGCGTCATTGTTCTTGCTGCTGCTACCGGCCTTCCAGTAGTGCTCCCGAAGGTCGTTGGAAGTCATGCCGATGCCGTTATCGGTGATCACGACCCGCTCCGGGGAGAGCGTAATGTCTATACGAGGGGCAAAGTTGGGGTTGTGGTGAAGACGCTGCCTCACGGCGTCAAAGGCGTTTTGGGTATTCTCCCGAAGCAACGCCAACGGCGATTGATAGATTTGCTTGGCGAGCAGCTGAATGACCCGTTGGGCCTCAATCTGGAATGGGATGAGGGTGCTGGTCATTTCTGCCTCAGAAGTCTTGCGGTTGCGATTTGCGTATCGAGCTCTCGTCGCGTAGCCGGGTCAATATCGGTTTGACGGTCGAGCAACGCTTTCGCGCGGTCCGGATCTCCGGTCTTGGCAAGTGCCGTGACGAGCCAGATCCCCTCTTCCGGCGACTGCGGTTCATCGATGATGCCGATCAGCCGGGGCCAGTCTGACAATGCAAGCGCGGCGCGCACGGCGATGGAGCGAGCGTGAGATCCGCGCGACAGCTCAATGCCATCGAGGAGGAAGAGCGCTTGGCCCGGATCACCACTGTGCAGAATGTCTTCCGCCGCAAGAATCGCGCGCCGTTCGTTGCGGCTATCGGCGTTGATCACGCGGCCCGCAAGATCGATATTGGCCTGCCAGCCGATGTCTACATAACCTTGGCTAAAGGCGCCGCTGTTTTTCCGGGTGAACTGCGACCCTTCGGCCATCTCCCGCACATGGACGCGGCCGCTTCGGTAGTCATCGTTTATGACGATCAGGTTATACTGGCGGTTGACGCCGCGCGGCAGCTCGCGGGAGCCGGCGCAAAGGGAGCCGGCGCTAACGACTGCCATTGACTGGCTTTCGCCGAGATACACGTAGTGCGTCGTCGCCGCGGCAAGGTGCTGGTGACCATGCATGCCGAGCTGGAAACGCAGACCCGTCATTTCATGGACCTGGGTCACGTCCATGTAGTCGTCTCTGGCCGGTCGCCCTTGCAGGCTGTGGTGCCAAACCGCCATGCGGAGCTTGTAGTCGTGTCCTGCGTCGCGCAGATGAAGGTTACAGCGCGCCACGGCTCCCGCCGGAATGGCGCCGGAATATCCGAAGCAGTCATTGCCATGCGTGGAGTCGAACGCCGCGACAACGATCCTGCGCTCATCCAGCTCGAACAATTGAAATGGGCGTGAGCGATCGATGGGAATCGGCAACGCGACACCGTCATAGAATTCCTCTACAAAATCCCAGTAGGCCGATAGCCTTTGCGCGTAGCGGGCATCGTCGACGATGCGAAAAAGAGCCCTATCTCTCCATGACCAACGGTAGCGGCTATCAGGCTCGGTGAGCGCCTGGTAGATGTTCTGTGGGTACTCCGCGTCAGCCACGCGCTCCATGGAGGCTAGGGCGGTGTTCCAACAAACGTCGTGGTTTCCCGGGATGAGCACGAGGCGGCTTCGATCGCCGTCCAGAAATCGCTTTGTAAGCTCGTCGAGGAACGCGCCAGCAACCGCGTATTGCGACTTGATGACAGCGCTCCAATTAGGGTCGCCCAGACGCGCGCCCTGGATCAAGTCGCCGCTTACAACGATTGCATCTGCTTGCGGCACGAACGGTGTCTCGCCCGCGTATCGATCTTGATCCGCTAGTAACGCCGCGATGAGAGAATCATTGTTGACGGGCTCATCGGGCGAGCGATGCAGGTCTGAGAGGTGAAGGATCGTGTACAAGCTGGCCCCCTTCCCGCTCACACGCTCGCGCAGACCGCGAATCGCGACGGGAACCATTCCAGTCTAGCCGGTGAAGGGTGCGTCGAGAAAGGCAGCATACCTCACCGCAGCCTGCGCCCATCCTCGATCATGTCGGCATCCCTGATGGTCACGCCGTCCTTGACGAGCGCGCTCATCACGACGTGCTTGAGGCTTGATTGCTGCTGGGCCGCGCGGATCTTCAGCTCCGTCCAGACATAGGCCGGCAGCTCCAGGTTCAGGCTCTTCATTTCGCTGCGGGGCGTGGCGTCGGGCGACGGCACGGGCCGCGCGCTCTCCGCCGGCTTGCGTGCCCCCTCCCCTGCCCTGTTGGCGACGGGTTTGACGAGCGCGCCGACGCCTTTCTCGGCGGCCAGGCGCTCCAGCTTGTCGTCATCGATATCGGGTGTGATAGGCGCAAACGGTGCGCGTTCGGTCTTCATGATCATCCTGCCTTTCTGATGTCTTCTTGTGCGCCTTCGACGATGCCGCGGATTTCTGCGAGGAGGTTCGTGACCTCGAGCCCTGCCCCCTTCCCTGCTTCGGAGACGGTCGGCGGCTGTCCGTTCAGGAACATCTCGCGGTAGGCCGAGCGCTCGACGAGGGCGGTGCGGAAGAGCGGCAAGCCAAGCCGTTCGAGCTCCCGGTAGGCGAAGTCTGTGACGCGGGTGCGCAAGGGATAGACCTTGGTCAGAAGCAGCCGGTAGGGAATGACGCGGTTGGTGGTCTCGTTGACGTCGCGGATGTCGCCCACCACGACAAGTGCCTCGCGCAAGTCAGGCTCTGACGCCTGCGCCGGGATCACCACCAGGTCCGAGCGCGCGAGCGCCTTGAACAAAGTGACCTCCCTGCTCCCCGGCAGATCGATGCAAATATGATCGTAGTCACCTGACGCCTCCGCATCGCGGAAGAAGCCCCCAAACTTTTGAGGGTCAATCGCGGTGACGGTCAGGCCCGCGATCGGCGCTTTGCGCGCCCAACGGTCGAGGGTGCGGTTCTGGTCGAGATCGATGAGCAGAACGCGTTGTCCTTCGAGCGCGAGCGCGGCAGCGATGCAGGCGCAGGTGGTGGATTTGCCGACGCCTCCTTTGGAAGAGGCAAAAGTGATGATCATGAAACCTCGGAGTAACAGCGCAACTGCGCAAATATGGATTTGGGGAAATCAGTACTCGTATGAATAAAGGCTACCGTATTCGTTGAAGTCGCCAAGCGCTTTCTTGCGCAGCGGCGCATCCCCGCGCTTATGCAAATACGCAAGCGCGCGCCTGCCCAGTCCCGCTGCTCTTCAAACGTGCAAGCCTGCATTCATGCAGTTCCACATTCCTGCAAATGCGCATTTGGCCAAGGCTTCAGTTGGGGAAGGGCGCAGTTGCGCTGCCATGGTTTTCGGAGCCGCCGTCGCGAGGGCCGCTCAAGACGCTCCGGCCCAAGCGCGCAGGGCCGGCCCGCAAGGGCCGCTCGCCTTGGCCTTGCGCGCGCCGGGCGGGGGCGGCTAGGCCCGTATCGCGATGGCTGGCGAGAACCGCATCGCGCGGCCATGGTTTTTGGTGAGCCGGAAAGCCCCTGATCCGAGTGTGCTTGACAGCGCACCCCATCAAGAACAAAAACAGAACATCCATTGATGCGGGGGAAGGCATGCGGCTATCGGCAATACAGATCTGTGAGGCGAGGACGCACATCAACGTCCCGGTATTCGTATGCCGCGTCCCGGCCGGGTTTCCATCGCCTGCCGACGATTATCTCGATCATCCGCTCGACTTCAACGAGCTCCTGATTACGCATCCGGCCGCGACCTTTGCGGTCAGAATCGCCGGCGAGAGCATGACCGGCATCGGCATCTTTCCGGGAGACATCGCGGTCGTCGACCGCGCCATCACGGCGGGCGACGGCGCCGTCATCCTGGGCATCCTCGACGGCGAGTTCACCATCAAGCGCTACCGGCGCAAGGGCAGCGCGGTCTGGCTCGAAGCCGCCAATCCCGCCTACGCGCCTGTGACCATCGGGGAAGACCGCGCCTTCGAGGTCTGGGGCGTGGTCCGCCACGTCATCCGCAGGCTCTAAGGCGATGGCCGATCCGATCGCGCTTGTCGATTGCAACAATTTCTACGCCTCCTGCGAGCGCCTGTTCGAGCCGCGCCTGCGGGAAAGGCCGGTGGTCGTGCTGTCCAACAACGACGGCTGCGTGATCGCGCGCTCCAACGAGGCCAAGGCGCTGGGCATCGGCATGGGCGATTCCTGGCATCTCAACAAGGAGAAATTTGCGCGGAACGGCGTGATCGTGCGCTCGTCCAACTACACGCTCTACGGCGATCTCAGCAGCCGCGTGGTCGAAGTGTTGCGCGGCTTCACGCCCGAGCTCGAAGTCTATTCGATCGACGAGGCGTTCCTGTCGCTGCGCGGCTTTGCCGACCCGCAGGCGCATGCGGCAGGCTTGCGCAAGACGGTGCTGCAATGGACGGGCATTCCGGTATCGGTCGGCATTGCCCCCACCAAGACCCTGGCCAAGGTGGCGAACCGGCTGGCCAAGAAAGGGCAGGGGAGGGACGGGGTCCATGCGCTGATGAGCGAGGCGGAACAGACGCAAGCTCTTGCGCAGCTCGACCTCACCGATCTTTGGGGCGTGGCGGGGCGCCTTGCCAAACGTCTTGCCGAACTCGGCATAAGCACGCCGCTGCAGCTGCGCGGCGCCGATCCGGCGATATTGCGCACGCATCTGGGCGTCGTCGTGCAGC
>Ga0180221_1000538_pt1 | contig 32338 bp, 18 predicted proteins | sample eDN5th37CKraftMG_FD_151339 | JGI IMG/M metagenome (GOLD analysis project Ga0180221, IMG submission 151339) | Enriched Miracle-Growth compost microbial communities from Emeryville, California, USA - eDNA 5th pass 37_C Kraft MG (version 2) (version 2) ...
CCGGATGGAGGTTCGCGGAAAGGAGCGTACCGTCCAGACCGGCAACCTTGCGATCGCGCTGTTCCAGCACGACACCAATCGCAACCAGGAACCCAACGCGCACTTTCATGCCGTCATTGCCAACGTGACGAGAGGGGGCGACGGCAAATGGCGGGCGCTGCGCAATGACAAGCTCTGGCAGCACAATACCTTGCTCAATGCCATGACGATGGCGCGATTTCGCCTGAGCGTCGAGAAGCTCGGCTACGAGGTCGGTGATTTCGGCAAGCATGGCAATTTCGAGGCCGTAGGTGTGCCCAAGGCGGTCCGCGATGCCTTCAGTTCCCGGCGAGCGGAAATCCTGGAAGCGGCCGCCCAGATGAACTTCTCAGGGCCAGGCGTGCTCGATGCTGCAACCTTGATGACCCGGGCCGACAAAGGGCGGATCGAAGATCGCGATGCGCTGGCGCAGCAGTGGCAGGAAGCGTCTGCGAGGCTGGGCTTTGATCCCGCCACGGTGATTGCCACAGCCAATGCTCGCAGTGCGCAGGATCTTGGCAATGTGACCGGCTTGGCGCCAACGATGCGCGCGCTTGCCCGCAATGTTCAGGCCCTCGCAACCACCTTTGCCGAACGGCTCGGCCTGCGGGAAGGTGACCCGCTGATACCTGGCAGGCTCATCAATCGCAGCGTCGAGCAAGTCGCCGCAATTCATGCAGTCGCCTCGGCTGTCCGGCATCTCGGTGAGCGGGAGGCGGCCTTCACCCGGGCCGAGATATACCGCGCAGCGCTTGGCTTTGCGCTCCCGACTTCGCTTGCAGACATCGAACACCGCGTCGAGCAGCTGCTCCGCCAGGGACATCTGGAGAAGGGCAAGGGTGCGGACCGGGAACTGCTGACGACACGCGACGCGATCAGCCTCGAACAGCGAATTATTGCCGGGGTTGAAGACGGGCGCGGCGTAGCCCCGGCGATAGTCTCTCCCGACCTTGCCGGGGCCCGTCTGCAAGCCCTGTCCCAGATCAAATACGGCCTGACCTTGAACGCGGGACAGGAAGGGGCCGGGCGTCTGCTGCTTGGCTCGAACAACCGCATCGTCGCGATCCAGGGCGTCGCGGGCGCAGGCAAGAGCACGGTTCTCAAACCTGTCGCCGATATCCTGCGCGAGGAGGGCAGGGGTGTGCTCGGGCTCGCGGTGCAGAACACGCTGGTCCAGATGCTCGAGCGCGACACGGGTATTGCCTCGATGACAGTGTCGCGGTTCCTCGCCCGGCACCGGGATCTCCTTGAAGGGGCCGATGCGGACCGTCTCGCCGAGGCGCGGGCCGACATGCGCGGCACCGTCGTGCTGCTCGATGAGGCATCAATGGTCGGCAATGCCGACAAGGAGAAGCTTGTTCGGCTGGCAAACCTGCTGGAACTCGGCCGCTTTGCCAGCATTGGCGACCGCAAGCAGTTGGGTGCCGTCGATGCTGGAAAGCCATTCGATGTGATGCAGCAGGCCGGCATCGAGACTGCGGTGATGGGCACCAATCTTCGCGCGCGCAGCGAAGGCCTGCGTGAAGCCCAACGGGCAGCGCAAGAAGGGCGCATCGAAGACGCCATGCGCCATCTAGCACCCCAAGTGATCGAGGCGGGGAACGATGCGGCTGTCGAAGCCGCCGCAGCCTGGCTGTCCCTGTCGACTGCCGAGCGCGAAGCAACCGCGATCTATGCCTCAGGCCGAAACCTGCGCAGTGCCGTGAACGAGGCTGTGCAGACGGGCCTCAAATCCAGCGGGGAGCTTGGTCCTGACACCATGCGGCTCCAGACCCTGTCCCGCGTCAATGTAACCCGTGAGGAGCTGCGATATGCGAGCACCTACGCCCCCGGCATGGTGGTCGATGTCGCGCGGCGTCAGCGCAACCAGGGCCTTGCAGCAGGCGAATACCGGGTGGTCGGAACCGATGTGGCGCGCGAGCGAGTCACGCTGGAAAACGAGCGTGGCCGCCAGTTCGAGTTTCGTCCCGGTCAGATCAGGCCGCAAGGTGAGCAGGATCCGCTGCGCCTGTTCGAAGTGCGCGCTCTCGACATCTATACCGGCGACAAGATCCGGTGGACCGAGACCGATCACCAGCGGGGCCTGCTCAATGCCGACCAGGCCCGCATTGTCGCTGTCGACAAAGAGGCTGTCGTGGTGAAGACATCCTTGGGCTCAGAGCACCGGCTGGAGCAGGGCGACCCGATGCTCCGCCGTCTCGATCTCGCTTATGCGCTCAATGCCCATATGGCACAGGGGCTGACTTCCGATCGCGGCATTGCGGTCATGGACAGCCGCGAGCGCAATCTGGCCAACCAGCAGACATTCCTGGTGACAGTCACACGGCTGCGCGATGGTCTCACGCTCTATGTCGATAATGCTGGCAAGCTCGAAGCGGCGGTCGAGCGCAATGCCGGCATGAAACGTTCGGCGCTGGAAACGGTCGATCTCCTCCGCGATGCGGCAGCCAAAGGTCAGGCGAAAGATCGTGTGGCTCCTGCACCGGAACGCAAGCCGCCAGAGCTTGACCGGTCGATCACCAAGCCATTCGAAATCGGCATATAGCGTGCTGCTCTCCCCATCCGTCCGCACACTGCCGGTTGACGCGAAGTTCGTTATTTGTTCTCATTAGCCCATGCCCCGAATCTCCGATGATATCCTCCTCACGCATCTCGAAGTCGCGCTGGCCGTTGCGCCGCAGCACACGCTCGTCCGCCTCAATGCCGATGATCCACGCGCCCAGCGCAGCGCCAGGGTCGATCTGGCTCGTCATCTTGTCGAGCGCATGCGCGGTTTCACCATCGAAGGCGACAGTCATGGCGGTCCAGGCGCGCAGCCATGCCTGTTTCCGGGCGATCTGTCGCCGATCGGATGAACTGGTAGTCTTGTCGAGGAGGGTTACTGGAGTGGCCGGTCCGGGGCGTTGGAGCTCAGCTGAACAATTCGCTCGGCGATAGCCTGCCATGTCCGAATGCCTGCCTCATCGCCAGCAAGTGCGAGCGCCCCGATCTGTTCGGCGACGTGCATGGGCGCCTTGTCCCCATGGGATTGCAGGACATGGTTGGCGCAGGCCCAGAGCTCCCAGTCGCTGAGCATCAGCCGAGCGCGCTCACCACCCCGCCAACCGTCGCGTAGAGACCGTAGGCGACGAAGGCTGCGGCAAGAAGGAATTCGAGGCGGAGTTTGAATGCAGTCGGACGAGGCTGTCCGGCTGGCCATATCTGGTTGCAGGCGAACCCGTTGAACCCCGAACGCTCTCCGACCACTTCGACACGAGAGCCTATGAATCTGCGTACTTGGCGGGTGTTGTCGAGTTCCCAACTCCCGCCACCATCGGTGCGCAGCACCGGCCCGTTTGCCGCCCGCTCGACGACGCCGGTCAGATGCGTGGTGCCGCTCACCGGCAAGCCGGGCCTTTCCAGTAGCGATTCCAGCGCAGGACAGTGCCGGTCTTGATCATGGCGCATGACAAATCGGCACCTGACGGCAGACGGCACCAGGCCGCGGTCCTGTTTCCGCCCGCGGCCCCCTCGGAGCGGCATGTCAGCCGCGGACCTCTGATTACCACGTGGCCGGTTGAGATCGTTCCGCGCGCGCCGCCCATCAGCCGTACCAGCGCATCGCGTGCCTTAATTGCGGTGGCATCGGGGCAGGGTTGATTGGTGCGGCAGGTGCCGTCCATTTCTCGCGCAGCGATGCCGGCGATCCGAAGGTGAGGGCCTTCCGCACACCAGACCGGACCGTCACCATCCCAGACATGAGTGGGCGTGCAGACAAACGTCTGCCCGGAGGCGACGATCGAAGCGGCAAGCAGGGCAAGCATCAGAAGGCCACCTTAGAGCGCCCGTCCGAACCAGAGAACCCGTCCGACGATGTTGAGCGTGCGTTTCTCGAGGCCGCGCCAGCTTGGATAGGCAGGGTTGTCGCTCAGGACCGATGCGCGCTTGCCCTGTGGTTCGAGGGCAATCCGCTTTACGCTCAACATGTCATCCATCCGCAGGACATAGATCCCGTCTCTCAGCCGCGCCTGGCCGTCCCCGAGATCGACCATGACTTCGTCGCCATCATGAAGGGTAGGCTCCATGGAGTCGCCATGCACGGCGATGATCGACAGGCTCGATGCCTTGCTCGCGGTCAGGCGGCGCAGCCACTTTTCGTCGAAGCCGAATTGCGCGGATTTGGCTTCCATTTCGGCCAGAGCGCCATGGCCGGCCGATGCCTCGACATTGAGCAAAGGCACATGGACAAGTTCGACGACCGGGCCTGAGCGGCGGGCAGGGGCTCCAAGAACCTTCTCATCGACCCCGAAAAATCGCGCCAGAACCGAGCGATCCTGCTCGTCCAGCTGCCTCGGGCTGCCGCGCCGAATATACTGCTGGATGTAAGCGGCATTGCGCCCCAGCAGGCGCGAAACCGAGGAGTAATTCACCCCTCGTTGCTGGATCAGTTCGTCCAGGGCTCTCCGTGCGTCGTCCATGACTGCCAGTCCTATCGCGGGCACCTAGGAAAATCGATCCTAGACTCTAGGAAGCCTTCCTAGTAAGAACATATCAAGAACGCAAGCGTAAAGCGAGTCTACGACGATGGAGCTTCTGGAGCAAATCGAGGCATATCTGGCGCAAACACGGACGTCTCCGAGCACCTTCGGACGGAACGTCGTGGCAGATCCTCGCTTCGTTCAGGACCTCCGGGACGGGCGCAGGCCGCGCCGCAAGACCTGCCAGAAAGTGTCGGAATTTCTTGCGAGCTCAGAGGCAATTAGCCGCAGGTAGATTAGCGAAACCGGGGCAAGCAGCTTTCCGAATCTCGTTGCCTCGCCATCAAGCATCCACTACGATTACCCATACAGAAACTGGTTTAGCCCAGTTTCTTGGGGGATCTGGGGATGGACAGCGATTCGGGATTGAGGCGCGGGGTTGAGAGCCGCCTCGAGTTCATCGAATTCAGGCTCTTCTGGGAAGGGCATGTCAACCGGAGTGACCTGATCGACGTTTTCGGCGTTTCGATCAACCAGGCTTCGACGGATCTGAACAGATATCTTGGCCTGACTGAAGCCAACATGGTCTACGACAAGAGCGCCAGGACTTACGTTCGTAGCTCGTCGTTCACCCCCGTATTCCACCAGCCCGACGCAGCCCAGTATCTCTCCCAGCTGAGATCGCTCTCTGATGGAATTATTAGCGCCGACGAAAGCTGGATCGGGGGCTTACCGAGTTTCGCCTGTGCCCCGACTCCCGCCCGGGGTGTCTCGCCCAAAATTCTGAGGGCCATCGTAACGGCGATCAAGCGGCATGAGGCGATCGAGGTCTTCTACCAATCGATGTCATCCCCGGAGCCTGCTTGGCGGTGGATCGAACCTCATGCCTTGGTGTTTGACGGCTTCAGATGGCATGCTCGGGCGCATTGCCCACGCAGCAGCGCCTTCAAGGACTTTGTTCTCTCGCGCATCACCGATACGCGCTCATCGAAGCCGGCAGATGCTAGGTCTTCCGGCGATAGCGAATGGGAAGAGCAGGTTGAGCTGCAGATCGCGCCTCATCCCGAATTAAGCGCTGGTCAGCGCAAGGCGATCGAGCTCGACTATGGAATGGAAAGGGGCGTGACGACCATCCCGGTCCGAAGGGCTCTCCTCTACTACGCATTGAAGCGCCTTGGATTGGATACCGATCCGGCAGCACGTAGGCCCCAGGACCAGCAGATTGTTCTATTGAACTGCCGCGACATCGACATGGGTTCGAAGGGTGTCGTCGAATAGTGCTATGCATCGGATTTTTATTTCGGGTTTCTATTAAATTTCTACGATTCTAATCGGTGTGTGTTTCGAGCTTGTGTAAAGCTGCCTGGCATCGGTTCGAAGTTGGAAAGTCAAGATTTGGAGAGCTGCAGATGAGTTTGGGTTACAACATTCCTTTGGTCACCTCTCTCTGCGACATCAGCCCGGACGTGTTCTCGATGAGCCGGTCCGAGCAAGTGGAGCACCTCTCATCGATTGGCGACGCTGATATTTCGACTGCGCGTGCCTTCTACGCTCGCAACCACGTTACAAGCGGGATGTCCGAGTTCCTGCGTGGCGCTCTGCGGCGCTTGTCCGGTCAAAGCCAACAGGCGGTCTTCGAGCTTCGTCAGGCGATGGGCGGCGGTAAGACCCACAACATGATCGCCCTCGGCCTCCTAGCTCGGTTTCCGGAGCTGAAGGATCAACTTCCAGACACAATCACGGCCGGGATGGGTGACGAGCCTGCTGTAATCGCCACCGTCAACGGGCGGGACGTTCAGAACTTCATTTGGGGGGACATCGCCGAACAGCTCGGTCGGGCGGAGGCGTTCCGGGACCACTGGGTCAACGGGCCGAAGGAGATGAACGAGGGGGACTGGATCCGGCTCATAGGGGACCGGCCCACCCTGATCATGCTCGACGAACTCCCCCCGTACCTCGCCATGGCGCACACAAAAGCGATCGGTCAGGGGACCCTGCTCGACCTTCTGAAATACTCGATCGCCAACCTCTTCTCCGCCGCGATGAAGCTCAAGCGCTGCGTGGTCGTGGTCGCCTCCCTCGACGCGGCATATGACGAAGCGCGCCGGATCCTTGGCGGGCAGCTTGCGGACCTCCAGAAGGAGACAAGCCGCGGCGCGAAGTCCATTACCCCGGTCGACCTGAACACGGGCGAGATCTACGACATCCTGCGCAAACGCCTCTTCACCCGGCTTCCGGACCAGGACGGGCCGGAGGTGGACCGGGTGGCGCAGGCCTTTCTCGCCACCTACCAGGAGGCGATCCGGGGGCGGGCGCTCGCGAAATCCGCCGAGCAAATGGCGGACGAGATCGTCATCTCCTACCCATTCCATCCAAGCTACAAGGACATTCTCTCCCTATTCAAAGAAAACGAGAAGTTTCGTCAAACCCGGGGCCTGATCCAGTTCACTGCGAACCTCATGCGCGGGGTCTGGGGACGGAAGGACCAGGAGGAGGTTTTCCTGATCGGGGCGCAGTTCCTCGACTTCTCTGACCAAGAGACCCGAGACCAGGTGAAGGAAATCGAACGGTCGCTCGAGTCCGCCCTCGCGAGCGACGTCTACGACACGGACGGCTCCGCGCACGCTCAGGGGATCGACGGGGACCGAAACGACCGGGCCGCATCCCAGGTCGCCACCCTCCTATTCATCTCGTCACTGTCGGACAACACGGACGGGATCCGTGGCCTGCCCCGCGATACAGTGGTCGAGTACCTGGTCGCCCCCGGCAAGGAGCCGACCCGATTCATCGAGGCGTTCGAGCAGCTCCGGGACCGGTGCTGGTACCTGCATAACCGGGACGGTGACCGGTGGTACTTCTCCGACATTGCAAACGTTCGCAAGCAGATCGAGGACAAGGTCAGCAAGATCCCGCAGGATCGGGTCGATGAAGAGATGCGTCGTCGCCTGACGGACATCTTCCGGGCGACTGACAAGGTTGCCTACTCGGAACTCGTTGTGCTCCCGCGCGTCGATGACGTTAATTTGACCTCGTCAAAGCGGACCTGTCTCGTCCTGTCCCCAGACGCGAAATCTCCACCCGCCGCGGCGGCCCGATTCTTTAGCGACGTGGTCTACAAAAACGCGTTCTGCGTGGTGGCGGGCGACGGCTCCAAAATGGCAAGCGCTGAAGATAGCGTCCGCCGGCTCCTCGCGATTGCCGCTGTGAAGGCAATTGTGGCGGACACGCCGCGCCACCAGAAGGAGCTCGAAACCGAGCAGGAGACGACAGAAATCGGGTTCAACTCCACCGTGAAGAGCCTGTTCAATGCAGTTTGGTATCCGCAGACCAATGAGCTTAAGAGCGCGCGGATCGACCTTGGCCACTTCCAGGAGAAGGGAGTGATCCGGGGAGAGAAGGCTGTCGAGGCAGCCCTGTCCGGTGGCGGGGCGAAGAAGCTCGTGGAGCTGGACCTGGAAAAGATAGAGGGGCTGATCCAGCGCTGCGAGGACCAGCTCTTCCCCGAAGGGCAGTCCAGGACCCGCTGGTCGGACGTCCTAGAGCGGGCCGCGTCGAACCCGCGCTGGATCTGGCTCCCCCCGAAGGGCATGGAAGAGATCAAGGCGGCCGCCTTGGCGGAGGGTCGCTGGCTCGAAGAGAACGGCTATGTCGACAAAAGCCCGCCCCCGCCCCAGCCCCTGATCCGGGTCACCCGGATCGGTGGGGATGAGGCAGTTGGGGAAAGTGAGCTAGAGCTCGCAGTCTCGAACGCTGGGAAGGCACCGGAGGTACTGGTAGCCGGCACTCGCGAGGGGCTCAGCGCGGGGGAGTTGATCACGGACCGGACCTACCGCACTACGCAGGTGGAGCTCTGGTTCCAAGCCCGCAACCCGGACACCGGAGAAGTCAGCGAGCCGTACCGGTGGACTGGGGCCATCACCATTACCCATGAGCGTCGCGACAACGCCGGCATGTGGCAGGTGACCCTCGCGACCAGGCCTGAGGCGGAGCTGCGCTGGAACACCACGGGAATCAACCCGAAGGATGGGACCGTCTATGACGGGGCCCCGATTGAGCTCGACGGGCGTCAAAAGACCACCCTCTACGTCTACGCCGTGAAGGGAGGGGTGTCAGCGCAGCGGACCTTCACCTTCGACGCGGTCGGCGCGAAGCGGACGATCAACAATGACCTGCCCGCCAAGGCGAAACGCGACTTCCAATTCGCCTCCAAGGGTGAGGTGCTGCGGGTTGTGCGCGCCGCGAAGGGGAAAGATAGCGTCCGCTTCCATGGGGTCAGCGTAACCGTTGGCGAAGGGGAGCGAAGCCTGCGGGTCCGCAGCGGCGGGGACGTCGCCCTCTCGGGGGCGGACATTGAAACAATGATCGAGGGTCTGCGTGGCGCGCTCGGGGAGGCGGATGCGGAGGTGCAGCTCCGTTTCCGAGAGGCAGACTTCCCTGACGGGTACACGATGAAAGACTTTGCGACCCAGGTCGGGGTCGACATTTCCGTCGATGACGTGGAGCAAGAAGCCTGATGGCAGAAAAGCCAATCACTCACGGGTTCGGAGTCCCGAACGACATGGCCCCGCACCAGTTCCTGGTTCGGATACCTGCCGGGCGCGCAGACCCGGTTGAGGTCTGGGAAGACTTCGGCGCTGCTGCGGTGGGGTCCGCGGCACAAAAACTGTGCCGGGTCGCAGTCCAACGGGATACTTGGCGGCAGGTGGCCGAAGGGGTAAAATTCCACCTGAACCGTCGCCTGAAGGAGAAGGACCTCAAGGCATCTCGCTTCAACACTGGGGAAAACCGTGTGGAGCGGATCTTGGGGCGAGAACTCTGCGTGCTTGCTTGGGCGATAGAAGACGCGACTCCAAACGAAGCCGCAATCGCCTTCACGCGCTGGTCCTCGCACCGACCAGAGGAGCTTTGGTGGTTGTTCCAGCAGATCGACCGAGACGGGGGCGAGTGGGACAGCCCAAAGACCGGTTGGCGCATCGCAATCCGCCATGCGCTGATCAAGGACGGAGAAGAGGGGCTGAACACGACCCGCCGCCCACGTCCCACTACTCCCACGGAGAAGATCCCGGATCTTTTCAGCAAGTTTTAAGGACTGTCGATGACCGTGACCGCCTCCAAGAAGAACGAAATTATGCCTTTCAGCCTGAAGGACGCTCCATCCCTAATTGAGCGGGCCTGGCCGACGGCAAAGATTTCGGCGGAAACCCAGAAGGAACGAAAAGCTAACCTCGGGCAAACATTGACGGCCTTGGGTTCCTACTGGAAGGGCCGCAAAATGCTCGTGTTGAATCGAGCATGCATTCTGGCCTCATTGATCCCTGCGACTGATGATATTGAGCGGGACATCGAGATTTTCGAATTATTGATGGGCATGGCCGATGAAACGTTCGGTCGAAGATTTACCGATGGACCGACTGCTTTTGCTAAGCTTTTTCCGAAAGATGCAGAAGAGCTGGCGGAATATTCTGGTCGATCGTGGGCCTGGCATGAAGACCTGACGCCTAAAGAACGCGCACGTCGTATCGGCCGAGCATTCGTTGACATGCCCTACGGCAAACGCCTGGAAAAAGTGAAAAGGCCCGAAGAAATAAATGAAAAGGATCTACTGGATGGTATTTGGGGAGACGTAAATGCGCACCTAAGGACGAACGCCTTTTCAATCTCAGAACTTGTTGAGCAACTCGGAGTTATGCGATTCGGGCATCGCCCCAAGGTTGGAGACTCTTTCTGCGGGTCTGGGCAGATTCCATTTGAAGCCGCGAGGATGGGGTGTGATGCAGTAGCTTCGGATCTCAACCCAATTGCATGTATGCTTACTTGGGGCGGAAAAGAAATAATAGGCGCTCCACCTCAGAGAATAGAGGAAATATGCAAGTCGCTACGAGAGACGGCATTAAAGACCATCTCAGAATTGGAGGAGCTTGGCTTTGAGAGAGATGCTAGAGGCAACAGGGCCAAGGCCTATTTGTACTGCCTTGAGGTCAAATGCCCCTTCACGGGCTGGATGGTCCCACTTGCTCCATCATGGGTTGTTTCTAAGAAGAGAAATGTCATTGCCCGACTAAAGCCGGATTTATCCCGCAAGCGCTACGACATAGAAATAATTTCCAATGTATCTGAAGAAGAGATGGACGAAGCAGATCTTGGGACGCTTCGTGACAACAGGCTATTTCATCAAGCGCTTAATGGTAACTTGGGTCCATCGATCAAAGAAATCCGTGGAGATAAAAAGAATCAGGATGGGCATAATGTCAATTCCTTGAGGCTGTGGGAAAAAGAGGATGTTGTTCCCCGTCAAGGTGATATTTTCCAAGAGCGACTGTACGCTATTCATTGGATGGATGGCAGCGATCTGGCGAAAGGAAAAGCAAATCCCAAGACGTGGTTTTCTGCACCAACCGAGCATGATCTCAGGATTGAAGAGGCTATCACTAAGCATGTTCAGATGAGCGTCGCTTCATGGCAAGACCAGGGACTCGTTCCCGACATGGAGATCGCTCCTGGAAATAAAACCGATGAACTAATCAGAACCAGGGGCTGGACGCACTGGCATCATGTTTTTTCCCCGCGCCACCTTTTGATGAATGCAATACTTAGGAAAAACTTTCCAACAAATCTTTCAAACGTAATGTCCGTCATACTATGCCGCGTTCTTAATGTTCAATCAAAGATGTCGCGTTGGTCGCCGGCTGTCGGACACGAGCTCGCGTTAGACGTTTTTTACAATCAAGCCCTAAATACATTTTATAATTACGGATGCAGAGCATCTTACTCGGCTCTAAGGGACTTTCTAGATTTTGGCATGGCGCGCTCTGCGAAAATCCATGGATCTCTGGAGGTGTCGTCTATTGATGGTAGGGAAATTAAGCATTCTGCGGACATTTGGATTACGGACCCACCCTATGCGGATGCAGTTAGATATGAGGAAATAACTGAGTACTTTATTGCATGGCTTAAGAAAAGTCCCCCGCATCCACTGAATGATTGGATTTGGGATAGCCGGAGAAGCCTCGCTGTTAAGGGTGATGGGCAAGAATTTAAATCCGCAATGATTGATGTTTACAGAAACCTAACTGATCGCATGCCGGAAAACGGCCTGCAGATAGTTCAGTTTACACATCAAGACACTAAGACATGGTCTGACATGGCCCAGATTTTTTGGGGATCCGGACTTCAGGTTGTGCAGGATTGGTATGTCTCAACTGAAAACATGACAGAGATGAAGAAAGGTGGCTACGTTCAGGGCACCCATATGATCGTCTTGCGTAAGCGCCAGGGTGAGCAGTCCGGTTACCAGGACGAGATTGTCCACGAGATCCGCGACGAGGTGGAGCGCCAGATCAAGGACATGATTGGGCTCAACGACCAGATGGATGCAGCACGCGGCGAAAACATCTTTAACGATGCGGATCTTCAAATGGCTGGCTACGCGGCAGCGCTTCGGGTTCTAACCGCCTACACAAAGATTGACGGGATCGATATGACCCGGGAGGCGCTGCGTCCCCGGAAAAAGGGAGAACAAACCCTTGTCGACGAATTGACCGAGTTCGCCGTCCAGACTGCCAACGAGTTCCTGGTTCCTGACGGGCTGGAGCGCGAGCTGTGGCTCGAGCTTAATGGGACCGAGCGGTTCTACCTCAAGATGATGGACATTGAGGAGGCCGGGGAGGCAAAGCTGGACCAGTTCCAGAACTTTGCCAAGGCGTTCCGGGTGGGGGACTATGACGAGCTCATGGCATCCAAGACCCCCAACAACGCGAAGCTCAAGACCGCTAATGGGCTCGGAAAGACCTCAATGGCCGAGGGGATTCCGTTTGGCCGCGACAGCATCGTCCGCCTCGCCTTGCGCGCGATTTGGCGCGTCGACAAGGAAGACGAGGTGGAGGATGTGCTGGACGAGCTGCGCGACCTGATCCCGGAATATCTGCGAAAGCGCGATACGCTGCGCCAAATCGTAACCTACGTGGCCACAAAGCGTGAACACACGGAGCCCGCCGAGGCGAGCGCGGCCCGGATACTAAGCATGGCAATCCAGACGGAGCGGATCTGATGAAGGATCCGCATCGTGCCTGAGCTGATCTCGCGTTTTTCCTCGCGTAACCACCGCCTCTCCCACGTCTTCTTGAAGGACCGGTTGAGGGGGGCAGAGACGTATGATCGGATCGCCGGGTATTTCCGCTCCTCCATTTTCGACCTGATTCACGAGGAGATCGGCACGATCGGCCGGGTCCGGATCGTCTGCAATGCAGACCTGGATCCACGCGACTTGACGGCGGCCACGCTCAGCCAGAGGGCGCGCGACCAGGCTCAGGTGGAGCGGTGGCATGAGCAGGGGGAAGAGATCGACGCGCTCCTTGAGCGGCCACGCTGGCGGCGCCTGCATGAACTGCTCACCGCCGGAAACGTCGAAATCCGCGTCGTCTCACGCGATAACGCTCCCTTCCTGCACGGGAAGGCGGGGGTGATCACACGTCCCGATGGGACCACCTCTAGCTTCATTGGGTCCATCAACGAGACTGCGAACGGATGGGCGCAGTCATACGAAATGATCTGGGAGGACCCGTCTCCGGAAGCGGCCGCTTGGGTTCAGTCAGAGTTCGAGTGGCTCTGGAAAAAGGGGGTCCCCCTCTCGCAGGCTGTAATCGATGAGATTGGGCGGACAGCCAAGAAGGTAGAAGTTCAGCTGGAGGAGATGCAGTCCGACCCAGTCGGGCTGGCAAAATCCGTCACCGTCGAGAGCCCCCTCGTGCGTCGAGGAGAAGGTCTTGCCCCTTGGCAGAAGGCGTTCGTAAAGATCTTTGTCGAGCACGATCAGAAATACGGGGCTGCCCGGCTCCTGCTTGCCGACGAGGTTGGAGTCGGAAAAACTCTATCGATGGCCGCGACCGGTGCGCTCTCGGTCTTGATGGGGCATGGACCATTTCTAGTCCTTTGCCCGGCCACTTTGACACTCCAGTGGCAGATGGAGCTGTGGGATAAGCTGGGCCTCCCCTCCTGTGTTTGGGCCCGGGCCCCCCAGCGGGGCTGGGTGGACCAACGAGGTCACCTTTTCAGGTCCCGGGATCCGGAGGACGTGCTGCGTTGCCCAGCGCAGATCGGGATCGTCTCAACCGGCCTCCTTGTACGGGGCGGCCCGGAGGCGCAGGCACTGTTGCGCGGGACCTACGGAATGATCGCGCTCGACGAGGGGCACAAAGCCCGAGTCAAACGTGGGATCGGGATGGAGGAGCCAGAGCCGGGTAAGCTGTACCAGGCCATGGAACGCCTCGCCGGACGAACACGCCACTTGGTAATCGGGACTGCGACCCCGATCCAGACGCACCGGGACGAGATCTGGGACCTTATGAAGCTGCTCGCCTACGGGCAGGATCATGTCCTCGGCCGGCCGAGCGCGTCTCGGTGGTGGGACTCAGAGCAGGCACTCGACCTGGTTTCCGGCCGGACGGCCCTGCCGGATCCAGAAGCGGCCTGGCCCTGGCTCCGCTCACCACTCCCGCATGCCCGCGAGGCGGCCGTGTTTCGGGGGATCCGGGAGGACCTGAAAGTCCCGGAGGACGAGTTCTTCACTGACCGGGGCCTCGCAGACCTGGACGATTTCACCCGTGAGGACTTGGCCGAGGTGATCGAACGGGGAGAGATCGCTCGGAAACTTCCGTTTATGCGCTACCATAACCCGCTGGGCCGCCACGTCGTCCTCCGCCGCCGTAAGACGTTAGAAGGCGCGGGACTCATGGACCGGATCGCGGTGAACATCCACCCGCGCCCAGGCACTTCCCCGGCGGTGTTCGAGCGCAGCGCGGTCCGCACCCCGCATTTCTATGACCGTGCGTACGAGGAGGTCCAACTCTTTACGAAGGCAATGAAGGCGCGTCAGGCTGGAACTGGATTTCTCGGAAACCTGATGATGCAGCGCATATGCTCCTCCGTCGCGTCCGGAATAGCCACCGCCACAAAGATGCTCGAGCGCCGCCGCGAAGGAGTTATGACCGAGGAGGCTGAAGATCCGGACCTCTTTGAGGCGATCGAGGAAATGGGGGCAGAGGCCTATGCCGCCGCGGTGGATGTGGAGGCGATCCATCTGGAACGGGTTCTGGAGATTTTGTCTTCAGCCAAGCAGGAAGACCCGAAGGGGCGGGCGGTTCTCCATTATCTCGACCAGGAGGGGTGGATCGCGCTCGGCTGCATCATTTTTTCTCAGTATTATGACACGGCTCGCTGGGTAGGCGAGTTGATCAGCGCGACGCACCCCACTGAGCCGGTCGCGGTATATGCCGGGGTCGGAAAGTCAGGTGTTTTGCTCGGCGGCGAGTGGCGGTCGATAGACCGCGAGGACATCAAGCAAGGGGTCAAGGAGCGGAAGCTGCGCGTCGTCTGCGCGACTGACGCCGCCTGTGAGGGTTTGAACCTTCAGACCTTGGGCACTCTAATCAATGTCGACTTGCCTTGGAATCCGTCTCGTCTGGAACAGCGGATCGGTCGAATCAAACGTTACGGTCAGCAGCGCCGCGAGGTGGATATGGCGAACCTGGTCTATTCCGGCACTATCGATGAACGGGTTTACCAACGTCTTTCGGAACGAATGCAGGACCGTTACGACATACTTGGCTCGCTGCCGGACACCATCGAAGACGATTGGATCGAAGATATTGAGCGACTCGAGGAGGAACTTAAATCTTTCACAAAACCGGAAAGTTCGGCTGATGTTTTCAGCTTAAGGTACGGTGATTTTCTCGAAGTTGGCGATGGCGACGCCGACTGGGAGCTTTGGACCAAAGTAGTTTCGCGCAGAGATATAGAGACTTTGCTTGAACGACCGTGGAGCTCTGGCCGGTGAACGGCCATGCATTCCGAAATTTTTATCACTGCGTCTGAGCGGTCATGCGACTGGGGGAAATTGTGACCGAATCTGACGTGCGCGGCTCTCATGCTCCCGCGATGGAAATTAAGTCTAGCGGGTTAGTTCATTCGGCGGAAAGCGACATTCTCCGCCTGCAGCAAATCTTGCGTGAGGGATATGCTTCTGGTTTCACGATCTTCAAGGAACTCCTTCAAAATGCCGAGGATGCCGGCGCGCGCCGGATGGTGGTTGCCGGTCACAACGGTTTCGTTAACGCAACCAATCCGCTGCTTCGAACTCCGGGGCTGATTGTCGCAAATGATGGTCCTGTGCTTGCACGGCACATGGAGGCAATCACTCGTGCGAGTGGCGGTAGTAAAGCGGATGAGCGCTCGGCGGTGGGGCGTTTCGGTCTTGGCCAGAAATCAGTCTATCACCTTTGCGACGCGTTCATTGCGCTAGGCCGGGTAGAGGATCGAGAAGGCCGGCCGCAAACGTTGATCATGAACCCTTGGGAACAGGTTAGTGAAGCCAATGCCGCGCAGTGCGATTGGCCCAAACTGACCCCTCCCGAAGCAGCGATGCTACTCGAAAAAGCTGCGACGCTCGGCATGGAACGAGGGATGGTGCTGTTCCTCCCGCTTCGCACTGAGGACTTGCGGCCTGGGCCAAGCCTTTGCCTGTCGGATACCAATTGGCGGCCGGACAGTGCCATCGCAGATATCCTCGATGGTGAGGAACTGGCCGCGACGTTGTGCTGTCTACGTAACCTGGAGAGCGTCGAAATCATCCCGATCGCGGGTGAAGCGCGCAGAATCTCGATGCGCAGCGGTGCGCGCCGCGTGTCCGGCCCGGGTCTGGACAGCGGAGAACCTGAGATTGGTGGCAGCGTCGATGGTGCTGGTTTTGAGCTGTCTTTCAGTGGACGCCAGAAATGGGCCCGCGATGGACATGCTGGCCAGCTCCTGGCGGACGATGGATGGGACAAGGTTTTCGACATCCACGGCAAGCTCATTCCGCCCAAGGCCAATCCGCACGGCGCTGTGATTGTTTGTCGTTCTTCAGCCTCTGAAGCGCAGGGCCAGTTGCGGTTGCGCAATGCGGTGTACTTACCTCTTGGTGAGCCGCTCTTTGTAGAACCGCTGGAACGAGGCGCGTACAATGTCGATCTATTGATCCATGGCTATTTCTTTGTTTCGAGCGACCGCCGCAAGCTACGTGAAGACGATCATATCGAAACCCGTTGGAACCAGGCGCTCCGCCGCGAGGCGGCACTGCCGCTGCTGCTCGATGCGATTGCAGATACCTTGCCCAGCTTACCCAGCGATGCAGAGCGTCATGCGCTGATCCGAGCATTGCAGCGCACGCGATGGTGGAATGAGCACCGTGTGGAATCCTGCCAGGGCAGGGCTCTTGCCCGGTGCTGGACGGGCGACAAGGCGGAAAGCTGGCGGGTTTGCGCCGGTGACTCACTGCGTCCGGTGACGAGAGGCGATGCAACCTCGATTGCCCGCCTCAAGGCCGCTTTTCCTAGACTCGAGGAGTGGTGCAGCGAAAATGGCATCGTTTTGGCATTCGGCACGGTCTTGGCTGATGCTGATCCACACTGGCCTGATGCGCAGCTTGCTGACCTGGTGGGCCTTGCCGGACCCGCTGCCTTCCAAAAAGGGCAGATCGCCGAAACGCTGGCGACGGTGCTCGAGGGCGCGCAGCCCGGCGAAGCAACGCGGATGGCGTTAGTCGAAACTTGCCGCAGCGCCATCGCCATGGTCGAGCAAAGTTTCGCTACTGCTGACAAGCTCAGGCCGCTTGTCCGACGCCTCCCGCAGGATCGCATCTTGGTTCTTCCGCCGAGCGTAGAAAATCGTGAGCTCCTAAAAGCCTTGGCTGCCGCTGGAGGTAGCATTCCGGTTAAAGCTGCGTGGTCGGAGCAGGGTGGGGCGATCTCCCGGCAATTGGGGCTGAACGAAACAATCGAACTGTTGACCGCCGCCGAACCCTTTTTGTCATCTCGAGGAACCGTAGCGCAGGAAGCGTCGACGCTGATATCGCATCTCTTGAGAAACGGTCCATCGCTCGACGCATTGGCGGCGGATCGTCGGGGTAGCGAATTGCAGGTCATTCCGGCGCGCTTGATGCAAGCCGAAGAGGAAGTGCGGCTATCTTTGGGCGCTATCGCAGGATTGAAGCGCAAGGGTCTGCTGTTCGATGCGGCACCAAATCGGGAACTGGTCGTGCTCGCTGGCGCAGTCCTGTCACACCCGATTTACCGGGTTACATTGAAAGATGGCGGGTTGGGGGATTTGGCCTCGGCGAAAAAGGCCGATTGCCTCCTGACAGTCTTGCGGCAGGTTGATCGCTTCGGGGATCCAGGCAAGTGTGGCGAGCTTGCTGAACTGCTCGGTGCCGATGCTCCCCGCGAGGAGTTGCGGCGCCTTGTCGCGCGAGATCAGGCTTTGCCTTCGCACGTCAATCTGATTGAGCTCGATGAGCTCGGTGGGATACTCGATGATCTGGTACTGGCGCTGTTGCAGGACAGGGAAGATCGCCTCGTATCGTCCGCGACTGCGGCGGAACTGAAAAAGGCATTGCGCGATCACATTGGCCTGCGACGGATCGATCTTGCCGAATTAGGCGCATGGCTTCGCGATGCGCAGTGTGCCGGCACCATGCCGCCGATGGACGACTCCAAGGCTATGGCATTGCTCAAGTCAGGGATCGATGACGATATTTTGAAGTCGCTGCCCTTGCACCGATCCGACCAGCATGAACCCCTTCTTCCGGCTACTGATCTGTTCAGCGGTCGTGTTTCGGATGTTGCACCTACGCTCTTGCCATTTACCCGTCTGGTCGAGCTTTGGGGCGATCCTTTAGCAGCGGCGGTTCAAAACAGGCTTATCGGGCGCTGGGGTCCTGAAGCCGCGATCCGCACAGCATTGTCCGCGCCAAATCCCCATCAGTTTACCTCGGAAATTGCTTCAGCATTGGGCGCAATCGAGCAAGTGCCTGATGATCTGATAGAAAAGCTTCAGGCGACCGCCTGGATTGCTGCGGACGGGAATGCTTGGACACCGGCCAAAGCCCTCGACCTGCCTCTGGATGCTGAACATGCGCTTCAGGAGCTGATTATCGACCAAGCCGGACTTCTGTTCGCAAGCATGCTTCCCGGCTCCCTTCGCGAAGAAAGTGTGCGGCGGCACTTGGCGAGGCTAAGGCCCAATCGATCCCAGTCATTTCTCTTTGCCGCCCGCCTTGCAGCTGACCACGGAGCCACCGGCCTTTGCCTTGATGTCGTCGAGCACCTAGATGAGCTAGCGAAGCTGGCGGCCGCGAATGTTGGCCTTGATGCAGAAGCGTGGCCTCTGATCTCTGCGGCTCTTCGCGACGGCGTGGCCGATGAGGTCATCGCGGGGATGGCTGAAGTTTTGAGCGCGCCCTCTCTTGCCGACACCGTTGCTCAAATGAATGCAATGGCTGCACTGAGCGGGCTCGGCACGAATGCTGAAGCAGCACGGCGCCTTTACCGCTCAACATTTGCCCGAAATCTGCGTGCTTTGACGCATGCGTCCAGCTATCTGCCGCCCGATCTCCTTGTACCGACCGAAGCAGGTGGGTTCAGCAGGGCAGACAGGGTTGCGCTAGGAGCAGCAGGTATCGACCCTGCGGCGCTCCTCGCACACGATTATGCTGGCAAACTGGAACAGCCCGACGATCAAAAGACAGACACCATTCCAGCAAGCAAGCCTGCGAAGGTGGACTGGCTCGAGAGTGTCGAGCGCGCCTTCACTCCAGTCAGCCAATACGATGTGCATGATGGGATTCTGCTAGCTCTGGCGATGCTTGGTCGGGATGACAGGATCCAGTCGCTCGCAGCCAGATGGGAAGGGCAGCGATCATTCCACCGCATTTGCGATGATCTTGACAGTTTGGCCGACGAACACCGTGGCTTGTCCAACGCAAATTTGGACCGGCTTGCTGAACTGCGTTTTGTAGTCGAGCTGCCTGAACATGGGCAGGTCACGGTGCGGTCAGCTGCTGGAACGGACTGCACAGTTCCACTGTCTGGCAAAGACGATGCGCTGCTGCTGGATTGTATCCAGAGAGGAATTGAGCGCGACGAATATGGCTATCGACACGTCTATGACCTCGTGATCGGACCGGTATCGCCATCCGATGAAGCCGAGGCGCGGCTGTTGTTGGATCAGTTCGTCAAAAAACTGGCGCCGGCTCTGATGCTAGGCTTCGAACGTCACAAGGCGGCATTGTCGGAGCTCTTGGACAGCTATTTTACAAGCGATCAGCGCACGCTCGCAGACACCTGTGAAGAGTTGCAGGAGGTGCTTCATGATCGCCTGGCCGGCATCAAGACCGGGCCCGTAATGCGCGCGGCATTGAATGATTATCATCGCGACGCACCACGCGACCGGGACAAGGCGCGCAACGCACTTTGGGCAGCCGCGCAGTCGGACGACGGGGCGAGGGAGCTTCTCGAAGCCACCCGCCAGAAGATCGACGAGATGGGCTATGCTCCCCATCGCGTGGTTTTCGAACTGTACCAGAATGCTGTCGATGCCCAAGCGCAATGGCACGGTATCGGACGCTTCCGGGTAGAAGCGATCTACAATGACGATCAAGTGATCACTTGCTTGCGAGTGATCCATTGGGGGCGCCCCATCAATCAACCAGGGAGCGATCCACGCAAGGCAGAGGAAGAAGGGCACCGACGGGACCTTTCGAATATGCTCGCCATCAATCACTCTGCCAAAGATGGAGATCGGGTAACCGGTCGCTTCGGCCTTGGATTCAAGACCGTGCATATGCTCGCCGACGAAGTTCGCCTCGCCAGCGGAGGCATAGCTATCCGGATCTTGGGAGGCATGATCCCTGCAGATTGGGCAGGGGGAAGCAGGACGGTCACCCCATTCCATGACAGGGGGCGCAAAGCGACTCTCATCGAACTTCCGGTTGCTCCGGGCCGTTCAGGAGATGCGCTAGACGCATGGGAAGCGTTTCGGGATGCGGCTCCGTTCTTGGCGGCGCTCGGTCAGGAAGCATCCATTGAGGTGGTGGCTCCAGACGGTGCGACCGTGTTCCGACATGAGGAGCATCCTCTTGTCGACGGCGTGAGCTGGCTGACAATCGATGCTACTCGCCACCTATTGCGCTTCGATTTAGGGAGTGATTTTCGGCTCTTCCTGCCCTTCGGACGTAATGGGCCCTACTCGTTTCCGCATGATGTGCCGCAGTTTTGGCACCTTGTCCCGCTCGTTGGTGAACGTCGCCGGGGGGGCTGGCTTCTGGAAGGCCGCTTTCCGGTTGACCCGGGGCGTACCCAATTGTCTGGCACGGCCGATGAGAAGGATAGCCGATTTGCCCGGCTTGGCATTGCTCTTGGGCCACGGCTCATCGCTTTTTACGACCATTGTCTTGCTGACTGGGCAAGTTTCGCGCGAGCGACAGGTCTCGATCCGGAAGGACGAGAGGATTTTTGGCGGAAGCTAGTGCAGCTTTTTGCACAAGATCTGGCAAGCCAGGGGTCCGAACAGTCACTACACAAGTCAGGCCAAGGCCTTGCGAAGCTATGGGCGGAGCGCCCCGTGGTGCCGCTGGCTTTCGGCGGTGCAACGCGCGCGGCTGATGTCAAATGGCGCTTGTCGGGAGCCCTTGCCGATCGCGATGCTCAAGCTGCGATCTCGAATTTGCTCGCCGAAGTGGAATTCAAGAATGCAGTTGTCACCGAGGAAACAGGACAGCTTCTGAAATCTGTTGGGCTGCCTTCGGGTCAACGACTGGATGTTGTGACCTTGGCAGAAAACCTTGCTGGAGCCGAGGGCATAGATCCTGGGCTGGCGGGACGCCTTTCCTGTCTTTGCGAGGAAGCAGTTTCGCAGGCGATGACCGGTGAGGAACAATCAGAATTCCGCAAGTTGCTGCGTGAGCGGCTCTGGCTCGCGGAAGATGGAAGTTGGCAGCAGATTCGTCTTCTAGCGTTTCCGCTGGGCGACAACGATGAACAAGGCAGGGCTGCATTCGCTCCTCCTTCGGGCCGCCTTTCATCAGAGTACGTAGGCGCCGCCTTTGAGCTTGCTGCCTTCGCCCGTGAACAGGCAGGTCAGCTACCTGTCGCCAAATGGGCTGAGACTGCCGGTGACAGCGCCGCACGCCAGCAAGCCTTCATTCGTTATCTGGTCGGTGCGGATGATCGGAGCGTCGCACTATTGGCGAGCGCGGCAAAGTGGCTTCCCAATGTCGACGAACTCGCCAACTCCCCTCTGCTGGCCGGGCTGAGGCAAGACGAGAAGAATCGGTTGCTCGCCAAGCTAGGGTATTCATTCGGCCTCCCTTCAACACCGGTCGATCCAATCAGCCCCTGGCAACCTGACGCTGCGCAGGCGCTCTCAAGGATCGCGCAGTGGTGGCGCGACAATCATGGGGATTTGCGGGCTGCCTATGATCGAGCCGTGTATCCTGAAGATTTTTCCTCAGCAGCCCTCGCTGATGGAGATAAACCCGCCTGGTTCACCATGCTTTCCCTCGCAACCTTCCAGACACTGGGGAGGATTAAGCCGGCTCAATCCCGGCAGTTTGTTACCAAGGCAATCCAAGATGGCTGGTGGCACGAACTCGCGACAATCGATCCTTGTGACGAGGAGCTGAGGCCATTTGTCGAGCGCCTCCGAGCCTGGAGCGATCCAGATGCCGATGAAAACTACCTGATGTGGCGCAGATGCCTTCCTGATCTATGCATGATCGCGCGGCATCTCGAAAGCTACCAGAGACTGTTCCGCAAATTGCCTGCGGTGATCGCCCAAGAGGGTGACGTGAGCCTTTGCGGACATTTGCGACCGGCATTCTCTCACGTCGCCGCTCGTATGGGCATTGAAGCAGCCCCTCTAGCAAGGTCGCTTGGCATTGGCGCCAACTGGCTTGTGCGCGAATTGGGCCGCAAAGGTATCTATTCTCAGGCGCAATTCGAGCAGATCATGCCTTATGGCTGGAGTGCGGCGGAACGCGTCCGCCGCCTCGCTTACACGCTCGGCATGGGCCAGTTTGAGCGTGGCATCGACGAGGGACGCGCCCTGTATGGGGCGGTAGAGCGTCGCATTGGTGATGCCGCTCATTTCGATGGCGATGGTGATTTGCCATTGCACGTGATCACACTTGCCAAGCACCGCGATGACCTCGTGTCGATTCTTCACGACGCAGACGTCGACGAGTGGCCAGACAACAACTGGGACGATGCAGAAGATGACGATGCCTGAAGCACTAGCCGCTGACGCAAGAGTCACTCACTCACGCCACGGCGTGGGCCAAGTTATTGCTGATGCAGGAGAATTCGTTGTCGCGCGTTTCGGCGCGACGATTCAGCAGGTTCTTCGCTCAGAACTCACGCTTGCTCGGTCGCTAGGTCAAGCGCTGTCGACGGGGACTTTTGACGACAGTGCGGAGACATTGATGCGCGCTAGCGCCATGGCAATCCGGTCCGTTAACGACCAGTGGGGGGTGTTTTCTCGATCACGTGTCCAGCTGCTCCCGCATCAACTCTGGGTTTGTCACAAGGTTAATCGAACTTTCCCGTTCCGCTGGTTGGTGGCCGATGACGTGGGGTTGGGTAAAACGATCGAAGCCGGTCTGGTGCTCATGCCTCTGGTTGCTCGGGCTCAAATTCGCCGCCTGCTGGTATTGGCACCAGCAAAGCTAGTGCCCCAATGGCAGAAACGCCTGCGGCAGATGTTTGATATCCGCCTGCAGGTCTACGATCGCTCCGTTGATACACCTGCTGTGGATTTCTGGGATACGGCAAACATGGTGGTGGCGTCGGTCCACACGCTGCGCCGGGAAGTCGCCGACGGACGGGCTGAAGGCAGCCGGTTTCTTGCGGCCGATCCTTGGGACGCGGTCGTGGTCGATGAAGCGCATCATTTGCACGCGGATGAACGCACGGGAGAGACCCTTTCCTTTCAGCTCCTTCGCGCGCTGGAGGAAAGGCACAGAATCCGTTCTCTTCTTCTGTTCACTGGCACGCCGCATCGGGGCAAGGACTTCGGCTTTCTGTCATTGTTGAGCCTCCTCGATCCGGATCAGTTCGGACCTGAGCACGACATCGACGAGCAACTGGCCAAGCTGCCGGATGTGATGATCCGTAACAACAAGGCGACCGTTACCGACCTCAAAGGGAACCGCCTTTTCACGCCGGTCACGGTGGAAACAAGGGAATATGCCTTTAGTGCAGCAGAGAGCGCATTCTACGAAACGCTGAGTGCATTCATCATTGATGGGCGCGCCTATGCATCGACCCTCGATGGGCGGGCCCAATCCGCGAGGATGCTCTTGCTCATAGCACTCCAGAAGCTAGCGGCGAGTTCGATTGCTGCGATCCGAAGCGCTTTGACCAAACGCCGCGCGAAACTGGCAGATGTTGCTGAGCAGGCTCGTACGCCTTCTGTGTCCATAACGGAAGGTGATGACGACGAGACATTGGACGATCGCGCGCGGGCTGACGAAGAGGCGTGGGGCAAGATGCTCGCCGAACTCATGGAGGGCGAAATCGCTCGCCTGGATGAGCTGCTTGCGTTGGCTGCCCCCATTCAGCAAGAGCGGAAGATCGAGCGACTAGTTGATCTCATCGCGAGCGATTTGCCCACCAGTGAGCCGGTGCTGCTCTTCACCGAATACAAGGCAACCCAGGCTCTCGTGGTTGATGCCCTGCATGCCCGATTTGGTCACGGTTGCTGCGGCTTCATCAACGGTGATGAACGCTTGGATGAAGTCACCAAGGCGGACGGTTCGCGGGGCCTGAAAAGTTGGTCGCGCGATGCGGCAGCGGAAGCTTTCAACCAAGGCACGATCCGCTTTCTGGTTTCAACCGAGGCAGCGGGCGAAGGGATCGATCTTCAGGAGCGCTGCGCGACGCTCATTCATGTCGATATGCCCTGGAATCCCATGCGGCTTCATCAGCGTGTCGGCCGCCTGTCGCGCTACGGTCAGACAAGGCCGGTTCAAGTGTTCATTCTGAGGAACCCAGACACGGTGGAGGCGCGCATTTGGGACCTCCTGAACGCCAAGCTCGAGCGAATCCAGCGCACTTTGGACGAGGCAATGGATGAGCGAGAAGACATCAGCCAGCTCGTCATTGGCATGACTGGTCCAAGCGCTTTTGAGAAGATTTTTGCTGCAGGCCAGACCCAGCCGCGAGAAAGCCTCGATCGGTGGTTCGACCGGGAATCTGCTACGATTGGCGGAGAAGACCTAGTCGATAAGGTCAAGACCATGCTTGGCAATGTCACTCGCTTCGACTTTGCCCAAGTTGGAAGAAATCTTCCGCAGGTTGATCTCCCGGATCTCGAACGATTCTTCTCGATGGTGATGGAATCGAAGGGGCGGCGCGTTTTCCGGAGGGACGATGGTCTAGACGTTCTGACGCCGGAGAAATGGGCCGACGAAGACTACGCCATGCAGGATCGGTACAAGGGGCTGCTGTTCGATCGCAATGCTCGCTTAGGCAATGGCGAAGGCCCAGTCCGTCTTGTCGGTGTGGGGCACACGCTTTTCGATCGAGCGCTGAAGGAAGGGGAAAACCTCCAATCAGCTCTGGCGACCTGCACGCGATTGCCCGCTCCCTTGCTTATCGCCTCAGTCGAGGATCAGGTCACTGGCCAGGACCACTCGGTTACCCGAATTATCCTAGGTGCTTGGCGCGATAACGCAGCTCAGGTCCATGTTCTCCGAGACTGGGAAGTCCTTCAGTTATTGAACACGTTAGGTCGCTCGGACAGTCCGAAGCCGCCTGAAATCGACATCTCGCAAATGCGGGCATTAGAGGCTGATCTCCTTGATGCAATGTCGCAAAGTTTGCCAACTGTCGCGGACATGATGACCCGTCCAGGCATCCGAAGCGAGTTAATGCTCTTGACGGATCAAGGTGCCGATACCTGACGGCCTAGACCGAATTGGAGGAGAGGCTGCGCACTCCCCGGTGCGGGGCATGTTTTGCTGGTTAATGTCCTCGTTTCTGCTATGTTCCAAGGAGCGGCGAGATGAATGCGATCATGAGCAACTTTGACATCGATCCTGGCAACCGACCTGCATCCCGGAATTGGGAGGGTCTGTCGGAGCTTGATCAGGCGCTACTTGAGAATCGCCTAATTGAGTACAGGATCAAGAAGTCGTGGGCCGACCCTTGGGGGCGCAAGCTGACGATAATCGGCCTTATTGTCATTGGCGCAGTTTTCGCGTTTCTGGCTGGAGCGTCCTTCGGCCTGTGGTGACCGTTCAAGTCACCACTCCTTCACATCATCCGCTGCTTCTGCACTGGCACCTTGAGCCCCCTTGGTGATCGCGTTCAGACGTCCCCTTGAGCCGGTAATCTTCTGGCGACCGTCCGCCTGAGCCCTTTGCACCTCTTCACGAAGATCGTCGCCCCCCACCCGAGGCACTGAACCGGAACCTCCGCCGCCGGTTTGTGCCCGGCCGCGCACTGAGCCTGCGCTTGAGATAGCCGGCCGGGATACGGGCAGTCCGGGGGCGAGTACGAGACGATCGTCGATCCTGTCGCGAAGCTGCTCGGCATAGCTTTCGATGAACTTTGCCTGCAATGCTTGGCCTTCCGGGCTGAGCTGGAAAGTGACATCGTCAAACCGCGCATTGCCATAGAAATCGCGGTTGCTTTCGATCTCGCTGAGACCCCATTCGCGGTAGGCTTGGGACAGATTGAGGCTGCCTGCAGCGCTGTTTCCTTCGAAGAAGGACGCCTGGCTTTCGAGCCGGTTGGCGAGCTCCTCAGCTCGGCGTGCCTCCCGGCTGTAGCTCTGCGCTTCGGTCAGCGATGCGCTCATGCCACTCGCGGTGTTCGAGATCGACGAGCTTGATGAGGTGCTGACCGAGCGGACGAACCCATCGCGGGTGCTCGACCAATTGCGGCTGTCCGACATCTGGGACAGGCTCCCAAAGATCCGCGAACGGTCTTCCGAAGCGATCCCGATATCGCTGTCGGTCCACGTGCGTGTCCCACCGCCCTTTGCTCCGATGCTTCCAGACAGCACGCCATTTGAAATTCCGGCCTTTGCCCCGGCCTCACCGCCGAGAAACCAAGCAGTAGAGATGTCATCGGCCGCCCTGCGCGATAGCCCGAATTGCCGCTGCAGATTGGTCGATGCCTGGTCTACCTCGCTGAACGCGGTCTGGATGCTGTCGGAATTCGAGGTGCCGGTCGCGCTCTCGAAGGATGCGCCTCGGCTGAACTGGTCCCTGAGCTCGCGGAACTTCGTGACAGCGCTGGTCGTCGATTCCGTGGCGACATTAGCATAAGTCTCGCTGTTGGCGCGGGCCTGCGATGCCATCGTCGAAAGGCGCGCCGTGAACTCCTGGCCCAGCGTCGGCGTGAAGGGATAGCTCGAGGTCGGGATCTGGTCGTAGCTGCCGTCAGGAAAGCTCGTGGTCATTGAGCCCGTGTCGCTAAAGGTCCGCGTCTGCGGCGCGCCATAGGTGAAGCTCGGCGCAATCGTGCCTTGTGCAAACTGACGAGTGAGAACGCTCGAGTTTTCGAAGCTCGTGTTGCCGAGCGAGACGTTGCCGGTACTCGCTTCGCGGGCCGCTTCCTCGGCCGCGTTCTGGCTCGGGTTGAGGTAGCTCGTGGCGTGGTGAGAAATCGCCATGGCGCCCTTGGCCACACCGCCTGCCAGGAACGGCACCGATGCGATGAGATAGCCGGCCAGCAGACCGATATCGCTGTTGACGTCGGCCATTCCGGTAAAGCTCGCCAGGCTGAGGCCGTTGCTGCCCGTGACCGCGCTCATGTCGGCCGCGCCCTTGTACATCAGCATCATGTGGAGGATCACGAACAGCGGCCCCCAGGCCGCGAGATAGAAGAAGCCTGTCACATAGCCCTTGAGTGCGACAGGTCCCGTCTTGGGGAGTAGGAAGAGCGGGAAGAGCACCGGGAACAGCGCGTAGAACAGCACGGTCAGCACGACGTTCAGGAGTGGGACCCACTTCATGGCGTTGCTCGCAATCGAGCCATAGGTCCGCTCGGTCTGAATGTCGGCGCGGGTCTGGGCGTAGACGTCGACATTGCCAGCGCCGCTGGTGCCGGACATCGAATGCATGGCCTGGCTCATCGCATTGATGGTCAGCGTCTGCTTGAAGATCTCGGTCGCATTGGCCGAGACGCCGGTTAGGTACTGATAGGCCACCGGCAGGTCGGCAAAGAGCTTCGCCTTGGCGAGCGCGGCCGTCTGGTTGGGGTAAAGCTGACGGCCAAACACCGATCCCATCGCATCGACGAGGCCGGCCCACTGCGCATTAAGCGTGTCATAGGCCTCGCGGCAGGTCACGATGTTCGAGCTCACCTGGCCCGAAGCGGTATCCCGCGTCAGGAACCGCTGCGCGCGCGCCTGGCTTCCCGGCGCGATCGTCGCCCAGATGTCGCCTGTTTCCGCGAGCTCCTTCATCGAGTAGCGGCCGAGCAGCACGTCGTAGAACACGCATTGCCGGAAATGCTCGTCGAGATTGGCAGCAAACTCCGGATCGGAAATCCGCAAGGACCGGGTCGCATCGTAGAGCCGCGCGCCGTAGATCATCCCGTTTTTCGAATAGTTGAGATCACCGGGCAGGCCGAACACCACTTCAGCCGAGCCCGTCAGATAGTCGCCGACTTGGCTGGTAAAGCTCGCCATCAAGGCCAAGCCCAGCGGCACGTTGCTGACATTGGCCGGGGCAAGGCTCGGATTGAGCCGGTCGGTCACATGGACATCGAGCCGCGGCACCATGAGGCAGGAGTAGATGAGCGTTGCACCGAGGAACCAGTTGATCCAGGCGCGCCAGTCCTGATTGAACGCAAGGGTCAGGGCGGACAGGCCAAGCCCCATCACCATCACCACCTGGAGCAGGCTCTTGTAGCCGCCGTTGCCGGTCCAGGCGGCGACTGCCTGGAAGACGTTGACCAGATAGTCCCCGCCGCCGACCGTGAAAATCTCGACCATGTCTGTTATCCCGCCTGGATGTGGTTGGCCCGGTCAGTGGGTGAGGGCGCGGCTCTGGACGCCGCGCGACCAGTCCAGCGATGCGGCCATTCCGGGCGACATCGAGGCGGCCAGCACGTTCTCGATGAACGCCGTCTTCTCAATGATCTGCAGCACCGCATTGACCTTGAGATGCGTGTTGGCCTGCCGGTCAGCGAGAGCCTGACGCACGACATTGACCTGATTCTGCCACATCGCGATCTTGGCTTCGTCGGCTCCGATGAAGCTCGACATCGAGCGGCCCGCCTCGCTCACGATCCGGTCGAGCACGGCAAACAGCAGGTCGACACTGGCGATCTCGGCCAGGGTCTCCCGGTCGTCGGTCGGCATGCCCCGGCCATAGGCCGCCTGGACGGTCAGGATCTTGTAGAGCGGGATGGACGCGACTTGCAGCAGTTCCTTCTGCTCTTCGCTGATCTCGGTGTCGTCGCGGATGGCCTGAACCATCCCGCCTATGAGCGCCGCCACCCGCGGCCGCAGCGCTTTCGATGCTGGCAGGCTCAGCGACTTGAAGCCCGGGTTGAGGCACTTTTCCGGCTCGTCGCAGTCGAAGATGAGGACGTTGCCATTCGAGGTGCCATCCAGCAGCGAAGTCACGAGGGTGGACGATGACCGAGTGCTCGAAGCTGCGGCCATCGTCGATCACGACAACCTGGGCGCCGGCGCCGCGCAGCGCGGCGCACATCTCCTGGAGCAGCACCGACTTGCCCGATCCCGACTTGCCGCAGATCGCGACATTGTGGTTGCCGGCCTCGTTCTCGAACGGGGACCAGAAGAAGGGCTGGCCGCGCCGCCCGACGAACAGCAGGTGGGGGTGGGCGCTGCCGAGATACTCGCCCTGCATGGGCGCGATATTGGCAGCGGTCGTCGATAGCACGGTCTTGAACCGCTTCAGCCGCTCCATATCGGCGCCGAGCCCGTCAGCCAGGGTGAGCGGCATCGCAGCGAGCAATCCCTGGATCTGGAGGTAGCGCTCGTCGGTAAGGTCCCAGCCCGCCGCCTTGTAGATCGATTTGATCGCGCGTTCGTGGCGGTCGCCCTGGCCTAGCGGCGAATAGGTCGTGACACCGTAGAAGACCCGCACGAGACGGCGGCCTTCCTGGAGCTCGGCCTGAACATGCTGCCACTCGGCGGCCTGTTCGCCGATCCGAGGCAGGAACCGCGCGCTGCGGGTCCCGGCGAGGCTGGTCGTCCGCATGAACTTGAATCCGGCCTTCGCCGATGCAGCCTCCTGGTCCGGATAGACGAGACACAGCATGGTGGCAGCGGGGCAGGGGAAGCGCAGCTTGTCGGTGAACAGGTCGCCGATCAGCCGCGCGCATTCCCACGGAGCCCAGCGTGATGGCATGTTGCGTACGGCAAAATGCCGGACATCGAAGGCATCGGGATAGACGGTCCCGATCTCGGGCACGCCGTCATTGACCTTGCCAGTGGGGCGGAAACGCTCGGTCACGAGCCGCATGCGGTCTTCAGCTACCACCAGTTCGATGTCGTGGCGGATTGCCTGGGATGCGATTGGATCATTCGGGTTGTAGGGCACCGCATCGTCCTGCGGAGCGGTGGTGGGCGAAGTCAGATCATCGATTACAGCGATGAGCGCTTCCGGCCCGACTTCGACCACGCCGAGATTGAGCGACTTGAGCATCGCCATCAGGCCCTCGCGGGTTTGCTTGAGATCCTCGTTGCTGACCGACTTGGAGGTCGGCACCCCGACCGAGACGATCACCTGGTGATGCCGCGCATGGAAGGGCGCATCCGGCGAGCCAGACTCCCAGACGAGCGAATAGAGCCGCCGCGCCCGGTGCCGGGCAATCGCCTCGTAAACCCCGCCCTGAATGTACCGTGGGGCGAACCACGGGGCGATGATCCTGCTGATGCGCGGGCTTGCAAGGTGGAGCACCTGCAGGCAGGCGCCCGCTGGCAGGCCTTCCGAGAAGAACTGACCTAGGATTTCCCCGGTGCGCTCGTCGGCTCCGATCAGCGGCGTAACCGAAAGGACAAAGCCCTTCGAGCGTGCGTTGAAGTAAAGGCGGGTTGCCGGATCGTAGACCCGGTAGGGGAGCCAGTCGGAGAGCATGTCGACCATGAGCTGCGGGCGGGCTTTGTCGGCGTGCTCGGCATCACCCAGCAATCCGCTGAGCAGCCGATCGACGACGGTCTTGAGTTGTTCGGCCATCACTCGGGCTCCTTGGGCTGCGAGGTGCTGACGATCGGCTGTTCGCCGTTTCTGACTGCCGGGCGGATTGCAGCTTTCGCGGCTTCAATCGCCGCTGCGCTCGGGAACACCGGAGCGCTCTGCCCCGCCTCAGGCCGAGGGGCTCGATCACGCGGGGGAGGCGGCGTGTCGAACCCCTCGACCGCCGGTGCCTTGGCACCGGCAACGGCCTCGCGCGCCGTGGAGGGGAGGACCAGCGGCGAGGCATCTGAAGTTTCGTTGAAGGGACTGGGGGCATCGGCGCCCGAGATGCCGCCAGCCTGACCCGCGTCGTCGCGTGCAGACGAGAAGGGCGACGCCTCATCAGGTGCGTTCGGGTCTCCTTCCGCACCGTCCGGTGCTGGGGCTCTCTGGGCGGCTTTCAGCTGCCGACGGACCTGGCGCATCAGGGATCCGCCCTGGCCCTCGCCCGCCTTGCGGCGCAGCTCGGTGGCCCAGCGCGGATTTTCGACGATGGTCCAGGCGACCGCTTCGTCATGCAGCGTTCCAGCTTCATCGACATGAGCCGGGAAGACGACGCGCAAGGTGCGTTCGGCTGTGCGGCTGGTATCGGCATCCACGACGCCTGACCTCCGCCGCGCGTCAGAATGGAGCAGCGTTCCGTTTGACAGATTGTCCGTCGCCCTGGCATCGATAACGTGAGCCGGTGCGCAGTCGCCCTTCGGCGCGCGGCAGGTGAAATCGCCCTCGACGTTTGTGCCGAACGTGGCGCAGCCACTGGCAAGACCGGCCAGACAGGCGCAGGCAAGGACACGTGTTGGAAAACGCATGGGTCTATCCTTTGGGAGCAGGGGTGGGGGCCCGGTTGGCGGTTGGGCGCAGGAATTCCCGGAGCACGGCGGCAGGCCGGAAGCCCTCGAGAACAGCGCCATCGCCGGGGCGCACGATCACAGGCGTGCCGCCAAAGCCGTGGGCTCGCGCGAAGGCCTCGTTGGCATCGAGACCGCTCGTGTCGCAGGGTTTGGGATTGGCGAGCGCGAGACCCGAATAGGCCATATGCAGCGCCAGCTCAGGCCGCGGCGAGCACAGAACCCGTTCGGCATCGCGCCGGCTTTCCGCCCCGAAGATCGAGATCGGCCGCTCTTCGACCCGCGCTCCGATCGCCTTCAATTCGGCCTCGAGCTTCTTGCAATAGCCGCAGTGGAAGTCCGAAAAGACGACGACACGCGGACCGTTGGCAGGACCCCAGGTGATTGCGCCTTTAGCGGGAAGATTGCCGAGCGGGACATGGCGCGGCGGGGTGTTCCGGGCTGACGCTGCGGCTGCGCTCGGGCCGCCTTCCGCTTGTGTTTCAGGATTGCTGCGCCGCGCTGCCCCCGCTGCCAACAAGTCCGGATTGAGGGCAAGCAAGCGGGCAGCCGTCAGATCCTGACGGGCTTCCATGTCGTAGACCCGGCCGATCACCAGATACTTTGCGGCCCGGTCGACGTAAAAGAGCGTCGATTTGGACGCGACCTCGCACAGGCCGCCAAGGCCCTTGCAGTTGATCGCGTCTATCGGCGTCTTGGGCAGGCGCAGCTTGAGCGCCTCTCGAACTTTCGCCATGTCCGGAGCGGCGGCAGGGGCGGCAAGGCTTGCCACACCCCATCCCGTCGCGGCCGACACGGCGATGATCGCCGCCAGTCCGGCGCTGGCACGCAACCAGCGGCGCCGACGATTGTCCTGCTCGAGGAGAGTATTTTCAATCATTGGGAGTTCCTCACGTAGACGCCGTCGAGGAACACGATCTCGACATCGATGCCGGTCGGCATCTCGACGACGGGTTGGTACTGTTCGGCGCGCTCGATCAGGTATT
>Ga0180221_1000540_pt1 | contig 32235 bp, 24 predicted proteins | sample eDN5th37CKraftMG_FD_151339 | JGI IMG/M metagenome (GOLD analysis project Ga0180221, IMG submission 151339) | Enriched Miracle-Growth compost microbial communities from Emeryville, California, USA - eDNA 5th pass 37_C Kraft MG (version 2) (version 2) ...
CTCGGCTACGACCCGGTGGGCGAGCCGGTCGCGCTGGCCGCCGACGGCCCGTGGATCTTCCGGATGGAGCGCGCCGCCGTCCGTCGCGAGCCCGCGGACCTCGCCGCCGCCAGCTGACCCGCGGCGTGGCGGCGGTCGCTGCTGCTGCCACGAGCGACGGAGCACCGGGACGCGCGCCCCCGGGCCGGGCGCGCGTCATGACGGCACTTGGTCGCCGGGGCACAGCGGGAGGGGATGCTCGCGGGGGTCGCCACGTCGCCGCGAGCGTGTGACGGGACGTGACGGGCCCGCAGCCGCGATAGGTTGCCCACGACCGGTCGTTCGATGCGAAGGAGCCGTCCGTGCCTGCTGGGTCGCCCGCTGGGGTCGTCAACGTCACCGTGACCGGGGCGGCCGGTCAGATCGGCTACGCGCTGCTGTTCCGCATCGCCTCGGGGCAGCTGCTGGGGCCCGACACGCCCGTGCGGCTGCGGCTCCTGGAGGTCCCGCAGGCCGTGAAGGCGGCGGAGGGCACCGCGATGGAGCTGGACGACTGCGCGTTCCCCCTGCTCGCCGGCATCGACATCCACGACGACGCGCGCGCCGCGTTCGACGGCGTGAACGTCGCGCTGCTCGTCGGCGCCCGCCCGCGCACCGCGGGCATGGAGCGCGGCGACCTGCTGTCGGCGAACGGCGGGATCTTCGGCCCGCAGGGCCAGGCCATCAACGCGGGTGCGGCGGACGACGTGCGCGTGCTCGTGGTGGGCAACCCGGCCAACACCAACGCGTGGATCGCGCAGCAGCACGCGCCCGACGTGCCGGCCGACCGGTTCACGGCGATGACGCGGCTCGACCACAACCGGGCCGCCGCGCAGCTCGCCGCCCGCACGGGCGCCTCGGTCGCGCAGATCCGCCGGCTCGCGATCTGGGGCAACCACTCGGCGACGCAGTACCCCGACCTCACGCACGCGACGGTCGACGGCCGGCCCGCGCGGGAGCTCGTCGACGACGCCTGGGTGCGCGACACGTTCATCCCGACGGTCGCCAAGCGTGGCGCCGCGATCATCGAGGCGCGCGGCGCGTCGTCGGCGGCGTCGGCGGCGAACGCCGCGATCGACCACGTGCACACGTGGGTGCACGGGACCCCGGAGGGGGACTGGACCTCGGCCGGCGTCGTGTCCGACGGCTCGTACGGCGTGCCCGAGGGGCTCGTGTCGTCGTTCCCCGTCACGTCGTCGGGCGGCCGCTGGCAGATCGTCCCGGACCTGGAGCTCGACGCGTTCTCGCGCGAGCGGGTGGACGCGTCGGTCGCCGAGATCGTCGAGGAGCGCGAGGCGGTGCGCGCGCTCGGCCTGGTCTGACCGGTCGGAGACGTCGGTGCGGGTGCCGGTCCGGGTCAAGCCCGGCGCCTCGCGCACGCGCGTCGGTGGGACGCGCGGCGACCGTCTCGTCGTCGCCGTGAGCGCGCGCGCCGTCGACGGCGCCGCGACCGAGGCGGCGCTGCGCGCCGTGGCGGACGCGTTCGGCGTGCGGCCGCGGCACGTGCGGCTGGTGACGGGGGCGACGAGCCGCGACAAGGTCGTCGACGTCGAGGGCGACGACGAGGACCTCGCCGGCCGGCTGCGCGCGCTGCTCGGCGGCTGAGCGCACGCCCGTCGCCGTGCGGCTCGACGGCTGACCTGCGCAGGCGCACCCCGTGCGGCTCGCACGGTGTCCCGGGCGTCGCGCGCACGCGGCCGGCACACGTCCCGGTCCGATCGACCCCGCTTTGCCCGACATGGGCGAAACCCTTGCAGCAAGTTGCAGCAAGTCAGTACCGTCGGCCCATCCGCCCCGTGACGCCGGTGTCCGGGGAACGAAGGAGTCGACATGCCGCACGCCGACGTGCCCGTCCGCCGTCTCACCGCCGCCCTCACCGCCGCCGGGCTCGTCGCCGCCGGCACGCTCGGCGCCGTCGCCACCTCCGCGGCGCTCGCACCCCCCGCCGCGGCAGCCGCCACCTCGGTCGCGCTCGTCGGCGACCTGCAGAGCGAGCTCGGCTGCCCGGGGGACTGGCAGCCGGACTGCGCGGCGACCGAGCTGCAGCCGACCGGCACGGCCGGCGTCTTCTCGGCCGAGCTCGAGGTGCCCGCGGGGACGTGGGAGTACAAGCTCGCGCTGAACGACTCGTGGGACGAGTCGTACGGCGTCGACGGCAGCGGCGACAACAGCCCGCTCGTCCTCGCCGGGCCGACCACGATCCGGTTCACCTACGACGACGCGACGCACCGCAGCGCGCTCGTCCCGCTCGGGCTGGCCGGCGACTACACCGACGCGGACGACGCGATCGTCGCGGAACCCGTGCGCGACCCGGGTGCGGGCCAGCAGTTCTACTTCGTCATGACGGACCGGTTCGCGAACGGCGACCCGTCGAACGACCGCGGCGGCCTGACGGGCGACCGGCTCGCGACCGGGTACGACCCGACGGACAAGGGCTTCTACCAGGGTGGCGACCTCGCGGGCCTGCGGGACCGGCTGGACTACGTCGAGGGCATCGGCGCGACCGCGATCTGGCTGACGCCGTCGTTCACCAACCGCCCGGTCCAGGGTGCGGGAGCGGACGCGTCGGCGGGCTACCACGGCTACTGGGTCACCGACTTCACGCAGATCGACCCGCACCTGGGCACGAACGCCGAGCTCGAGGCGCTCATCGACGACGCGCACGCGCGGGGCATCAAGGTCTACTTCGACATCATCACGAACCACACGGCCGACGTCATCGACTACGAGCAGAAGCAGTACACGTACGTCGACAAGGCGACGAAGCCCTACCGGGACGCCGCGGGCGAGGTGTTCGACCCGGACGACTACGCCGGCACCGACGACTTCCCGGAGCTCGACCCGAGCACGTCGTTCCCGTACACGCCGGTGGTCGCGCCGGGCGACGAGGACGTCAAGGTGCCCGCCTGGCTCAACGACGTCACCAAGTACCACAACCGCGGCGACTCGACGTACAGCGGCGAGTCGACGACGTACGGCGACTTCTCCGGGCTGGACGACCTCATGACCGAGGACCCCGAGGTCGTCGACGGCTTCGTGGACGTGTACGACGCGTGGGTGGACCTCGGCATCGACGGCTTCCGCATCGACACCGCGAAGCACGTGAACTTCGAGTTCTGGCAGACGTTCACCAAGGCGGTGGCGCAGCACGCGGCTGCCGCCGGCAACCCCGACTTCTACATGTTCGGCGAGGTCTACGACGCCGACCCGGTCAAGCTGGCGCCCTACCTGCGCGACTCCGACATGAACGGGGTCCTGGACTTCACATTCCAGTCGGCCGCGGTGAACTTCGCCAAGGGCCTGTCGCCGACGGGGCTGCGCTCGCTGTACGCGGGTGACGACCGGTACGTGACGCCGACGACCAACGCCAACGGCCTGCCGACCTTCCTCGGCAACCACGACATGGGCCGGGTCGGCTACCTGCTCGGCGGCGTCTCCGACAAGGAGGCGCGCTCGGCGCTCGCGCACGACCTCATGTACCTCACGCGCGGTCAGCCGGTCGTGTACTACGGCGACGAGCAGGGCTTCGCGGGCACCGGCGGCGACAAGGACGCGCGGCAGAGCCTGTTCGCCACCCAGGTCACCTCCTACGCGGACCAGCCGCTGCTCGACGGCACCACGCTCGGGTCGCAGGACCGCTACGACACCGGCTCGACGCTGTACCAGCACGTCGCGCGCCTCGCGGCGCTGCGCTCGGCGCACCCGGCCCTGACGGACGGTGCGCAGATCGAGCGGTACGCGTCCGGGTCCGTCTACGCGTTCTCCCGCGTCGACGCCGACGAGCGCGTCGAGCACCTCGTCGCGCTCAACAACGCCACGTCGTCCACCACGGTGACGATCGACGCCCTGACTCCCGGCGCGACCTTCACCCCGCTGTACGGCTCCGACGACCCCGTCGTCGCGGCCGCGGACGGCACGGTCGAGGTCACGGTGCCCGCGCTCGGCGCCGTCGTCCTCGAGGCGGACCGCGAGGTCGCCGCCCCGGCCGAGGCCGGGCCGATCAGCCTGACGTCGCCCGCCGCAGGGGCGGCCGTCAGGGGTGAGGCCGAGGTCGGGGCGGACGTCGCGGACGACGTGTGGAGCCAGACGTCCTTCGCGTACCGCGTCGTCGGCGACGAGGGGTGGACCCCGCTCGGCACGTCCGAGACGACGAGCCCGCGGGTGTTCGCCGACGTGGACGCGCCGAAGGGCGCGCTCGTCGAGTACCGCGCGGTCACGGTCGACGCGGCGGGCCACCGCTCGGCGGCCTCCACCTTCGCGTCGGTCGGCGTCGCGGTCGACGGCGCCGAGGACGGCACGGACCCCGGCGAGGAGCTCGTCGTGTCCGTGCCCGGCAGCCACAACGCCGCCATGGGGTGCCCGGGCGACTGGCAGCCGGACTGCGCTCAGGCGCGCCTCGCGAAGCGGGCGGACGGCGCCTACTCGGCCACGTTCGACCTGCCCGCCGGCTCCTACGAGTACAAGGTCGCGATCGGCGGGTCCTGGGCGGAGAACTACGGCGCCGGCGGCGTCGCGAACGGCCCGAACATCGCCTACACGCTGGCGGCCGACGGCCCCGTCACGTTCTGGTACGACCCCGTGACGCACGTCGTCCAGAACAGCGCGCAGGGCCCGATCGTCACGGCGCCGGGCAGCTGGCAGTCGGAGGCGGGCTGCCCCGGCGACTGGCAGCCGGACTGCCTGCTGGGCTGGCTGCAGGACGCCGACGGCGACGGCGTGTACACGCGCACGGTCGACGGCCTGCCCGAGGGGTCGTACGAGGTCAAGGCCGCGCACAACCTGAGCTGGGCGGAGAACTACGGCGAGGGCGGGACCCCGGGCGGCGCGAACATCGCGTTCTCCGTGCCCGGCGGCAAGCCCGTGACGTTCAGCTACGTCCTGGCGACGCACGTGCTCACCGTCGAGGTGACGGACCCGCCGCTGCCCGGCACGGGCGAGGAGCGGGCGCACTGGGTCGACGCGTCGACCCTGGCCTGGCCGTCCGCCTGGGCGCCACGCCCCGCCGACGCGACGTTCCGGCTGCACCACGCGCGGGCCGGCGGCATGAAGGTCGCCGACGGTGCGGTGAGCGGGGCGGACGGCTCGGTCGTCCTGCGGTACGACGCGAGCGGCCTCACGGCGGCCCAGCTCGCACGGTTCCCGGCGCTGCAGGGCTACCTCGCGCTCAAGGTCCCGGCCGGCACGGACGCGCGGTCGCTGCTGCGCGGTCAGCTGCTCGTGACCCAGGAGGTCGACGGCACGCTCGCCGCGGCCACCGGCGTGCAGGTGCCGGGCGTGCTCGACGACCTGTACGCGAAGGCGGCGAGCAAGCGGGCGCTGGGCGCCACGTGGACGAAGTCCGTGCCGTCGCTGGCCGTGTGGGCGCCGACCGCGCAGGACGTCGACCTGCTGCTGTGGCGCGGCTCGCGGGACGCGGCGCCGACCGTGGTGCAGGCGAAGCGCCAGACGGACGGCAGCTGGACCGTCGACGGGCGCCGGGAGTGGAAGGGCGCGGCCTACCGCTGGCGGCTCACGGTGTACGCACCGACGACGGGGAAGGTCGAGACGAACGAGGTGACCGACCCGTACTCGGTCGCGCTCACGCTCAACAGCACGCACTCGGTGCTCGTCGACCTGGCCGACAAGGCCTACCGGCCGACGGCGTGGGAGCGGACGCGCCAGCCCGTCGTGAAGCCGGTGGAGCAGACGATCTACGAGCTGCACGTGCGCGACTTCTCCATCTCGGACGCGACCGTTCCGGCCTCGCACCGCGGGACCTACCTGGCGTTCGCGGACCGGTCGAACGGCACGAAGCACCTGGCGGCGCTCGCGAAGGCGGGGCTGACGACCGTGCACCTGCTGCCGACGTTCGACATCGCGACGATCGAGGAGGACCGCGGCAAGCAGGCGGCCCCGGCGTGCGACCTCGCCTCGCTGCCGCCCGACTCCGACGCGCAGCAGGCGTGCGTGACGGCCGTGGCGGACACCGACGGGTTCAACTGGGGCTACGACCCGCTGCACTGGACGACGCCCGAGGGGTCGTACGCGACGAAGCCCGACGGCGGCGCCCGCGTGGCCGAGTTCCGCACGATGGTCGGCGCGCTGCACGCGACGGGCCTGCAGGTCGTGCTCGACCAGGTGTTCAACCACACGGCAGCGGCCGGGCAGGACGACAAGTCGGTGCTCGACCGGGTCGTGCCCGGGTACTACCAGCGGCTCGACGCCGCGGGGAACGTGCAGACGTCCACCTGCTGCCAGAACGTGGCGACCGAGCACCTCATGGCCCAGAAGATGATGGTCGACTCCGTCGTCACCTGGGCGCGCGACTACAAGGTCGACGGGTTCCGGTTCGACCTCATGGGCCACCACTCGGTGGCGAACATGAAGGCCGTCCGGTCCGCGCTCGACGCCCTCACGGTCAAGAAGGACGGCGTCGACGGCAGGAAGGTCTACCTGTACGGCGAGGGCTGGAACTTCGGCGAGGTCGCCGACGACGCGCTCTTCGAGCAGGCCCGGCAGGGCAACCTCGACGGCACGGGCATCGGCACGTTCAGCGACCGCCTGCGCGACGCGGTCCGCGGCGGCGGCCCGTTCGACGAGGACCCGCGCATCCAGGGCTTCGGCTCGGGCGGGTACACCGACCCGAACGGGGCCGAGGTCAACGGCTCGACGGCCGACCAGCTCGACCGTGCGAAGCACGACGGCGACCTCGTCCGGCTGGGCCTGGCGGGCAACCTGGCCGGGTACCGGTTCACGACGAGCGACGGCACGGTCCGCACGGGGGCGCAGGTCGACTACAACGGCCAGCCCGCGGGGTACGCCTCGCAGCCGTCCGAGGTGGTCACGTACGTCGACGCGCACGACAACGAGACGCTGTTCGACTCGCTGACGTACAAGCTGCCGCGGGACACCGCGATGGCCGACCGGGTGCGGATGAACACCGTGAGCCTCGCGACGACCGCGCTGGCGCAGACGCCGTCGTTCTGGCACGCGGGCGCCGACCTGCTGCGCAGCAAGTCGCTCGACCGGAACAGCTACAACTCCGGCGACTGGTTCAACGTGCTGGACCTGTCGAAGCAGACGAACGGCTTCGGCCGGGGGCTGCCGCCGGCGGCGGACAACTCCTCGAAGTGGCCGCTGCAGCGGTCCCTGCTCGCGGACCCCTCGCTCAAGCCGGGCCCGAAGGACATCGAGACGTCGTCGAAGGCGGCCCAGGACCTGCTGCGCCTGCGGCAGTCGACGCCGCTGTTCCACCTCGGGTCCGCCGCGCTCGTCCAGGAGCGCGTCTCGTTCCCGAACAGCGGCGCCGACGCGACCCCCGGCGTCGTCGTGATGCGGATCGACGACCCGGACGGCTGGGACGCGACCCGCAAGCGGTGGCGTCAGGACGTCGACAAGCGCCTCGACGGCCTGCTCGTGGTCATCAACGCCTCCGACGAGCCGACCACGCAGACGGTGACCGCACTCAAGGGCCACCGCCTGGAGCTGTCGCCCGTGCAGGCGAAGGGCAGCGACCCGGTCGTCCGGCGCACCACGTGGAAGGCGGCGACCGGCACGGTCACGGTGCCGGCCCGCACGGTCGCGGTGCTCGTCGAGAAGGACCGCGGCCCGTCCTGGCGGTGACGGCGCCGCGCGGGTGAACGGAAGAGGGCCCGGCCGGAGCGGCCGGGCCCTCCTGCGCGCCGTCCTCACGCGCGCCGTCCTCCTGCGCGCCGTCCCCGCTCGCGCCCGGAAGGTACACCGGCGCGGGCGGTGACGGAAGCCTGTTCCCCGGCCCGTGACGGTGGCTACGCTCGGCTGTCACGAGAGCAATGACAGCAGTCGTTGCATGAGTTACGGAGAGGTGACATGAGGACACGGAGCTCGATCCTCGTCTCCGCCGGGGTGGCGGCCGCGCTCGTCGTCGGCACCGCGGCGACGTCCTGGGGGGCGCGCGACGGCGCCGCCGAGCCGGACGTCGACGCCCCGGTGAGCGTTCCCGCCAAGGTCCCCGTCGGCCTGCTCGCCGCGATGACGCGCGACCTGGGCCTGAGCGTCACGCAGGCGCGCGAGCGGCTCACCTTCCAGGAGGACGCCGCCGACACCCAGCGTCACCTGGAGCGCCGCCTCGGCGACGCGTTCGCCGGTGCCTGGCTCGAGCCGGGCGCGAACGAGCTGCACGTCGCGGTCACCGACGCGGCGGACGCCGCCACCGTCCGGGCCGCGGGAGCGACGGCCGTGGTCGTCGACCACTCGCAGGAGCAGCTCGACGCGTGGAAGGGCGCGCTCGACCGGTCGCTGCGGTCCCTGGGCCGTTCGGTCCCGAGCTGGTACGTCGACGTGGCGGCCAACGAGGTCGTCGTCCTCGCCCGCTCCGGCGCCACGGCCGAGGCGCGACGGGCAGCGCTCGCCGCGGGCGTCCCGGCCGACGCGCTGCGGGTGGTCGCGTCGGACGAGAGCCCGCGCACGCTCGTCGACGTCATCGGCGGCAACGCCTACTACATCGGGGGAGCCCGGTGCTCCGTCGGGTTCCCGGTGCAGGGCGGCTTCGTCACGGCCGGCCACTGCGGCCGCACCGGCGCGACCACGAGCAGCCCGTCCGGCACGTTCGCCGGGTCGAGCTTCCCCGGCAACGACTACGCCTGGGTGCGCGTCGCGTCCGGCAACACCCCCATCGGCGCCGTGAACTCCTACTCCGGCGGCACGGTCGCGGTCGCCGGGTCGACCGCCGCGGCGGTCGGCGCGTCCGTGTGCCGGTCGGGCTCCACCACGGGCTGGCACTGCGGCACGATCCAGGCGCTGAACGCCTCGGTGCGGTACGCCGAGGGCACGGTCTCCGGCCTCATCCGCACGAACGTCTGCGCGGAGCCCGGCGACTCGGGCGGCTCCCTGCTGGCCGGCAACCAGGCGCAGGGCGTCACCTCGGGCGGCTCGGGCAACTGCACGTCGGGCGGCACGACGTACTTCCAGCCCGTGAACGAGGCGCTCTCGGCCTACGGCCTCACGCTCGTCACGTCCTCGGGCGGCGGCACCACGCCGCCCCCGACGGGCTGCACCGGGTACGCCTCGACGTACAGCGGCTCGCTGACCTCGGGCGGCACCGCGCTCCAGCCGTCGAGCGGCTCGGTGACGCTCACCCGCAGCGGCAGCCTGCGGCTGTGCCTGCAGGGGCCGACCGGGACGGACTACGACCTGTACCTGCAGCGCTGGTCCGGCTCGTCGTGGTCGACCGTCGCGTCCGCGACGACGGCCAGCAACAGCGAGCAGCTGACGTACTCGGCGTCCACCGGGTCGTACCGGTACGTCGTGCGGGCCTACTCGGGGTCCGGCGCGTACACGCTCGGGGCGACGACGCCCTGACCCGACCGGCAGACCCCACCGGCTGACCCGACCGGCTGACCCGACCGGCTGACCCGAGCGGCTGAGCGGACGGGGCCGGACGCACGCAGGGCCCGTGGAACGCTCCACGGGCCCTGCGTCGTCGTGCAGCCGGTCAGTCCGCGTTCGCCGCCACGAGGTCGGCCTGGAACGTCTCGAGGTCGGACGCGCCGCTCGTGAACTTGCTGACGGCATCGGTGATCGCGTTCACCGTCGCGGTCGGCGCGGCGGCGCCGTGCGCGAGCGACGACACGATGACGTCCTGCCCGAACGACTCCATCGCGGCCTGCTGGTACGGGGCGAAGTCCGTCGGCGGGACGTCGTGACGCGCCGGGATGGAGCCCTTGGCGCGGTTGAACGCGATCTGCCCGTCGAGCGAGCTGATGGTGCCGAGCCACGCCTCGGTGCCACCGAGGTGGCGCGCTCCGACGGGGAGCGTGAAGGAGTCGGCGAGGAAGTCGAAGACGCCGTCCGTCCCCGGCACGGGGAAGTAGAGGTAGTCGTCGGGAGCGGACGCGCCCGCCTCCTGGAACGCCGCCTCGGCCCAGTCGCCCATGACGTTGAACGCGGCCTTGCCGTCGATCACCATCTGCGTCGCGTCGCCCCAGTCGAGCCCGTCGCGGTCGGTGTTCGTGTAGCTCATGAGCGTCTCGAAGTCCTCGAGCGCCTCGGTGACCTCCGGGCCGGCCCAGTCCACGCCGCCCTCCCACAGGGCGGTGTAGCCGTCCGGGCCGAGGTCCGCGAGCAGCACGGTCTCGAACAGCTGCACCTGCGTCCACGTCGTGGCGATCGCGAGGGGCGTGGCACCCGACTTCTTGACCTTCTCGAGGGCGTCGAACCACGCGTCGAGGTCGTCGTACGTCGCGTCGGCGTCGAGGCCCGCGTCCTCGATGACGTCCGGGTTCGCCCAGACGACGTTCGCGCGGTGGATGTTCGACGGCACCGAGTAGATCCGGCCCTCGACGGTCAGGCGGTCGATGAGGCTCTGCGGGAACGCGTCGCGCAGGCCGAAGCGGTCGTACAGGTACGACACGTCCTCGAGCTGGCCGGCGGTGATGTAGTCGCTCAGCTCGGCGCCGGCGTGGGCCTGGAAGGTGTCCGGCGGGTCGTTGACCTGCAGCCGGGACTGCAGGAGCTCCTTGGCGGCGGAGCCCGCGCCGCCGGCGATCGCGCCGTTGACGAACTTGGTCTCGGGGTTCTGCTCCTCGAAGACCTTGACGAGGGCGTCGAGCCCCGCCTTCTCCGAGCCGCTGGCCCACCAGGTGTAGACCTCGACCTCGGTGGTGTCGCCGCCGGCGCCGACGTCGTCGATGGTCGTCGGGCTGGAGCAGGCTCCCAGCAGGAGGCTGCTCGCCGCGAGGCTCGCGGCGAGGACGGTCAAGGGGCGGCGTGCGCGCATCGGTGCTCCTGCGTCGTGGTCGTCGGTGCCGCCCGCGCTTCCCGGCGCAGGCGCGCCGGATCGCGCAGCCGCACCGCTGTGAGAGGGGGACCGGCCTCGCGGCGGCACGTCGCCGCGCGCGCCAGACCGGTGCCGGGAGCGCACCCGCGGGCCGCTCGCCCCTCCGATCGGACGCGCGAGGGCGGTGTGGATGCGTTCCCAGCGGGATCACCCTATCGGGCGAGGGTGCAGGTCAGCAGGGACGAACGGGCCTCGCGGGTGTCGCGCCCGGGGCGACCCGGACGATCCGGACGAGGTCGCCGACGGAGGCCGGTTCGGGTCGGTGTCGAGGCGTGCGCTCGAAGCGCTTCGCCGCCTCTTGACACATGTTCGCCTCGCCCGGATCGCGTTCACACACCGCATTTCTCCCGTCATGACGGTTGACACCCGATCTGCCCGAGCCTACGTTCGAGGAAGCGGCGTCGAAGCGCTTCGATGACTGCTCGCGCTCCACCGCCGTCGGCGTCGCCTGACGAGGCACACCGAGCGCCGACGGTGGGTGGGCGGACGAGCGGGGCCGACGGGGTCCCCGCCTGAACACCGAGGAGCGACGTGAGGACGACCACGACGCGGCGATGGGCCCTGCCCGTCGTCGCGACCCTGGCCCTGGTGGGCCTCGTGCCGACGACGGCGAGCGGCGCCGACGAGCTGCCGTTCCGCGACCCGGACCTGCCGCTGCAGGTCCGCGTCGACGACCTGCTGTCCCGGCTGACGCGCGACGAGACCATCTCGCTGCTGCACCAGTTCCCCCTGCCGGTGCCCCGGCTCGGGATCGAGCACTTCCGCACCGGCACCGAGGCGCTGCACGGCCTGGCCTGGACGACCTCGTACGAGGACGGCGCCGTGCACACCGCGACCGCCACGACGTTCCCGCAGGCGGTCGGCCTCGCGAGCACGTGGGACACCGACCTCGTCGAGCGCGTCGGGGACGTCGTCTCCGACGAGGCGCGCGGGTACCACGCCCAGGACCCGCAGCTGTGGGGCCTCAACCTGTGGGCGCCGGTCGTGAACCTGCTGCGCGACCCGCGCTGGGGGCGGAACGAGGAGGGGTACTCGGAGGACCCGCTGCTGACCGGCGCCATGGCGACGGCGTACGGCACGGGCCTCGTCGGCGACGACGACGAGTACCTCAAGACCGCGCCCACCCTCAAGCACTACGCGGCGTACAACACCGAGACCAAGCGCGACACGGTGAGCTCAAGCGTGCCGCCGCGCGTGCTGCGCGAGTACGACCTGCCCGGGTTCGAGGCCCCGATCCGCGCGGACGCCGCGACCGGCGTCATGGCGTCGTACAACCTCATCAACGGGCGACCCGCGACGGTCGACCCCACGCTCGACACCCTCGTGCGCAGCTGGACCGACCGGACCCTGCTGAACGTGAGCGACGCGAACGCGCCGAACAACCTCGTCCAGTCGCAGGGCTACTTCGACACCCTCGCCGAGGCCGACGCGGCGGCCGTCAAGGCCGGCCTGGACAGCATGACGGTCAACGACAACGACCCCTGGCCCACGATCGACGCGTTCACCGAGGCGCTCGAGCGCGGCCTCGTCTCGTGGGACGAGATCGAGGACGCCGCGAGCCACGTGCTGTCGATCCGGTTCCGGCTCGGCGAGTTCGACCCGGACGGCGGGCCGTACGGCTCCATCGGCGCGGACGCCGTCGACACCCCGGCCTCCCGCGCGCTGGCCCGCGAGACGGCCGCCGACGCGATCGTCCTGCTGAAGAACGCCCGGGCGAAGGGCGCAGCGAAGGGCGCGGCGGAGGTCGAGGGCACGGCGGAGGTCGCCTCGCAGGGGCAGGGCAAGGCGAAGGGCAAGGAGAAGGGTGCGGGCGGCTCGTCGCCCCTGCTGCCGCTGTCGGCCGGCGTGACCCGCACGGCCGCGGTGATCGGGCCGCTCGCGGACACGCTCTACACCGACTGGTACGGCGGCGCGTTGCCGTACCGGGTCACCGTGCGCGACGGCGTCGCCGAGCGCCTGGGCGCGGGCCGCGTGACCGGCTCCGAGGGCGTCGACCGGATCGCCCTGCGCGACGTCGCCACCGGGCGGTACGTCGCAGGCGGCGCGGGGCAGGCGGGTGGGCCGCTCACGGTCTCCGGCACGAGCGCCGACGACCCCGCCGCGCAGCTCGACGTCTTCGACTGGGGCAGCGGCGTCGTGACGCTGCGGTCCGCGGCGAACGGGAAGTACGTCGGGCTGGCCGGGAGCGGGTTCGCCAACGACCAGGCGCAGCCCAACGGGTGGTTCGTCCAGCAGCAGTTCCGGCTCGAGGACGTCGGTGGCGGGCAGGTGACGCTGCGGTACGCCGGCTACGAGTCGGCGTACGACTGGGCGCCCTCCTACCGGACGCCGTACCTCACCGTGGCGGCGGACGGCTCGCTCGTCCTCGGCGCGGCGACGGCCGCCGAGGCGGCGCACTTCGACCGCGAGGTCGTGCGCGACGGCGTCGCTGAGGCGGTGGCCGCGGCCGCGAAGGCCGACACCGCGGTGCTCGTCGTCGGGTCCATGCCGTTCATCAACGGGCGCGAGGACCACGACCGCACCAGCCTCGCGCTCGCCGAGGGTCAGGAGGAGCTCGTCCGGGCGGTCCTCGCGGCGAACCCGCGCACGGTCGTGGTGCTGCAGACCAGCTACCCCGACACGATCGCGTGGCTGCAGGATCACGTGCCGGCGATCGTCTGGACGACCCACGCCGGGCAGGAGACGGGTCACGCCGTCGCGGACGTGCTGTTCGGCGACGTCAACCCCGCGGGGCGCCTCACGCAGACCTGGCCGCGCTCCGAGGCCGACCTGCCGGACGACCTGCTCGACTACGACATCGTCAGCAGCGGCCAGACCTACCTGTACGACGACACCGACCCGCTCTACGCGTTCGGGCACGGGCTGTCGTACACGTCGTTCCGGTACTCGCGGCTGCGGGTAGCCGACTCGCGGCTGGGCCCGGACGACACGCTGCGGGTCAGCGTGGACGTGACCAACACGGGCAGCCGCGCGGGCGACGAGGTCGTGCAGCTCTACACGCACCAGCGCCGCTCGCGGGTCGAGCAGCCGCTGCGCGAGCTGCAGGCGTTCGACCGGGTGCACCTCGCCCCGGGGCAGACCCGCACGGTCCGCCTCGAGGTGCCGGTCTCGCAGCTGGCGACGTGGGACGTCACGCGCGAGCGGTGGGTCGTCGAGTCGAGCACGCACGACGTGCTCGTCGGTGCGGCGTCGGACGACGTGCGCGCGCGGTCCTCCGTCCGGGTGGCGGGGGAGACGATCCCGCCGCGCGACCTGAGCCGCACCACCGAGGCGCAGAACCTCGACGCGTCGCGCGACGTGACGTTCGTCGACACGACGAAGGCGGCGGGCACGTCGGTCGAGGGCGGTGCCGGCTCGTGGCTCGCGTTCGAGGACGTCGACCTCCGCAGCGGGCCGCGGACCCTGACCGCGCGCGTGGCCAAGGCCGACGCCGGTCAGGGGCGCATCGAGGTCCGGCTGGGCTCGCCGCGCGGCCGGCTCGTCGGGACCGCGGCCGTGCCGAGCACGGGGGACCGGTACGCCTACACGACGGTCCGCGCCGACCTGCGGCACGTGTCCGGCGTCCGGGACGTGTACCTCGTCCTCGACTCCCCGCAGCGGGTGCACACGGTGCGGCTCACTCGCTGACCGGAACCGCCCCGCACGCGCCGAGCGCCCGCCCCCTGCACGGGGACGGGCGCTCGGTCGTCGGGACGGCGGGCGCGTCAGCCCTTGACGGACCCGGACATCAGGCCGCCGATGAAGTACTTGCCGAGCAGCACGTACACCAGCAGCGTCGGCAGCGACGCGAGCAGCGCACCCGACATCGAGATGCCGTAGTCGGTGAGCATGGCGCCGTTGGCCAGGTTGTTCAGCGCGATCGTCACCGGGCCGTTGCGGCTCGAGGAGAAGAACACGGCGAACAGGAAGTCGTTCCACGCGCTCGTGAACTGCCAGATGAGCACGACGACGAACGAGGGCACCGAGATCGGCAGGACCACGGACCAGTACGTCCGCAGCATGCCCGCGCCGTCGACGCGGGCCGCCTCGACGAGCTCGTTCGGCACCGACTGGTAGTAGTTGCGGAAGATCAGCGTCGTGATCGGCAGGCCGTAGATCACGTGCAGCACGATCAGGGTGGGGACGCCGCTCGGGATGCCGCTGTTCAGCATGAGCTGGACGAGGGGGATCATCACCGCCTGGTACGGGATGAACATCCCGAACAGGATGAGCGTGAAGATGATGTCCGCGCCGGGGAAGCGCCACCGGGCGAGGACGAACCCGTTCATCGACCCGAGGATCGCGGAGATCAGCGACGACGGGACGACGAGCGCGATCGTGCGCCACAGCGGCGCCTGCAGGGCGGCCCACGCGCCGGACCAGTTCTCCAGCGTCCAGACCTGCGGCAGCGACCACGCGCGAGACGGGTCGGCGTCGCCGGTGCCCTTGAAGCTCGTCACGAGCAGGACGTAGACGGGGATGAGCACGATCACGACGAACAGCAGCAGCAGCGCGTACTTCGCGATGCGGCCGGGCGTCACTCGGTCGCGGCCGGCGGTGCCGCCGCCCGTGCGGGGCGCGGCCTTGATCGGCTCGGTGAGGGAGTCGTACGCGGTGGCCATCAGTGCTTCTCCGCCCGGTTGATGTGCACCAGGTAGGGCACGATGAGGATCGCGACGATGACCAGCAGGATCACGCCGACAGCCGCCGCGTTGGCGTAGTCGAAGCTCAGCTTGAACTGGTACATGTCGATCGCGGGCACCTTGGTCTGGTAGTTCGCCGGCTTCGAGATCGACATGATGAGGTCGAAGGCCTTGAGCGACATGTGGCCGACGATGATGACGGCCGACAGGGCGACGGGGCTCAGCTGCGGGAACAGCACGTGGCGGTACAGCTGCCACTCGTTGGCGCCGTCGACGCGCGCCGCCTCGCGCAGCTCCTCCGGGATGCCGCGGAAGCCGGCGAGGAAGAGCGCCATGACGTAGCCCGACATCTGCCAGATCGCGGGGATCGCGATGGCCGCGATGCCCCAGTCGGGGTTGTTCCACCAGTTGTTCTGCAGGAACCCGAGCCCGACGTTCTGGAAGAGCCGGTTGAGGCCGGACGCGGCCTCGCCCTGGTTGGAGTTGAGCAGCCAGCGCCACACGACACCCGAGGCGACGAACGAGACCGCCATCGGGAACAGGTAGATCGAGCGGAACCAGCCCTCGAACCGCACCGGGCGGTCGAGCAGGAAGGCCCACAGGAAGCCGAAGAACATCGTGCCGGCGAGGAACACGACCGTGTAGATGACGAGGTTCTTCAGCGAGTGCTGGAAGGACTCGGAGCCGAGCAGCGCGACGAAGTTGTCGAACCAGACCCACTGCACGGGCGCACGACCGGTGGTCTGCGCCGCGGTGTGGTTGTCCGTGCCGGCGGTCTTGGCGTTGATCGCGAGCAGGCCGTAGACGAAGACGGCCAGCAGGATCAGCGAGGGGGAGACGAGCAGCAGGGGCGGTCCCCACCGTCGAATGTTCTTGGGCACGGCGGCTCCTGGTTTCGTGGGTGCGGCGCGGGCTGCGCGCAGCGGTCCCGCCCGGGGGAGCGGGACCGCTGCGCCGTCAGACCTTCGACGTCAGCCGGCGTTCGCGGCGACCAGGTCGGACTGGAAGGTGGCCAGGTCCCCGGCGCCGGTCGTGAACTTGCTGACCGCCTCGGAGATGGCGTTGAGCGTCGCGACCGGGGCGGCCGCGCCGTGGGCGAGCGAGGAGACGATCGTGTCCTGGCCGAACGACTCCATCGCCGACTGCTGGTAGGCGCCGAACTCCGACGGAGCGGCGTCCTTCCGGGCCGGGATCGAGCCCTTCGCCTTGTTGAACGCGATCTGGCCGTCGAGCGAGCTGATCGTGTTCAGCCAGTTCTTCGTGCCGCCCGGGTGCTTCGAGCCGACCGGCAGCGTGAAGGAGTCGGCGAGGAAGTCGAAGACGCCGTCCGTGCCCGGGACCGGGAAGTAGACGTAGTCCGCCGGCGCCTGCTTCTTGGCCTCCTGGAACGCGGCCTCCGCCCAGTCGCCCATGACGTTGAAGCCCGCCTTGCCGTCGATGATCTGCTGGGTGGCGTCGGGCCAGTCCAGACCGTCACGGTCGGTGTTGGTGTAGCTCATGAGCTTCTCGAAGTTCTCGAGCGCCTTCGTGACGTCCGCGCCGGCCCAGTCGGTCGAGCCGTTCCACAGGCCGTTGTACGCGTCGGCGCCGAGCGTGCTGAGCAGGACGGTCTCGAAGAGGTGGACCTGGGTCCACGTCGTCGCGACCGAGAGCGCCGTCTTGCCGGACGCCTTGACCTTGTCGAGCGCGCCGAACCAGTCGTCGAGCGTCGCGTAGGTCGCCTCGGGGTCGAGGCCCGCGTCCTTGAGGACGGTCGGGTTCGCCCAGACGACGTTCGCGCGGTGGATGTTCGACGGCACCGAGTAGATCTTGCCGTCCACCGTGAGGCGGTCGACGAGGTCCTTCGGGAACGCGTCGCGCAGGCCGAACTCGTCGTACAGGTTCGAGACGTCCTCGAGCTGGCCGGCGTTGATGTAGTCCGTCAGCTCCGCGCCCGCGTGGGCCTGGAACGTGTCCGGCGGGTCCTGCGCCTGCAGCCGGGACTGCAGGAGCTCCTTGGCGGCGGAGCCGGCCCCGCCGGCGATCGCGCCGTTGACGAACTTGGTGTCGGGGTGCTGCTCCTCGAAGACCTTCACGAGGGCGTCGAGGCCGAGCTTCTCGGACCCGCTCGCCCACCAGGTGAAGACCTCCACCTCGCTGGCGTCGTTGCCCTGGGCACCGCCGGTGCCGCCCGGCTCCTCGTTGTTGTTCGAGCTGCACGCCGCGAGCAGCAGGCTGCTCGCCGCGATGCCCGCGACAAGCGCGGTGATGGTGCGTCGTGTACGCATCGATGCTCCTACGTCGTCGTTGATCGTGGTGCTGGGTCAGTGCTGGATCGTGCTGGATCGATCGGGGCCACCGGGCCGCTCCGCGAGGTCCGGCGCCCGTCGAGGTCGAGCGCCGTGGCGGTCGGGACCTCCTTCTGACGTCGGCTAGACAACCGGGCGTCGCGAGTTGGCGTCAAGAAATGAACCCAAGAGCAACCGAATCGTGACCTGGTTCCGGGTCTTTCGTCCGCCTCATCACCCGAACGGCCCCGCCGGGCGGCCCCGCGGTGCGTGACCGCTCGCGCGCACGGCGGTCAATCCGACATTTCGCCTGGCCAGCGGCGGCCTTGCCCGACGACGTCGCGGTCGTCGACGGCCGGCGCGGGGTGACGCCCACCCGGAGTGGTGACGTCACCGCCCGGGTGCCCCGGCGGCGTGCGGGGGGCCGGCCGGAAGGCTCTGTGTATCCTGCGCGCGTGGGCGAAGACCGGGTCACACCGGGCTCGCAAACTTCACTACGTGAAGCCAACCGGGCACGGATCGTCAACGCCGTCCAGCAGCGTGGCTCGCTCACGCAGGTCGAGCTGGCCGGCGTCACCGGCCTGTCCCCGGCCACCGTCTCCAACATCGTCAGCGAGCTGACCGCGTCCGGCGTCCTGCACACGTCGCCGACGACGCGCTCCGGCCGCCGCGCGCAGCAGGTGACCCTGGCGCGCAACACCGGCCTCGTGGCCGGCATGCACTTCGGCGCGCGGGTGCTGCGGGTCGCGCTGTCCGACACCGCGCACACGATCGTCGCCGAGCAGCGGCTCCCGCTCGCGTCCGACCACCGCGCCGACGCCGGCCTGGAGCGGGCCGCGATCCTCGTCGAGGAGATGGTCGCCTCGGTCGACGCCTCGATGCACGAGCTGCTGTCGGTCGGCGTCGGCGTCCCCGCGCCGGTCGACGTCCGCACGGGCCAGGTGTCCACCCGCGGCCTGCTGCGCGGCTGGGACGGCGCGCCCGTGCCCGAGCTGCTCGGGCGCCGGCTCGGCGTGCCGGTGCAGGTCGACAACGACGCGAACCTCGGCGCCCTCGCGGAGGTCCGCCTCGGCGCGGCCCGCGGGCACCGCGACGTCGTCTACGTGCACGCCGCGCACGGGGTGGGCGGCGCGCTCGTGCTCGACGGCACCGTCTACCGCGGCCGAGCGGGCGCGGCCGGGGAGATCGGCCACGTCAGCGTGGACGAGCACGGGCCCGTGTGCCGCTGCGGCAGCCGCGGCTGCGTGGAGGTGTTCGTCGGCGCGCCGGCCGTCCTGGAGACCCTGCGCGCGAGCCACGGGCACCTGACGCTGCGGGACGTCGTGCAGCTGGCTGTCGAGGGCGACCTCGGGTGCCGCCGCGTCGTGACCGACGCCGGGCGCCAGCTCGGGCTCGCCGTCGCGAGCGTGTGCAACCTGCTCGACCCCGAGATCGTCGTGGTCGGCGGTGAGCTGGCGCACGCGGGGGAGGTGCTGCTCGAGCCGCTGCGGGCCACCGTCGTCGAGCGGACCATCCAGCGCACCGGCGGGCCGGCCGAGGTGGTCGCGGGCGAGCTCGGCACCAGCGCGGAGCTGCGCGGCGCGCTCGCCCTGGCGCTCGACCAGGTCGCCGTGGGAGGCCTCCCATGAGCGCCCGCGCGCCGTGGGCGCGGGCGCGCGGCCGGCTCGCCCGGGTGCGCGTCGTCCTGGCCGTGCTGGCGGTCGTGGCCGTCGCTGCCGCCTGCGCCCCGCCGGCCGAGCCTGCCGCTCCGTCCGACGACGTCATCGCGCTCCTGCTCCCGGAGTCGAAGGCCGCCCGCTACGAGAGCGTCGACCGGCCGTCGTTCGAGCAGACCGTCGCGCGGCGCTGCCCGCGCTGCCGCGTGCTGTACGCCAACGCCGACCAGGACGCGGCCCGCCAGCAGCAGCAGGCCGAGTCCGTGCTCACCCAGGGCGCCGGCGTCCTGGTGCTCGACGCAGTCGACGCCGCCGCGGCCGTGAGCATCGTGGAGCAGGCGAAGAAGCGCGGCGTGCCCGTCATCGCGTACGACCGGTTCATCGCCGACGCCCCGCTCGACTACTTCGTCGGCACCGACGGCGAGCGCGTCGGCCAGGCGCAGGGCGAGGCGCTCGTGCGCGAGCTCGCGCTCCACCGCACCGGCCCGGACGACCCCGCGGACGGCATCCTCGTCGTCAACGGGTCGCCGACGGACCCCAACTCCGCGCGGTTCCGGCTCGGGCTGGACCAGGCCCTCGCCGGTGCCCCCGTGGAGGTGCTCGCGTCGTACGACACCCCCGACTGGAGTCCCGACAAGGCGCAGGCATGGGTGAGCGACCAGCTGATCCAGTACGGCCGCCGCGTCGCGGCCGTCTACGCCGCGAACGACGGCATCGCGGGCGGATCGATCTCGGCGATGCGGGCCGCGGGGTTCGACCCGGTCGTGCCCGTGACCGGCCAGGACGCCGAGCTCGCGGCGATCCAGCGGATCGTCGGCGGCGAGCAGACGATGACCGTCTACCGTTCGCTGTCGGAGCAGGGGCGCAGCGCCGCCGAGCTGGCGGTGCTCGTCGTCCACGGTGCCCGGCCGCAGCTGACCGCCACCATCGACGGCGTGCCCGCGCTCCTGCTGGCCGTCGTCCCCGTCGACCTCGACGACGTCGGCCGCGTCATCGTCGACGGCGGCGTCTACACCACCGAGGAGATCTGCGTGGAGCCCTACCGGCAGGCCTGCGTCGACGCCGGGCTCCTCGAGGAGGGCACCGGATGACCACCAGCACCCGCCCGTCGACCCGCACCCCCGTGCTGTCGCTGCGCGGCGTCTCCAAGAGCTTCGGCGCCGCCCGCGCGCTGGTGGACGTCGACCTCGACGTCCACCGGCACGAGGTGGTCGCGGTCGTCGGCGACACCGGCGCAGGCAAGTCCACGCTCGTCGGCGTCCTGTCCGGCGCCCTCGCCCCCGAGTCCGGCACCGTCGAGGTGGACGGCCGGCCGGTCACGCTGACGGACCCGGCCACGGCCCGCGGGCTCGGGATCGCGGCGGTGTTCCAGGACCTGGCGCTGTGCGCGAACCTCGACGTGGTCGAGAACCTGTTCCTCGGGCAGGAGCCCGTGCGCGGGCCGCTGCTCGACGAGGTCGCGATGGAGCGCGAGTCGTGGCGGCTGCTCGGCCAGCTCGCCGCCCGCGTGCCGTCCGTGCGCGTGCCGGTCTCCGCCCTCTCGAGCAGCCAGCGCCGCTCGGTCGCGATCGCCCGGGCGCTGCTCGGGGAGCCCCGCGTGGTCCTGCTCGACGAGCCCACCGCCTCCCTCGGCCTGACGCAGGTCGCCGAGTTCCTCACCCTCGTCGAGCGGCTGCGCGAGCGCGGGCACGCCGTGCTGGTGACGAGCCACTCCCTCTCGGACCTGCAGGCCGTCGCCGACCGGATCGTCGTGCTGCGGCTCGGCCGCACCAACGGCGAGTTCGACGCCGACCGGGTGACCTACGAGGACCTGCTCGCCGCCGTCACGGGGGTGGCGCGATGAGCGTGCAGGTCCGCACCCGGGTGCCGGGCGCCGAGGGGACGGACGGGGTCTGGGCGCGCCTGCGCACGGGGGAGACCGGCCCGCTGCCGCTCGCCGCGGTGCTCGTGCTCATCGGTCTGGTGTTCCAGGCGCTGAACCCCGCGTTCCTGTCACCGGACAACCTCGTCAACCTCACGCAGCAGTCGGCGGCCACCGGCGTGATCGCGCTCGGGGTCGTCCTCACGCTGCACCTCGGGCAGGTCGACCTCTCGGTCGGGGCGGTGTCCGGCCTGGCCGCCGCCGTCGTGGCCGTCGGCTCCGTCCGGGCGGGCTGGCCGCTCGTCGTCGCGGTGCTCGCGGCGCTCGCGGTCGGTGTGCTCGTCGGGCTGCTCTACGGCTCCCTGCACGCCCGCATCGGCGTGCCGTCGTTCGTCTTCACCCTCGCCGGGCTGCTGGTCGTGACCGGCCTGCAGCTGCGTGTCCTGGGGCGCACCGGCTCGGTCAACCTGCCGTTCGAGGCGTGGCTCGTCGAGCTGTGCCAGACCGCGTTCCTTCCCGCGGCGGTGTCGTGGCTCCTCGTCGCGGGGGTCGTCGTCCTGTACGCGCTCGTGCGCGCGCGTGACCGGGCGCGACGGGTCCGCGCCGAGCTCGCCGCGCCGTCCTGGAACGACATCGGCCTGCGCGTCGGCGGCCTCGCCGTCGTGCTCTCCGCCGTCGTGGCCTACCTGGGCCGCGACCGCGGCGTCGGCGCGACGTTCGCGCTCTTCGTGGGGCTCGTCGTGCTGTGCGACGTCGCGCTCCGGCGGACGCGCTGGGGCCGGTTCGTGCGCGCCGTCGGCGGCGACGCGGAGGCTGCTCGCCGCGCCGGCGTGCCCCTGCGGCGGGTGTTCGTCACCGTCTTCGTCGCGTGCTCCACCCTCGCGGCGCTCGGAGGGGTGCTCGCCGCCGGCCGGCTCGCGGCCGCCAACCAGGCCAGCGGTGCCGTGGACGTCACGCTGACCGCCATCGCGGCCGCCGTGATCGGCGGCACGAGCATCTACGGCGGTCGCGGCTCGGCGTGGTCGGCGCTGCTCGGCATCCTGGTCATCCAGTCGATCTCGACCGGGCTGACGCTGCTCAACCTCGACCAGTCGGTGCGCCTCGTCGTCACGGGTCTTGTGCTCGCCGGCGCGGTCGTGCTGGGCGCGCTGCAGCGGCGCGCCCGGGAGTCCTAAGCCTGCCCCGACTCCGGGCGCGCCGCCGCGTCGTGCCGCGTCACTCGCCCCGGTAGGCCGCCTCGATCGCGGCGATGTCGAGCTTGGTCTGGCTCAGCATCGCCTTCGTCGCGCGGGCCTGCGCCTCCGGGTCGTCGCCCGTGCCGTACAGCAGCTGCCCCAGCTGCGCCGGCACGACCTGCCAGGACAGGCCGAACCGGTCCGTGAGCCAGCCGCAGGCGACCTCCTGGCCGCCGCCGGCCAGCAGCGCGTCCCAGTAGTGGTCGAGCTCGTCCTGGTCGGCGCACTCGACGACGAAGGAGAACGCCGCGTTGAGCAGCAGGGACGGGCCCGCGGAGATCGCCTCCACGCGCTGGCCGTCCAGCTCGTAGCGGACGATGAACGGCGCACCCTCGGTCGTGCCCGGGACGCCGGCCGGCGCCTCGATGACCTCGAGGATCCGCGAGTGCGGGAAGACCGAGACGTAGAACTCCGCGGCCTCGAGCGCGTTGTCGTCGTACCAGAGGTGCGGGTGGATGATGCTCATCGTCGACTCCTGTCGTCGATCGGTCGGTCCGCCGGCTCAGCCGGCGAGGATGGTGTCGAGGCGTGCGTAGCCCTCGGACAGACCCGTCTCCATGCCCGAGGCGACCATGCCGTCGCGGGCCTCGAGCGACGGGTACACGGCGTGCGTGCGCAGGCGGGTCCGGCCGTCGCCGAGGTCCTCCAGCCGGAGCGTCTCGACGGAGACCACGTCCGGGAACCCGAGGAACTCGAACGTCTGGATCGCGAGCTCGTTCTCGCGCACGGTGTGGAAGGTCCCGCGGAACGCGTACGTCTCGCCGTCGGCCCCCGTCTGCGCGAACTCCCACGTCCCGCCCGAGCGGAAGTCCCAGGCGCGCATGTCGGTCGTGTAGCCGTCCGGGCCCATCCAGCGCGCCACGAGGGCGGGGTCCTGGTGCGCCCGGAAGACCGCCTCGACCGGCGCGTCGAACTCGCGCGTGATCTCGATGAACGGCAGGCCCTCGGGCGCCTCGATCTGCACGGGGTTGGTCATCGTTCCTCCTGCGTGTCGGTGGTGGGACCCGCGTCGGCGGCGTGGGTCGTGCTCGTGCCGGCGGTGCCGGCGTCCCGCGCGGGGCTCCCGGCGAGCAGGGCGTCGAGCGCGCGGAACCGTCTCTCGTGGACCAGCCGGTACCGGTCGATCCAGGCGGTGAGCTCCTCGAGCGCCTCCGGCACGAGGTGCACGGGCCGGCGCTGGGCGTCACGTGTGCGCGTGACGAGCCCCGCGTGCTCAAGCACCCCGATGTGCCGGGAGACGGCCTGGAGCGTGATGTCGAACGGTGCGGCGAGCTCCCCGACCGTGGCGGGACCCCGGCTCAGCCGGGCGACGATCGCCCGCCGGACCGGGTCGCCCAGGGCGACGAACGCCCGGTCGAGGCGCTCCTGCGCCGCGAGCTCCGGGTCCGTCGTCCTCGGGTCCACTCGTCAACCGTTCCGTTGTTCAACTGACCTGTTGAATACGAACGTACGCGCGTGCGGCACCCCGCGCAAGGGGTCCGGCACACGCGGCGGCGAGCGGCGGGGACGCCCGGTCCTGGAGTGGCACGCCCGCCCCGACCCCAGGTGGGCCGGTCGCGCGGGGAGGCCACCCCGGCGGCCCGGCGCGCGTCAGGCGTCGGCCCGCCCAGGTCCGTCCGGAGCCGACCCCGGGTCAGCGGAAGACGATCGTCCGGTGGCCGTCGAGCAGGACGCGGTGCTCGGCGTGCCAGCGCACTGCGCGGGCCAGCGCCCGCCGCTCGACGTCCTGGCCCAGCGCCACGAGGTCCTCGACCGAGCGCGTGTGGTCCACGCGCTCGACGTCCTGCTCGATGATCGGGCCCTCGTCGAGGTCGGCCGTCACGTAGTGCGCCGTCGCGCCGATGAGCTTGACGCCCCGGTCGTGCGCCTGGGCGTAGGGGCGGGCGCCCTTGAACGACGGCAGGAACGAGTGGTGGATGTTGATCGCGCGGCCGGCGAGCCGGCGGCACAGGCCGTCGGAGAGGATCTGCATGTACCGGGCCAGCACGACGAGCTCGACGTCCAGCTCGTCGACGAGCTCCAGCAGCCGGGCCTCGGCCTGCTCCTTCGTCCCGGGCGTCACCGGGACGTGGTGGAACGGGATGCCGTAGAACTCCGCCAGCGGCTCGAGCGTCGTGTGGTTGGAGACGACCGCGACGATGTCGATCGGCAGCTTCTCCGACCGCTGCCGGAAGGCCAGGTCGTTGAGGCAGTGGGCCGCCGTCGACCCCATGACGAGCGTGCGCACCGGGCGGCCCGCCACGTCGAGCGACCACTGCATCGAGAACCGCTGCGCGAGAGCGCCCAGCGCGCGTCCGAGCTCGTCCGCCGAGGCCGTCGAGGTCACCTGCACCCGCATGAAGAACAGCCCGGACAGCGGGTCGCCGAACTGCTGCGACTCGGTGATGTTGCCGCCGTGCTCCGCGAGCAGCCCGGCGACCGCGTGCACGATCCCGGGGCGGTCGGGGCAGGACAGGGTGAGAACCCAGTGGGTCTCGTCGGGCACGGCGCCCGCGGCGGCTTCCGAGGTGTGGGACACGACGTCCGAGAGTAGTGGGACGCCGCGACGGCTGACACGATGGGGTCATGACGCAGCCTGACCTGGAGATCCGCGAAGTCACCGTCGAGGACGCGGGGGAGCTGCTCACGCTGCGCCGGGCAGCGTTCGTCACGGAGGCCCAGCAGTACGGCGACCCGAGCATCCCGCCGCTCACCCAGACCTACGACGAGCTCGTCGAGGACCTGCAGCGCGACGGCGTCATCACGCTCGGCGGCTGGTACGGCCACCGCCTCGTCGGCTCGATCCGCATCCTCGTCGAGGGCACCAAGGCCACGCTCGGCCGGTTCGCCGTCGCGCCGGACCTGCAGGGGCGGGGCCTCGGGACGCAGCTGCTCGAGGCGATCCTCCCGGTCCTCCCGGAGGGCATCGAGGAGGTGTGGGTGTTCACCGGCCGCGACTCGCTGCAGAACATCGCGATGTACGCGAAGCAGGGCTACGAGCACCAGCACGACCAGAAGGCCGGCGACCTGACCTACGCCTACCTGCGCAAGCTCCTGGGCGCCGACGCGTCCTGACGCGGCGTCCGCGGCCCGGCCTCCGCGACGAGGCGCCCCGGGCCCGACGCCGGCCGGCTGGTGAACCGGGCGCGGACGTGGCCTGCCGAACCCTGCCTCACGCGCCGAACACGCCGAACACCGCCGGACACCGCCGGCCACCGACCGACGCCGACGAACGAGGCGATCGCCGGACCCCGCTCCTGCGGGGCCCGGCGACCCGTCCGTCACTCGTCGCCCGGCTCGCCCGGCGCGTCACTCGTAGCGGGTGAAGGTGTACGTCGACTTCTGGTACTTGCCGCCGAAGTTCTTCCAGAGCGCCTTGGCGGCCTTCTTCTGGGCGGAGGAGCACGTGTCGGTGTACGCGGCGTAGCGCATCGTGCCGAGCAGCACGGCCGTCATGCAGTCGGCCTGCTTCTCGATCCCGTTGCCCTTGTGCAGCTTGTCGGTCGCCTTGATGCGGGCGTTGAGGTAGTCCTCGCCCTTGCGGAGCTGGCGGTACTGCACGATGTGCGCGCACTCGTGCAGCGAGACCGCGCGCAGCGTCGCGTCGGGCATGCCCGGCTGCAGGCGGATCTTCTGCTTCCAGGTGTAGGTCTTCTTCAGGCCCTTGGACGTGTAGACGCCCGTCCAGCGGTACGACGTGTCGGCCCGCCCGGCGAGCGCGGCGCCCTTCGGCAGGTCGGCCTTGATCGGCGTCGAGGGGCAGTACTTCTTCATGTAGTGGCGCGCCTTGGCCACGTACACCGAGCCGGTCGTGGTCCGGATCCGGCGCTCGTTCGAGACGGCGCGCTTCACCCCGGACTTCTTCACGACGACGCGGTAGAGGTGCGAGCCGGAGCGGGGCGTGAACGTGAACGAGAACGCGCCCTTCGAGCCCTTCGCGGCGACCTTGGTCTTCTTGAGGTTCTTCCACGACGAGCCGGACGCGACCTGCAGGTAGGCGGTGTGGCCCGAGCCGGACGAGACCGTGCCCGTGAGCTTGGTCGGCTTGGACGCCTTGACCATCCACTTCGCGGAGATCCGCACGGTCGGGGCGGAGGCCGCCGCGGTCGCCGGGGAGGAGAGACCCGCCACGGCGACGAGCGCGACGACGAACGACGCGAGGACGGACACGAGACGACGGGGCATGCAGACTCCAGGTGCGGTTCGGGCGAACGCCCCCACAGTACCCAGACCGCCCGACACGGTCGGTGGGGGCCGACCGCGGTCGCGGGCCGCGGGCGGGCGTCGGGGGTCGGTCGGGCTTGCTAGCCTGTGCAGGTCGCGACTGGCGCAGCGGGTGGGTCACCACCGGGGAGCGACGCAGCAGCAGACCACGGGTCGGACGCCTGGGCCCCCGGTCACCACCACACCGGTCCTTCCGAGTGCGCGGGTGCCGGACGCGCACGCTGACTGCAAGGAGTCGCCATGAGCGCCGAGATCCTCGACCAGAACATCGCCGAGCTCGACCCGGAGATCGCCGCGGTCCTCGACGGCGAGCTCGCCCGCCAGCAGGGCACCCTCGAGATGATCGCCAGCGAGAACTTCGTGCCCCTCGCCGTCCTGCAGGCGCAGGGCTCGGTCCTCACGAACAAGTACGCCGAGGGCTACCCGGGCCGCCGCTACTACGGCGGCTGCGAGCAGGTCGACATCGCGGAGAACATCGCGATCGAGCGCGCCAAGGCGCTGTTCGGCGCCGAGTTCGCCAACGTCCAGCCCCACTCGGGCGCCACGGCGAACGCCGCCGTGCTGCACGCCCTCGCCCGCCCGGGCGACACGATCCTCGGCCTCGCCCTCGACCAGGGCGGCCACCTCACGCACGGCATGAAGATCAACTTCTCGGGCCGCCTGTACGACGTCGTGGCGTACGGCGTCGACCCCGAGACCTCGCTCGTCGACATGGACGAGGTCCGCCGGCTCGCGCTCGAGCGGCGTCCGAAGGTGATCATCGCCGGCTGGTCGGCCTACCCGCGCCAGCTGGACTTCGCGGCGTTCCGTGAGATCGCCGACGAGGTGGGCGCCTACCTGTGGGTCGACATGGCGCACTTCGCCGGCCTGGTCGCGGCGGGCGTGCACCCGTCGCCCGTGCCGCACGCCCACGTCGTGTCGTCCACGGTGCACAAGACGATCGGCGGCCCGCGCTCCGGATTCATCCTCACCAACGACGCCGACCTCGCGAAGAAGCTCAACTCCGCCGTGTTCCCGGGTCAGCAGGGCGGCCCGCTCATGCACGTCGTCGCGGCGAAGGCCGTCGCGTTCAAGATCGCCGCGACGCCCGAGTTCCGCGACCGCCAGGAGCGCACCGTGCGCGGCGCGCAGATCGTCGCGGAGCGGCTCACCGCGCCCGACGTGACGGCGGCCGGCATCACGGTGCGCTCGGGCGGGACGGACGTCCACCTCGTCCTCGTCGACCTGCGCGACGCCGCGATCGACGGCAAGCAGGCCGAGGACCTCCTGCACGAGTGCGGCATCACGGTGAACCGCAACGCCGTGCCGAACGACCCGCGCCCGCCGATGGTCACCTCGGGCCTGCGCATCGGCACGCCGGCGCTCGCGACCCGGGGCTTCGGCGACGCGGAGTTCACCGAGGTCGCGGACATCATCGCGACGGCGCTCGTCGGCGGCGAGTCCACGGACGTCGCGGCCCTGCGCGCCCGGGTCGAGAAGCTCACCGGCGCGTTCCCGCTCTACCCGCACCTCAAGCAGTACTGATGACGGCGCGGATCCTCGACGGGACGGCCACGGCCGCCCGCATCAAGGACGAGCTGCGCGAGCGCGTCGCGGCGCTCGCGGCGCGCGGCGTCGTGCCCGGCCTGGGCACGCTGCTCGTCGGCGACGACCCCGGCTCGCGCTGGTACGTCGCGGGCAAGCACCGCGACTGCGCCGAGGTGGGCATCGCGTCCATCCAGGAGGAGCTGCCGGGCGACGCGACGCAGGACGACGTCGAGGCGGCCGTGCGCCGGCTCAACGAGAACCCGGCGTGCACCGGCTTCATCGTCCAGCTGCCGCTGCCCAAGGGCGTCGACACGAACCGGGTGCTCGAGCTGATCGACCCCGACAAGGACGCCGACGGCCTGCACCCGACGAACCTCGGGCGGCTCGTGCTGCGCGTGAACGAGAAGGTCGTCACGCCGCTGCCGTGCACGCCGCGAGGCATCATCGACCTGCTCGTGCGCCACGACGTCGACCTGCACGGCAAGGAGGTCGTGGTCGTCGGCCGCGGTGTCACGGTCGGGCGGTCGATCGGGCTGCTGCTGACGCAGCGCGCGATCAACGCGACCGTGACCCTGACCCACACCGGCACCGCCGACCTCGCCACGCACACCCGCGCGGCGGACGTCGTCGTCGCGGCGGCGGGCGTGCCGGGCATCGTCACCGCCGACATGGTGAAGCCGGGTGCCGTCGTCGTGGACGTCGGCGTCTCGCGTGCGACGGACCCGGAGACCGGCAAGAGCCGCGTCGTCGGCGACGTCGACCCCGGTGTGCGCGAGGTGGCCGCCTGGGTGTCGCCGAACCCCGGCGGCGTCGGGCCGATGACCCGGGCGATGCTGCTCAGCAACGTCGTCGACACCGCGGAGCGGCTCGCGGGCTGACCGGTGACGTCGGCCCCCGGTGCGTCGCACCGGGGGCCTCGTCGTCGGCGGGGGGCGCGCCGGCGCACGGGCGGCCGGCCGGGACGGTGCCCGTGTCGGTGGTGCCCGGCAGGCTGGGGCCATGGACGAGGACGAGCGCGACGCGCGCACCGCGGACGGTCCGGCCCCGACGGTCTCCCGGCGCACGCCGGTCGTGCTCGTGCCGGGCTTCTGGCTCGGCGCGTGGGCGTGGGACGAGGTCGTCGGGCCGCTGCGGGAGGCGGGCTTCGACCCCCGCGCGGTCACGCTGCCCGGGCAGGCGCCCGACGGCGCACGGGGCGTGACCCGCGAGGACCAGGTGGAGGCGGTCGTGGCCCTGGTCGACGAGCTCGACGGGCCGGTCGTCCTGGTCGGCCACTCCGGCGGCGGCGCCGTCGTCGGACAGGTCGTGGACCGCCGGCCCGAGCGGGTCGCGCGCGTGGTGTACGTCGACTCGGGGCCGCTGGAGGACGGCGCGGTGCTCGCACCCGGCGAGGGCGAGGTGCCGCTCCCGCCGTGGGCCGAGATCGACCCGTCGAGCCTCGTCGGGCTCGACGACGCGACGCTCGCCACGTTCCGCGAGCGGGCCGTCCCGGTGCCCGCCGGCGTCGCCCGCACGCCCGTCCGCGTGACGGACCCGCGCCGCCTGTCCGTGCCGGCGACCGTCGTGTGCACCAGCATCCCCTCGGAGGTGCTGCGGACGATGGTCCACCACGGCCCGCCGCTGCACACCGAGCTGGGCGACCTGGCGGACGTCACGTACGTCGACCTGTCGACGGGGCACTGGCCGATGCTGAGCCGCCCGGCGGACCTGGCCCGCGTGCTCGCGGCCGCGCACGAGTCCTGACGCTCAGCGCAGCCGCAGCGGGCCGACGACGGTGCCCTGGAGGGTCCGCTCCCACACCAGCCCGTCCCGCCGGTGCTCCTCGCGGGTGGCGAAGCGGTAGTGGTACGCCTGCGCCCGGACCCAGCGCGGCGGCCGGCCCCGGAAGGGGTCCTCGCGCAGCAGGCGCAGCACCGCCGGGTCGGCACGCAGCAGGGCGGCGAGGAAGGCATGGAACCAGGGGGCGGAGATCCGGCCGAGCGGCAGGAACCACATCATCCAGTCCAGCCGCAGGTGGTACGGCGCCCACTGGCGCGGGCGCCGTGCGGGGTCGCCGGGCTTGCCGGGGAACTCGTAGGGGTGCCAGTCGCCCTCCTGCGGGTCCTCGGCCTCGGTGCCCTCGACGACGATCTCGACCCGGCGCTTCGTGACGGTCCCGAACGCCCCGTACGCGTTGGCGACCATCCACCGGTTGAACGACGCGTTCATCAGCTGGTGCGGCGAGAACAGGTTCCGCAGCGCGGGCCACGAGACGCCCAGCACGAGCGCCGCGCCGACGAGCGTCACCACGCCCCAGGCGACCGGCATCGTCGCGAGGTCCTGGCCGGCGAGGTCCGGCCCGAGGAACGGCAGGACCGTACGCCACGCCGCGTCGGTGACGGCCGATCCCGCGAGCACGATCGCGAGCCAGTTCAGCCACGCGAAGTTCCCCGTCACGACGAGCCACAGCTGGGTGACCACCATGACGGCGGCGGCGACGGAGGCGACCGGCCCCGGCACGAGCAGCAGGACGGGGAGCCCGAGCTGCGTGACGTGGTTGCCGACCACCTCGACCCGGTGGAACCACGCCGGCAGCAGGTGCGCCTGGCGGCTGAACGGCCCCGGCATCGGCTGGGTCTCGTGGTGGTACATGAGCGCGGTGAGGTCACGCCACTCCTGCCCGCCGCGGATCTTGATGAGGCCGGCGCCGAGCTCCAGCCGGATGACGAGCCACCAGACGAGGACGAGCGCCGCCCACGAGGGTGGCTGGCCCGCCGACCCGAGGAGCGTCACCGTGAGCAGCGCCTCGCACAGCAGCATCTCCCAGCCGAAGCCGTAGAACGTCTGCCCGACGTGCACGACCGACAGGTACAGCACGTACAACAGGGCGAAGGCCAGCAGGGGCACCCACGGCGGACCGGCCTGCGGGAGCCCGGCGACGAGGAGGAGCGAGACGACGACGCCCGTGAGGGCGACGACGCGCAGCCGCCGGTCGCTGTACCCCCACCGGAACAGCGACGGGCCGCGCGGCCCGACCGTCGCCAGCAGCCGCGGGACGGGCAGGAGACCGTGCTCGCCGAGCAGCGCCGGGAACTGGCGCAGCGTGGACCAGAAGGCGACCGCCGCGACCGCGGCGACGCCCCGCTGCAGGATCTCGCGCCCGATCTCGTACCCGGGCGCCGCGACCCAGGACAGGTCCGCCACGTCGCCAGTCTGCCGCCGGGCTCGCCCGCCCGCCGCGCGAGCCGTGCGCGCGGCCGGGCTCATGCCGGTGGGCGCCGCCGTCGCACGCCGACGTCCACGAGCCCCGACGCGCCCGCGCCGGCGGCGTACCAGAGCAGGTCCGTGGTGGAGTACCCCGAGCCGAGCACGAGCCGCGCGGCGGGCACCAGCTCGGCCGCCCGGGCCGGCACGGCGGTGAGTTGCAGCAGCTCGACGGCCGTGCAGACGCCGAGCGCCACGGCGGCGGCGGTCCACGGGGACAGCCGGGGCACCAGCAGCAGCGCGAGGACGACGACGAGTGCGGCGTAGAGCGCCGCGCCGAGGCCGTCCGCGAGGACGGGCGGCAGCACGTCGGCACGGCTCACGACCAGGCCGACGGGGACGAGCAGGAGCGCGACGGCGACGAGCGGGGCGCGGCGGCGGGCGGGCACCCGCCCACGCTAGGGCTGCCCCTGCGCCGGACCGCGCCGGTCGTGCGGGGGCCGCGTGCAGGCCTCGTGCGCGTCCTCCGGAGCACTGCCGCCGTCGCTCCCGTCGTCGGTCCTCTGCGCGTTCGTCGTCCTCGCGGATCGGAGACCCCCCGCGTGGACGACCTCCCGGCTCGGCGACCTCCCGCGTCGATGACCCCCGATTCGGTCCGTGTCGGCGCGGGAGTGTTGGATGGCCCGGTGCTGACCGTCGCCACCGTCAACGTCAACGGCATCCGCGCCGCCTTCCGCCGAGGCATGGGGGAGTGGTTGGCCACCCGCAAGCCGGAGGTCCTGCTGCTGCAGGAGGTGCGCGCGAGCGACGAGATCCTCGCCGACCACCTCGCCGCCGACGGCTGGGACCTGGCGCACGAGGCGAGCGAG
>Ga0180221_1000543_pt1 | contig 32099 bp, 31 predicted proteins | sample eDN5th37CKraftMG_FD_151339 | JGI IMG/M metagenome (GOLD analysis project Ga0180221, IMG submission 151339) | Enriched Miracle-Growth compost microbial communities from Emeryville, California, USA - eDNA 5th pass 37_C Kraft MG (version 2) (version 2) ...
ATCGCGCGCATAGGCCATGTCGAGCAGATCCGGCTCCGCCTTCCCCTCCACGGGGTCCAGCCGCCGGCAAATTTCGAGATAGAGCCGGTCGGGGAACAGCGCCTCCAGCCGTTCGGCATAGGCGAGCGCCGCATCCGGCTGGTCCTCCGCGAACAGGCGGGCAATAGCACCCTCGCCCCCTGCCGTCAGCGCGATCAGGCCATCCGTCCGCCCTTCCATCGCCTCCAGCGTGACATGCGGCACCTCTTCCACCGGCCGGTCGAGATGCGCCATCGACACCAAGGCGCAGAGATTGTCATAGCCCTTGGCATCCTGGGCGTAGAGCGTGAGCCAGTCATGCACCGCAGGCGCATTAAGCGGCCGCCCCGGCCGCTGCACGCCCAGCATCGCGCCGATGATCGGCTGCACCCCTTCGCTCTTGCAGGCGTCGGAAAAAGCCATGGACCCGTAAAGCCCGTTCCGGTCCGTGATCGCCGCCGCCGGAAAGCCCAGCGCCTTGGCCTGCTTGGCGATCTTCTTGGGATCGATCGCGCCTTCCAGCATGGTGAAGGACGACAATATGCGAAGGGGAACGAAACCGGCGTGAGGCATGGCGGCATTATGCACCCTCCCCGATTCGATGCCAGCCCTCATCATCGAAAGCTGGGGATAATTAAGGCAGATAGCGCTTGCGTTATGCATCCGAAATTGATCCTATCCCCGTAACGAACAGGGAGAATGCCACATGACGGACGTGAACCCGGTTTCCACCCCGCCCAGCATCGCCGCCAGGGCAAAGGCGATCATCCTCAAGCCCAGGGAAGAATGGGCCGTCATCGACGCCGAACCGGCGACCGTTGGCGGCATCTTCACCGGCTATGTGCTGATCCTGGCGGCCATCCCGCCGCTCGCCGCGCTCATCGGCGGCCAGATCTTCGGCTATGGCGCGCTTGGCATCACGTTCCGCCCGTCGCTCGTCGGCGCGATCAGCATGGCGATCGCCCATTATGTCTTCGCGCTGATCGGGCTCTTCGTCCTCGCGCTCATCATCGATTTCCTCGCGCCCCAGTTCGGCGGGCGGAAGGACAGGGTGAAAGCATTCAAGGTCGCCGCCTATTCCGGCACGGCGGGCTGGCTGGCTGGCATCTTCGCGCTGGTTCCCGCTCTCTCGATCCTCGGCATCCTTGGGCTCTACAGCCTCTATCTCCTCTATCTCGGCCTGCCGCGCCTGATGAAAGCGCCGGAGGACAAGGCGCTGGTCTACACCATCGTCACCATCGTCGCCGCCGCGATCCTCTTCATCGTCGCGGGCGCGCTGGCGCGTCCCTTCGGCACGATGTTCGGCGGCGGCTATGGTCCGTCCACGGTCAGCGGCGAAATGACCGTCCCCGGCGTGGGCAAGGTCGATCTCGGCAAGCTCGACGCCGCCAGCAAGCAGATGGAAACCGCCGCCCGGAAGATGGAGGATGCCGCGAAGAACGGCACGTCCGCCGCCGTCGCCCCCGCCGCCTTGCAAGCGATGCTCCCCGAAAAGATCGGCCGCTTCACCCGCACCGAAATCGAAAGCAGCGGCATGTCGGCGGGTGCCCGCGCCAGCGCGCGCTATACCGCCGGGGAGGACGACATCCGCCTCGAAGTGACAGACATGGCCGCCGCCGGAGCCTTTGCGGGCCTGGGCGCGGCGCTTAACGTCCAGTCCAGCAAGCAGACCGCCACCGGCTATGAGAAGACCCAAACCGTCGACGGCCGCATCGTGACGGAGGAATGGGACAATGAGAGCCGCCATGGCAAATTCGGCACCACCCTCGCCAATCGTTTCATGGTGGAGGCCAACGGCACCGTCGCCAATATCGACGAACTGAAAGCCGCCGTGAACGCCGTCGGCCTCGACCGCCTCGCCGCGCTGGCGAAGTGAATGGCGTGAGGTTGAATGGCGGGTTTGGGTGGTGCACGGACATAGCTATTCGTCATGCCGGCGAAAGCTGGCATCTCTCTTCTTAGGCACGATCCAGCCTAAGGGAGATTCCAGATGTCGCTGGGATGACGGATATTGAATGGCGGAAAATGACCGAAAACAGCCACACATGACAGCCGGATCAGGCCGCCGCCCCTCCCGCATCTTCCTCCAGCCGCCCTTCATGCAGCCGGACCACCCGGTCCATCTTCTGCGCCAGCCGTTCATTATGCGTCGCCACGAGAGCAGCGGAGCCTTCCCCCCGCACCAGCCGCAGGAACTCCGCCAGCACCACATCGGCCGTTCGCTCGTCCAGATTGCCGGTCGGCTCGTCCGCCAGTACCAGGGCGGGCTGGTTCGCCAGCGCGCGCGCTACCGCCACGCGTTGCTGCTCGCCGCCTGAAAGCTGGCTCGGCCGATGCTCCAGCCGGTGGCCCAGCCCCAGCGATGTCAGCAGCGATTCCGCCCGCGCCCGCGCCGCCGCCATTTCCACATCGCGGATCACCTGCGGCAGGATCACATTCTCGACCGCGTTGAAATCCGGCAGCAGGTGATGGAACTGATAGACGAAGCCCAGCGCATCGCGCCGCAGCCGCGTCCGCCCGTCATTGTCCAGCTTCGCCGCTTCCTCGCCGCCGATGCGGATCGACCCTTCGAAGCCGCCCTCCAGCAGCCCCACTGCCTGCAACATGGTGGACTTGCCCGATCCCGACGGCCCCAGCAGCGCCACGATCTCCCCCGGCCCCACGTTCAGGTCGACGCCGCGCAGCACCTCGATGGTGACGCCGCCCTGCGTGAAGCTGCGCGTCAGCCCCGTGACCTTCAGAACGTCATTCATAACGCAGCACCTGCACGGGATCGGTATTGGCGGCCTTGAACGCGGGATAGAGCGTCGCAAGGAAGCTGAAGATCAGCGCCATCAGGCAGATGATGGTGATTTCCACCGGATCGGGCTTGGACGGCAATTCGGTGAGGAACCGGATCGATGGGTCCCACAGATTCTGCCCCGTCACGAACTGGATCGCGTTCACCACCGCCTGCCGGAAGAAAAGGAAGGTGAAGCCCAACACCATGCCCGCCGCCATGCCCAGCGCGCCGATGGTGACGCCCACCGTCATGAAGATCTTGACCAGACCGCCCCGGCTTGCCCCCATGGTCCGCAATATCGCGATGTCCCGCGTCTTGGCGCGCACCAGCATGATGAGGGAGGATAGGATATTGAACACCGCCACCAGCACGATGATGGACAGCACCACGAACATCGCGACCCGCTCCACCGCCAGCGCCTCGAACAACGACGCGTTCATCTGCCGCCAGTCGTTGATGACCGCGCGGCCCGCGACCTTCGCGGCCAGCGGCTCCAGGATCGCGCCTACCTTGTCGGGGTTCACTGTCTCGATCTCGATCATGCCGACCACGTCGCCCAGCAGCAGCAGCGTCTGCGCATCCTCGATCGGCATGACCACGAACGCCTTGTCATAATCATAGACGCCGACCTCGAAGATCGCCGCGACCTGATAGGAAACTTGCCGGGGCACTGTGCCGAACGGCGTCGAGCGTCCCGCCGGGTTGATGATGGTGATGCTGTCACCCAGTTGGATGCCCAGATTCTCCGCCAGCCGTGACCCGATCCCCACCTTGTCGCTGCCCGCGGTCAGGTTGTTGAGGCTCCCCGCCAGCACTTTGCCCTTCAGCGTCGCATTGCCGCGGATGTCGGGCACGGCCATGCCGCGCACCAGCACCGCCTCGACCCGCCCCTGAAAGGTCGACAGCAATGGCTGTTCGATCATCGGCGTGGCGCTGGTGACGCCGGGGGTATCCTTCGCCTGCTTCAATATGCTCTGCCAGTCCGGCAGCCGCCCGCCATAGCCCTGCACAACCGCGTGGCCGTTCAGCCCCACGATCTTGTCGAACAGCTCCGCACGGAAGCCGTTCATCACGCTCATGACGATGATGAGAGCCGCGACTCCCAGCATCACCGCGACCAGGCTGATCCCCGCGACCAGGAAGATGAAGCCCTCGCCCTTGCCGGGCAGCAGGTAACGCTTGGCGATCATGCGTTCGTATCGGGATAGAATCATGACGGCGCGGACGGCCCCTTGGAAATTGCCTGTTCGCTCCTCTAGCAGGCTATGGCCCCACGGCAAGCATTGCCGCATTGTTGCAACGCGGCCACAGGGCGCAGGACAAAATCACAGCGGTGCGGAAATAGGCCGTGACAGCAACGCTCGGCCGCCATAGCAAAGCAATCGAAGCACAGGTAAACAAGGCCGTGGTTCAGGGATACTGCTTCCTCTTTTCGAGCTTAGGGGGCTAAGAAAAGAGTTGAGGCAGACCAAGGGGGAGGCGAGAAATCGTCCATCAGTGCCCGGATCGTGGAAACGCGATCCGGGCACTTTTGCTATGGCGGGTTCGGGTATAGCCATCAACCGCGCAACACAATGCTGCATCCTGCGCGGCATATGCGGTGTCGAAGGGGGAATTTCCTGTCTTTCCCTCCCCTTGAAACCCCGTTCCGCCGAACCATATCGCGTCTGTCCGGCCGCCATCAGGGACCGGATATAGTATCGCAGGACGCCGTTTTCCGGGTCCAGCATGTTCATTCTGCTCTTTGGGAGATTATGACAATGCGTGGTTTTGACCTTACCCCCTATCGCCGTTCGACCGTCGGCTTCGATCGTCTTTTCGACCTCATCGAAAACAACGCCCGGTTGCAGCAGGGCGACAATTATCCGCCCTTCAACATCGAACGCCTGTCGGAGGATCGCTATCGCGTGACCCTCGCCGTCGCGGGCTTCCGCTCCGACGAGTTGGAGATCACCGCCCAGCAGAACCTGCTCCAGGTGTCCGGCCGCAAAGAGGAAACGCAGCCGACCGACCGCGCCAAGTTCGTGCATGTCGGCATTGCCAACCGCAGCTTCGAGCGCCGCTTCGAACTCGCCGATTTCGTGCGGGTGGAGAAAGCGGACCTGGCGGACGGCCTGCTCATCATCGAACTGGTCCGCGAAGTCCCCGAAGCCATGAAGCCCAAGAAGATCGCCATCAACGGCGGTCAACTCGTGGAAATCGGCAACGACCGCGACGCGGCCTGACGGATCATCGGGGCGCGGCCTTTCCGGCTGCGCCCCGTCCCATCAGATTTCTACCTGACTGCCTAGCTCGACCACGCGATTGGTCGGCAGGCGGAAGAATTCCATCGCGCTTTCCGCGTTTCGCAGCATCCAGGCGAAGATCTTTTCCCGCCACAGCGGCATACCCGGCTTGGCCGACGGCAACAGCGTCTGCCGCGCCAGGAAGAAGCTGGTGTCCATCATCTTGAACGCCTGCCCGCAGCCGCTGACGTTCTTGAGCGCCGCCGGCACGTCCGGCTCCTGCATGAACCCATATTGCAGCACCATGCGGAAGAAGCCGTGGCCCAGCTCTTCCAGCTTGCACCTTCCGTCATCCTCGACCACCGGCACATCCTTGATTTTGACGGTCAGCAGGATAACCCGCTCATGCAGCACCTTGTTGTGCTTGAGGTTATGCAGCAGCGCATGGGGCACGCCATCGGGCGTCGAAGTCATGAACACCGCCGTCCCCGGCACCCTGACCGCGCTGTTGGCGGCCGACGCCACGAACACGGGGATCGGCATCGCCGCCTCCCGCAGGCGGTCCTGCATCAGCTTGCGCCCGCGCGACCAGGTGGTGAGCAGCGTGAACACCACGAAGCCGATCAACAGCGGGAACCACCCGCCGTCCGGCACCTTCGTCAGGTTCGCCGCCAGATAGGCGCCGTCCACGATAAAGAACACCGCCAGCACCGGCGCGGCATAATACCAGCGCCAATGCCACAGGCGGAACAGCACCACCGTCAGCAGCAGATTGTCGATGAACATCGCGCCCGTCACCGCGATGCCATAGGCCGCCGTCAGGTTGGACGATGTCTGGAACACCAGCACCAGCAGGATGACCATGATCATCAGCCCCCAGTTGACGAGGGGGATGTAGATCTGTCCCGCCGTGGACGCGCTGGTATGCGCGATCCGCAGGCGCGGCATGAAACCGAGTTGAATAGCCTGCTGCGTGACCGAGAACGCGCCGGATATCACCGCCTGACTGGCGATGATCGCGGCCATGGTGGCCAGCCCCACCAGCGGCAACTGCGCCCATTGCGGGGCGAGATGGTAGAAGGGGCTGTGCAGCGCCGCCGCGCCTTCGCGGAACAGCAGCGCGCCTTGCCCCATATAGTTCAGCATCAGCGCGGGAAGCACGAAGGCCAGCCACGACACCCGGATCGGACTGCGCCCGAAATGCCCCATATCGGCATAGAGCGCCTCCGCCCCCGTCACCGCCAGCACCACGGACCCCAGCGCGAGAAAGGCCGGAAGCGGATCGGTCACGAAGAACATCAGCGCCCAGTAAGGGTTCAGCGCAAAGACGATCCCTGGCGTCTTTATGATGCTGATGACGCCCAATGTCGCGATCGTCACGAAATAGAACAGCATGATCGGCCCGAACAGGGTTGCGACCCGGCTGGTCCCCCATCCCTGAATCCAGAACAGGCCAAGCAGGATCAGCACCGCCACGGGCAGAATGGCCGGGCCGAATCCCGGATTATAGACGGCAAGCCCTTCCACCGCCGACAGCACCGACACGGCGGGCGTAATCATCGAATCGCCATAGAACAGGGCTGTTGCGAAAACCCCCAGCAGGACAATGCCGCTCGACCAGCGCGGCGTCTTGGTCTGGCCGTTTATCAGCGCCAGCAACGCCAGGCTGCCGCCTTCGCCCTTGTTGTCCGCCCGCATGATGATCGAGACATATTTCAGCGTCACGACCAGCATCATGGACCAGAACATCAGGCTGATGACGCCCAAAATGTGATCCGGGTCGAGATCGAGATGATGATGCCCTGCGAAGGTTTCGCGGAATGCGTAAAGCGGGCTGGTGCCGATGTCGCCGAAGACGATGCCGATGGCGCCCACGACCAGCTTTGCCGTCGCCTTTTGCCGGGCATGGCCGTGGCCCTGCTCTTCCCCGTCCGCTGCGATCACTGCATCGGGGTCTGTCTGTTCAGCCATGAAGGGAACGCCGAGTGGTCATGTTTTTTTTCGACACCTGCGCCACGGAGGCGACCTCTTTATGCCTCAAACCGCCGGCCCCTATCACGCCTCTTTCACCCGCGCAATGCGCCTTCCGCGCCGGCTGCTCCTATTCGGGACGCGCGCCTTCCGATGCAAGCAGGGCATCAATACGTCCGATATTGACCTTCAGTTCCGCCTTGAGCGTGCTGCCTTCTGGCAGCGTTTCCGCCAAAGGCGCCCAAAGCGCGCGTGCGCGCCGCAACTGGCCGCTTCTGGCCAGCGCCAACCCATAGAAGAAGCGCGGCGCGATCGCCTTTTCATCAACGGCCATGGCGCGGCGATAGGCGAACTCCGCGCCGGGGGAGACGACGCCGTCGGCGTGCGCGACCAGCGCATTGCCAAGGCCAAGCCAGAGATTGGGGTCGTCCGGCGTCTGGCGCAGTCCGGAAAGCAGGACGTTGGCGGCTTCCTTGCGCTTGCCCTGGCGTCCCAGGCCATCGGACATCATCAGCCATTGCCCGGCAGGGCCGTAGCGTTCGGCCAGCGCCCGCCTTTGTTCGGCCAGCTCCTCGTCGAACGATGCCGCCTGCGCGCCTGCGGACTTCCGGGGCGCTCCCGCAAGACCGGGATGCCCTTGCCAGGCGTAGCCCGCCAGCCCGATCAGCAAGGCGGCGGCGGTTATCTCCCGTGCCGTCCTGGGAATGGAAACGGCATAGAAAAGAACAAGCACCACGAGCAGCGCGAGGCCGGCGGCGATCACCCATCCCGTCATGGCCGCGTCCTCCGCTTGATTCGCGCCCGCAGCAGCAACAGCCCCAGGAACAGAAGCACCGCCGGCGCGGCCCAAAGCGGCCACAGGATCGGCGCGGCCGTCGGTTCATAGCTCACCCAATCGCCATAGCGTTCGATCAGCCAGGCGCGAATATGCTCCGGCGTTTCGCCCGCCATGATCCGTTGGCGGATTTCCGAGCGCATGTCGCCCGCCATGCTGGCGTTGCTGTCCGCGACGGACTGGCTCTGGCAGGTGAGGCAGCGAATCGTCTCCATCAGCCCCCGCGCCTTCCTTTCCAGCGCCGGGTCATCGATCTGCCGGTCCGCATAGGGCGCGGGCGGCAAGGCGGACTGTGCCAGCGCGGGCGCGCTCGCCAGCAAGAGCATGACGGCCAGCAATCGCCTCATTGTGCGCTCCTCAGCCGGTCGAGGATCATCGGCACGTCATCGGCCCGGATGTCGCCGATATGCTGATAGGCGATCTGTCCCTTGCCATCGATCACGAAGGTTTCCGGCACGCCCGAAGACCCCATCGCGATCTGCACCGCACTGCGGGCGTCAAGACCGATGCGGGCATAGGGATTGCCGTAGCGGCGCAGGAAAGCATCCACGTCGGCGCGCGCGTCGCGGATGGCGATGGCGTCGATCTCCGCCCCCGCCCGCTTCAACGCCATGAGCTGCGGCGCTTCCGCGGCGCAGGGCAGGCACCAGCTCGCGAAGATGTTGAGCAGGCGCGGCTTGCCGGTCGCAAGCTGAGAACTCGCCAGAGGCGGACGGTCGCTGGCGGCGGCGGGGAGCGTGAAGGCGGGTAAGGGCCTCCCCACCATCTTCGACGAGATGACGCGATCGTCGGGCTTGAGCAGCCCGCTCGCGAACAGGCCGAAAAAGCCCAGGAACAGGACCAGCGGCAACCAGATCAGCATCTTCCTCATGCCGCCGCCCTCGCCCGCCATTTCATCAGCCATCCGCGCCGCTCGCGCCCGACCAGGGCCAGCGCGCCGCCCAGGGCGATCATGATCCCGCCAAGCCAGATGAATGTGACGAAGGGCTTCCACCAGACCCGGACCTGCCACCGTCCATCGCCGGTTTCCTGCCCCAGCACGACATAAAGCTGCCCGTTCCAGCGGGTCAACAGCGCGGCTTCGGTCGTGGTGGTCGGCGGCGAGGCGAAAAAGCGCGACTGCGGATGAAGTTCGACCGCGCCGCCGCCGTCCCGGCTCGCCGTCATGTCCGCCTGCAACGCGGTCCAGTTGTCGCCCGCGATCGGCATGATCCGCGTGAAGCGCAACGTCCATCCCGCCATTTCGATCGTGTCGCCGGGACGCGCGGCCGCCAGTTTTTCCACCGTGAAGGCGGAATCGGAGGCCATGCCGCCCAGACTGACCGCACAGCCCAGATGCGCGATCACCATGCCCCAGGTGAAAAGCGGCGTGCGCCGCAGGTTCCGCTTCCATAGCGGCGCGACGCTCCCCACGGCCGCCGCCGCGGCGATCACCAGCCCCGCCAGAGGCAGGATGCCGATCCGCCCCCATGCCAGCGCCACGACCAGCGCGAGCGCGACGAACGCAACGGCCGCGGGTATCAGCAAACGTCCGGCGACGGCGCGAAACCGGTCCCGCCGCCAGCGCGTCAGCGGTCCCGCCGCCATGGCGATCATCAGGACCAGCGCAAGGGGACCTGCCATCCGGTCGAAATAGGGCGCGCCCACGGAAACCTTGTGTCCGAACGCCTCCGTCAGCAGCGGATAAAGCGTCCCGATCAGCACCAGTCCCAATATGACCGACAGCAGCAGGTTGTTGACCACCAGCATCGTTTCGCGGCTGACCAGTTCGAAGGGCGCGCCTTCCCGCACCGCCCCGATCCGCCAGCCGAACAGCGCGAACGCACCCCCGATATAGATCGCCAGCAAGGCGAGGATGAACGTCCCGCGCTCCGGATCGACGGCGAAGGCATGAACGCTCGTCAATATGCCCGACCGGACCAGGAAAGTGCCCACCATCGACATGGAAAAGGCGATGACCGCCAGCATCACCGTCCATGCCCGCAAGGCGTCGCGCGTCGCGAGCACCGTTACCGAGTGCAGCAGGGCGGTCGCCGCCAGCCACGGCATCAGCGAGGCGTTCTCCACCGGGTCCCAGAACCACCAGCCGCCCCAGCCCAGCTCATAATAGGCCCAATAGCTGCCCGCCGTGATCCCCAGCGTCAGCATCACCCATGCCGCCAGCACCCATGGCCGCATCGCCCGCGCAAAGGCGGCGTCCACCTGCCGCGTCAGCAAAGCGCCCAATGCAAAGGAAAAAGCGACCGAAAGTCCGACATAGCCAAGATACAGCGTCGGCGGATGGAAGGCGAGGCCGGGATCCTGCAACAGCGGGTTCAGCCCCTCCCCGTCGGCCGCGGGCGGGTCGATCCGGGCGAAGGGATTGGAAGAAAACAGTAGGAACGCATAGAAACCGAGGCTGATCGCCGCCTGTGCGCCCAGCGTCGCCATATGGGTGCTCCGCCCCAGCGCCCGCTCGAACAGCGCGACGGCGCTCCCGGCGGCGCCCATCACCGTCACCCAGAGCAGCATCGATCCTTCATGATTGCCCCACGTTCCGGCGAACTTGTAGAGCCACGGCTTCATCGAATGGCTGTTGGTAACGACCAGCATCACCGACATGTCCGACCGCAGGAACAACAGGATCAGCGACAGGAAAGCGAGCAGCGTCAAAAGCCCCTGAGACACCGCCACCGGCCGCACGGCTCCCAGCAATTCCTCCTTGCGCCCCGCCAGACCGAAGACGACCAGCACCAGTTGCAGCAGCGCGAGCGCCGCCGCCAGCCACAGCGCGGCAAGTCCGGCCTCCGCGATCATTGCCCGGCCTTCATCTGATGGGTTTTCTCGTCATATTGCATCCCCTCAAGCTCGCGCGGCATATAGCGTTCGTCATGCTTGGCGAGCAGGTTGGTGGCGACGAAAGTGCCCTTCGTGTCGAAAGCCCCTTCAGCCACGACGCCCGATCCTTCGCGGAACAGGTCCGGCGCGATGCCGCTGAAGGTCGCCGGCACGCGCGCCTTGCCGTCCGTCACGTCGAAATGGATCGTGACACCGTCCGCCGCGCGCCTGAGGCTGCCCTTGACGACCATCCCGCCCAGCCGGATCGCCTTGCCCGGCTCGACGCCCTTGGCCTTCACGTCGGCGGGCGCATAGAAATAGGCCGCCTCGTCCTTGAGCGCCGACGCCGCCAGCAGGCCCGCGCCGATCAGCGCGGCCAGCGCGGCCAGCGCCAGGATCAATCGTTGATGCTTGGCCTTCATGGGCGGGGCCTGTCCTCCGCTTGCCCCTCCGCCTCGCGCATGGCGCGCCAGCTCAGGACGATGACCGTTGCGGTCGCTAACAGGGCAAGCGCATAGGCGGCCGCTACAAAAGTCCATTGGTTCATTGACCTATCCCCGCGCCAGACGCTGCATCCGCGCCTCTATCTTGTTGCGCGCCAGCAGGGTCCGCATCCGCATCAGCACGAGGGCGCCGAAAAGCAGGCTGAACCCCAGAAACGTCAGCCCCAGCGGCCATAGCAGCGAGCCGTCGATGCTCGACCCGCGCAGCGTGATGCTTGGTCCCTGATGCAGGCTGTTCCACCACACAACCGACCGATTGATGATCGGAATGTTGATCGCGCCCACCAGCCCGAAAATGGCGGTCGCGGCGCTGACGCCCCCCTGCCCCTGCCGCGCGCTGGCATTGGCGAGCGCGATATAGCCAAGGTAGAGGAACAGCAGCACCAGCATGGACGTCATCCGCCCGTCCCATTCCCACCATGTTCCCCAGGTGGGCCGTCCCCAGATCGACCCGGTCGCAAGGCAGATGGCCGTGAACAGCGCTCCCGGCGCGGCGATGGCCCGCCCCGCGATGGAAGCGAGCGGATGCCGCCAGACCAGTTGCATGAGCGCCGCAACGGCGATCCCGCTCCAACCCGCCATGCCCAGCCAGGCGGCGGGCACATGGATATAGAGGATACGGACCGTCTCTCCCTGAAGATAGTCGGCGGGCGTGACGAACAGGCCGCAGAAACATCCCGCCAGTATCAGTGACAGGCCGGGCCAGAACAGCCAGCCCGTCAGCGGCCGTGCGATCTTCAAAAAGCGGGCGGGATTGGCGAAACGATGCATCGGGCAGTGTCTTAGACGCGCCTTTCGCGTAACGCCAGTGGGGGCTTTCCCCGTTATAACATGGCCGTCGGCGGAAACCGCCCAAGGTTTTTTATGCCAGACAGGCGACAAATGACATGGGAGTGACTATATGCGCGGCAACGGCGCCCCTTATGGGGACCGACAGGATCGGTTATGGACCCGCTCACACCCATGTTGACGACACATCCTTTCGACGACGACAAGCTGCGCGAGGAATGCGGCGTTTTCGGCGTTTCCAACGCTGAAACCGCATCGGCCATCGTGGCGCTCGGCCTTCACGCCCTCCAGCATCGCGGTCAGGAAGCCGCAGGCATCACAAGCTGGGACGGTCACGATTTCCACACCCATCGCGCCATGGGCCATGTCGCGGGCAATTTCGACCGCGATGAAGTGATCCGCGGGCTGCCGGGCCATTATTCCTGCGGCCATGTGCGCTATTCGACCACGGGCGAAACCTCGCTCCGCAACGTCCAGCCGCTCTATGCCGAATTGAATTCGGGCGGTTTCGCCATCGCCCATAACGGCAATATTTCCAATGCCATGAAGCTGCGCCGCGAACTCATCCGCCGCGGCTCCATCTTCCAGTCGACATCCGACACCGAAGTCATCATCCATCTGGTCGCCACGTCGACCTACCGGACGCTGCTCGACAAGTTCATAGACGCGCTCAAACAACTCGAAGGCGCCTATTCCCTCATCGTCATGACGCCCGAAGGCATGATCGCCTGCCGCGATCCGCTGGGTATCCGGCCGCTGGTGATGGGGAAGCTTGGCGACGCGACCGTCTTCGCGTCCGAAACCGTGGCCCTGGATGTGATCGGTGGAGACTATGTCCGCTCCATCGAGCCGGGGGAACTCGTCATCGTCACCCATGAAGGCGATGTACGGAGCCACCGTCCCTTTGGCGAGGTTCATCCGCGTCCCTGCATCTTCGAACATGTCTATTTCAGCCGCCCCGATTCGATCGTGGACGGCTCCAGCGTCTATTCGGTCCGCAAGGCGATCGGCGCGCAGCTCGCCATCGAAAATCCGGTGAATGCCGACATTGTCATCCCGGTGCCCGACAGCGGCGTTCCGGCCGCGCTCGGCTACGCCCAGCAATCGGGCATACCGTTCGAACTGGGCATCATCCGCTCGCACTATATCGGCCGCACCTTCATCCAGCCGGGCGACAAGGTCCGCCATCTAGGCGTCAAGCTCAAGCACAACGCCAACCGCGCGCTGATCGACGGCAAGCGCATCGTGCTCATCGACGATTCGATCGTGCGCGGCACCACCAGCCTCAAGATCGTGCAGATGATGCGTGAGGCGGGCGCGGCCGAAGTCCATATGCGGATCGCCAGCCCGCCCACGCGGCATAGCTGCTTCTATGGCGTCGACACACCCGAACGCGGCAAGCTGCTGGCGCATCGCATGGACGTTCACGGTATGCAGGAATTCATTCAGGCGGACAGCCTGTCCTTCGTATCCATCGACGGCCTCTACAAGGCGCTGGGCGAAGCGAAGCGGGCCGACATCCGCCCGCAATATTGCGACGCCTGTTTCACCGGCGACTATCCCACCACGCTCACCGATCAGGATGATTCGGTGGTTCACAATCAATTCGAAATGCTGGCCGAAAGAGTGGTCTGAATCTAAAGACCGTTCTTCTTCGCCGCTTTTCCTGCCCTGACGCGCCTCGCTCCGCGCGAGGACGATTGGATGTTCCATCATGACCGATACTCTTCCCCTTTCCGGCAAGCTCGCGCTCGTGACCGGCGCCAGCCGGGGCATCGGCGCCGCCACGGCTGAAGCGCTGGCGGCGGCGGGTGCGCATGTCATCCTCACCGCCCGCACCAGCGGCGGACTGGAGGAAGTGGAGGAACGCATCCATGAAGCAGGCGGCCATGCCACCATCGCCCCGCTCGACCTGATCGACGGCGAGAGCATCGGCCGTCTGGCGCAGGCCATCGGCGGCCGCTGGCAGGCGCTGGACATTCTTGTCCTCAACGCCGCCACGCTGGGTTCCCTGGCCTCTGTCCCGGCCATCGACGCCAAGGAATTCGCGCGCCTGCTGATGCTCAACATCGCCGCGCCGCAAGCCTTGGTCGCCGCCTTCGACGCCATGCTCCGCGCCAGCAAGGATGCGCGAGTCGTGGCGCTGACCTCCTCGGTCGCCGCCACGCCGCGCGCTTATTGGGGCGCCTATGGCGCATCCAAGGCAGCGCTGGAAACGCTGGTCGGCGCCTATGGCGAGGAAGTGAGGAACATCTCCGCCATCCGCACGCATATCGTCGATCCCGGCGCGACCCGCACGGCCATGCGCGCCCGCGCCTTCCCCGGCGAAGACCCCGCGACGCTCAAGGAACCGAAGGTGGTGGCCGACGCCATCGTCGACATGATCCGCGCCGACACGCCGACCGGTTTCCGCACGCGGATCGGCTGAACCTCAGCCCGGCTTTACCAGCGTCACCTGCGCGACGTCGATGGTGCCGCCCAGGAATCCCCCTTCGCAATACATCAGATAATAGCGCCACAGGTCCACGAAATGCCGGTCGAAACTGGCGGGCAACTGTCCCGCATCGACCACGCGCTCGAACCGTTCGCGCCAGCGCCGCAGCGTTTCGGCATAGTGCAGGCCAAAGCGTGACACGTCGCGCCACTCCAGCCCCTGCTGCTCCGCCATGGCGCGGAATCGGCTTTCCGAAATCAACATGCCGCCGGGGAAGATATAGGTCTGGATGAAATCCGCGCCCCGGGCATAGCCTTCGAATATCGCGTCATCCATCAGGATATACTGGATCGCCGCCCGTCCGCCCGGCTTCAGCAGGCGATGGATGGCGGCCAGATAATCGGGCCAGTAACGCTGCCCCACCGCTTCCACCATTTCCACACTGGCGATGGCGTCATATTGCCCCACGGCATCGCGATAGTCGGTCAGCAGGATGCTCGCGCCCGATCCCAGCCTGTCGCGCGCATAATCCGCCTGCTCGGTGGAAAGCGTCAGGCCGTCATAGCGCACCGCCCACCGCTCCATCGCCCGTTCGCCAAGCCCGCCCCAGCCGCATCCGATCTCCAGCAGGGAAGCCCCATCCCGCAGAGCGAGCCGATCCAGGATCGCGTCGGCCTTGCGCCGCTGCGCCGCCTCCAGACTCTCCGACCGGTCGGCGGGATCGATGAACAGCGCGCTCGAATAATGCATGTCCGCATCGAGCCACAGCGCATAGAAATCATTGCCCAGATCATAATGATAGGCGATGTTCCGGCGCGATCCGATCCGGCTGTTCCGCCGCGCCCAGTGCAGCGCGCGCCCGCCCCATCGCGCGGGGCCGCGGGGCCGCGCGACGTTGCCCAGCGCCTCGGCATTCCGCATGAACAGGGCGAACAGAGGGACCGGATCGGGACTCGTCCATTCCCCCGCCGCCCAGGCGCGATACCAGCCGACCGATCCGCCCGTCGCCAGCCGCAGCAGCGCACGCCAGTGGACCACATGCACTTCGCACACCGGCCCCGGAGCGCGCCCGCCCAATATCCGCCGCGTTCCGTCCGGCAGCAGGGCCTCCAGCGCGCCTGCCTCCAATCCCTTGTCGATCCGGTCCAGCAGCCTGTGAAAGCGCGGTCCCACCATCCGCGCCAGCAGGCTGGCGGGTCCATGGGAGGGTGGACGCCGGGTGCCCAGCGCCGCCTTTCCCCTTCGGGGTTCGATCGCGTTCATGACGTTCGTCTCTGCCTCATGCCGGCGCGGCCCGCAATGGCGCATGGAATCCGATTCGATCCATGGACGCGCGACGCAACCGGGCTTATCTCCTGTCTCGATCAGCAATAGCGCCCGCGTCACGGCGGGACGATGAAGATAGGGATTCACGGCGTCCATGCCAAAGGATGAAGATCGCGGCTATCGCCCCTGCGTAGGCATCATGCTCGTCAACATGAACGGGCAGGTCTTCGTGGGTCAGAGAATCGACAACACGGCCGACGCCTGGCAGATGCCCCAGGGCGGCATAGACGAGGACGAGGACGCCAAAGCCGCGGCCTTGCGCGAACTGGGCGAGGAAACGGGCATCACCCGCAAGCATGTGGAAATCATCGCTAAGGCGCGCGACGAGCATTTCTACGACCTGCCGCCCGAATTGATCGGCCAGATCTGGGGCGGCAAATATCGCGGCCAGCGGCAGATATGGTTCCTCGCCCGCTTCCTGGGCCAGGACAGCGACATCAATATCGAAACGCCGCACCCGGAATTTCGCGCATGGAAATGGACCGCGCCGGAAACGCTGCCGGACCTGATCGTCCCCTTCAAACGCAAGCTCTATCGCGACATATTGCACGAATTCCAGTCGCTCATCTGAACGGTTCATCCCATCGGGGTTAAATTTCCCGGACGAGCGACTATGACGCCCCCATGCGTCATTCTCTGTCTCTGTTGCTGCTGCCTTTTTTCTTCACGTCCGTCGCCCGCGCGGAGGAGCCGCTGCTCCTGCCGCCCGCCGTTCGGGAAATGCTGGAAGCCGCCATCGCTAACGGCAATGAGACGGAGATCGTCACCGTCGCCAAGATCGCGCGGCAGACCAACCCCGCCTCCTCCGACGAAATCCAGCGGATGGTGACGAGCTGGAAAGACAGGACGAAAGCCACCCATGACGCGGTGATTCGCGAAGCCCGCTTCACGGACCTCTGGACCGGGCGGATCGAGGCGGGCGGTTTCCGCTCCACCGGCTCCACCAGCGAAATCGGCATCAGCGCCAATGCGACGGCGACCCGGGCAGGCATCGAATGGTCGCACAAGCTGACCGCCAGCGCCGACTATCGCCGCGCCAACGGCGTCACGTCGCGCGAACGCTATTTCGGCAGCTACGAGCCGCGCTATCAGTTCGATCCGCGCGGCTTCGCCTACGGCCTCGTCCAGTTCGAGCGAGACACGTCCATCGGCTATGACGAACGCTACACCGCATCCACCGGCATTGGCTACAAGCTGATCGTCAGCAAGAAAGTCGACCTGACCGTGGATGCCGGTCCCGCCGTCCGCCATGCCAAATATGTGAGCGGCGAGCGCGAAACCAAGGTCGGGGGACGCGCTTCCATGGATCTGGCCTGGCGCATCACGCCCACCCTGACCTTCAAGCAGACGGCGTCGGGCTATGCGGAAAGCCGGGTCTTCACGCTCAATTCCCTGACCGCGCTCGAAACCAAGGTGACGGACCGTTGGTCGGCCGCCTTTTCCTACAACGTCCAATATGAATCGGAAACGCTGCTGTCCGACAAGGATTTCGACACGCTGAGCCGCTTGACCCTCAGCTATGATTTCTGATCCTCCATCCGCAAATTTTACGTGATTATGCCGTTACAAACCCATCGTCATGCCATGATCCCTTCCGGCCATTTCCAGCCATGCAACATCGATGGCAGCTTTCGCTGGCATGACGGCTGGGGAGATGTCCGCCAACCACCCATGAAAGCCGTCCGGCGCGGAGGATTGCAAACTCCATAACCGCCAAACTTCACGAGGGGTGGAGGGCCGCGCCGCGCTCTGTTAGACCATCGGAAATGACAGCCATTTCACCCGCGGAACAGGCCGTTCTGGACCATGTATCGGCAGCGCCGATGCTGGAACAGGTGCAGGCATGGTCGGCGGTCAACAGCGGATCGCGCAATCTGGACGGCCTTGCCCGGATGGCCGCGCTGCTGGCCGATGCTTTTTCCGCCCTGCCCGGCAACATTCGCCTGATCGATCCTGCCCCGGTCGAGAGCGTCTCCCCCGATGGGGCGCTGTTGCAGGTCGGCCATGGCCGCCACCTCTTCCTTTCCGTCCGTCCCAAAGCGCCGGTCCGCGTCCTGCTGACCGGCCATATGGACACGGTGTTCACCGCCGATCACCCCTTCCAGGCGCAGCGATGGCTGGACGATCATGTCCTGAACGGCCCCGGCGTCGCCGATATGAAGGGCGGTCTCGCCATCATGCTCGCCGCGCTTCAGGCTGTGGAAACATGGGAAGGCCGCGCAGCGCTGGGCTATGATGTCGTCATCAACAGCGATGAGGAAGTCGGCAGCGCCTCGTCCGCCGCGCTGCTGCGTCAGACGGCTGCGGGCAAGGTCGCGGCCTTCACCTATGAACCTGCGCTTCCCGACGGCACGCTGGCAGGCGCGCGGGCGGGCAGCGGCAATTTCTCCATCATAGTCACGGGCCGCAGCGCCCATGCGGGCCGCAATCCCGACGAGGGCCGCAATGCCCTCCTCGCCGCCGCCGACCTCGCGCTGCGCCTCAAGGTGGCGAGCGGCAGCGGCTTTTCCTGCAACCCGGCGCGAATCGACGGGGGCGGCCCCAATAATGTCGTGCCCGATCACGCCATTCTCCGCGTCAATTTCCGCCCCCGCACGCCCGCTGACGAAATCGCCGTCCGCCGCCTGATCGAAGACAGCATGGAAGCCGTCGCCCGCGACCATGAAGTCGCCATGCACCTCCATGGCGGCTTCGGGCGCCCGCCCAAACCCATGGACGAAAAGGCGGAAAATCTCTTCAACCTCGTCCGCCGCTGCGGCGCGGATCTGGGCCTCTCGATCGACTGGCGCGACACGGGTGGGGTTTGCGACGGCAACAATATCGCGGCCTGCGGCGTGCCGGTGGTGGACACGATGGGCGCGCGGGGCGGCGCCATCCACAGCCCGGACGAATATCTGATGACCGACAGCCTGCCCGAACGCGCCCGCCTGTCCGCGCTGGCGCTGCTGCGGATCGCGCAGGGGAAATAGAGCGAGAGAGGATGACGGCTTGACCTTCTTCATGCGGACCGCGCGGGCGGATGATCTCCAGACCCTCTACGAAATGGCGAAGCTGACCGGCGGCGGCTTTACCAACCTGCCCCCCGACCGCAAAGCGCTGGCCGCCAAGCTCGAAAGGACCGAACAGGCGCTGTCCCGCACAGACGAGAGCATCCAGGACGAACTGATCCTGATGGTGCTGGAAAACGCCCAGACCGGGCAGGTGCGCGGAACCTGCCAGATATTCAGCATGGTGGGGCAAAGCTGGCCCTTCTATTCCTATCGCCTTGGCGTTCTGACTCAGCATAGCCGCGAACTCGGCCGCACCTTCCGCGCGCAGATGCTGTCGCTCACCACCGACCTTGAAGGCTCGACCGAAGTCGGCGGCCTGTTCCTCCACCCCCGCGAGCGCGCCGAAGGGCTGGGCCTGCTCCTCGCCCGCAGCCGCTATCTCTACATCCGCAACCATCGCGCCCGCTTCGGCGACCAGATCATAGCGGAACTGCGCGGCGTCATCGACGAAGCGGGCGGATCGCCTTTCTGGGATGGCCTTGCCGGGCGCTTCTTCGGCATGAGCTTTCAGGAAGCGGATGAATTCAACGCCATCAACGGCAACCAGTTCATCGCCGACCTGATGCCCAAGACGCCGATCTACACCGCCATGCTGACCGACAGCGCCCGCGCCGTCATCGGCCTGCCCCACCCCAATGGCCGCGCGGCGATGCGGATGCTGGAGACGGAGGGTTTCACCAATCCCGGCTATGTCGACATATTCGACGGCGGACCGACCATGGTGGGCCAGATCGATGCCCTGCGCACCATCGCGCAGGCGCGGGACATCGCTCTCTCCGCTCTGCACGACAAGGGCGGGGACAAGATGTTGATCGCCACTGGCCGCCTCGCCGATTATCGCTGCACCTACGGCTTCGTGCGCGAGGGCGAGGACGGCGCGATCTCGCTGGACGCGGACAGTGCGGCCCTGCTCGGCCTTGAGCCGGGCCAGACATTCAGCATGGCGGGGCGGGCATGAGCGTCAGGGAAATCAATTTCGACGGGCTGATCGGTCCCAGCCACAATTATGCGGGCCTCAGCCTGGGCAATCTCGCCTCCGCCCGCAATGCCGGAGCCGTCTCCCGCCCCCGCGCCGCCGCGCTGCAAGGGCTGGAGAAAATGCGCGGCAACATTCGCCTGGGCCTGACGCAAGGCCTATTCCTGCCCCAATGGCGACCTGATAACGCATGGCTGGCCTTGCTCGGCACCAATGTCAGCCATGCGGAGCCGCATATCCGGGCGGCCGCCATGTCCGCCTCCTCCATGTGGGCCGCCAACGCCGCGACCGTCTCTCCCGCGAGCGATACGAGCGACGGGCGCACGCACCTCACCGTCGCCAATCTCGTGACGATGCCCCACCGCAGCCACGAATGGCCCCATACGCTGAGGCAACTTCGGATCGCCTTCGGGGCCAGCGACGCCTTCACGATTCACGGTCCCATTCCGGCCCCTTTCGGCGACGAAGGCGCGGCCAATCACATGCGCCTCGCCCACAGTCACGGCGCGCCCGGTGTCGAGGTCTTCGTTTACGGCCAATCCGGCGGCGCCTTCCCCGCCCGCCAGCATATCGAAGCGAGCAAAGCCGTCGCCCGCCTCCATTCCCTCGATCCCGCCCGCACGCTTTTCGTCCAGCAGTCGGAGGAAGCCATCGCGGCGGGCGCCTTCCACAATGACGTGGTCGCCGTCGCCAATGAGCGCGTCCTCTTCACCCATGAACAGGCTTTCGCCGACAGGGAAGCGTTCTACACCACCCTCAAGGCCGCGCTCCCCGGCGTCGAAATCGTCGAAGTTCCCGCCAGCGCGGTGAGCCTTAAAGATGCGATCCGCAGCTATCTCTTCAACGCGCAGCTCGTGACGCTCCCCGACGGAGCCATGGCACTCATCCTCCCCACCGAAGCGCGGGAAACGCCCGCCGTCTGGTCCTGGCTCGAACAGATGGTGGCGGGCAACGGCCCCATCCGCCGCCTGGTCCCCGTCGACGTGCGGCAATCCATGGCGAACGGCGGCGGCCCCGCCTGCCTGCGCCTGCGCGTCGTGGCCGATCCCGCCGATATCGACCCCCGCTTCCTTCTCAACGAAGCCAAGCTCGACCGCATCGCCGCCATCGTCGCGGATTACTGGCCGGATGAAATCGCTCCGGCCGACCTTGCCGACACCCGGCTCATCGCGCGGATCGAACAATCATGGTTAACGCTGGTTGACCATTTGCAGCTTTCAGGCGACTTAATCCCATAGCGGCGGGCGGGTGATCGCCAGGTGGGACTGCAATGGAACGGATCAAGCGCCTCTTCACGATCAAGACCAAGTTCGAGGCGTTTCTGGTGATATATGCCCTGGCGCTCGGCGCGACGGAGCGGGGCGCGGTCTACATGCACCAATATCCCGGTTTCGGCGGCCAGTTGCTTGCGCTCGCCTGCACCGGCGCGGTGTTCATGGCGGGCGGCAAGATGCTGGATGCCGTGGACATGCAAAGGGCGCTGTCGCGCTGATCTCTTCTCGCTGACGCGGGATTCCTCCACTTTCGACACGTTTGCATCTTCGCGCCCTGCCGCACCCCTGTATCCTTTTCCAGATAATGGTGAGGAAGGGGATGATCGATGTTGAACGATCGCTACGGCCGAAGCGTCCCGGCTGCCGAACTTGTCCGCAATTTCGCCCACTGGCGGGAAATCGGCGTGCAGGAACCGCTGCTGGTCACCCATCATGGACGGGAAACGCATATCTTCATGGGGCTTGACCATTTCCGCACGATGACGGTGAGCAGATCGGAGGCGGCGACCGGTCCCGACCTGCTGTCCCGCCTGCCGGCCTGGATTCATCAGGGCCTCATTCTGTGCCGCGCCGATTACACGATCGGCCATGTCAATCAGGCCGCGCTGGCCATGACGCGCCGGTGGGACAGGCATCTGGAGGGATTGCCGCTCTGGGAGGCCCTGCCGGAACTGACCGAATCCCTTACCCAGTCGCATATTCGGCACAGCATGATTTCGGGAGAAGGCAGCGCGGCCGACATCCCCTCCCCCTTCCGCGAAAATTGCTGGATTCGATTCGAAACCTTTCCCTTCCCGGAGGGCGTCGCCCTGTTGCTGAGCGACATCACCGACGATGTGCAACGGAACCGGCTGGCCGATGCGAAGGCGTCGTTGATGCAGGCGTTACGCGTTCACGGAGGCATAGGCCATTTGAAGGTGTCGAGCCGGGGATATATCGAGTTTGCGGACGACATGTTCTGCGCGATGGTCGGACTGCCGCTGGATCGGCTGGTCCAGGTCAGTCTGGTGGAACTGGCCGACCTGCCCGCCCGGCCCCGGCTGCGCGAGGAACTGGAGCATGTCCTGCGCGGCGAAGGCGACCGCAGGATCGCCGCCAGCCTGCTGACCAACACCGGCTCCGTCATTCCCGCGGACATCGGCATCGCGCAATTACAGGGCATTTACGGGTCCGAAGGGGCGATGCTGGTCGTCACCCGCCGGGAGGAAACCGCAAATTCCGCAAAGTGAATCCATTCCGGAAGGAAAATCCAGGGTTTAGATAAGGAAGGCGCCTCATTTCGCTGCTGGGCAACCGTTGCCGCGAAACCATTTACGCAAATCCTGCATAGTGGCTCCATTTATCGGAAAACCGGCCATTGAGCGGTCTTCGCTAGGCTGGCGGCATGAAAAAGCGCCTTCATCCCGCCCGTCCGGCCCAGCCGTTCAAGCGCGACACGCGCGGCAGCGTCCTGGTGGAAGCCGCCATCGCGCTTCCTCTGCTTATCGCCCTGCTGCTGGGCATGGTGATCTACGGATCGTGGTTCATGACGGCGCACAGCCTGCAACAGGCCGCCAATGACGCCGCCCGCGCCGCTGTCGCAGGACTGGACGCGGCGGAGCGGCAAGCCCTTGCGCAACAGACCGTGGCCGCCAGCACGGCATCCCTTCCCCTGCGCAACAGCAACCCGATCGGCGTGAACAGCAGCGAGAATGGCGGCTATTTTACGGTCACGCTCGATTACGACCTGTCGGGCAACCCCCTCTTCTCGTCCTCCTTCATTCCCGTCCCCTCGCGCATCCTTGAACGCAGCGCCGTTATAAGGATCTACGAACGATGAAGTCCCTTTCGCGCCGCTTCATGCCATTTCGCAGGGACGAAAAAGGCGGAGTCACCATCCTGCTCGCCGGATCGCTGCTGATGCTCGCGGGGTCCGCGACGGTGGCGGTGGACCTTGGCTCCATCTACCTCGCCAAACGCCAGTTGCAGGGCATTGCGGACGCGGCCGCGCTCGCCGCGGTCAGCGGAGGCCGGCCCGCCGCCGAACAGCTCATCGCCCGCAGCGGCGTCAGCGGCGTCTTCCTCGCTTCCGTCGAGGACGGCCAATATCGGCCGGACCCTGCCGTGCCCGCTGGCGAGCGTTTCGTCGCGGGCGACCCGGCCGGAGGCGCGCTGCGTCTGGAAGTGCGGCGGCGCACGCCCCTGTTCTTCGGCCGCCTGCTGGTGGGCGAAGAGGGCGTCAACATCAACGCCCGCGCCACCGCGGCGCGCAAGGATGCCGCTGCCTTTTCCATCGGCACGGGACTGGCTTCGGTCAGCGACGGGCTGCCCAACATGCTGCTTTCCAGCCTTGCCGGGACCAGCCTCAACCTTTCGGTGATGGATACGCAGGGACTGCTCAATGCAAAGGTGAATCTGCTCGGCATGGCCGATGCCCTGCAATTGAGGCTCGGCCGTCAGGACGAAGCCTTCGCGCAATTGTTCGACCGCCACATTCCGGTCGGCGATATCGTCAATGCCGTCGCCGATGGCGTGACCGACAGCCAGACCGCCGCCACGCTGCGCCGCATCGGCAACAGCATTCCCGGCCGCACCGTGCGCCTCAAGGACATCATCGATCTGGGGCCGGCGGGAAGCGCGGGCGACGCGGCCGGGCAACCGACCATCCTGATGGACGCCTTCTCGATGCTGCGCATGATCCTGAACCCGGCGCCGGGAACATCGGTGCCGATCGACCTGCAACTGGGCGTCCCCGGCCTCAGCAGCACCCGGCTCAAGCTGATCCTGGGCAGCGGCGAGGCGCGCTCCCCGCTGCTCAGCATCACCTCGGACCGGAATGTCGTGCTGCGCACCGCCCAGACGCGCCTGTATCTGGAAAGCACCGTGGCGGCAGCGCTGGCTCCCCTCGCATCCGTCCGCATCCCGCTTTATGTCGAACTCGCCGCCGCGCAGGCGCGGCTTTCCGACATTAATTGCGCCCGTGACACGCCGGGCCATGGCGTAACGCTGACGGTCACGCCGTCCATCGGCACGGCGGCCCTGGCCGAAGTCGACACGAACGCGCTGACCGATTTCTCCACGCCTCCCAATCTTCGGCCCGCGCTCTTGGCGCAGGCGCTGACCACCAAGGTGACGGGCCATGCCAATATTTCGCTGGGCGGCGTGCAGCCGCAGCCGATCCATTTCTCTCCGACGGAAATCAGCGCCCAGCAGACCAAGACCGTCCATACGCAGGATCTGACGCAGGGCCTTGCCGTCAGCCTCCTGAAACAGGCGCAGATCGACGTTTATCTTCTCGGCATCAAGGTCGGCCTCAGTCCCCTGACCGCCCCTATCGGCGCGCTGCTGGGCACGACCGCGCCCCTGCTCGACGGCATATTGAACAATGTGACCGCACTGCTGGGCGTCCGGCTGGGCACGGCGGATGTGCGCGTGCATGAAATGCGCTGCGGTATCGCCACCATCGTGGCCTGACCCCTTGCCATGCTCCGCTCCTGCCTTCAGGGAGCGAAGCCATGGGCGCCATCATGCTACAGGGAACCGGATCGGATGTCGGCAAGTCCGTGCTCGTCGCCGGACTATGCCGCGCGCTGGTGCGGCGCGGCTATCGGGTCCGTCCCTTCAAGCCGCAGAACATGTCCAACAACGCCGCCGTGACCATCGACGGCGGAGAGATCGGCCGCGCGCAAGCCTTGCAGGCCATGGCCGCGGGCGTCGATCCTCATAGCGACATGAACCCTGTCCTGCTAAAGCCTCAGGCCGATCACACATCGCAGCTCATCGTTAACGGCCGCGTGCGCGGCACGCTGGGCGGAGGGAATTTCCGGCAGGCGCGCGGACAGCTTCTTTCCGAAGTGATGGACAGCTTCAACCGGCTCAGCGCGCAATGCGACATCGTCGTCGTGGAAGGCGCGGGATCGCCCGCCGAAATCAACCTGCGCGCGGGCGACATCGCAAACATGGGCTTTGCCCGCGCCGCCAACGTGCCGGTCATACTGGTGGGCGACATCGACCGGGGCGGCGTTATCGCCTCCGTCGTCGGCACCAAAGCGGTGATTGATCCCGAAGACGCCGCCATGATCCACGGCTTCCTGATCAACAAGTTCCGCGGCGATCCCGCCCTTTTCGAGGATGGCTACCGCCAGATCGAATCCATTTCCGGCTGGCGCGGCCTGGGTGTCGTTCCATGGCTCAGCGCCGCCGTCCGCCTGCCCAGCGAAGACGCCGTCATTCTCGAAAGGAAGCGGCGCCCGGACGGCGCGCGTTTCATCATCGCTTGCCCCATATTGCCCCGCATCTCCAATTTCGACGACCTCGACCCCTTCAAGATCGAACCCGACGTAGACCTGCTCATGATCCCGCCGGGCAGTCCCCTTCCGGCGGAAGCATCACTTATCGTCCTGCCCGGATCGAAAGCGACCGTCGCCGACATGCAGGCCATGCGCGCGCAGGGGTGGGACATCGACATCCTCGCTCACCACCGGCGCGGCGGCGCTGTGCTGGGGATATGCGGCGGTTATCAGATGCTGGGCCGCCGGATCGCCGATCCGCATGGCATCGAAGGCCCGGCGGGCACGATAGAGGGGCTGGGCCTGCTGGACATCGAAACCATATTATCCGGCGACAAGACCCTGCAACAGGTGGCGGGACGTGCCCTTGGCGCCCCCTTCACCGGCTATGAAATGCATATGGGGCAGAGCGCCGGTCCCGATTGCGGCCGTCCCTTCGCGCATCTGGATGGGGCGCGCCCCGACGGAGCATCCAGCCCCGACGGGCGTGTGCTCGGCACCTATGTCCATGGGCTGTTCGGCAGCACCGTCTTCCGCAAGGCTTTTCTGAACCGGTGGAACCTGTCTTCTTCGGAACAGGATTATGGTGCCAGCGTGAACGCCGCGCTCGATGACATTGCGATGCAACTGGAGACGCATGTCGACATCACCTCCCTTATCGATCTCGCCACGAACTGAAAGCAGCGCGGTCGATATTCAGTCGATATTTGCCTATATTCCATCCCGCTTTACCAAGTGGGACAGCATCGCCGCATTACAACAGTATATCACCACCATAGTTCCGTTCACCGTTCCATGTGAACGACCGAGCGATAAATCGTTTCGGCAATGAACCGTATAACTTAATTGAAATCAAATATTATAGAGTCGGATCATGGCCTGAAATTGTCATGATTAACGCAATCTATACTTTGAATATATGCGACGATCCGCTTTCGCCGCAAGGATTTATTCAATCATTCTGGCTCAAAAAGAAAGGAGGAAGACCGGGGCTTTTCCTATGCAATAAACCAAAAGAACGGGGGTCGTTCATGTTGAATAAGCTAAAAAGTGTTGGTCCAGCAGGGGCCGGCGCGATGATCCTGCTCGCCTTCAGTGCGACGGCGGCAGTGATGAACATGGGGACATCGCTCCCTTCCACGCAAAGCAGCACAACCGCTAGCAGTCAAACCTCTACGACAACAACATCATCATCCTATACGGCAGCATCCACCACCAGCAGCGTGGACTATAACAGCCGCACCGAAGGCGCCTTCGCCTCCTTCGATTTCGCGAGCGGCACGAAACTGCCGGACAAGGCCACGGCCTCGCTGGGCAACGCCACGTTCCAGCCAGGCGTCAACGTCGCCTATGTCCCGCTCACGCTGGACCGGCCCACGCCCAATACGGTCATCATCCGCCTCATCACCGTCAACGGTTCAGGCACCAGCGCGGCCAAATCCAACATCAATTACCAGACTGTCGATACGGTCGTCATTTTCCGCCCCGGCGATCCGCTGCGGCAGACCGTCGCCGTGCCCATCATCACCGCGCAGGACGGACAACAGTTCCAGCTCAAGATGCGCGAAGCCCCATGGGGCGGCCTGCAAGGTCAATCCACCGCGACCGTCACCGCCAGCAGCAGCGCGACCGCCACGGCCAGGGCAACGGGCACGTTCCGCGCCCCGCGCACCTTCGCCGCGACCGGCACGCTCCAGTTCGAGCTTCAGAAGGAAACGCACAAGCGTTCACCCGAAGGCGGATGGAACCGCTGGGCGACGTCGCTCGCCAATGGCCGCACGCAGATCGCGAATGAGGAAACCGGTCTTTATCTCGACTCGTCGGTATTTCCCGGCGTCGAAGGGCCGGTCTACTGGAGCGACAAGGGTCTGGTCCTGCACAGCCAGAAGCTCAAACAGCCCATCTATTATGAAGGGCGCAACTGGTCTTATGGCGCTTCGGTGCTGGATGGCCGGAACTATCTGGCGACCCAGATCGGCTATGGCCAATATGAATGGGATGCGAAAATGCCCGACCGGCGCGGCGCATGGCCTGCCTTCTGGCTGGTGTCGACCAGCGGCTGGCCGCCGGAAATCGACGTCTATGAAGGGTTCGGCCAGCAAAGCTATTGGGATTTCGACCGCCATGTCGCGCACACCATCCACGGCGGCGCGAACATCACCCGCACCTTTCAGAGCGGCGCGGTCATCCAGACCGATCAGGCTTATGGCTGGAGCGGCTACAGCCAGGATTTCCACCGCTATGCCATCGATATCCAGCGCGACTACATCACCTGGTTCATCGACGGGAAGGAAAGCTATCAGTCGGTCAATCCCTTCAACGGATTCCGCTGGTATCCGATCATGGACGTCGCCGTCAAAACCAACAACGCCTATGATGACGGCAGGGGCGACATGATTATTCGCGGCTTCAAAATCTATTCCACGCCTTGATGATCCGCGCGCTCCTTTCCCCGCCATCTGAGGGGAAGGAGCGCGCCTATCCCAGCAACAGGGCCGACAGCCACCACCCCGGCACAGCCGCCACGGCCAGAAACGTGCCCAGCGGAACCTGCGTCGTGCGCTCCACCATTTTGCCCAGCATCATGCCTCCGGCCACCGCCAGCAGGCCCGTTCCAGCCGCCAGCAACAGAATGAACGGCAGCGCCTGCCACCCGAACCACGCCCCCAGCGCGCCCAACAGCTTCGCGTCGCCCAGCCCCAGCCCCTCGCGCCCTCGCGCCAGCCGATAGCCCTGCGATACCGCCAGCAGCGCCAGATAGCCCAGCGCCGCGCCGATCGCCCGGTCCATCAACGCTGCATCCGTCACCCACAGGCCAAGGGTAAAGCCCAGGAAGGCAAGCGGCAGGGTCAATGCGTCAGGCAGCCAGAAATGCCGCCAGTCCAGCACCGCCAGCGTCAGCAATATCCATCCCAACAGCGCCCAGCCAACCCCCGCCACATCCGGCGCGAAGCCGACGGCTAGCGCCCCGATCATGGCGCAACCGGCTTCCACCCGGCCATGCAGGGGATCGATTCTCGCCCCGCATGTCCGGCATCTTCCCCGCTGCACCATGGCGCTCAGCAGCGGAACCAGATCGCCCGCGCTCAGCGTCCGCCCACACCCGTCGCAGGCCGAACGCCCCCGCATGACGCCCCGTCCCTGCGGCCAGCGCAAGATCAGCGTCGCGAGGAAACTGCCCGCGATCGCACCGGCAATTCCGCCGAACAGGGCGGCGAGAGGGGCGATCACAGCGTCCCTTCGACCTTCAGCACGCGAACGCCACCCGCTTCGGCAAAGCCCGCTCCGGCCAGCGCCGCCGCCAGCGTTGGATCGGCCGTCTCCACCCGCATTTCCGCTACATAGCGGCCTGACCGCCAGATCCGCAGATCGATCTTTTCCATGCCGGACTGGCTCACCAGCGGCAGCAGCAGCGCCTCTCCGTCGCAGCGGACCTCGCCCGACAGCCCCTGCGCCAGATTCAACCCCGGCCATTGCCCCGCCATATGGGCGCGCACCCATCCTTCCGCATGACCGCAAAGCGTGCCGGTGAAAGTGGCCGTCACGTCGTTCATCGAAAAGCCGCTCAGCGGCAGCGGTGCAAAGCTGCGGCCCAGAGGAACGGGGCCTGTCAGATCGTCCACGCCGATCCTGCCGAAACCGGCGGTGATCGCCCCGCTTATATCGTCCGCCGCGCCCATTCGCCGCCACAGGTCGAACCGCGCCCGCCCCAGCAGCAACGACACCGGCGACAACCCGGCATGAACGGAACCGAGCGAAGTTTCGCCCAGCATCAGCCGGTCGATCCGCCCGCTCCACAGCACGCCGCGCACATCGCGGGCCGACAGCCCGAACCGCTCCAGCCCCGCCATGCCCAACGCCATCCGCATCGGCAGGAACAGCAGCAGGCCCGCCGCGAATATCAGGATCAGCGCGATCCGCATCCGCCGCGACAGGGAAAGGCCCATCATTGCGCCGTCCCCCGCACCAGCACCGCCTGCGTCGATATGCTGCCCGCCGTCGGCGATGGCCGCGCGTTCATCGTTTCCACCCTCACGCCCTGCGCCTCCAGCCCGGCAAGCCATGTCAGGAGCGCTACGGGCCGGACGGCGGCAATGGCAATCTCCATCCGGTCCGCGCCCTGCGCCTGCGCGCGTTCCAGCGTCAGTCCCGCTTCGCCCGCGCTCTGCCCGACAAACTGGTCCAGCGGCGTCCCTGACGAGGCCGGCGCGGCGGCGCGCGGCAAGGACTTGAGCAGCTTCACCTTGCCCCGGATCGACGCATGGCGGTCGGTCGCCTCGCCCAGCGCCGCATGCGCCGACCGCTGCGCCATCTCCAGCGGCCGCACGATGCCCAGCCACAGCACGACAACCGCCAGCAGCGCGAACATCACGCCCAGCATCCATTGCTCGCGTGGCGACCGTTCGCCCCACATCGTTTTCCACCGTTCCATCATGGCCGCACCGTTATGTCCGCCAGCGTCCGCCCGCTCGGGTCCTGGGACGGCGTGGCCGTGACCGTGAAGCCCGCCGCCTGCAAGGCCAGCAGCACGCTGTTGATGTCATCCGCTTTCGCCGCCGCCAGCGTCGCCCGGATCATCCCGTCGGCATCGCGCGACAAGGCCGTCATGGACACGCCCGGACTATCCTGCATCGCACGCATCAGCCCCGCGACGGGCGCCGTGAAGGCATAGCCGCCCGCACCCCGCGCCGCGAGTTGCCGGTCCATCTCGCTTTCCGCCGATGCCACGTCGGTGGCATCGGGCAGCACCTCCCGCGCCAATGTCAGGCTTTGCGCGTCCAGCCTTTTGGCCGTCACATATTCCCGCGTCACGCCAACGACGGAGATCAACAGGCTGACCAGCAGGACGAGGCCGCTCCAAAGCGCGATCCGGCCCAGCGCCTTTTTGTCCCAATCGCGCCGCGCCCGCCTGGCGAAATCGTCCTGCCGCAGGTTAAGCGCAGGCCTTTCCAGCGCCGCGATCGCCCGCGCCTCCACCTGCGCCGGAGCGACTTCCCGCACCTCCGCCTCGCCGACCAGTTCGGCCATTGCCATATCGCCGCTGAACGCCACATCCCGCCCGCGCCACACCGCCGCGCCGCCAATGATGCCGCGCGCAAAGCCTTCCTCCGGCTCCGGCAGCAGCAGCGGCGCGGGCACGATCATGTCCGGGTCCAGCCCATGATGCTGCGCCCAAAGCAGCCAATGCTGCATATCGCTCCGCGCCGCGAGCGCCACCAGATGCGGCCTTGCCGGGTCGTCATTCTCATCCGCCGCCGCGAACAACTGGTCCGGCGGCACGATCCCCCCGGCAAGCGCCGCCAGCCGCGCCACGCTGCGCCCCTGCCGCACGGGCAGATCGGGATGCAGCGCCCAGTGCAGCGTCACCAGCGCTGCGGGCGGCACCAGCATCACAACCATTTCCGACGGCAGCGCCGTCAATCCGCAGGCCGCCAGCCAGTTCGCTCCCGCGCCCCGCTGCACGACCGCGCCATCCACCACCCGCATCCACAGCGGCTCCCCGCCCGCTTCGTCGGGCAGAGCGACGATCAATCCTTCGCGCCCGCTCATCCGCCGCTTCCCCAATTGCGCCGCACCAGCGTCGCCGGGCTTTGCCGGGCGTCGATCAGCCCGCGCTCCACCATCTGCGTTCCCCCGACATTCACCGCCACGTCCACCCCGAAAAATCCTGTCGTCACTTTCACCTGCTGCGCCGCTTCCTCCAGCGGATTGATGCCCACCTGCTTCTGCACGTCCCAGAACTGCTTCACGCTGCCGTAGCCCTGCTCTGGCCGCTGCGCCAGCACTTGCCGCGCCTGCGCCACGCTCATCTGCCCCTGGAGCAGCATGACCAGCAGAGGCGCCTGATCGGGCAGCAGCGTATTCACATTGATCGGCGACAGGTCCGCCGTCGGCAGCGCACACACCCAGGGCCGCGCCAGATCGTAGATGGCGGGCGTCACCCCATGCACCGCCCGCAACTCGCTCGCGTCCACCATGAAGCGGTTGGCCGTGCGATAGGGCCGCTCCGCCTGCGCGTAGGTTTCATCCTCCGCCCCGCCTGGCTGCGGCACGCTGTCGCTGTCGATCCAGTCCGCCAGCGAAGCCGCCGCCACCTGCGCCTGCCGCGCATCGACACCCAACGCCTGCAACAGCGCCTGGAATTGCGACACGCCCACCGGCCGCACCTTCAAATTCGCCTCGCTCTCTCCCGCGACGCTGTTCAGGTTGAAGCAATTCCCCCCGTCGCTCACCCGCGCCGTCACCATTCCACCGGGCACCGGAATATCGCGCGGCGCGCCCATCCATCCGCCCGCCAGCGTCGTCTTGCCCGGATTGGCCGCCACCAGATCGCCGATCTTCAGCCGCGCAATCTCCATCCCCGCATCGGCAAAGGCCCGCGCCTGATCGACCGCGCCGCCATTGCCCGTCATCCGCGTCGCCAGCGCCAGCCGCTCCAGCGCGGAGGCCGCCACCACCGCCATCACCGCCACCAGCAGCAGCACCGTCAGCAGAGCCGCGCCCCGCTCACCGTCTTTCCGGAGGTCAGCCAAGATCAGCCTCCCCCTCGACCGCTCGTTCTTCCACCGGACCCGGCCCCACCAGAAAACGCAACGTCACCGGCGGCTCACCCGTCCGCGTCACCGTCATCTCGACCGCGCGCGGCATCAGGTCTGGCTGCGTCGGCGTCCATTCCTCGCGCCACTCCCCGTCCGCATCGCGAAAGCGCAAAGCCACATCCTCGACATGATCGAGCAGCGCGGCGGGCTCATCCCCCGCCGCCCCATCGACCTGTGCATAGGTCCGCCGCTCCAACCTTCCCTGCCGCACCCAATATTCGACCTTCTGGAG
>Ga0180221_1000545_pt1 | contig 32000 bp, 26 predicted proteins | sample eDN5th37CKraftMG_FD_151339 | JGI IMG/M metagenome (GOLD analysis project Ga0180221, IMG submission 151339) | Enriched Miracle-Growth compost microbial communities from Emeryville, California, USA - eDNA 5th pass 37_C Kraft MG (version 2) (version 2) ...
GGATTCCACCGTGAGCTGGTGGTCGCCCAGGACTTCGGCGCGCCAGCCCTCAAGAGATTGCAGCAACATGTCGTCGAGTGCGGCTTGCGTCTGGATTTCGAGAGCCTGCGCATGCTGTGCCTGGGCAGTTTCGTGCTTGCTGCGAATTTCTCCGCGTTTGCCTTGTGCCTCGCCAAGATCGCCTTCGATCTCCTTCAGGCGCTCAACGACCTGCGCCAGTTGGCTTTCCAGTTCCCGCAGGGTATCGGAGGCCGCCTTGAGGCGGTCGCGTTCCTCGGTCAGCCGGGCAATCTCGCGTGCCGGTGCCTGCCAGTCGATCTCGCTGTAGCGGGTGAAGACTTCGAGCTTGGCCAAGGCCTCCAGTTGCGCCTGGCATTGCCCGCGCAATCGCTGTGTGTTGGCAATGCGCAGACCGATGTCGCCCAGTCGCTGTTCCAGGCCTTCACGTTCGTCACGCAAGGTCCGCAGCTTGTCGGCGTTGCTCCAGCCCAGCACGTAGCGACTGCGGTCGTCGATGCGGCGGCGGTCGTCCTTTTCGTGGCGTCCGCTCGGGTCCTTGATCTGTCCGGCGCGGGTGATGGCTCGGGTCTCGCGGCGGAACTGCTCGGTGTTGTCGCAGCAGGCCAGGTCGAAGCGGTGGTGCAGTTCGCGTTCAAGCCAGTCGTAGTACGGCGTGTCGGGCTTGATGAGCAGCTTGCGCACCAGCGACTGGGGGTGCAGGCTGCCGGCCAGCGTGGACTTGCGCGCACGCACGTGGAAGTACACCAGGCGCGTGCCCAGGTGCTGGCGCTCCACCCAGTCGGCCACGTCCTTGTAGTGCCTATCCGGCACCAGCAGGGACAGGCCGAAGCCATGCAGCAGGCGTTCGGCCGCGCCCTCCCAGTCGCGTTCGTCCTCGCGCACCTGGATCAGTTCGCCGGCAAAGGGCAGGTCTTCCTCGGCGATGGACAGGGCGGCGCACAATGCGTCGCGGATGCGCACCTGGGCCGCGTCGATATTGCTCTTGCGACGCGCAAGGCTGTCGATCTCGTCGCTGAGCGCTTTGTGTTCTTCCTGACCCCGCCGCAGCGCATATCCGTCTTCATTGATCTGCGTATCGTGGTCCGCAATGCTTGTGCGCAGCGCTTCGGCGTGTTCTCCGATGGTGGATCTTTGTGTCATGAAAGCAGCTTCGTCTCCCGGCGCTGCTTCTCCAATGCGCGTCAATAGCGTGGTGTAGGCGTCCGCTTTCTCCTGCCGTTGCTGTTTCTCTGCCTCCTGCTGCTGAATGGCGGCAGCGAGTTGTTGCAGCCGGTCGCCGCCGTTCTCGCGCAGTGCGCCTTCGAGCTTCCCCTGCTCGATTCGGGCGTTGTCTCGTTGCTCTCCCAGTTGCTTGATGCGGGCGTCCCAGCGCGTCGCATCCTGAGTCAACAATTCCAGGCGCCTCTCCAGCAGTGCTGCCTTCAAGCCGGCGAAGTACGGGCGTAATGCATCGCGTCCTTCGCGCAGCGCCTGGATCTCGGCGGCGATTTGCCCGTGGCGAAGGCCATCCTCCACCAGCGGAGTCAACAACTCGATCTGCCGCTTGGCCTTGAGTACCGACTGGTGGGCGCGGTCGAGGTCATCGAAATGGCCGAGCAGTGCCTCGATGCGCCCCCCCACGTCGAACGGTTCGAGCATATGGCTGCGCACGAAATCGGTCAGATTGCCAACCGATTTCATGGAAACCGTCTGATGGAACAGCTCCAGCGCCTGCTCGTGCTCGATGCCGAAGCGGCGGCGGAACCAGGCGCCGTAGGGCGGGAAGCTGTCATTCAGTTCGCAGCCCATCGCGCGCAACTTCTTGCGCAGGCCGTTGATGTCGCTGCCGAATCCGGAAAAGTGCTCGGTGATGGACAGCTCCCGCTCTACCGTCACGAACAAGCGTGCGGGCTGGCCCTGTGGTTCGCGAAACCAGAATACCTGCGCCAGCGTGACCGACTGGCCATAGGCTTCGTTGCGGAACACACCCAGGATCACGCTGTAGCTGCTTGCATCGCGCAGCGCCACCGGGCGGGCGCTGCCGGTGGTTTCGTTGCGCTCGCTCTTGTAATGGCCCAGCACGTAGGACCGCAGTGATCGCTCACGCGTCTCGGCGCCTGCGGCCTTGTTGTAGGCGATGCGTTGCACTGGCACCAGCAGCGTGGTGACGGCATCGACCAGGGTGGATTTGCCCGAACCGATGTCGCCAGTGAGCAGGCCGTTACGCCCATCGAGTTCATAGCGCCAGACGCGCCGGTCGAATGTGCCCCAGTTCAGAACTTCCAGCCGCTGCAGGCGAAAGCCGACGCGGCTGTCGTCGGCCACGAAATCGAGCTCCTGTGGCGAAAAATCGTTCATCGGCCAGCTTCCTTGTCGCGATCGGCACCTGACAATGCGGTGCGATAGCCCTCCAGGCGCGCATCGAAGTCGGCCAGCCACTGTGCATCGACGAACGCCTTGAGGATGCGCCGCACCTCGTAGCGAGGTGCCTGCTGAGCTGCGCCGGCAGCGGGCTTGAGCTTGCGCAGATAGCCCAATTCCACCACCTTGGTGATGGTCGAATCCACTTGGTCGACGAGGCGCGCTTCGTTGGTGCCGTCCGGCAGAAACACGCGCATCAGTTCGGCGATCTCCTCGCGCGACAGCACCAGCCGGGTATCGCCGCCGCCGGCGTCGGCTTCGGCCATGCGCTTGCGCAGCAAGGCCAGCATCAGGCTGACCGGGTAGGACAGCGGCCGTCGCGCGATCAGGCGCGGCGGACGGGGTGTGGCGTCCACATCCTCCGGCTCCGGCTGGCTTTTGAAGAAGGCGTACCCCTCGGCTTCGTCCAGTACCAGATCCAGCAACAACACCGCCGCCTGCTCCCGCACCCGCGCTTGCAGGCTCAACAGGCTGGCCCATAGGCGCTCGTCGTCCTGACGGTACAACACGCCTTTGAGCAAATGCACCATCAGTTGCGAGAGTTGCGCTACAACGGGCGGGCGCGACTCGGTGCCGCCTTCTGGATCATCCTGGTGCATATCGTTCATGGGTCTCCGCTCTATCCGTCGCAGCTTGCATTCAACGCGTAAAAATCACGCGTGGCATTCGCGCCCGCCGTCGTACCGTCGAGCCATCGCTGTCCTGCATGGCCCATTCGATGATCTCCTGCACATCGTCATCCACCGTGGCCCTGAGGCCATCCAGCCAGCGGCTGCCCGCGTGGGCCAGTTCCAGCCAGGTGACCAGTTCGGCCAATCCCTGTTGCAGCGGCTGGGTCTCCAGCAACGCGCGCAAGCTGATCTGCGACTGCTGCCGCAATGCCTGCCGCAGGGCCTCACGCAGGCGGGTCTTGTCCACGACGTGCTGGTCGAACAGGCGTGTGGTGTCGATGTCGTCGTCCTCGCCGGATTCAAGTATCAGTTCCGCCAGGCGTGGCTTGGCATGGAGCGCAAACAGGGGGCGTTCCTGCGGCAAGGCGATGTCCGCGCCCATCTCGTCGAGGAGCATCACTTCGCCGGTCGGTGGCATGTCGCGCAATGCAAGCGCCTTGGTCTCAATGCTGCGCAACAGTTCGAGGATGCGACGGTTTTCCTGGAAGGCCCGGTCATCCAGGAAGCGGCGCAGTTGTTGCGACAACTGCGCTACCGTGCGCTGGGTATGTTCGCCGGCTTCCAGCCAATCGTGGTGCACCCGGCGGGTGCGCGGCTCCGGCTTGAGCGCAGCCACGGCGGGCAGGCCGAGGATATGGTCGAGCCGTGCGGACAGTTCTTCCTGGCGACGGCTGGACATCAGGAAATCCCAGAATGCACGGAAGCTGCGCCCCTGGTCGGAATCCCCGATGGCGTCGCGCTCGCCCATGACCTCGTCGAGCAGCGTCCCCTTGCTGCCGTCCCACAACGCGATCTTCTCGCGGACGCTGCGGTCGAGTTGGCGGAAGTTGTGTTCCACCTGGCGGAAGTCACTCAGCAGTTCGCGCGCCAACTGTTGGAATTGCAGGAAGCGATCCTTGATGGCCGTGTCATCCATGAGCGGCACGTCGCCGGACAAGACGCGGCCGATCTCGGCGTCGATCTCGTCGCGCTTGCGGCGCAGTTCCTCCAGGCGCCTGGCTGGATCGGCCTCGCTTCCGGTGCTGATCTGCTCCAGCAGCGCGAACAAGGTCAGCAGGCGAGATTCAGTGCCGACGAAAGGCCGTTCGGTCAGCGATACCAGCCAGGCGATGGCTTTTTCGGTGGCGGGGGTGAGATCGAACTGGGCCTCGTCGGTTCCGGGCTTGTAGAACTTGCGCAGCCAGCCCTTGTCCGGCGCGCACCAGTCATTCAGGTATTCAGTTGCGGCTTTCGGATACACCTCTGCACCGAGCTGTTCGCGCAGGGCAAACAGCTCATCTTCCAGCATTTCGGCCAGATCCGCTTCGCTCGTCAGCCGCACGTTCGGTGCAACGAACACCCGGTATAGGAAGCTTGCTACCAATGGCGCATGTGGCGAGGCCAGCAATCGCCATGCAGGATGCCGATCGCGGTATGTGGTGAGTGTGAGGTGGTCGAGTGCCATGATGGGCTGCCTTATCCGAGCCGTTCGTTGACAACGACGTCTCGATCCGAATGCACGGATCGGCTTGCCCGGAAAGCGCGAATCAAGGCGGCGTGGTCACTCATGCGAAACCGCCTCCAGGTAAGGACGCATGACATTTGCGACCCGGCAGACCTTGGCATGGCGCCATAGGTCATCGGCTGAAGCCTTGCGTGTCTTCCAGGCAGCCTTCAGCGCCTCAATGGCCACGTCCAGGCCGATCTGGTTGCGGTGCTTGAAGCAGTCCGCCACGGTTTTGGCGGCACTGTAGATCCGCAGTCTGGCGCCATCGCGTTCGTGCTCATCAATGCCCAAGGCATAGGCATCACCCGCCATCTGCACCATCTTGATCGGCGGGTGCTCGATACGTGGGGTGTGGCTGCCACGAGGCATGGCAATCCAAACTTGGCGAGGCAGTTGCGTGGTCAGTTCGTGGAACTGGAGTGCCGTCAGCAAGCAGAACACGGCTTTGGGAACCTTGACTGCAATCGTGGCGAGGTCCTCCTGCTCGGACATGGGGTTGCCTGGCAAACGGTAGAGGCCGCGCCCGACACGCTCCAACTGCCCGGAAGTGGACAGACGTGTCAGCACCACCCGCGGCGCGCCGATGGTGTCCAAGTCGCTGGTGCGCAGAAAGCCCTGCTTGTGGAGCAGGGCAAGAGCGCGCTGGGCATGTGAGGATCTTTCCATTGCCCCAAAGATGTTCCTTGATTTCGTTGATCTTATACATCAAACGATAGAATGAAACACGTCTGCCTGGAGCGCGCGTTGATGACTGACCGTGAATGTCAGCAGACAAATGCGGATAGGATCTGGTTGCCGACGCGGTACGTCCGGTACATAATCTGGCCTAGTTCCGTAGCGCCAAACGGAATAAACCCGTTATCAATCAACGATTTGAGTGCGGCGTGATGTTCCCATCGCCCGCTCCACCTTCCCCCTCGATCCCCACCGAGCGCGCCCGACCCCCATGACGGATGTGATCTCACTCGGCTGGCGGGAGCGTGTGGCCTTGCCGCAGCTCGGCATCGGCCTGCTCAGGGCGAAGCTGGACACCGGCGCGCGCAGCAGCGCGCTGCACGTGGACGGCCTCGAGGCGTTCGAGCGCGGCGGCGTCACCTGGCTGCGCTTCGGCGTGAGCCCGGGGCGGCGGCGCGCGCAGACCTTCCTGTGCGAGGCGCCGGCACTGGACCGGCGCGTCGTCACCGACACCGGCGGGCGCCGCACCGAGCGCTGGTTCATCCGCAGCGAGCTGCTGCTGGCGGGCCACCGCTTCGGCATCGACATCAGCCTGACCGACCGCCGGCACATGCTGTTCCCGATGCTGCTGGGGCGCACCGCGCTGGAGGGCCGCTTCGCGGTCGATCCGGCGCGTTCCTACACGCAGTCCAGGCAGCGGATCGCGGAGCTGCGATGAAGATCGCCGTCCTGTCGCGCAACACCCGGCTGTATTCCACCCGCCGGCTGGTCGAGGCGGCGCGCCAGCGCGGCCACGTGGTGCGCGTGCTCGACCCGCTGCGCTGCTACGTGCGCATCGCCCCCGGCGACATGGCGATCCGCTACCGCGGCAAGGCGCTGCGCGACTTCGAGGCGGTGATCCCGCGCATCGGCTCGCAGAGCACCTTCTACGGCACCGCCGTGCTGCGCCAGCTGGAGATGCTGGGCGTGTACACGCCCAACCCGTCCGGCGCGGTGCTGTGCGCGCGCGACAAGCTGCGCTGCCTGCAGGTGCTCGCCGCGCAGGGCATCCCGATGCCGATGACGGTGTTCGGCGACAACCCGGACGACACCGACGACCTGCTCGCCCTGCTGGGCGAGCCGCCGCACGTGATCAAGCTCAACGAGGGCAGCCAGGGCAACGGCGTGGTGCTGGCCGAGAAGCGCGCCGCCTCGCAGAGCGTGATCGAGGCCTTCCGCGGCCTGTACGCCAACTTCGTGGTGCAGGAGTTCATCGCCGAGGCCAAGGGCTGCGACCTGCGCTGCTTCGTGGTCGGCGGCAAGGTGGTGGCGGCGATGCAGCGCGAGGCCACCCCAGGCGACTTCCGCGCCAACCTGCACCGCGGCGGCAGCGCGGTCAAGGCCGTGCTGAGCGCGGAGGAGCGGCGCCTGGCGGTGCGCGCCGCCGAGGCGGTGGGGCTGGGCATCGCCGGGGTCGACCTGCTGCGCTCACGGCGCGGCCCGCTGCTGCTGGAGGTGAACGCCTCGCCGGGCCTGGAGGGCATCGAGACGGCCACCGGGGTGGACGTCTCGGCGCACATCATCCGCTATCTGGAGCGCAACGTCGGCCAATGACGCGCCCGCCGGCGCGCGGTCCCGCGGCTCCGCCGGCGCGGGTTAACCGCCGGCCTGCATCGGGTTAACCGGCTTGTAACCGCCCGGCGCCTATAACGGCCCCACTGCAAATTTGCTCGACACTTCAACCTCTGGTTTCGGTGACAGCAGATTTCGGTATCGGGGCAGTAGCTTGCGCCCAGGCGTCGCGATCGGCTCGTGCGCCTGGGCTTTTCTTTGTCCGGGCTCCGGGCCCTGAGCCGCGCGTTCAGCTGGCGGGCGGCCGGGCCGGCGTCTTTCCCGCGCCGGCTTGTTAAGCTTGCACTCCGACGGCCGGGTGCCGGTGGTGTACGGAGCGGCGCAATGCGCGTACTGGTGATCGAAGACAACAGCGATATCGCGACCAACATCGGCGATTATCTGGAAGACCGCGGCCACGTGGTGGACTTCGCCGGCGACGGCGTGACCGGCCTGCACCTGGCGGTGGTGCACGATTTCGACGTGATCGTGCTGGACCTGACCCTGCCCGGCATGGACGGGCTGGACGTGGCCAAGAAGCTGCGCCACGAGGCGCACAAGCAGACGCCGATCCTGATGCTCACCGCGCGCGACGCGCTGGAGCAGAAGCTCACCGGCTTCGAGTCCGGCGCCGACGACTACATGACCAAGCCGTTCGCGCTGCAGGAGCTGGCCGCGCGGCTGGAGGTGCTGGCGCGCCGCGGCAAGGGCCCGCAGAGCCGCGTGCTGAAGGTGGGCGACCTCACCTACAACCTGGACACGCTCACCGTGACCCGCGACGGCAAGTCGATCCAGTTGAACCCGATCGGCCTGAAGCTGCTGCAGGCGCTGATGGAAGCCAGCCCCTCGGTGGTGACGCGGCAGGACCTGGAGCAGCGGGTGTGGGGCGAGGAGCTGCCGGACAGCGACTCCCTGCGCGTGCACATCCACGGCCTGCGCGCGGCGATCGACAAGCCGTTCGACAAGCCGCTGATCCACACGCGGCACGGCATCGGCTATCGGATGGTCGATCCGGATGCGGTCCAGACGTAAGCTGCGCTTCCGCCTGGTCGTCTCCTTCGCGCTGTTCGGCTTCGGACTGAGCGCGCTGTTCGCGTTGGCGTCGCTGGACATCCGCTCGCGGGTGGAGGACCAGCTGATCAACGCCAGCCTGCAGAACGACGTCAACCAGGCGGTGGAGAACAAGCACGACCACCCCGACCAGCCGCTGCAGTCGGAGCTGGTCACCGCGTGGCTGTGGAGCGACCGCACCATCTACAAGGCGCCGCTGGCCTGGCAGAACCTCGACACCGGCGTGTACGACATGCACGAGGTGGACGAGCACGGGCGCCAGCGGCACTACAAGCTGGCGGTGAGCCGCAAGTACGGCCTGATCGCCTTCCTGAGCTACGACATCAGCCGCGACGACCTCGGCAAGCAGCAGCTGCTGTTCAGCGTGATCGGCGCGGTGTTCCTGTTCGGCCTGCTCTCGCTGGCGATCGGCCTGTGGCTGTCGCGCAAGGTGCTCAAGCCGGTCACCGAGCTGGCGCAGCGCCTGCGCGACTTCCGCAAGAACGGCAAGGCCGAGCCGCTGGCGCCGCACTTCGCCGACGACGAGGTGGGCGAGCTGGCGCAGGCGCTGGACGCCTACGCCGAGAAGCTCACCGCGATGGTCGAGCGCGACCGCGAGTTCAATTCCGACGTCAGCCACGAGCTGCGCACGCCGCTGGCGGTGATCGCCAGCACCACCGAGCTGCTGCAGGCCTCGCCCGACCTCACCGACAAGCTGCGCGAGCGCCTGAAGCGCATCGAGCGCGCCTCGCGCCAGGCCACCGAGCTGATCGAGGCGCTGCTGCTGCTCTCGCGCGCCGAGCGGCGCGGCCCCACCCGCGGCGAGACCACCGAGGTGGCCAAGGTGGCCGCCGACGTGATCGAGAGCCAGCGCCCGCAGATGCGCGACAAGCCGCTGGGCATCGAGCTGGCGGTGAACGCGCCGCTCACCGTCAACGCGCCGGCCTCGGTGCTGTCGGTGGCGCTGACCAACCTGATCGGCAACGCGATCAAGTACACGCTGCAGGGCATGGTGCGGGTGGAGATCGGCAGCGACCGTGTCGAGGTGATCGACACCGGCCCGGGCATCAAGCCGGAGGACGCCGAGCGGCTGTTCCAGCGCGGCGTGCGCGGCGAGGGCGCGGGCGGCAGCGGCGCCGGGCTGGGCCTGGCGATCGTGCGCCGGCTGTGCGACCTGTACGGCTGGGACGTGTCGATGCGCCCGCGCGCCGACGCCAACGGGGCGATTGCCAGCATCGTGTTCGGGAGGCAGGGGTGAGGGACGAGTAGTGAATAGTGAGTAGCGCGGGCACGGGCATGGATGGTCGCGCCAGCCCGGCGGCTCCGGGCAAATAGGCCTCGCACGAGACGAAAGCGCCCCGCATGCGGGGCGCTTTCGTTTGCGTCTCCGTAGTGCAAGGCGCCGCGAATGGCGCCCTCGCTACTCGCCCTTCATCCCTCTTCCCTCAGACCGACTCCAGCCAGCCCCACTTGTCATGCGTGCAGCCGTCGAACAGGCCGAAGTACAGCTCCTGCAGGCGGCGGGTGACGGGACCGGCCTTGCCGGCGCCGACCGGCTTGCCGTCGATGGCGCGGATCGGCGTGACCTCGGCGGCGGTGCCGCACATCAGCACCTCGTCGGCCAGGTACAGGTACTCGCGCGGGATGTCGCGCTCGACCACCTCGATGCCGTCCTCGCGCGCCAGCACCTTGAGCGTGTCGCGGGTGATGCCGGTGAGGATGGAGGCGCTGGCCGGCGTGGTGTGCAGCACGCCGTCGAACACCAGGAACAGGTTCTCGCCCGCGCCCTCGCTGAGCAGGCCGCCGGCGGCCAGCGCGATGCCCTCGCCGAAGCCCAGCCGGCGCGCCTCGCGCGCGATCAGCTGGCCGGAGAGGTAGTTGCCGCCGGCCTTGGCGCCGGCGGGAATGGTGTTGGGCGCGAAGCGCTGCCAGCTCGACACGCAGGCGGTGATGCCCTGCTCCAGCGCCTCGGGGCCGAGGTAGGGGCCCATCGGCCAGGCCGCCACCGCCACGTCGATCGGCGTCTCGGCGGAAAGGCCGAAGCCGCCCAGGCCGCGGTAGGCCACCGGGCGCAGGTAGGCGGCGGACAGGCCGTTCTTCCGGATCACCTCGCGGCAGGCCGCGGCGAGCTGGTCCTGCGTGTAGGGCAGGGCCATGTCGTAGATCTTCGCCGACTGGTACAGCCGCTTGAGGTGGTCGGTGAGGCGGAAGATCGCCGCGCCGTCCGGGGTCACGTAGCTGCGGATGCCCTCGAACACGGACGAGCCGTAGTGCAGCGCGTGCGCCATCACGTGGGTGGTGGCCTCGGCCCAGGGCTTGATCGCGCCGTTGTGCCAGATCCAGTCGGGGTATTGCTGCGCCATGGCGATTCTCCGGAGGGGACCGCCCATGATACCGGCTCGCCGCCTTCCGCGAACCCGGACGCCTACGGCCGCAGCCAGAGGCAGCCGGAGCGGCGCACGACCGCGAAGCGGGTCTCGTCCGGCACGCCGCTGCCGTCGGACGAGGCGGTGCGCAGCACCAGCTCGGGCGGCGTCTGCGCCGTGTCCGCGGGCACGGCGTCCGGCATGGCGGCGTCGGGCGGGCCGTCGTCGTCCGTGGCCTCGGACGAGGCCCGGCCCACTTCGACCAGCGGCCGCTCCATCAGCGCCGCCAGCCGGCGGATGCCGGCCACCACGCCCTGGCGGCCGTGGCCTTCCCACAGCATCAGCCCGGCCAGCCGGTTGGCGTCGCGGGTGGCGAACGCCTCGACCACCGCCTGCCGCAATGCGCTGAAATCCGCCGCGCACAGCAGCGGCGGCGCGGCGGCGGGCGCGGCGGTTTCGGGCGCGGCGCGCGGCGTGTACGGCACGGCCTGCAGGTCGCTGCACTGGCGGTCGGTGAACACCGGGTTGCCGCGCGCGTCGACGCAGTGGTGGATCGTCTGCGCCGCCGCGGGGAGCGGCCAGGGCAGGGCGAGCAGCAGCAGGAGCAGGGCGGGGCGCATCCTCGGCAGGATAGTGCCGGGCGCCGCCGCGGTCAGTGCAGCCGGTCGAGGATCGCCAGGGTCGGGCGGGCGCGGTTCAAGGTGTAGAAGTGCAGGCCCGGCGCGCCGCCGTCGAGCAGCCGCCGGCACAGCTGCGCCACCACGTCCGCGCCCAGCTCGCGGATCGCCTCGGCGTCGTCGCCATGCGCCTGCATGCGCTTGGCGATCCAGCGCGGGATCTCCGCGCCGCAGGCGTCGGAGAAGCGCTTGAGCTGGCCGAAGTTGGCGATCGGCATGATGCCCGGCACGATCGGCACCGCCACGCCCAGCCGGCGGGCGTCGTCGACGAAGCGGAAGTAGGCGTCGGGGTTGAAGAAGTACTGGGTGATCGCGCCGTCCGCGCCGGCCTCCACCTTGGCCTTGAAGTGCTTCAGGTCCGCCAGCGCGTCCTCGGCCTGCGGGTGGATTTCCGGGTAGGCCGCCACCTCGACGTGGAAATGGTCGCCCGAGTGCGCGCGGATGAAGCGCACCAGCTCGGCGGCGTAGCGGAAGTCGCCCGGCGAGGCCATGCCCGAGGGCAGGTCGCCGCGCAGCGCCACCAGGCGGCGGTAGCCGGCGGCGCGGTAGCCGTCCAGCAGCGCGGCGATCTCCTGGCGCGTGCCGCCCATGCACGACAGGTGCGGCGCCACCTCCAGGCCGTGCTCGCGGTGCAGCCGCGCCACCGTCTCGCCGGTGTAGCTCAGGGTGGAGCCGCCGGCGCCGAAGGTCACCGAGACGTAGTCGGGCGCATGCGGCTTGAGCAGCGCGGTGGTGCGGTCCAGCTGGGCGCGCTGCTCCTCGGTCTTGGGCGGGAAGAATTCGAAGCTGATGGACGGCATCGCGGCGGTTCCGTGGGATGGCGCGGGCCATTGTATATCTCTTTTTCGAGATGGAGAGATATTTGCGCCCGCCGCGGCGGGCGCCGCCTGCGACAAAGCGCGCCATCCGCGCCCGGCGCGGAAATTGACTGTGGTCAACTGCGGCCCGCCGGCCGTTCTCCACACTCGCCGCCGTTTCCGTGCTGAGGAGGCGGCGAGTGGAAAGCTACAACGACAGGGTCGTGCGGCAGTTCGCCGTGATGACCGTGGTATGGGGAGTGGTCGGCATGCTGGTCGGCGTGCTGATCGCGGCGCAGCTGTACTGGCCTTCCCTCGACTTCAACCTGCCCTGGCTCAGCTACGGACGGCTGCGCCCGCTGCACACCAACGCGGTGATCTTCGCCTTCGGCGGCTCGGCCCTGTTCGCCACCAGCCTGTACACGGTGCAGCGCACCTGCCACGTGCGGCTGCTGTCGGACCGGCTGGCGTCGTTCGTGTTCTGGGGCTGGCAGCTGGTGATCGTGGCCGCCGCGGTCACCCTGCCGCTCGGCTACACGCAGGGCAAGGAGTACGCGGAGCTGGAGTGGCCCATCGACGTGCTGATCACCATCGTGTGGGTCGCCTACGCGGTGCTGTTCTTCGGCACCATCGCCCGGCGCAAGGTCAAGCACATCTACGTCGCCAACTGGTTCTACGGCGCCTACATCATCGCGGTGGCGCTGCTGCACGTGGTCAACAACATCGCCATCCCGGCCGGGGCGTTCAAGTCGTACCCGGTGTACTCCGGCACGGTCGACGCGATGGTGCAGTGGTGGTACGGGCACAACGCGGTGGGCTTCTTCCTGACCACCGCCTTCCTCGGCATGATGTACTACTTCGTGCCCAAGCAGGCCGGCCGGCCGATCTACTCCTACCGGCTGTCGATCGTGCACTTCTGGGCGCTGATCGCGGTGTACATGTGGGCCGGCCCGCACCACCTGCAGTACACGGCGCTGCCCGACTGGGCGCAGTCGCTGGGCATGGTGTTCTCGCTGATCCTGCTGGCGCCCTCGTGGGGCGGCGCGATCAACGGCATCCTCACCCTGTCGGGCGTCTGGTACAAGCTGCGCACCGACCCGATCCTGAAGTTCCTCATCGTCTCGCTCTCGTTCTACATGATGAGCACGTTCGAGGGACCGATGATGTCGATCAAGACGGTCAACTCGCTCAGCCACTACACCGACTGGACCATCGGCCACGTGCACTCCGGCGCGCTGGGCTGGGTGGCGATGATCTCGATCGGCTCGATCTACGCGATGCTGCCGCGCCTGCTCGGCCTGCCGAGGATGTACTCGGTCAAGCTGATCGACACGCACTTCTGGCTGCACACGATCGGCCTGGTCGTCTACATCGCCTCGATGTGGATCGCCGGCGTGATGCAGGGCCTGATGTGGCGCGCCACCGACCCGGACAACGGCACGCTGGTCTATTCCTTCGTCGAGGCGCTCAACGCCACCAAGCCCTACTACCTGTTCCGGCTCGGCGGCGGCCTGATCGTGCTCGCCGGCATGCTGGTGATGGCCTGGAACGTGTTCAGGACCTTCCGGGAGGCCGTCGCGGCGCCCGCGCCGCAGGCGGTCCTGCCGCCGGACGTTTCCGATGCCCGCGCCTAGAGGACCGGCCATGAGCCACACACACGCACACGACAAGATCGAGAAGAACATCGGCCTGATGGCCATCCTGATCGCTGTGGCGGTCTCCTTCGGCGGGCTGGCGGAGATCGTGCCGCTGATGTTCCAGGCCGAGGCGATCAAGCCGCTGCCGGGGGTCAAGCCGTACCCGGCGCTGGAGCTGGCCGGCCGCGACGTCTACATCCGCGAGGGCTGCTACAACTGCCATTCGCAGATGGTGCGCACCCTGCGCTTCGAGACCGAGCGCTACGGGCACTACTCGCTGGCGGGCGAGTCGGTCTACGACCACCCGTTCCAGTGGGGCAGCAAGCGCACCGGGCCGGACCTGGCCCGTGTCGGCCTGCGCGGCTACTCGGCCGACTGGCACCGCGCGCACCTCAACGACCCGCGCGACGTGGTGCCCGAGTCCAACATGCCCGCCTACCCGTGGCTGGCCGGACACAAGCTGGACGGCGCGGAGATCGCGCGGCACATGCGCGCCCTGCAGCGCGTCGGCGACCCGTACACCGATGCCGAGATCGCGGCGGCGCCCGCCGCGGTGGAGGGCAAGACCGAGCTCGACGCGGTGGTCGCCTACCTGCAGGGCCTGGGCACCCACCTGTCGAAGGCGGACGACCAGGTGCAGCAGGGGGAGGACTGACATGGTACCGGGCCTGATCACCGCAGCGCTGCTGCTGCTGTTCGTCGCCGGCTGCATCTGGCTGTGGCTGCCCCGGCACGCCCGCGCGCTGGAGGAAGCCGCCAAGCTGCCCCTGGACGATGAGGAGAAGACGCCATGACTTGGGCATGGACGTGGTACGTGGTCGCCCTGGTGGCGCTGAACATCGCCGGCTGCGCCTGGCTGCTGATGAGCCACAGCCGCCGCCGCGCGGGCGACCCGAAGCCGGACGAGACCGGCCACGTGTGGGACGGCGATCTCACCGAGTACAACAAGCCGCTGCCGCGCTGGTGGATCAACCTGTTCTACATCACCATCGTGTTCAGCGTGGGCTACCTGCTGTGGTACGGCGTGGGCCACCTCCGCGGCTTCGGCCACTGGAGCTCCAGGACCGAGTGGGCGCAGGAGAAGGCGACCGAGGACGCGCGGCTGGAGGACACCCTCAGGCCCTACGCCGGCAAGCCGATCGACGCGCTGGCGAAGGACCCCGGCGCGGTGGCCATCGGCCGCACGATCTTCGCCAACACCTGCGCGGCCTGCCACGGCTCCGCGGGGCACGGCGCGACCGGCTTCCCCGACCTGACCGACGACATCTGGCACTGGGGCGGCACGCCGGAGCGCATCCTGGAGACCATCCTCGACGGCCGCACCGCCGTGATGCCGGCCTGGGGCGAGACGCTGACCGCGCAGGGCGGCGCCAGCGCGGTCGACGACGTGGTCGCCTACGTGCAGTCGCTGTCGCGGCCGGGCCAGCCGGCGGACGCGGCGGCCGGGCGCGGCCAGGCGCTGTTCTCCACCGTCTGCGCGGCCTGCCACGGCGCGCAGGGCAAGGGCAACCCGATGCTGGGCGCGCCGGACCTGACCGACAGCTACTGGCTGTACGGCGGCGGCAAGGCGGCGCTGCACAGGACCATCGCCGAGGGCCGCAGCGGCAGCATGCCGGCCTGGCGCCCGGCGCTGGGCGAGACCCGCGCGCGGCTGGTGGGCGCCTACGTGTGGACGCTGTCGCCACACCGCGCGCCGCCGGCGGAAGCGGCCGCGCCATGACCCTGCGGGACGCCGCGCCGTCCGCGCCGGCGCCCCGCCTCGTGCGGCGCGCCGGCGCGATCCTGTGGCCGAGCTTCTTCGCCGCGGGCGTGGCGACGATGGCGTTCTTCGCCTACGTCGATCCCCAGGCGCTGCAGGACATGACCTTCCCCGCGCTGCACCTGGGCCGCGGGCAGGGCTACACGCTGGGCTTCCTGCTCGCCTGGCTGGCGACCGCCTCCTCCAGCCTGTTCACCTGGGTCCTGCTGCGCCCGCGCAAGGCGCTGCGGCACGCCCCCATGGCGCGCGGACGGACATGAGCGGCCGCATCCCCCTGCAGCTGGTCGAGGACGACGGCGGCTCCTACTACGTCAGCGAGCGCAAGGTCTACCCGCGCGAGGTGTCCGGGCGGCTGAACCGCCTGCGCGTGGCGGCCGTGCTCTGGCTGCTGGGCATGTTCTACCTGTTCCCGTGGCTGCGCTGGGACGGCCGGCAGGCGGTGCTGCTGGACCTGCCGGCGCGGCAGTTCCACGTGTTCGGCCTGCTGTTCCTGCCGCAGGACTTCCTGTTCCTGGCGATGCTGCTGATCGTCGCGGCGCTGGCGCTGTTCTTCTTCACCGCGCTGGCCGGCCGGCTGTGGTGCGGCTACGCCTGCCCGCAGACGGTGTGGACGGAAGTGTCGCTGTGGATCGAGCGCTGGTGCGAGGGCGACCGCGGCAGGCGCATGAAGCTGGACGCCGGCCCGTGGAACCGCGAGAAGCTCCTGCGCAAGGGTGCCAGCCACCTGCTGTGGGCGCTGTTCGCGCTGTGGACCGGCTTCACCTTCGTCGGCTTCTTCAGCCCGATCGCGGACCTGACGCGGCGCGCGCCGTCCGGCTGGGGCGGCTGGGAGACCTTCTGGGTGCTGTTCTACGGCTTCGCCACCTGGGGCAACGCCGGCTTCCTGCGCCAGCAGGTGTGCAAGTACATGTGCCCCTACGCGCGCTTCCAGAGCGCGATGTTCGACCGCGACACGCTGATCATCGCCTACGACCCCATGCGCGGCGAGCCGCGCGGGCCACGCAAGCGCGGCCTGGCCAGCGTGCTGGCGCGCGCGCGCGGCCTGCTCGACCAGGCCACCGCCTACGACTACGTGTTCCGCGCCAGCCGGCATCCTTCCGCCGCCGACAACCGCGCGCAGGCCGGCGGCACCATCGCGCTCGGCGGGCCGGGCGCCAGGGTCGAGCCGCTGCCGCGCTTCGCGCCCGAGCAGCTGGGCGACTGCATCGACTGCACGATCTGCGTGCAGGTCTGCCCCACCGGCATCGACATCCGCAACGGCCTGCAGTACGAGTGCATCGCCTGCGGCGCCTGCATCGATGCGTGCGACGGCGTGATGGACAGGCTCGGCTACCCGCGCGGGCTGATCCGCTACACCACGCAGAACAGCGTGGACGGCCGGCCGACGCGGGTGCTGCGGCCGCGCATCGCCGTCTACGGTGCCCTGCTGGCGGCGCTGATGGCCGGCTGGGTGTACGGGGTGGCGCATCGCAGCCCGCTGCTCGCCGAGGCGATCCGCGACCGCAACGCGATGTACGGCACGGCCGCCGACGGCCGCATCGAGAACAGCTACACCCTCAAGCTGGTGAACAAGGACCGGCAGGCGCACCGCTACCGCATCGAGGTGGCCGCGGACGACCTGCCGGACGCGATCCTGCGCGACGGCCCGCGGACGGTGCGGGCCGGGAGCGGGCAGGTGCTGTCCGTGCCGCTCACGGTGAGCGCCCCGCCCGAGGTCACCGGGCGCCACGCGGTGCGGTTCCGGGTGCGCGGCGTCGACGTGGACGCCGCGACGACCGTCGAGAGCAGCTTCTTCGGACCGATGCCATGAACGACGGGACACGCAGCGCCTGGCGCGAACCCATGGTGTGGATGCTGGTCGGCCTGCCGCTGGCCTCGGTGGCGATCGGCTTCGGCCTGCTGTTCGCCGCGGTGCGGCCCGGCCGCCAGGACATGGAATCGGCCGACCGGGTGACGCGCTGGGGCCGGCTGCAGGTGTCGGCGCAGGTGCGGCCGGACGCGGAGCCCCGGCCCGCGCCGGCGCTGATCCTGCGCGCCAAGGGCGACGCGATCGAGGCGGTGCCGACCGACCCGCGCTTCCCGCGCGGCGGCCGGCTCACCCTCATCCTGAGCGCGCCGGACGCGGCGGGCGGCACGCGCACCTACCACCTGGAGCCCAGCGAGCTGGGCTGGCGCGGCCCCGGCCCGCTGGACGGCGCCCGCGCGTGGACGGTGCGGCTGTCCTCGGACAGCGCGTCGTGGCTGATGCGCGGACGCTGGACGCCGCAGGCCCGCTTCGTCCGCCTGGTGCCGTAGGGCGAAGGGCCGGACCGGCGTGGACCAGCGCGTCTCCCAGCACTGCCACCACTGCGGCGAGGCGCTGCCGCCCGCGCCGGTGCGGCTCGACGTCGACGGCGGCGCGCAGGCCTTCTGCTGCGAGGGCTGCGCCGCGGCGGCGCAGTGGATCCGCCGCGCCGACCTCGGCGACTACTACCGGCTGCGCAGCGCGGCCGGCGCGCGCGTGGACGCCGACCCGCCCGACCTCGACGTGTGGGACCGCGACGACCTGCTGGGCGAGCACGCCTGCCGCGTCGACGGCGGGCTGGAGATCACCGTGCTCACCGACGGCATGCGCTGCGCCGCCTGCGCGTGGCTGATCAACCGCGCGCTGGAACGCGAGCCGGGCGTGCTCGACTGCAGCGCCAACGCGGTGACCGGCCGCATCCGCATCGGCTGGGACCCGGCGCGCACCCGGCTGTCGCAGGTGCTGCGCCGGCTGGCCCTGCTCGGCTACCGCCCCTACCTCGCCGCCGGCGCCGCGCGCGAGCGCGAGCGCGTCGCCGAGCACCGCCGCTGGCTGCTGCGCCTGGGCGTGGCCGGGCTCGGCGCCATGCAGACCATGATGCTGTCCGAGGCGCTGTACCTGGACTTCGGCCACCACATGGCCGCGTCCACCCGCGACTTCTTCCGCTGGATCGCGCTGCTGGTGTGCGCGCCGGTGGTGTTCTACGCCGGCTGGCCGTTCCTGGCCGGCTGCTGGCGCGAGCTGCGCCGGCGCCACCCGGGCATGGACACGCTGGTGGCCGCGTCCACCCTGCTGGCCTACTTCGCCAGCGTGGCGGAAACGCTGCGCGGCGGGCCGCACGTGTGGTACGACGCGGCGGCGATGTTCGTGTTCCTGCTGCTGGGCGCGCGCATGCTGGAGCAGCGCGCGCGGCGCATCGCCAGCGCGCAGGTCGACACGCTGGCGCGCGCGCGGCCGGCGCTGGCGGTGCGCGAGCGGGCCGACGGCACGCGCGAGTCCGTGCCGCTGGCGGCGCTGCGCAGCGGCGACGTGGTCCGCGTGGCGGCGGGGGAGACCGTGCCGGCCGACGGCGAACTGCTGGACGAGCGCGCCTCGTTCGAGGAGGCGCTGCTCACCGGCGAGTCCCGCCCGGTGGTCAAGCGGCGCGGCGCGCCGGTGTACGCCGGCACGGCATGCCGCGACACGCCCGCGCGCCTGCGCGTCGCCCGCACCGGCAGCGCCACGCGCCTCTCGCAGTTGACCCGGCTGGTGGAGCAGGCGCAGGCCTACCGCCCGCCCGTCGCGCGATGGGCCGACCGCGTCGGCAGCCGGTTCGTGGCCGCGCTGCTGCTGGCGGCGGCGCTGGTCTACCTTGGCTGGCGCGCCTACGACCCCGCGCGCGCCTTCGAGGTGGCCCTGTCGCTGCTGGTGATCAGCTGCCCCTGCGCGCTGTCGCTGGCGGTGCCCGCCGCGCTGGCGGCGGCGCACGGCGCGCTGGCGCGCCTGGGCGTGCTGTCGGTGCGCGCCGGCGGGCTGGACGGGCTGGCACGCGCGACCGACGTGGTGTTCGACAAGACCGGCACGCTGACCGGCGTGCAGCCGCTCCCGCACGAGGTGCGCACGTTCGGCGGCATGGAGCCGGCCGAGGCCGTGGCGATCGCCGCGGCGCTGGAGCGCGACAGCGGCCACCCGCTCGCCGCCGCGTTCGCGGACGCCGGCACGGCATGGCGGGCCGAGGACGTGCGCGTGGTGGCGGGGCAGGGCCTGGCCGGGCGCGTGGGCGGGCGGACGTGGCGGTTCGGGCGCGCGTCGTTCGCGGCCGGCCGCGCCGACGACGACGGCCGGCTCTGGCTGGGCGACGGCGCGCGGGCGGCGGCGTGCTTCCGCCTGCGCGAGGACGCGCGGCCGGACGCGGAGGCGGCCGTGCGCGCGCTGCGCGGGCTGGGCCTGGCGATCCACCTGGCCAGCGGCGACGCGCCGGAGGCCGTGCTGCCGCTGGCGCGCCGGCTGGGCATCGGCGTGGCGCACGCGCGGCAGACCTCCGAGGACAAGCTCGCGCTGGTGCGCCGGCTGCAGGCGCAGGGGCGCGTGGTGGCGATGGTCGGCGACGGCCTCAACGACGCGCCGGTGCTGGCCGGCGCGGACGTCTCCGTCGCGATGGGCGGGGGCGCCGCGCTGGCGCAGCGCGCGGCGGACATGGTGCTGACCGCGCCCTCGCTGCGGCGCCTGCCCGCCGCCGTGCGGCTGGCACGGCGCACGCGGCGGATCGTCCGGCAGAACTTCGCCTGGGCGATCGGTTACAACCTGCTGGCCCTGCCGCTGGCCGCGCTGGGGCGGGTCACGCCCGCGCTGGCCGCGCTCGGCATGGCGGCGTCCTCGCTGATCGTCACCGCCAACGCGCTGCGGCTGATGCGCGGGCCGGGCAGGGAGCCGCCGCCGTGATCATCCTGCTCATGCTGGTGCCGCTCAGCCTGGTGCTGCTGGCGGTCGCCATCGGCGCCTTCGTGTGGGCGGTGCGCAAGGGCCAGTTCGACGACCTGGACACGCCGGCGCTGGACGTGCTGCACGACGACCCGCCCGCTCCCGTCCACCGCGCGGGCGACGACGATGCCGCTTGACGGCCTGACACTGTCGGCCGCACTGCTGAGCGGACTGCTCGGCGGCGTGCACTGCGCGGCGATGTGCGGCGGCATCGCCACCGGCTTCTCGGTGCACGCGCCGCGGGCCGGCTGGGCCGGCGCGCTGCAGCTCAACCTGGGCCGGGTCGGCGGCTACGCGCTGGCCGGCGCCGCGGCCGGCGGCCTCGGCGCGGGCGTGCTGCGGCTGTTCGAGCTGCACGCCCTGGCCGTCGCGCTGCGCGCCGCGGTGGGCCTGGTGCTGGTGCTGGCGGCGCTGCGCCTGCTCGACCGCCGCGGCCGGCTCGGCTTCCTCGCCCGTCCCGGCGCGCGGCTGTGGCGCGCGCTGCAACCGCTGCAGCGGCGCCTGCTGCCGGCCGACACGGCCGCGCGCCGGCTGGCGGCCGGCATGCTGTGGGGCTGGCTGCCGTGCGGCCTCAGCACCACGCTGCTGGCGGCGGCCTGGCTGCAGGCCAGCGCGCGCGACGGCGCGCTGACCATGGCCGCGTTCGGGCTGGGCACGCTGCCGGTGATGCTGCCGCTGACCTGGTCCGGCGCGCGGGTGGGGCGCTGGCTGCAGCGGCCGGGACCGCGCCGCGCCGCCGCGCTGTTCATCCTCTGCGCCGGCGCGCTGACCATGGCCGCGCCGTGGCTGATGCAGGTGCCGGCGCTGCACGGCGTGCTCGGCGCGCTGGGATGCGGGCCGCGGTTTCGTTGAGGGCGCGGGCGCGGATCGCTTCCGCTTCGTCGTGTTGCAGCGGATGGACAGGCGGCGGGCTGCGCGTTCGATCCGCGCGCCGGGCCATGCGAAAAAAAGAAGGGCGCATCGCTGCGCCCCTCGGGTGTCGCAAGCATGGCCCCTCACCCCGGCCCTCTCCCCGGAGGGGAGAGGGAGTGGATTTCGCGGGCGCGGGGACTCAGTAGCGGTAGTGCTCCGGCTTGAACGGGCCGTCCACCGGCACGCCGAGGTAGGCGGCCTGCTCGGGGGTGAGCCGGGTGAGCTTCACGCCGATCTTCTCCAGGTGCAGGCGCGCCACTTCCTCGTCCAGCTTCTTCGGCAGGATGTAGACCTTCGGCTCGTAGAAGTCCTTGTTGGCCCACAGGTCGAGCTGCGCCAGCGTCTGGTTGGAGAAGCTGTTGGACATCACGAAGCTCGGGTGGCCGGTGGCGCAGCCCAGGTTCACCAGGCGGCCCTCGGCGAGCAGGAAGATCGAGCGGCCGTCGGGGAAGGTGTACTTGTCCACCTGCGGCTTGATGTTGGTCCGGGCCGCGCCCGAGGCGTTCAGGCGGTCCACCTGGATCTCGTTGTCGAAGTGGCCGATGTTGCAGACGATGGCCTGGTCCTTCATCGCCTGCATGTGCTCCAGGCGGATGATGTCGCGGTTGCCGGTGGTGGTGACGTAGATGTCGGCCACGCCCAGGGTGTCCTCGACGGTCTTCACCTCGTAGCCTTCCATCGCCGCCTGCAGCGCGCAGATCGGGTCGATCTCGGTGACGATCACCCGGCAGCCGTAGGCGCGCAGGCTGCTGGCGCAGCCCTTGCCGACGTCGCCGTAGCCGCACACCACCGCCACCTTGCCGGCCAGCATCACGTCCATCGCGCGCTTCAGGCCGTCGGCCAGCGACTCGCGGCAGCCGTACAGGTTGTCGAACTTGCTCTTGGTCACCGAATCGTTGACGTTGATCGCCGGCACCAGCAGCTTGCCCGCCTCGGCGAGCTGGTAGAGGCGGTGCACGCCGGTGGTGGTCTCCTCGGAGACGCCCTTCCACTCCTTCACCACGGCGTGCCAGAAGCCCGGGCGCTCCTTGTGCACGCGCTTCAGGAGGTTCTTGATGACCTGCTCCTCGTGGCTGGACGAGGGCGTGTCGACCCAGCCGTCGCCGTTCTCCAGCTCGTAGCCCTTGTGGATCAGCAGCGTCACGTCGCCGCCGTCGTCCACCACCAGCTGCGGGCCCTTGCCGCCGGGGAAGGACAGCGCGGCCAGCGTGCAGTCCCAGTATTCCTCCAGCGTCTCGCCCTTCCAGGCGAACACCGGCGTGCCGCCGGCGGCGATCGCGGCGGCGGCGTGGTCCTGGGTGGAGAAGATGTTGCACGAGGCCCAGCGCACCTCGGCGCCGAGGTCCTTCAGCGTCTCGATCAGCACCGCGGTCTGGATGGTCATGTGCAGCGAGCCGGTCACGCGCACGCCCTGGAGCGGCCTGGCCGGCGCGTACTTCTTGCGGATCGCCATCAGGCCCGGCATCTCGTGCTCGGCGATGTCGATCTCCTTGCGGCCCCAGTCGGCGAGGCCGAGGTCGCGGATCTTGTAGTCGTGGGTGGTGTCGCTCTGGATGGCGGCGTTCATGGGGTGTCTCCGGTTCTCGTGGGAGCCGCGGCGCGGAAGGGGCCGCGGCGTCCGCAGTGGGTGAGCGCCGTTGTTGCGCATGCCGCGCCGAGCCTGGCCGTCCGGGACGGTCGCAGCGCCCCTCGGCGGGCACGGGAGCGGGCATTGTAGCGTCGCCCCGCGGGCTTTGCGTTGCAGCGCGTCATTTTTCGGTAGGCTTGGGCGGTTGCCCACCGGAGACGCTTCATGGAAGCCAGCCGCGACACCGACTACCTGCCCCACGACGGCCCGCTGCGCGAGGACGTCAACCGGCTGGGCACGCTGGTCGGCCGGATGCTGGCCGAGCAGGGCGGCGAGGCGTTCTTCCGGCGCGTGGAGTCGGTGCGCCAGGCGGCGATCCGCCGCCGCCGCGAGGGCGAGCCGGTGGCCGCGCTGGCCGACGCGCTGGCCGGCCTGCCGGCGCAGGAGGCCGAGTCGCTGGCGCGCGCCTTCGCCGCCTACTTCCAGGCGGTGAACACCGCCGAGCGGGTACACCGCATCCGCCGCCGCCGCGACTACCAGCGCGAGGGCGGCGCGCCGCAGCCGGAGTCGCTGCTGGACACGCTGCAACGGCTCGAGGCGCAGGGCGTGGGCGCCGCCGAGCTGCTCGACTGGCTCGGCCGGCTGCACGTGGAGCCGGTGTTCACCGCGCATCCCACCGAGGCGGTGCGCCGCTCGCTGCTGGAGAAGGAGCAGGCGATCGTGCGCGCGCTGGTGGACAACTTCGACCCCAGCCGCACGCCGCAGGAGCGCGCCGAGGACGAGGACCGCATCTTCATGGCGCTGTCCGCCGGCTGGCAGACCGCCGAGGCCTCGCCGGTGCGGCCCAGCGTGCAGGACGAGCACCACCACGTCGGCTTCTACCTCGCCAACCCGGTCTACCGCATCGTGCCGGCGTTCTACGAGGAGCTGGCCGACGCGCTGCAGGCGGTGTACGGCGTGGCGGTGGCGCTGCCGCGCCTGCTGTCCTTCGCCACCTGGGTGGGCGGCGACATGGACGGCAACCCCAACGTGGGCGCCGACACCATCGCCAACAGCCTGGCGACCCAGCGCGCGCACGTGCTGGAGCACTACATCGCCGACGTCGAGGGGCTGGCGCGGCTGCTCAGCCAGACCGACGACCGCGTCGAGGTCGACCCGCGCCTGCGCGGGCGGCTGGAGGACTACCGGCGGCGCTTCCCGCAGGCGGCGGCGCGGATCCGCCCGCGCCACGCCGACATGCCCTACCGCTGCCTGCTCACCTTGATCCGCGCGCGGCTGGAGGCCACCCACGAGGACGGCCATCCGGAAGGCTATGCGTCCGCCGCCGAGCTGCTGGACGACCTGGAGCTGATCGCGCGCAGCCTGATCGACCACCGCGGCCTGCACGCCGGCGCCTACGCGGTGCGGCGGGTGATCTGGCGCGTGCGCACCTTCGGCTTCCACCTGGCGCGGCTGGACGTGCGGCAGGACTCGCGCGTGCACGACGACGCGCTGGCCGCGCTGCTGGGCGACGAGGACTGGCCGCAGCGCGCGGCGGACGAGCGCGCGGCGCGCCTGCGCGACTACGCCAGCGGCGCTGCCCGCTTCGGGATCGGCCATGCCGAGGTGGTGAAGTCGCTGTACGACGTGTTCGTCACCCTGGGCGACGCGCGCCGCCGCTACGGCACCGAGGCGCTGGGCCTGTACGTCATCAGCATGGCGCGCTCGGCCGCCGACGTGCTGGCGGTGCTGGCGCTGGCGCGCTACGGCGGCCTGGTCGAACCGGACGCCGCTCCCTCTCCCGGGGAGGCAGCGCAGGCGAGCGCGAAGAGCCGCGTGCCGCTGGACATCGCCCCGCTGTTCGAGACCATCGACGACCTGAAGAACGCCCCCGCCACGCTGCGCGCGCTGCTCGACGACCCGGTCTACCGCGCCCACCTCGCCGCGCGCGGCGACCGCCAGTGGGTGATGCTGGGCTACTCCGACAGCGGCAAGGACGGCGGCACGCTGGCCTCGCGCTGGGCGCTGCAGCGCGCGCAGGTGGAGCTGCTGGAAGTGGCGAAGGCCGCCGGCATCCGCCTGGCCTTCTTCCACGGCCGCGGCGGCTCGGCCAGCCGCGGCGGCGCGCGCATCCTGCCCGCGCTGATGGCCTCGCCGCGCGGCTCGGTGGACGGCGTGCTGCGCGTCACCGAGCAGGGCGAGGTGATCCACCGCAAGTACGGCATCCGCGCGCTGGCGCTGCGCAACCTGGAGCAGACGGTGGGCGCGACGCTGCGCGCCAGCCTGCGCCCGCGCGCGGACGAGCCGCGCGAGGAGGCCTGGCGCGGGATCATGCACGCGCTGGCCGCGGCCAGCCGCGCGCACTACCGCGCGCTGGTCGAGCGCGAGGGCTTCGTCGACTACTTCCGCGGCGCCACTCCGATCGACGTGATCGAGCGCATGGCGCTGGGCTCGCGTCCCGCGCGCCGGCGCAGCATGCGCGGCGTGCAGGACCTGCGCGCGATCCCGTGGGTGTTCGCCTGGACCCAGTGCCGCTCGATCATCACCGGCTGGTACGGCCTGGGCCATGCGCTGGAGCAGGGCGCCGCCGGGCACGGCGAGGCCGCGCTGGCGGAGATGGCGCGCGACTGGCCGTTCTTCGCCAACCTGCTCGACGACGTGGCGATGGTGCTGGCCAAGTGCGACCTCGGCATCGCCGAAACCTTCTCGCGGCTGGCCGGGCCGCTGCACGAGCCGTTCTTCGCGCAGGTCCGGGACGAGTTCGCGCGCACCGTCGCCTGGGTGGAGCGCCTCCAGGGCGGTCCGCTGCTGGCGGACAACCCGCGCCTCGCGGTGTCGATCCGCCTGCGCAATCCCTACGTCGACCCGATGAGCCTGCTGCAGGTGGACCTGCTGCGCCGCTGGCGCGCCAGCGGCGGGCAGGACGAGGACCTGCTGCGCGCGCTGGTCGCCTGCGTCAACGGCGTGGCGCAGGGCCTGCAGAACACCGGCTGAGCACCGTCGCGCCGGCCGATGCGCGGCGAGCCGCGCGCCGCTTCCCGTACACTGCCGGCCACGGCTGAGGACGGGGACCGGGACATGCTGCAACGATCGGAATGGCGGCTGGAGCTGGCACGGCGCTGCGCGCCCGCGCGCGCGGCGGGGCCATTGCCGGGGCGCGCGCCGCCGCATGGCTGAGGTGCGCGACCTGCTCGCCGAAGCGGCGCGACGCCTGGGCGAGCGCATCGACGCCGAGCTGCTGCTGGCGCACGCGCTGGGCCGGCCGCGCGGATGGCTGTTCGCGCACGCCGACGATGCCGTGCCCGCGCACGTCCAGGCGGCCTTCGCCGCGCTGGTCGAGCGCCGCGCGGCGGGCGAGCCGGTGGCGTACCTGGTCGGCTCGCGCGGCTTCTGGTCACTGGAACTGGAGGTGACGCCGGCCACGCTGATCCCGCGTGCGGAGACCGAGCGGCTGGTGGAACTGGCGCTGGAACGCCTGCCCGCGGACCGGCCGTGCCGCGTGGCCGACCTCGGCACCGGCAGCGGCGCCGTCGCGCTGGCGCTGGCGCGCGAGCGGCCGCGCGCGCAGGTGCTCGCCACCGACGCCAGTGCGGCGGCGCTGGCGGTGGCGCGGCGCAACGCGCAGCGGCTGGGCCTATCCAACGTGGCGTTCGCGCAGGGCGACTGGCTGGAGCCGCTGGAAGGCGCGGCGTTCGAGCTGATCGTCTCCAACCCGCCCTACATCGAGGCGGGCGACCCGCATCTCGCGCAGGGCGACCTGCGCTTCGAGCCGGCTTCGGCGCTGGTCTCCGGCGCGGACGGGCTGGACGACGTTCGCCGCATCGTCGCCGGCGCGCGCGCGCATCTGGTTCCCGGCGGCTGGCTGCTGTTCGAGCACGGCTGGAAGCAGGGCGGGGCGGCACGCGCGCTGCTGCATGCCGCCGGTTATGCGGACGTGTTCACCGGAAGGGACCTGGAAGGCCGCGAACGGGTCAGCGGCGGGAGCCGCTGAGCCGCCGCGCCGCCCGCGTCACCGCGTCGCCAGCTGCCGGCCGAGACGGTCGATGCGCTTCTTCTCGAAGCTGTCGGGATCGGCCCAGGCGAACGCCGGCGCGGCGGCGGCGAGCAGCCGCTGTGCCGTTTTCGTGTCGCCCGCGGCCAGCGCGACCTCCGCTTCGGCCATGTCCGCGTTGGCGCCCCAGCCGGCATCGCCCACCAGCGCGGCGACCTTCGCGCGGTCCACCTGGTGCAGCAGCGGCGCGGCCTCGGCGGGACGGCCGGCGAGGATCAGGCATTCGGCGACGAAGTAGCGTGCGGCATGGACCAGCGGGTAGTCCGCGCCGAAGCCCGACGTCGCGTCGGCGAGGCCGCCGCGCAGGTTGTCCAGCCCGGCGGCGGTGCGGCCGCCGCGGCACTGGTCGGCGCCGAGGTCGAGGCGTCCGCCGAGCGCCTGGTGCGAGGTCGGGCCGAGCGAACGCGCCCCGCGTCGCCAGACCTGCTCGGCCTGGGCCGCCGCCTCGTCGAAGCGGCCGATGCGCGACAGGCTGTCGCCATAGCCGGACAGCAGCGCCAGCGTAAGCCGGTGGTCGGGGCCGTAGCGCTGCTCGAACAGTGGCACCAGCTGGGCGTAGCCGGCGACGACCTCGCGGTCGCGGTGCTGCAGCTGGATGGCGTTGAGCAGGTTCTGCCGCGCGTTGAGCGTGTCGGCATGGTCGGCGCCGTAGGTCGCGGTGGCCTGGTCCACCACCTGGCGCATCTCGCCCTCGGCCTCGGCGGCGCGGCCGTCGCGCATCAGCAGCAGGGCATGGATGGTGCGCAGGCGCAGCGCGTCGCGCGGCGTCGCCAGCGCGGGATCGGCCCGGCGCAGCGCGATGGCGCGCTCGAAGGCGGCCTCGGCGGCCTTGAGGTCGCCGAAGTAGTTGGCCATGCCTTCGGCCTTGGCGAGGGCATAGCCGATGGCGCCGCGCCCGGCGCGCGCGCCGAGCCGCGCGCGCTCGGCGGCGACGATGGCGAGCGCGTCCCTGACCGCGTCGGGCTGGGCCGAGGAGGCCTCGGACTGCGCGTGGGTGAGGCGCGCGAGCGTCGCTTCCTCGCCGCCGGCCTGGCCGGCCTTCGCGTAGGCGGCTTCGGCGGCCTTGTACTGCGCCTGCTCGGCCGCGGCGTCGCCGCGCTCCTGGAATGCCTTGGCGAGCGTGGCGTGCAGCCGAGCGGCGACCAGCGGCGCGTCGGCGAAGCGCTGGTCGATGCCGGCGGCGGCGCGCTTGGCGGCATCGCCCAAAGTCTCCTGCACGCCGTCGCCGCGCGCCGGGTCGGCGCGGGCGAGCAGGCTGTCGGCGAGGAAGCCGTAGCTCGCCTCGGCGATGGCCTGCTGGCGGCGCGCCTCGCCGCGCTGGCGGATGGCGACCAGCGCGGCGGCCGAAGTGGCGAGGATGCCGAGCGCGGCGGCGGCGGCGGCCGCGCGCATCCACGGGCGGCGCGCGTTGCGGCGTTCCCGCTCGCGGCGCAGGGCGGCGAGCTGGGTGTCGCGTTCGGCGGCGGCGGCGGCCTCGGCGCGGCGTTCGTCGAGTCGTTCGAGGCGGTCGGCGAGCAGCGCGGCGGAGGCGAGCCGGCGCTGCGGATCGCCGGCGGCCGCCTCGGCGATGTCGGCGCGCAGCACGGGATCGGCCACCGCATCCTCCCAGCCCGGTGCCAGGCTGCGGCCGAAGTCGGCGACGGCAAGCTGGAACAGGACCAGGCCGAGCGCGTAGATGTCCGAGCGCATCGTCGGCACGGCATCGCCGACCAGCTCCGGCGCGCGGTAGAGCACGGTGCCCGAGCGGCTGGCGCCGGAGCCCGGCTCCCGGTCGGAGGCGGGCACGGTGATGGCGTGCGCGGCGAGCAGGTCCTCGTCCAGCACCTGGCCGCTGCCGAAGTCCGCGAGCCGGATGCGGAAGTCACCGCCGCCTTCCTCGATCAGGATGTTGGCCGGCTTGAGGTCCTTGTGCAGGATGCCGACGCCGTGCACCGCGGCCAGCGCGCGCGCGATCGCGGCGGCCACGGCCAGCCGCCGCGCGGGCGGCACCGCGGCGAGCCCGCCGTGCGCGGCGGCCCAGTCGGGCAGGCTGGCGCCGCCGTCGACGCTTTCGAGCATGTACGGCGCGGTCTGGAAGTTCCATTCCAGCAGCGGCGCGAAGGGGCCGGCGGGGCCGAGCGAGGCCATCAGCAGGCGCGCGATGGAGGCCTCGCGCTTGAGGCTGCGCAGCCGCTCGGGCGTGTCGGCGAACTTGAAGATGCGCGTCTGGCCGGTCTTGGCATGCTCGGCGCGCCAGACGTCGGCGGCGCCGCTGTCGCCCAGCGCGCGCAGCAGCCGCCATTGCGGGCGGCCCGGCACGGCATCGCCGGGCTGGAAGGCGAAGCGCGCGCCGAGCGGGCCGGCGATGCTTTCCACCGCCACCGGCACGGCCAGCCGGTAGCCGACGCGCGGTACGGTCTCGACGATCCTGCCGCCGTCGTCGCCGAGCGCCTTGCGCAGCTTGGAGACGGCGGTGGTCAGCGAGGCCTCGACCACCACCACGCCGGGCCACACCGCCTCGAGCAGCTCGTCCTTGGTGACCACCTCGCCGGCGCGCAGCAGCAGCTCGTGCAGCAGTTCCAGCGGCTTGGCTTCCAGGGCAGCCGGAGCGCCATCGACCTGCAAGGCCCAGCTGCCTTCGTCGAAGGTCGCCGAGCCGAAGCGCCAGCGACGCCGGCGGCGCCGGCTCGCGGCGGTGGTAGCGCTCATGGTGTCCCCCTTCGTGCGCCTTCAGAACTTCTTCAGAAATCCGTCAGGACGCCGTGTGCCCTGCCGGGGATGATCGGCCAAGCGTCGGACGCCGCGCAAGCGGGGCGCCGGTGCGCAGGGTTGCCGCGGTTGCGCGGGGGCCGGCCGCGCGGCTGGACCGGGTGCGGCCCGGCTGCCGCGGTACGGGTTTCATCGTCGTCCGGGTCGTTCGGGAGGTTGCACATGCATCGGCGTCGCTTCATGCAACTGGCGGCGGGCGCGCTCGCCGCGGCCGCGTTCGCGCCCGGGGCGCCGGCGCAGGCGGATGCCGGCTCCGCGCTGCCGGCGGCGCTTCGGGGCCGGCGCGACGTGCACGGGCTGCCGAGCGCAGGGCGCATCGCCGTGCGCGCCGACGAGGCGCTGCGGCTGCTGCTCGCGCCGCCCTACGTGAGCAGGGGCCGCGGCCCGGTGGTCACGGTGGCCGGCTATGCCGGCTGCCCCTACATGGCCGCGTTCTACCGCGACTTCTACGAGCGCGACAACGGCGTGGAGCTGCATTTCTTCCCGCAGCCGCTGGGCGGCAGCGACAGCGACGCGAGCCAGGCCGAGGTGAGCCGCAACATGGTGGCGCTGCTGCTGGACCCGCGGCCGGAGAACCTCCCGCTGTACCTGGAAGGGCGCATGCCGCTGCAGCCGAAGATCAGGAACACCCACCAGCCGCTGTGGTTCCTGCAGCCGGGGCAACGGGGGACGATCACGGCGGAGGATTTCCAGAAGCAGTTCAATGCCGTGCACAGGAAGCAGGTGGACAGCTTCCTCGCACTGGCCGGGATCCTCGCGCAGAACGGCCTGTCGCCCTCGTCCAGGCAGATGGCCTCGCCCAGCTTCTTCTGGACCCATGGCGGCCAGCTGCTCTATGCGAACAGCTACGTTTCCAGCCCGGAGCAGCGCGCCCGGGTGGCGGCGATCTTCGCCTCCGCGCGGGGCGAGGCATGAAGGCCGCGATGCGCTTTTCCGGAAGCGGTGGGCCGGCGCTGGCCACGCTGGCAGCGGCCGTGTTCGCCGCGTCGCTGCTTTGCGGCGGCACCCATGCCCAGGACGATGGCCACAAGCTGCTGACGCGCGGCGAACTGGTGAAACGGTTGAAGGCCGGGCAGCCGGTGGACGGCGTGGATGCGAACGAGGGCCGCGGCGTACCGGGCGTGCCGCTGCCGGCGCAATGGGCGCCCGCGCGCAAGGCCGTTGCAGGATTGCCGGGCCTGGTCACCGACCCGTCGGTGGTGCAGGCCAACCGGGTGCGCTGCGATGCCCGCTTCGCCAGCAATCCGCCCTCAGGCCTGGCGTTGCATCCGCCGGAGGGCAGCTACGTCACGGCCGAGCGCTTCTTCGGCGACAGCGGCACGACCGAGCGGGGAAGTCTGGCGTTCTGGGGCGGCGTGACCGGCGGTAGTCCCTGGCGGACCCACTACGTCGGCGCGACCGACAAGCGCAAGGACAACCTGCTGCACGACGTGCTGTTCGGACGTCCGGCGACCCCGAGCTACGACCTGGACGAGTCGCATGCCGAGCAGATCAAGGAGCAGCTGAACGAGTTCGGCTTCGCCGAGCTTGCGCGCCGCACGCGCATCTTCGTCGTCGGCGCGCCGGAGTGCATCGAGCGCTCGCGTACTAAGTACAGCGGGCCCGAAGGCCAGTTCGTGTTGGGCACTTATGCCTACGACCCGGATTTCACCTCCACGCCGCAATACCGGCCGGTGCCCGCGCTGGCGCGGCTGCGCCTGCAATGGCGGGCCTTCGTGGACATGGCGGAGCTGGACCGGGTGGGCGACACGGGGCGCGGCCTGTATCTGGACGTCTATGTGTCCGACCCGGCGCAGGAGTACCTGCCGATCTTCGCCGAGGAACTCGGGCTGGTGATGGGCATGGCGGCGCTGCACGTCAACTACGTGTACGACACGCAGGTGGCTGCCCGGGCCGACGTGCAGCAGGCGCTGGCCGGCCATCCGGCCCGGTTCACCGGGGTGATGGGCCTGAGCGCCGCGAACGGCGTCGGCCATTTCGACGATGTCGATGAATTCTTTCTGTATCCCGGCGTGACCCGCGACCGGATGTTCAGCTCGGGGGTGATCAACACCATCACGCGCGAGGGCTTCCGCGAGCTGGTGCGCGTGCAGGCGAAGGTGTGCAGGACGCCGCGCGGCACCTGCCCGACCGGCGGCTGGGTGGACCCTGGCACGTCGTGCCAGTGCACCTACACCATCTGGGATGGAACCGAGTATACCGGGCTCGACCTTTGCACCCAGTTCGGTTGCACGCCGCAGATGAGGGATATCACGCACGACGAAACGGAAGCAGGCAGGGCTGTCAGCGGCGGCTGAGGCAGGGCAACCGGCAGCTCGCATGGCCTGCCGCATCGATGGAGAGCATCTGCACATGAAGCGATTCCTTGCCTACGCCGCCCTGCTGGCGCTGGCCGCATGGGCGAGCGGCCTTCCCCATCTGGTATCCCGGATGACGCAGGCGCCCGTGCCCGCCTTCGTGAATGCGCCTTTCTACCGCAGCTCGCAGGCGTGGCTGCAGGACGACATCGCCTACGAACTCGAACGCTTCCCCCGCTGGGGCGCATGGCTGTCACTGGCGGCGGGTGCCGGCCTCGCCATCCGGCGCCGCTGGCGGTGGCGCAGCTACGGGCTGGTCCGCCTGCTGGCGCTGCTGCCGTTCGGCGTGCTGGCGGGCGTGTGCCTGGTCGAGCGCGGCGCTTCCCTGATCCAGTATGTCGATGGGGCGTTCCAGGACGAGTTGCCGCATCTGCAGGCAGGCTCGCCGGAGTGGACCGGCTATTGGATCGGCGGCCTCGCGGTGCCCCTGATCGTGCTGGGGCTGTCGGGCGTGGTGGGCCTCACGCTGGGCGCCCTGCTGGCACAGCCCGCGGTGGCCCTGCGGCGGCTTGC
>Ga0180221_1000547_pt1 | contig 31938 bp, 25 predicted proteins | sample eDN5th37CKraftMG_FD_151339 | JGI IMG/M metagenome (GOLD analysis project Ga0180221, IMG submission 151339) | Enriched Miracle-Growth compost microbial communities from Emeryville, California, USA - eDNA 5th pass 37_C Kraft MG (version 2) (version 2) ...
GCAGGAGCCGTCGTGGTCTCGGTCATGGTCGCCCGCCTCCTAGTTGAGGTCCGTCTGGCCGGCCCGCGTCACGCGGTACTGGAAGAAGGTGACGACCACCAGGATGAGCAGCATCGCCACGCTCAGCGCCGACGCGTAGCCGAAGTCGAACTGGCCGAACGCCTTGTCGTAGATGTAGAGCTGCAGCACGCGGCTGGCGTCCACGGGGCCGCCGTTCGTGGTCACCGCGACCGTGTCGAACACCTGGAACGACCCGATCACCGAGATGATCAGCACCAGGCCGAGGATCGGCCGCAGCAGCGGCAGGGTGATGCCGAAGAACGTCCGCACCTCCCCCGCGCCGTCCACCCGCGCCGCCTCGTAGGTGGTGTGCGGGATGGCCTGCAGGCCCGCGAAGATCAGCAGGGCCGTGTAGCCCATGTGCCGCCAGACGTTCACCACCGCGATGGTGGGGATGGCCCAGGCCTCGGAGGTGAAGAACCCGATGCGCTCCAGGCCCAGCCAGGCCAGCACCTGGTTGCCGATCCCGAGCTGGAAGTCGAGGATCCACAGGAACACCAGGGCGGCGACCACGTTGGACACCAGGTACGGGGCGAGCACGAGCGAGCGCAGCAGCGTGGAGCGGCTGAGCCGCTGCATCAGCACCGCGATCACCAGGGCCACGACGGTCTGCAGGCCGATGTTGATCACGACGTAGAGCAGCGTGACCCGCACGGCGTTCCAGAACACCGGGTCGGCGACCATCGCGCGGTAGTTCTCCAGGCCCACGAGCCGGGCCGGGCTGAGCAGGTCCCAGGACGTGAAGCTCAGCCAGATGCCGCGCACGAGCGGCCAGAAGTAGAACGCCACCAGCCCGATGCTGGCCGGCAGGATGAAGAGCAGGGCGAGCCGGGTGTCGTCCCGGCGGCCCACCCGTCCCTCGCGGACGGTCGGTACGGACGGCGCAGTCGGTGCGGCCATCAGGGTTTCCTCCTTGCGTCGTTGCAAGCAGTGCTCGGACAGTGCCGATCGGCACGGCCCGGCGCCGTCGGGACGACGCCGGGCCGGTGGTGCTCAGGAGCGCGCGGGGCGGCTCCCGAAGTCCGGGACGGGCAGGCGCTCGCCGCCCGCCAGGGCCGAGGCGTGGGCGACGATGCCCGGCGCGGTGAACCTGGCCGCGAGCCAGGCGTCGACCGGCGGGTGCTCGCCCGTCACGACGGCGCGCACGAAGTCGTCCGCGAGGAAGTGGTGCGAGCCCTCGTGGCCGTTCGGGGCGTCGGCGTAGGTGGCGGGCAGCCGCGTCCGGTCGTGGACCGGCGCGGAGCCAGAGGTGAACGCCTCCCGCAGCGCGGGGTCGACGTCGGCGAGGTCCGCGTCGTCGGCGCCGTGGCGGACGGGCACGAAGTCGGCGGAGACGTCGGTGGAGGTCTGCTTGTCGTTCCACACGGTCTGGTGGGCGAGCTGCTCGAAGCTCGCCTCCGTGCCGAAGAACCGGAACCGCGACTCGCGGATGTGCGAGGGGTAGCCCACCCGCCGCATCTCGTTGGTGCGCATGGCACCGCCGTCGGCCAGCTCGAACAGCGCCGTGGCGTTGGAGAAGCTGTTGCCGAACTGGCTGATCTCGCGGTCGAAGACGCCGTCGCCGCGCTGGTCCTCGACGCCGATGCAGCTCACGCTGACGACGTGGGTCGGCAGCGCGCCGAGCACGCCGCCGATGGCGTGCGTCGGGTACAGCATGGGCGGGTAGCTGGCGGTGGCCTTCCAGTTCTCCCCGCCGCTGTACTGGTAGGCGGCGTAGAAGCCGAGGTCCATGTCGTGCACGTAGTCGCCCTCGGCGTAGAAGACCTGGCCGAGCGCGCCCTCGCGGACCTTCTCGCGGATGAAGACCGTGGCGGGGTTGTAGTAGCTCGTCTCGCCCATCATGTAGGTGAGGCCGGTGCGCTCGACGGCGGCGATGATCGCCTCGATGTCGGTGATCTCGGTGGCCATCGGCACCGCCGAGTAGACGTGCTTGCCGGCCTCCAGCGCGGCCAGCACGAGCGGCGCGTGCGTCCAGCGCTGGGTGAAGATCGCGACCGCGTCGACGTCCGTGGCGAGCAGGTCCTCGAAGCTGTCGGTCACGGTCGCGTTCTCGTAGCGGGCGGCCAGCGTCTTGGCGCGCTCCGGCACCAGGTCGGTGATGACGAGGCGGTCGACGGCCGGGTGCAGGTCCCAGAGCGTCGCGAAGCTGCGCGAGAACTGGCCGGCACCGACGATGCCGATGCTGATCGGGCCGGCGTCCGACGCGAGCGGGGCCGTGGGGTCGAGAGGCAGTGCGGACAACGGGTCCTCCTGGATGGTTCGGGTCATGCAGGGTTCGGGTCAGGCGGGCTCGGCGCCGGGTGGGTCGACGAGCATCCACTGGCAGGCGACGACGGCGGCGCCGCGCGCCCACTCGTCGAAACCGGAGGAGAAGGCCACCACCGACGGCGGGGTGGCGTGCGGGTCGAGGTGCTCGGCCACGGACGCCTCCATGGCGGGCCGGGCGTGGGCGAGCATGCCCAGGCCGTCGCCGGCCAGGATGACGGCGGGGAGGCCGAGGAGATTGACGAGCTGGGCGACGAGGACCCCCAGGGCGTGGCCGGCGTCGGCGAACACCCGCAGCGCGACGGCGTCACCCGCGTCGGCGAGCTCGATCGCCTGGTCGAGGTCGAGGTCCGCCCGTCCGTGCGGCACGCCGATGCCCCGGGTGATGGCGTCGGTGGTGAGGAACGCCGTGGCGCACCCCCGGTGGCCGAGCGGGCACAGCGGGCCCGAGGCGGAGACACGGTGGTGGCCGAGCATGCCGGCGCGGCCGGTCGGGCCGGCGAGCACGGTGTCGCCGAGGACGATGCCCAGTCCGACGCCGACGCCCACGGTCACGACCGCGAAGTCGCTCGTGCCGCGACCGGGACCGGACCACTGCACCCCGGCGGTCAGCGCCCGGGCGTCGCCGCTGACGACCGTGGGGATGCCGGTGGCCTCCTCGAGGATCGGCCCGAGCGGCACGTCGTCCCAGCCGAGGTAGATGTTGCCGCGGACCGTGTCGTCGAAGCGCGCCATCTGGCCGGCGATGCCGATGCCGAGCGCCTGGATCTCCCCCGGCCGGCCGAGTTCTTTCACCAGGTCAAGTATTTGATCCACGACCGTGGCCGGCTCGACGTCGTCCAGCGTGCGGTGCCCGGTGGCCTCCACCCGGCCGGCGGCGTCGGTGCGGACGGCGTAGACCTCGTCGGCGGTGACCTTGACCCCCAGGAAGAGGTGCAGCTCGGCCCGCAGCACGAGGGGCGCGCCGGGCCGCCCCCGGGCCTCGGAGGTCTGTGCGGTGTCTTCCCTGATCAGGCCGGAGGCCAGGAGGGGCTGGGTGACCTTGGTGAGGCTCGCCGGAGAGCGCTCCAGACGCCGGGCGAGCTCGGCCCGCGACAGCGGCCCCGCGAGCAGCAGCGTGCGGACCACCGCTCGGGCGGAGGGCCCGAGCGAGCCGAGGCGGGGAAGGTCTGCGCGGCGTTGCACCCCCACACTGTGGCGGTCATTCCTTCACCGTGTCAATGAATAGCCCATGAATAGCGAGAAGTCCCGCGTGCAGGCCCCACGTTTCGACGTCGGTCGAAACGCTCGCGCGTCGCCCCGATCGGTCGGAATCTATGACCCCGTCCCCCGCACCGAGGAGAACGCAGATGTCCTTCCAGGCCTACCTCGACACCGTCGAGGACAAGACCGGGCTCACGCCGCACCAGATCGTGGAGGCCGCGGCCGAGCAGGGCTTCGGCCCCGACAGCAAGACGACGCCCGTGGTCGCGTGGCTCAAGGAGACCTACGGGATCGGCCACGGGCACGCCCAGGCCGTCGCGCACGTCATCGTCAAGGGCGACCGGATCAGCAGCAAGCACGTGGGCACGACCGGGTCGCACCGGGACTCGAGCGACCGGCTGTGGCTCGACGGGAAGGACTCGCGCCCGGCGGACTGGTGACGCCCGCCCGGTCAGTCGCCGGGCCACTCCCCCGTCCAGCGCTCGAAGACGCGCGCCCCGCCGCGGTCGATGGCCGCCTTGACGACCGAGAAGATCGCGCCCTGCAGCAGCGAGGCGAGCAGGATCTCCCGCATGCGGTACTCGGACTCGAGCGGCTTCGGCGCGTCCGAGGGGTGGCCCGGCGCCACCCGCTTGTAGACCTGCTTGAAGACCTGCCCGGCCACGACACCGCCGATGATCGAGCTGGCGATCCCCACCGGCCGGTACAGGATCTTCGCGGCCTTGCCACCGTTCGGCGTCTCCGTGCGGTTCACGGTGTCGTTGTCCTTGCTCATGTCCCGACGCTAGGCCCGCAGCGCGGTGCCCGCACGGACGCCGCCGGCGTGCTCGTGATCGTTTCGTGACATTCGACCCGTCGTGCGGTACGTTCCTGCCCGGCCGGTGGTTCAGGCAGCAAGAGAGGTCGCATGACACCCCACGTCTTCCGGAGCAGCGCGCAGCGCGGCGCCCCCGCCCCGCACCGCTCGCCGCGGGCGGAGCGATGACCCAGGTACAGCCCGCGCCGGCGCCCGCCGAGCCCACCCGTACCTACCCGAGCCGACGCGACCCCGGCCGCGGCGGCCGCAGCCGCCCCGTCGCCGAGCGACGCCACGTCCCCGCGCCGGTCCCGACCCCGGCCCCGGCCCCGGCCCCAGCCATGGACGTGGACGCGAACCCCGCCCCGCGGCCTGCCGAGGCCACGCAGCTCTTCCGCGCCGTCGAGCACACGCACGTGTCGGCGCCCGCCGTCCCCTCCGTGGTGCACGTGTTCGACCCGGTCCGGGCCGGCAGCCGCACCACCGCTGCCACCCCCTCCGCGACCGCCCGCGCCGAGGGCGTCCCGGAGCGCCGCTCCGCCCGCCGTCCGGCGCGCAAGGGACGCACCCCGGGCCGCTGGGCCGGCATCGGGGTCGGCCTGTCCGTGGCCGTCGCGACCACCACGACGCTCACGGCGATCGCCCCGCAGGCGACGGCCCCCGAGTCCGGCGACGAGCCGACGACGGGCGCGCTCGAGGCGATCACCTCCGCGGCGGCCGCCGCCGTGGCCGACCGCGACGGCGCGGCGTCCCGCGGCGGTGCGCGGTCGGGTCTCGCCCAGGGCGGGGGCGGGAAGTCCGCGGTCGGCGCGAAGGTCACCGTCCCCGGCGACGCGAAGATGTCGGTCGAGACGCTCGACCGCGGCCAGATCGAGGCGCCCCCGCCGCCGGTCCTCCCCGGCTGCGACGGCCTGGCCTCCGGCTCCGGATCGAACGGGCAGATCCCGTCCAGCGAGCTGTGCACGCTGTGGGACGGGCACACCCAGGTGCGCGCGGACGCCGCGGTCGCCCTCGCGGAGCTCAACAAGGCTTACCAGGCCGTCTGGGGCGAGCCCCTGTGCATCACCGACGGCTTCCGCAGCTACTCCCAGCAGGTCGCCACCAAGGCGGCCAAGGGCTACCTCGCGGCCGTGCCCGGCACGTCCAACCACGGCTGGGGTCTCGCCGTCGACATCTGTGCCGAGTCGTACGCCGGGTCCCGCTGGGCCTGGCTCGCGGCGAACGCGCCCGCGTTCGGCTGGGACAACCCGGACTGGGCCCGCCCCGGCGGCTCGAAGTACGAGCCGTGGCACTGGGAGTACACGGCCGGCGTCACGCAGATGGGCGGCTACTGACCGGTCGGGGCCACGCCCTCCGTCCGGAGAGCACGCCCGCCGTGACGATCACGACGAGCCCGGACAGCGGCATCGCGAGCAGGCCGACGCGCAGGCTCGTGGCGTCGGCGACCAGGCCCACGAGCGGCGGGGACAGCAGGAACCCGAGGCGCATGAGCCAGGACACCACCGTGAGGCCGGTCCCGGCGCGCAGGCCGGGCAGCTCGTCGGCCTCGTGCATCGCGGCCGGCACCAGGGTCGCCACGCCGAACCCGGCGCAGGCGAACCCGGCGATCGTGGCCGGCACGGTACCGAGGGCCAGCGCCAGGCCGGTCCCCACCGCGACGAGCAGACCGCCGACGCGCGCCACCGCCCGCTGACCGAACCGGTCCACGAACCGGTCGCCGAGCATCCGCCCCACGAACTGGGCGCCCACCAGGGCGACGAACCCGCTGGCCGCGACCGCCGACGCGGCACCCAGCGAGCCGGACAGGTAGACGGCGGCCCAGGAGCTGCCCGCGTCCTCGACGAAGGCCCCGGCGACCGCCACGAGCACCAGCGCCGCCAGCACGAGCGCGGTGCGGCCGCGGCGCACCGCCGCGACGCCGTCGGTCGCGGCGCGCGGGTTCCCGCCGTCGTCCGCCGCGCCGTCGAGGCCGGGCAGGCAGAACCGCAGCGCGACCAGCGCCACGGCGGCGAAGAGGGCGCACGAGACGGCGAGGTGCACGCCGAGCGGCACGTGCAGCGCGATCGCGGCGGCGGCCATCGAGCCGCCCAGCACGGCGCCGACCGACCACACCGCGTGGAACGAGTTGAGGATCGAGCGCCCGTAGCGCCGCTGCACGCGCAGCCCGTGCGCGTTCTGCGCGACGTCGGTGCACGCGTCCGCCGCGCCGCCGGCCAGCAGCGCCAGCATGAGCAGCCAGAGCGACGGCGCGAGGCCGGCGAGCAGCACGCCGGTGCCGGTCAGGATCGTCCCGGCCACCGCCACCCGTGCGGAGCCGAAGCGCCGGACGAGGACGGCGGCGGCGAGGCCGGCGACGATCGAGCCCGCGGGGAACGCCGCGACGGCGAGCCCGTACGTCGCGTTGTCGAGGCCCAGGTCCGCCTTGATCTCCGGGTAGCGGGGCACGAGGTTGGCGAACAGCGCCCCGTTGGTGAGGAACAGCGCCGCGACGGCGGCACGGGCGCGGCGGTCCGCCGTGCTCGGGGCGGCAGGGGGCATGGCGACCACCGTACACACGGCTCCGCCGCCCGGAACCGGCGCGTCAGAGCAGGAGCAGGTTCAGCGCGGCGAGCGCCACGAGCACGGTGACGAGCCGCTCGAACAGCGCCTGGTCCACGTGGCCGATGACGCGCCGCCCGATCCAGGTGCCCAGGAGCACCACCGGCGCCAGCACCGCCCACAGCCCGACCGTGTCCGCGCCCACGATGCCGACCCCGACCGCCACCGGCAGCTTGATCACGTTCACCGTGAAGAAGAACCAGGCCGTCGTGCCGAGGAACCGCCACTTCTCGTACCGGGCCGCGAGCAGGTAGAGGCTCATGGGCGGGCCGCCGGCGTTCGCGACCATCGTCGTGAACCCCGCCAGCCCGCCGTAGCCGAGCGTCGCCGCGCGCGTGTCGACCCGCAGGTGGTCGCGCCACAGGTTGAGCACCAGCAGCGCCAGCAGGATGCCGCCGATCGTGCGGCGCATGACGTCGTCGCTGACGACGTTCAGGAACGCCGCGCCGAGCGCCACGCCCGCGAGCACCGGCGCGAGCAGGCGCCCGATCACCCGGAAGTCCGCGTGCTGGCGGTACGCCCAGATGGCGACCAGGTCGCCCGTGAGCAGGAGCAGCAGCACCGCGCCCGTGGACTCCTTGGCCGGGACGACGAGCGCCATCAGGGCCGCGGCGAACATGCCCAGCCCGCCCAGCGCCGTCTTCGAGAAACCCACGAGCAGCGCGACGAGGACGACGACGGCCCACCCGGTCCACGGCAGGCCGGCGATCAGCGGGGCGGGTTCGAGCACCGGGGCAGCCTAGGCCACGCGCCTCACCAGACGCGGGTGCGCCCGTCGCCGTCGGGCGCCGCCAGCGGGCCCACCGGGTAGACGGCGCCCGGCTCCTTGGCGCGGCCCACCAGGTCCGCGCCGGCGACCAGCGGGGTGCCGTCGGGCTCCTCGAAGTCGGCCTCGGCGAACCGCACGGGCGGCAGGTCGGCCGCGGTGACCAGGCCGACGTGCCCGCCGGTCAGGGCGTCGGGCAGCGCGGCCTCGAGGTAGACGTGCTCGCCCTCGTCGACGACGGCGACCCGCACGGCGTCGTCGACCACGATCGCGTCCTGCTCGTGCTCGTAGGGGCGCGCGCCGCCGGCATACGCGTTGTGGTGGATGTAGGCCGGCTGGCGCAGACCGTGGAAGCGCTGGTGGTCGCCCCCGGGCCGGTCCACGCTCGCGAGGTACTCCGCGAACGTCGCCGGGGCGCCGTCGTACCCGTGCGTGCCGAAGGTGGCCAGGCGGTGGCCGAGGCTGCCCGGCGCGTACACGTCGTCCGCGTCGCCGCCCAGGAACACGTTGCCGATGTAGCGGTCGTCGCCGCCGTAGATCACCGCGTACCCGGACACCTGCGTCGAGTGCGGGCGGTGGTAGGGGGTGGCGCGGTCGATGACCTGCTCCAGGCGGACGGCGCCCGCCACCAGGTTGTTGACGAACGCCCCGCCCTGGCTGAACACCTCGAGCGAGATCGGGGAGGCGAACACGTTGTGGTCGGCGACGTAGGGGCCGTGGCTGACCTCGACGAACAGGTCCCGGGTGTTCGCGTAGAACAGGTTCCGGGCGACGCGGGTGCCCTGCGTCTGCCAGTCGAGCCACGTGCCGAGGGTGCAGTCGTGGATCCGGTTGTGCACGATCTGCACGTCGATGGCGGCGTGCAGCTTGATCCCGGCGATCTCGTACCCGTAGTACTCGCGCTTGGTCGCGATGTGGTGGATGTGGTTGTCCTCGATGCGCGAGAACACGGCGCCGAGGTGGCCCACGATGCCGTTCTGGCCGCAGTCGAAGATGGTGTTGCGCCGCACCACGTGCGAGCCGATGTGCTCCCGGTCCCAGCCGATCTGTCGGGCCGAGAAGACGGACTCCAGCTGGTACTGGTAGCCGGGCTTGTCCCCGCGCAGCGTCGACAGGTTGTGCCCCGTGGACACCTCCTTGCCGAGGGAGACGGCGGACGCCTTGGCGTCGTGGATGACGTTGTCCTCGATGATCCAGCCCTTGGCCCAGTTCGGGCCCACGAGGCCGGGCTGGTCCGCGGTCGGCGGGGCCCACGGGGTGGCGGCCTGGGCGAGCTCGAAGCCGCGCACGGTGATGTAGTCGAGGTGGTGCTCGGTGGGGTAGAAGACCGAACGGCGCACGTTGATCTCGACGAGCTCCGCGTTCGGGTCCGCGCCCTGGAAGTTGGCCCACACCGTCGTCACGTCCTCGCCGACCTCGGCGTACCAGACGTGGCGCGTCTGGTCGGGGTCGGGCAGCGGCTCGGCGGTGCCGGTCCACCCGTCGGTGGCCTCGGTGCGGGTGGGCGGGTCCGCCACGGTGGCCCGGTCGTACGCCTCGTAGAAGCTGCGCCCGTTGAGGTACACCTCGCCCAGGTGCGCCCGCTCGCCGCTGGCCGGCGGCACGAGCCAGTCGCCCTCGACGAGCTCGGAGAACGGGTTGAAGTCGCCGAACAGCGTGTTCGGGATCTCGGCGCGCCACACGTCGCCGTCCTCGTGGACCCAGGTCGTGACGCGCTCGGACCCCTTGATGACGACGTGCTCGCCGGGCGCGGCCTCGTAGGTGATGCGGCGGGTGTCGCTCAGGCCGCCGCGGGCCGGCCGGACCCACTCGCGGTACTCGCCGGCGTGCACCCGGACGGTGTCGCCCGGCCGGGCGAGGGCCGCGGCCCGGTTGACGGTGCGCAGCGGGGCAGCCTCCGAGCCGTCCGCGAGGTCGGATCCGGTCGTGGCCACGTGGTAGACGGTCATGCAGGTTCTGCCTTTCGTTACTTGCCGAAGCCGGCGGTGAGGCCGGACACGAGCTGGCGGCGGCCGACGACGTACGCGGCCAGGATCGGCAGCACGGACAGGACGACGGCGGCCAGGACGGCCGGGACGTTGACGGAGAACTCGCCCTGGAACGCCCACAGCGACAGGGGCAGCACCCGGGTCTCGGCGCTCTGGGTGAGCACCAGGGGGAACAGGAACCCGTTCCACACCTGCAGGGCGTTGTAGACCCCGACGGTGACGATCGCCGGCCGCGTCAGCGGCAGCGCGAGGCTCCACAGCGTGCGCCACTCCCCCGCGCCGTCGACCGTCATCGACTCGAACAGCTCGCCCGGGACGTCGCGCATGAAGTTCGTGAGGATGAGCACCGACAGCGGGATCGCGAACGCGATCGACGGCAGGATCAGGGCCCACAACGTGTCGTACAGGCCGAGCTGGATGATCAGGTAGTAGACGGGGATGATCGTCGCCTGGATCGGGATGGCGATCCCGAGCAGGAACACCTGGAACAGGCGCGACGTGGACCGGCGGGTGGAGCGCACCACGACGTAGGACGCCATGAGCGACACGCTGAGGATCACCGCGACGGAGACGGCGGTGACGAACACCGAGTTGCCGAAGTAGCGCAGGAAGTCGTTGGCCAGGACCTGCCCGTAGGCGTCCAGGGTCGGGCTCGACGGCCACGACAGCGGGTTCTCGGCGTAGTAGTCCGACTGCGGCCGCAGGCTCGTGACGAGGATGTAGTAGATCGGCACGACGATGACCGCCAGCCAGATCCACCCGGCCAGGCCGCCGACGACGTTGGGCGCGGTGCGCGCGGTGCGGGCCGACATCAGACGCCCTCCATCTGCGATTCCATCTTGTTCGACCCCGACAGCCGGTTGAGCAGCAGGGAGACGGTCAGCCCGACGACGACGAGGACCACGGCGATCACGCTCGCCTTGCCCATGTCGTAGCTGCGGAAGCCGGTGAGGTACATGTCCAGCGGCAGGATGCGGGTCGCGTTGCCGGGGCCGCCGTTGGTCAGGACGAAGATCAGGTCGAAGTAGGTCAGGGAGCCGACGATCATCAGGGTCGAGGACGTGATGATCGTGTACTTCAGCTGCGGCAGCGTGATGTGGAGGAACTGCTGCACCCGGCCCGCGCCGTCGAGCAGCGCCGCCTCGTACATCGTGGCCGGGATCTGGCGCACCCCGCCCTGGTAGAGCAGGGAGTGGAACGGAACGAAGCACCAGCCGATGACGAACAGCACGACCCACAGCGCCAGGTCGGGGTCACCGACCCAGTCCTGGGAGAGCCACGGCACGCCGAGCGCGGTGCCGAGGCCGAAGTTCGGATCCAGCAGGGCGCGGTAGGCGATGGCGACGGCGGCGGCCGAGAACAGCAGCGGCAGGAAGTACAGCACCGACAGGACGGCGCGGTACCGCTGACGCCCGGCCATGAACACCCCGAGCAGCAGCGCGACCGGGGTCTGGAACAGCCAGGACACGACGGTCACGATGAGCGTCAGGCGCATGGCGTTCTGCGTGACCGGGTCCGCGAGCGTGCGGCCCCAGTTGTCCGCGCCCGCCCACACGGGGTCGCCCAGGCCGTCCCAGCTCATGAAGGACAGCACGACGACGCCCAGCAGCGGCACCACGGCGAAGACGCCGAACAGCACGAGGGCGGGGCCTGCCATCCAGAGCGACGGGCCCCGGGAGCGGCCCGGGGCCGGGCGGCGCGCCTCCTGCTCGCGCGCCGCCGGCACCCGGGGTGGTGCGACGGCGACACTCACAGCGTCGCGTCCATCGCCTCGGAGAACTGCTCAGGGTCGATCTGCCCGAGGAAGAGCTGGCTCAGGTTGTCGAGCAGCGCCTGCGACTGCGCGGCGGGCAGCGCCTGGTCCCACGACAGCTGGAAGTGCGGCGCGTCCCGCACCAGGCCGTAGACGAACGACGGGTGGTCGGTGTCCGCCTGCTCCTCGATGGTGTCCTCGAGGCCGACGATGGGCGGCACGGCGCCGATGTCCAGCAGGTCCTGGACCGCGTCGTCGCTGAGCACCTGGGTCGAGATGAACTCCTTCGCGGACTCCTGGGCCTCCGGGGACGCGTCCGCGGACACGGACCAGAAGTTGGACGGGTTGCCCACGATGTTGTCCGGGTCGCCGGCGCCGCCCTCGACCGTGGGGAAGGTGGTGTAGCCGAGACCGCCCGACTCGACGAGGTCGGGAGCGGCCTCCATGAAGTTCGGGTACACCCAGCTGCCCTGCAGCACGAACCCCGCCTTGCCGGTGTGCACCAGCGCGGTGTCGGCGTTCTGGTCGGCGTTGACGGAGCCGAAGCTGTCACCGAACGCGCCGGCCTTGACGAGCTCCTGGATCCTGGTGGTGGCCTCGACGATCGCCGGGTCGGACCAGGCGCCCTCCTTGCCGTCGAGCACGGCCTGGAAGACCTCCGGCCCGCCGATGCGGTCGGTGAGGTACTGGATCCACATCAGCTCCGGCCACACGCTCTGCCCGGCGAGCGCGATCGGGATGGTGCCGTCGTCCTTCAGGGTGGCGACGGCGTCCAGCAGCTCGTCGTAGGTGGTCGGCACCTCCACCCCCGCCGCGTCCAGGACCTCCTGGTTGTAGTAGAGGACGACCGGCTGGGTGTGCGTGCTCGGCACCGCGTAGGTGGTGCCGTCGATCTTGCCGTTCTCCGCCACGGACGGGATGAGGCGCTCGTCGAGCTCCGCGGTGCTGTCGCCCAGGTCGACGACGTTGCCGTTGGCGACGTAGTCGGCGAGCGTGCCGCCCGACCAGTTGTAGATGAGGGTCGGGGAGTTGCCCGCCCCGACCGCGGTGCGGATCTTCTCCTTGTACGCGTCGTTGGCGAACCACTCCACGGAGATCTCGTCGTCCGGGTGGGCGGAGTTCCAGGAGTCGAACTGCGCGCGGAACATGTCCTCGGTGCCGCCCGTGAGGGCCCACGCGCTGAAGCCGTCACCGCCGGCGGCGGGCCCGCCCGGCTGCTTTCCCCCACCGCAGGCTGCCAGCAGCGCCGCGACGCTCACCGCGGCCACCACGGCGCCCGTGCGCCGTCCGATTCTCAGCGTCATTGCCGAAAGTCCTCTCTCTGGTCCACGTCACCGTGAACGGTGACGAAACAGTTTCCAGATGTTTCCGGGTCCGGGCGACCGTAGAGAGAGGCAACCGTGAGTGTCAACCGCTCCTAGCGCGGTTTCAGCGATCTGGTGTGCGAAACATTTTCTGCCCTGTAGGCTTCCGGTCATCATCGACGATCGGCTGGAGGTCCCGTGGGCGACACGAACGCGTCGCGCCCGACGCTGGAGCAGGTCGCCCGCGTCGCGGGGGTCTCGAAGGCCACGGCGTCGAAGGTCCTCAACCGCCGTCCCCACATCTCCGCGGACACGCGGCGCCGGGTGGAGGAGGCGATCGACGCGCTCGGCTACGTCCCGTCCACCGGGCCCCGCGAGGCGGACCGGCCGGAGACGGTCGCGGTCGTCTTCGACTCGCTCATCAACATCTACTCCCTCCAGGTCCTCGACGGCATCGTCGCGGCCGCGAACGCGCACGACGTCGAGGTGGTCGTCGACGTGCTCGACGCCGACCGCCGCGCCGACGGGCCGCTCTCGACGGCCTGGATCCGCACGCTGGGGTCACGCGGGCACACCCGGCTGATCGTCGTCACCTCCGAGCTCGCCGCGGAGCAGCGCCGGCTGCTGCGCACGCTCGGGATCAGCGTGGTCGCGATAGACCCCCTCAACCCTCTCGACGACGAGATCGTGTCGGTGGGGTCGACCAACTTCACCGGCGGGATGCAGGCCACACGCCACCTGCTCGACCTCGGGCACCGCCGCATCGCCTTCGCCGGCGGCCTGCCCGCCTCCCTCGCCTCACGCGAGCGGCTGCAGGGATTCGTGAGCGCGATGACCGCCACCGAGGCGACCCCGGACCCCGCGCTCATCCTCGAGCAGGGCTTCAACTTCCCCGCCGGGGTCGAGATGGCCGGCCGGTTCCTGGCCGACCCCGAGCCGCCGACCGCCATCTTCGCGGGCTCGGACGCCTCGGCCCTCGGCGTCCTCGAGGCGGCGCGACGCCGCGGCCTGCGCGTCCCCCAGGACCTCTCCGTCGTCGGCTTCGACGACACCTACGTGGCGCTCTCCACCGCACCACCGCTGACGACGGTGCGCCAGCCCATCATCGACATCGGCCGCGTGGCCCTGCGCACCGTGCTGCAGCAGTCGCGCGGGGAGCGGCCGGACTCGCACCACGTGCAGCTCGCCACCCGGCTCGTCGTGCGCGAGTCGACCGCGCCTCCCCGCGCCGGTGCGGGCCAGGCGCCGCACCAGACCGGGCGCGACTGAGGAGGCCTCGATGGACCGCCGCGTGACCATCACCGATGTCGCGAGAGCCGCCGGCGTGTCCGTGGCGACCGTGTCCAAGGTGCTCAACGCCCGCGACGGCGTCGCCCCGGCGACGTCGTCGCGCGTGTGGGGCGTGGTCGAGGAGCTCGGGTACGAGTCGAGCCTCGTCGCGAGCAGGATGCGGACGCACCGCACCCGCATCATCGGCGTCCTCGCCGGGAGGTTCGAGCCGTTCGCCGCGGAGATCTTCAAGGGTGCCGCGGCCGCCCTGGGCGAGACCGGCGACGAGATGCTCGCGTACACCGGCGGCGCCCACGGCGGTGGCCCGGGGTGGGAGCGGCGGTTCCTGTCGCGCCTCGGCGGCACCCTGATCGACGGAGCCGTCCTCGTCACGCCCCGCGCCGCCGTGGACGATGTCGCCGTCCCGGTCGTCGCCATCGACCCCGAAGCCGGGCCGGGAGCCGTGACGGTGGACTCCGACGACCTCGGCGGTGCGGTGCTCGCCACCGAGCACCTGCTCGGGCTCGGGCACCGGCGGATCGCCTTCGTCGGTGGGCCGCCGGACGTGTACCAGTGGTCGCGCGAGCGTGAGCAGGGGTTCCGGCAGGCGATGGCGGCAGCGGGTGTGCCCGTCGACGAGGGGCACGTCGTGGCGGACCCCTACGACTCGGGGCGCACCGCGGACACCCTGCGCGCGCTCCTGTCCGGCTCGGACCGCCCGACGGCCGTCGTGACCGCGTACGACGTCTCGGCGATCGCAACCCTCGAGGTCGCCCGCGACCTCGGGCTCTCCGTGCCCGAGGACCTCTCGGTCGTGGGGTTCGGCGACATCCCCGAGGCCGCACGCGCCGAGCCCCCGCTCACCACCGTCGACCAGTCGATCCAGGAGATGGGCGCCACCGCCGTCCGGCTGCTCACCCGGATGCTCGACGGCCCGGACGCCGAGGGACCGGGCGCCGACGAGACGCCGGTGCGGCTGCCGACCCGCCTCGTGCTGCGTCGGAGTACGGCCGCGCCGCGCTGAGGTGTGTGACGGCGGACGGCGCCGTCAGAGGTGTCCGCCCTGGGGCCGACCGCTCTCGGCCCGGGCCCGGGCCGCCGCCTCAGCGTCGGCATCGCCGAAGTACCCGCCGGCGAGCGACTGCGCCGCCGTGTGCAGGATCGCGGGCAGGGGTGCGTCCCAGGTCCGGGGAAGAGTCGCGGCGAGGCGGTCCTCGAGGGCGCGCAGCTCCACGGTGCACTCCTGCAGCACCCGCCACCCGTCGGCGGTGAGCCGCACCAACCGCACGCGCTTGTTGGTGGGGTGCGGGGTGCGGGCGATCAGGCCCGCGTCGCACAGCTCCTGGCAGACCACGTGGGACGCCTGGGCGCTGACGAAGATGCGCCGGGCGAGCGCCGCGTTCGAGAGCCCCGCCCCCTCGCCCAGCACCTGCAGCGCGAGCAGCTGCGGCAGCGTGATCCCGTGCGCCATCGCCGTGTGCTCCGCCGCACGGTTCAGGGCGCGCGCGAACCGGTTCGCCGTGTACAGGAGCCGGTCGGACGCCGGGGCAGGGCCGGGGGACTCGTCCATCGCCCCGACCCTACCCGCGGCGGTCAGCGGGAGACGTCGAGCTTGCCGAGGTCGAACCGCCCGTCCTCGATGACGACCTCGCCGTCGGCCCCGCGCGAGAACTGGGAGAGGAACGCCCACCCGACCTCGCTCTCGATCGGCACCGACTCGTGGCTCACGCTGTTGGCCTCCGCGAGCACCGTGTAGGTGTGGCCGTCGTCGCTGCCGTACGCCTTCGCCGTCACGGACACGTCGGTGAACAGGTCGTCGGCGACGTGGATCTGGTCGTCCGCCGCGATGCCCCACACCGGGTCCGCCGCCGCGTCGAACGCGTAGTCGTCCGCGACGCCGTTGCGGGCCAGGACGTCGCCCACGCGGGCGTCGATGTCGTTGGGCGCGCCGTCCTGGTGCGGGCGCTCCGGCAGGGTCGACCTCATCCCGGCGAAGTAGATCGTCGGCACCCGCTCGCCCTCCGACGGCCCGGGGCCGAAGGAGCCGCTCATCGGCGCGATGGCGGCGAACCGGTCGGGGAACTGCTCCGACAGCTCGAAGGACTTCACCGAGCCCATCGAGAAGCCCGACGCGTAGACGCGGCTGGCGTCGATGCGCGGGTTCTCGGCGAGGAGGTGGTCGAGCAGCGTCACCATCTGTGCCGGCGTCCGGGCGACGTGCTGGTCCACCGAGACGACCATGAACCCGTGCTCGGCCGCGGTCTGCGCCCAGCCGGTGGACCACACCATGAACTCGGCGTTGTCGCTGCCGCCGTGGAACACCATCACCAGCGGGACCGTGCCGGCCTGCTTGCGCGGTGCGTAGGTGAGGTACTCCAGCGGCTCGCCGTCGACGTCGAGCACGTCCTGCTCGACGCGCAGGCCCAGCTCCTTCGGGTCGGGGAGGGTGTAGATCTGCGCCGGCAGCGTCCACCAGCGCCGCGCGGCGTGCTCGATGACCCGGTCGTAACCCTTGCGCAGCGCCGCGTGGTGGAAGCCGGGACCCTTCGGACCCTTCGCGGTGCCGAACAGGTGCGTGCGGTCGTTCAGCCGCTCGAGCGACTCCTCCAGGGCGCGCGAGCCGTTGACGACGTACGCGGGCACCTCGATGTCGCCGTCGGGGGCGACGGTGCGCGGGCCGGGGTTGGACAGGTAGACCGCCGACGGCGTCCACGGGGTGCCGCGGTCGTCGCCAGTGTCGATGCCGCCGACGAGCTGCTCGGTGATGAAGTCCGCGCCCGCGCGGTCGCCGAACAGGTAGACCCGCGCGTCCGTGCCGGGGAACTTGCACACCTGCTGGCCGTCGCCGCCGGGGACGCAGCGCTGGCCCTCGTCGTCGTACGGCTCCCCCGTGAACCCGTCGAACCGGTCGAGCGCCGCCGGGATCGCCGCGGTGTCGCTCGGAGTCCACGCGTCGCCGAGCGGGCTGAGGAAGGCGACGACCCCGTGCTCGGTGCGCGCGATGTCGGCGAGCCCGGACGAGGTGGCGAGCTCTCGGGCGCCGTCGGCGGACACCGCCGTGTCCGGCAGGACCAGCAGGATCGGCGTCGACCGCGCGCGGTGCCCGGTCAGCGGGTCGTCGGGGACGTAGACGTCCAGCCGGTGGCCGCTGGTCAGCCGCTGCTCCACGATCGTGCCGTCGTGCGGCGGATGGGGATGCGGGGGCGGCGCCGCGGTCGCCGCCGCCGGAGCGATCACCAGCGGCACCGCCGCCGCTGCCAGGACCCGCCGGAGAGGAAGAGGAGTCGCCATCGAGCTGCCTTTCGTGTGCCCCGTTGCCAACGGGCTCCGACGCTAGGGCGCACCGACTGACATGTCAACGAAGTTGATAACCGTGTCCTGCGCAGACCGCGCGACGCGGCACCGAGGGGGCGGGCGCCGCCGCTGCTACCTTGCGGGGCGTGCCGCTCTCTCCCCGATTCGTGGAACGTCTCGCCTCTGAGGACTTCTGGCCGCGCTTCTTCTTCTGGGAGGAGGACTGGGACGTCGACGATGACGAGGATGACGAGGACTTTCCGACCTGGGAGGTGCGGTTCGAGCTCGGCGCCGGCTACGCGCTCGTGCTGCAGCTCGACCTGGAGCTCGCGATCCACACCCTCCTGCTCGAAGCGCCGGAGCTGGCGGAACCCGTCGTCGTCGGCGAGAACAACGACGCCCATCCGATCCCGGTGACGATGACCTGGGACGAGCTGGATCTCGTCGCGCGGGGCGTCGCCGTCGTCGACCCCGGGGTGGGTCATCCCGGTCCGGCGGTCGCACTGATGTCCGGCTTCCTCGTCCTGGACCCGACCGACGATCGCGACGTGTTCACGCCCGTCCTCGACGCGGCATTCGCTCAGCTGCGGCACGAGGGCGGGACAGGCCCGCGCCGCGAGACCCGCTACGTGTTCGACGCCGGCTACCGCGACGAGCCGCTGGCCTGGGGGACGACCGCTGACGGGCACCGTTTCCTGCTCAGCGACGAGTACACCTACCGCCGTCCCGCCGAGCATGGTTCCGAGGAGCCCGGCTTCCCCTTCGAGGCCTGGCAGGGGCTGCTGGACCGAGCGCGCCTGGTCCTCACCGAGGCGGTCCGCGACGGTTCGGCCGCACTCGTCGCGGCTGCTGCGTCGGCCGTGCCGGTGGAGGCGGCGTGGGTGCAGGAGGAGCTCGACGGGCTGGAGCGCGGCTCGCTGATCAAGGAGCGGTTCGGCAGCAGCTGGCTCGACGGTGCCGAGACGTGGTTCCTGAGGCTTGTCCTCGACCACCCGGACGGGCGGTCGGACTGGGCCCAGGAGGTTGCCGCCGAGGCCGACGCGGCGCTGCGGGCGGCGGGCATCGGCAGCGCGGAGGCCGACGGCGCCACTGCCACGGAGGGGCCCGACGGCGAGACCCTCTGGACGTCGACCATCGTCGGCGTCGACGTGCGCGTCGATCTGCCCGCGGCCACGACCGCCCTGCGCGGCATCCTCGCCGCGCAAGGCCGCCTCGAGAGCGCACGTCTGATCGGCCCCTCCGGACCCGTCCCGCTCGGGGCAGCCGGCGCATAGCCACGCCGCTCGCGACCGCCGCGGCGCTCCTCCTGGGCCGTCAGGACTGCATGTCGACGAAACGCGAGTAGTGACCCTGGAACGCCACGGTGATGGTGTCGGTAGGGCCGTTACGGTGCTTGGCGACAATGAGGTCGGCCTCGCCCGCGCGAGGGGATTCCTTCTCATAAGCATCTTCGCGATGCAGAAGGATGACCATATCGGCGTCCTGTTCTATGGACCCACTTTCGCGAAGGTCGGACATCGCCGGCTTCTTGTCCTGGCGCTGTTCAGGACCGCGATTCAGCTGCGAAAGTGCGATGACCGGGACGCCGATCTCCTTCGCCAGGAGCTTGAGCGCGCGGGAGAACTCAGAGACCTCTTGCTGTCGCGACTCGACCTTCTTGCCGGAGGTCATGAGCTGCAGGTAGTCGATGACGACGAGCTTGAGGTCGTGCTTCTGCTTGAGCCGCCGGCACTTGGCGCGGATCTCCGTGAGCGACATGTTCGGCGAGTCGTCGATGAACAACGGCGCCTCGGAGACGCGGCCCATCACCTTGGCGATCTTCTGCCAGTCGTCCTCACCGAGAGAACCGTTGCGCAGCTTCTGCAGGTGGACCCGCGCCTCGGCGGACAGCAGACGCATCGTGATCTCATTGCGGCTCATCTCGAGAGAGAAGACCACTGACGTCTGCTGATTCTTGATCGAGGCGGCCCTCGCCACGTCGATCGCCAGGGTCGAGTTGTGCGTCGGGACCATGGACCGCCCGGCGAGGTACAGGTGCGACGGGTGCTCGATCTCGACGCAGCGCACGGGCACGGACTCGATGCGCCGCACCTCGACGACGAACCGCGACGTGAGCCGTGCCGTGGAGTTCCGGCGACGCTCCTTGTGCGCGAGGCGCTTGCGCTCCAGCCCGAAGACCTCGTCGTCGGTGGTGAACGTGATCGTGTAGGCGACCGACGACTCCGCGCTCCTGCCGCGGACTGTCTTCTCCCACCAGCCGGTGCGGTAGCCCAGGCTGTGGACGAGCTCGCGGAAGCCCTCGGCGAGCCTCCGACTGGTCACGGTGAGCTGGACGCTCCCGGTCCGGTTCACCGTGCCGTCGGTGTCCAGCAACCCGGCGAGCAGCTCGCGTCGCTGCGCCTCGCTGGCACGCAGGTACTCGTCGGGGATGTGCTTGTCGCCCAGCACCCCCAGGGTGCGCAGGATCGCTGGGACGCTGGCGTGGTGCTTGTGGCAGTCCATGCACCGGCGATGGCCCGAGCTCGGACCCCCGCAGTCCGGGCAGGTCGGCACGACTGCTGCGGGCGCGACCGCGGACAGCTTGCCACCGCACGTCCGTCCGCACATCCGGACGTGGGAGAGCTTGGGCGTGAACTCGGTTCCGCACACCGCGCAGCGACGCGGCGACACCGGAGCGTCGCTCGGCAGCTGCAGCTGGTACAGCTTGGCGGCACCAGGCACCGAGGCCCGCTCGCCGACGACGTAGCCCAGCCCTTCGATCCGCATCGGGATCTCGGGGTCCGCCGACGTGAACCGGGCGGACGACGAGTGCCCGTCGCCGAGCCAGACGCCGAGGACGTAGGGGTGCAGCGGGAGGTCGGCGTCCGGGAGGTCGAGCGCCTTCGCGGTCACGACCGAGTGGTTCGCTCGGTGGTCGGCCGTCGCGCACCGCAGCGTCTCGGCGATCTCCTGCGTCGTCCGGATACCCGACTCGGGCGTCTGCCCCGTCCGCACCTTCCGCCGCTGGGCGCGGGTGCTCGTCGACCACTCGTGCTGCGCGTCGGCGACGATGGTGGTGCCGTCGTCGAAGACGACCTCGTAGCACGGCCTGCCGGTCATGACCTCGGTGGCGCGGACGACACGCGTCGGCGTCCCGTCGGCGGCGATCAGCTCGTCACCCACGGCGACGTCGCCCATCGTCGTCCACCCCGTGGGGGTGGGCAGCGGGGTGTCGAGCGCCAGCGCCTTGCCCATCGCGGGTCGCGCGGCGATCACGATCATCTGCCCGGGGTGCAGACCGTTGGTCAGGCGGTCGAGATCGGCGAATCCGGTGGGGACGCCGACCATGCCCTCGCCGCGGTTTCCGGCGGCCTCGATCTCGTCCATCGTGCCGCCGATGATCTCGGCGAGCGGCAGGTAGTCCTCCGAGGTCTTGCGCTCGGTGACGGCGTAGATCTCGGCCTGCGCGGTGTTGACGATGCCCTCGACGTCGCCGCCGTCGGTGGCGTACCCGAGCTGCACGATCTTGGTGCCCGCCTCGACGAGGCGGCGCAGCACGGCCCGCTCCTGCACGATGCGGGCGTAGTAGCCGGCGTTGGCGGCCGTGGGGACGCCCGCCATGAGGTCGTGGATGTACGGCGCGCCGCCGACGCGGGCGAGCTCGCCGCGCTTGGTGAGCTCGGCGACGACGGTGATGGCGTCGGCGGGCTCACCCCGACCGTAGAGGTCGATGATGGCGTCGTAGATCGCCTCGTGCGCGGGGCGGTAGAAGTCGTTGCCGCGGATCTGCTCGACGACGTCGGCGATGGCGTCCTTGGAGAGCAGCATGCCGCCGAGCACGCTCATCTCGGCAGCGACGTCCTGAGGAGGGGTGCGGTCGAAGGTGGCGCCGGGCGCCCCCTGATATCCCGCTTCGAGCTCCTCGATCGACATGCTCACCCCGCTCCCCCGCCGTCGCCGGCGTCCGGTCCGTCACCGGACTTCGACTCCCGCTGTCAGGTCCACGTTCTACCGTGGGGCACCGACACCGCAGACGACGCTAGGCGCGCCCGCCACGGTGCGCAATCGACGGTGTGGACACAACTGTGGACATGCCTGTGGATATGCGCCCCAGGCTGTGCACGGGCGGTGGACAGGCATGTGCACAACTGGGGATATCGGCTGTGTACAACTTCTGGCAGGCCTGTGACCTGCGCTGACGTTACCCTCAGGCTGTGGAGGAGAAGAAAGTTGGGTGAGGTGCACCGCACCCCGGATCCAGACGCCGGACACCCCGGCGCCACCCCTCCTTCACCGACGCCACGCGAGGGTTACCCGCCCACGGAGACGTCCCCGCAGGTTGTCCACAGGGACGCCCGGCGGCGCATCGACCGCGACATCCTCGCGCTCGCCCTGCCCGCGCTGGGCGCCCTCGTCGCCGAGCCGCTGTTCGTGCTCGTCGACAGCGCCGTCGTCGGCCACCTCGGCACCGCCCAGCTCGCGGGCCTGTCCGTCGCGTCCACCCTCCTCCTCACGCTCGTCGGCCTGTGCGTGTTCCTCGCCTACGCCACCACCGCCGCCGTCGCCCGACTCCTCGGCGCGGGGCGCACGCGCGACGCGCTGCAGTCCGGCGTCGACGGCGTGTGGCTCGCCCTCGGGCTCGGCGTCGTCCTCGCCGCGTTGCTCGCCGTCGGGGCACCCTGGGCGGTCGGGGCGATGGGCGCCGGCGCGGACGTCGCGGGCTACGCCGCCACCTACCTCCGCTGGTCGGTGATCGGCCTCCCCGGGATGCTCGTCGTCCTCGCCTCCACGGGCGTGCTGCGCGGCCTGCAGGACACCCGCACACCCCTGTGGGTGGCGTCCACGGGCGCGGTCGTCAACGCCGTCCTGTCCGTCGTGCTCGTCTACGGCGCCGGGCTCGGCATCGCCGGGTCGGCGATCGGCACGGCCGCCACCCAGCTCGGCATGGCCGCCGTCCTCACGACCGTCGTCGTGCGCGGCGCGCGGCGCCACCACGCGTCCCTGCGGCCGCACCACGCGGGCATCTGGGCCAACGCGCGGGCCGGCGCGCCGCTGTTCGTCCGGACGGCCTCGCTACGCCTCGCGATCCTGCTCACCGTGGCCGTCGCGTCCGGCCTCGGCGCCACCGCGCTGGCCGGGTACCAGGTGGTCAACAGCCTCTGGGGGCTCGCGGCGTTCGCGCTCGACGCGCTCGCCATCGCGGGCCAGGCGCTCGTGGGGCACGGGCTCGGCGCCGGGGACGTCGGCCGGGTCCGCGCCGTCCTGCGCCGCTCGTTGCAGTGGGGCGTGGGCGCCGGCGTCGTCATCGGCGTCGTCTTCGCCGCCGCGGGATGGTGGCTGGCCCCGCTGTTCACCGCCGACCCGGACGTGCGCGTCGCGATCACGGCCGGCCTCGTCGTGACCGGCGTGCTCATGCCGATGGCGGGCTGGGTCTTCGTGCTCGACGGCGTCCTCATCGGCGCCGGGGACGGCCGCTTCCTCGCCTGGGCGGGCATGCTCACGCTCGCCGTCTACGCGCCGTTCGCCCTCGCCGTCCGCGCGTGGGCGCCCGACGGCGCCGTGGGCCTCGCGTGGCTGTGGGGCGCGTTCGCCGGCGTCTTCATGCTGGCCCGCGCCCTCACGACCGGCCTGCGCGCCCGCGGCGACCGGTGGATGGTCACGGGCGCGTGACGTCGACGGACCGCCCGGTGAACAGCGTGTGACACGCGTTCACGACGGCACGACCAGCCGGTAGCCGATCCCCCGCACGGACGAGACGCGCAGCTCCGGCAGCACCCGCAGGCGCTTGCGCAGCCGCTTCACGGCCGAGACCACCGGGTCCGGGTCGCCCAGGTAGGCGGTCCGCCACACGGTGCTCGTGAGCTCGGCGAACGACCACACCCGCTCCGGCGCGGACGCGAGCGCCACGAGGAGGTCGAACTCCCGCATCGACAGGTGCACGGGCACCCCCTTGGCGGTCACCTCCCGGGCCGCGAGGTCGACCTCGAGCGCGCCGAGCACGATGCGCCGGGTGCGGTGCACCGGCGGCACGGTCGCCTCGCGGTCGCCCGGCGGCTCCGCCGGAAGGTCCGCCGGCGGCTCGGGGTCGACGGGGGCGCGCGCGTGCACCTCCAGCGCGTGCGTCGCCTCGTCGTCGGGCAGCACCGCGGGTGCGGCCGGGCCGAGCAGGGTGCGTGCGCCGTCGGTGTCGGCGGTCGCGATCACGGCCGCCCTCCCCCGCATCAGGCGGGCCACCTCGCCCACCCGTTGCAGCGGCAGCCCGATGCAGAGCACATAACCACCGACCGGCTCGGCCACGTTCTTGTGGGGCATTGCCGTCCTCCGTCCGACGCCACTTCGGGCAGGTCGCGGACATCGCTTACCCAGGTGCCTACCAGAGTTCGAGCGGGACCGCCCGCCGACCGACGTGGGTCGGCGCCCCGGTCCTGTCCCGACGTTGACCGCGAACTGGCCGTCACCCGCCCTTGTCGCCCCGGTCGACGACCGGTGGGCTGGACGACGGGGCCCGACCGGGCGCCCGTCACGACGCCCTCGCGACCCGGGGGCACCCTCACCTGGAGGAAGCGTGCACTCACCGATCCGCGCACGATCGATTCACCGGAGAAGGGGGTGGGTCGCGACGAGCGCGGCCCTCGCCCTCCTCGCCACGTCGGCGGCAGGGGTGGCGCCGGCGTTCGCCGACGACGGCCCCTCGCTCGCACCGGCGGGCGACCTGCCCGCCCCCGACGACAAGATCGGCCCCAAGGTCGAGAAGCAGCTCGCCGCCGGGCCGGCGGACTTCTGGCTCGAGCTCGCCGACACCGCCGACCTCTCCGCCGCGAAGGACATCGCAGACTGGGACGACCGCGGCCAGTACGTCTACGACACCCTCACCGCGGTCGCGGACGAGTCCCAGGCGAGCCTCGTCAAGGAGCTCGACGAGGCGGGCGCCGACTACGAGACCTACTGGATCTCCAACGCGATCCTGGTGCGCGACGGCAACGCCGCCCTCGCCACCTCCCTCGCCACCTCCTCGGAGGTCGAGCGCATCAGCGCGCCGCGCGGCTACCACCTCGTCGAGCCCGTCGAGCGGGACAAGGTCTCGACGCAGGGCAAGCAGTCGGTCGAGTGGGGCCTGCAGGCGATCAACGCCGACGACGCGTGGGCGCGCGGCTACACCGGCCAGGGCGTGACGGTCGCCAACATCGACTCGGGAGTGCAGGGTGACCACCCCGCGCTCGCCTCCCACTACCGCGGCCTGCAGGCCGACGGCAGCGTGGTGAACGACTACAACTGGTTCGACGCGTCGAACGCCTGCGCCGGTGACGCCCCCTGTGACACCGACGGCCACGGCTCCCACACGATGGGCACCATGGTGGGCGACGACGGGGCCGGCAACCAGATCGGCGTCGCCCCGGGCGCCACGTGGATCGCGGCCAACGGCTGCTCCAGCTGCTCGGACGCCGACCTCCTAGAGTCCGGCGAGTGGATCCTGGCGCCCACCAAGGTGGACGGCAGCGACCCCGACCCGAGCATGCGTCCCCAGATCGTCAACAACTCGTGGGGTTACAACGCCCCCGGCGTGATCGACGACTTCATGGCGGACCAGATCGACGCGTGGGAGGCCGCCGGCATCTTCGGCACCTGGTCGGCCGGCAACGAGGGGCCGAGCTGCACCACCACCTCCTCGCCGGGCGCCAACGCGAACACCTACGCCGTGGGGGCGTTCAACTCCTCGGGCGACATCGCGTCGTTCTCGTCGCGAGGGACCGGGGAGGACGGGACCGTCAAGCCCGACATCGCGGCCCCGGGCGTGAACGTGCGCTCCTCCGTGCCCGGCGACGGGTACGCCTCGTACCAGGGGACCTCGATGGCGGCACCGCACCTCGCGGGCGCGATCGCGATCCTGTGGAGCGCGGCCCCGAGCCTCGTCGGCCAGATCGAGGAGACGCAGGCCCTGCTGGACGGCTCCGCGGTCGACGTCGACGACACGTCGTGCGGCGGCACCGCCGAGAACAACAACGTGTGGGGCGAGGGCAAGCTCGACGTGGCGGCCCTCCTCGACGCCGCGCCCGTGGGCGAGACCGGGGTCGTGACGGGCGCCGTCACCGACACCGAGGGCGAGCCGGTCGCGGGCGCCGAGGTCACCTTCGACGGCGACCAGGACCGCACCGTCACGGCCGGTTCCGACGGCACGTTCTCCGCCGAGCTCACCGTCGGTGACTACGCGGTGACCGCGACGGCCTTCGGGTTCGTCCCCTCCGCGCCGGCCGACGTCACCGTCACCGTCGACGAGACGATCACCCTGCCGATCACCCTCGAGCGGGCCGCCAGCCGCACCGTCTCCGGCACGGTCAGCGAGCAGGACGGCACGCCCACCGCGGGCGCCGTCGTCTCGCTCTCGGGCCCGCTGGACCCCGTCACCACCGGTGACGACGGGCGGTTCGCCTTCGAGGGCGTGCCGGACGGCACCTACACCCTGACGGTCTCGGCCGGCACCTGCGCCGAGCCGTTCAGCACCGAGGTCGTGGTGGACGGCGACGAGACCGTCGACGCCGCCCTGACGCGCCTGCTCGACGAGTACGGCTACTACTGCACCACCGGGTCGGACGGCGTCGCGTCGGGCGACACCCTGCTGGACCTCACGGGCGACGACAAGGCGGCCTCGGTCGACCTGCCGTTCGCGTTCCCGTTCTACGGCGAGTCGTACGACACCGCGTACGTCTCGACCAACGGGTTCCTGAACTTCCTCGCCGCGTCCACCAGCCTGACCAACGGCACGCTCCCGAGCGCGGCCGCGCCGAACGCCGCGGTCTACCCGTTCTGGGACGACCTCAACGTCGACGCGGAGTCGGCCGTCTACACCGGCACGACGACGGTGGACGGCGTCGACGCGTTCGTCGTCGAGTGGCGCAACGTGCGCAAGTACCGGCCCGAGACCGACCGGGTCAACTTCTCCGCCACCCTGCTGGCCGACGGCCGGGTCACCCTCGGGTACGGCCCGGTCACGGACACGACCACCGCGCGCGGGGACTCCGCCACGATCGGCATCGAGGACGCCGCGGGCGCGGTCGCGTCCCAGTTCTCGTACAACGCGCCCGTCGTGACCGAGGGCCTGTCCGTCACGTACGACGTGGCGGGCATGGGCTCGGTGACCGGCACCGTCCGCGACGGCAACACGAAGGAGCCGCTCGAGGACGTCACGGTGACGATCACGTCCAAGGACGACGGTGACGAGACGGTCGTGACGACCGGCGCGGACGGCACCTACACCGCCAGGCTCCCGCTGGAGCGGTACGGCCTCACCTACGCGAAGGACAAGTACGCGGGAGCCACCCGCAACGCGGCCCTCACGGAGGACGGCCAGGTCGTGACGCGGAACGTCGCGCTCGGCGCCGGCCGGCTCGAGGTCAACAAGGAGAGCGTCTCCGCCTCGATCGGGATGGGCGCCACCGCCAACCGGGCGTTCCGGGTGACGAACACCGGCACCGAGCCGGTGGACGTCTCCCTCGGCGCCGGCCAGGGCGGCTTCGAGCTGCTCGGCGCGAAGGGCGGCGACGGCGCGGTGATCAGCCACGTCGTCGGAGACGCCACCGTCCCGAGGTCGACGACCCCGGCGGGTGCCGGTCTCGGGACCTCGCATGGGAAGAAGGGCGGCCTGTCGACGTCCGGGGCGAAGGCGGGCACCGTCTCCCCCGACCTGTCGGCCGTGCCGCTCGACGAGACCACGCTGACGCACTCGGCGTCGCAGGACATCGTGGCCAACAACTCGGTGGCGTGCACCAACCAGGTGACCACCCAGGACAACGGCTACCTGCGCACGTTCACGCTGAGCGACTTCGGCATCGACGGCTCGTTCGACGTGAAGAGCGTGTCGTTCGGCGTCGAGGCCGCCCAGGTGGCGCAGCCGCTGACCGTCAAGCTGTACACGCTCGACGGGGCTCTGACCTACGCCAACATGACGCTGATCGGCAGCGCCGAGACGACGGTCGGCACCAGCGCCGGCGGCACGGTCGTGTCGGTGCCGGTCGAGGGGTCGGTGCCGAAGGACGGCACGCTGGTCGTCGAGCTCGACGTGCCGGCCGGCGGCTGGTTCTTCGTCGGGTCCAACGACGCCGGCCAGACGGCGCCGTCGTACCTGCGGTCGGAGGCCTGCTCGATCCCGGAGCCGACCGACACCGCCGACATCGGCTACCCGGGCATGCACCTCGTCATGAACGTCTCCGGCGAGACGTCGGGCGGCGGGGGCGGCCTGGAGTGGCTGGACGTCCAGCCGCCGAGCTTCACGCTCGCGCCGGGGAAGTCGGTGCAGGCGGCCGTCACCCTCTCCGCCGCGGTCGAGCAGCCGGGGGCGTACTCGGCCACCATCACCGCGGCCGGTGACACGCCGTACGAGGCGCCCACCGTCGCGGCACTGATGACGGTCAAGGCGCCGAGCGGCTGGGGCAAGGTCACCGGCACGGTGACCGGCGACGGCGCCCCGCTCGACGGCGCCGTCGTGCACCTGGACGGCAAGGCGTCCGACAAGACCCTCGTCACGGGGGCCGACGGCACGTACGGGTACTGGATGCCCAAGGCCAACGGGCCGCTCCAGCTCGTCGTCGCGGCGAACGGGTTCGTCCCGACCGTCCGCACCGCCCAGATCGTGGCCGGGCAGACCACGGTCTACGACGTCGACCTGAAGCCGCTGCCCTGATCGCCTGACGGGAGGAACGACGAAGGTCCCGGTCCCCTCGCGGGGGCCGGGACCTTCGTGCGTCAGGCGTCAGGCTGTGTCAGCCGGCGACGACCTTGACGGCGATCTTCGCGGAGACCTCGGGGTGCAGGCGCACCGACACGGTGTAGTCACCGGTCGTCTTGATCGGCTGACCGATCTCGATCTTGCGCTTGTCGACCTTGGGGCCCTCGGCGGCCTCGACCGCGTCGGCGATGTCACCGGTGGTGACGGCACCGAACAGACGGCCGGACTCGCCGGCGTGCGCCGTGACGACGACCGTCTTGGCGGCCAGCGAGTCGGCCACCGCCTTGGCCTCGTCCAGCGTGGCGATCTCGCGGGCCTTGCGAGCCTTGCGGATCGCGGAGACCTGCGACTCCGCACCCTTGGTCCACGGGGTGGCCAGGCGGCGCGGGATGAGGAAGTTCCGGGCGTACCCGTCCTTCACCTCGACGACGTCGCCGGGCTCACCGAGACCGGTGACCTCGTGCGTCAGGATCAGCTTTGCCATGATTCAGTGATCCTTTCCGGTCAGCGGGCCGAGGACGAGTACGGCAGCAGCGCCATCTCACGGGCGTTCTTCACCGCACGGGCGATCTGGCGCTGCTCCTGGACGGAGACGCCGGTCACGCGACGCGCGCGGATCTTGCCGCGGTCGGAGATGAACTTGCGCAGCAGCGCGGTGTCCTTGTAGTCGACGGTCTCGATCTTGGCCGTCTTGAGCGGGTTGGCCTTCTTCTTGGGCTTGCGCACCACAGGCTTCGCCATGGTGTTGCTCCTTCACAGGTGCAGTCCGCACGACGTGCCGGCCGAGGGCCGCCGTCGTGGGACGGGTGATCTGGGGACTGGCGCCGATCAGAACGGGGGCTCGTCCGAGAACCCGCCACCGGAGGAGGCGGGGCCGGCCGTGGCCCACGGGTCGTTGCTCTGACCGCCACCGGAGGAACCGAAGCCTCCACCGGGCTGGCCGCCACCCTGGGGGCCGCCGTAGCCGCCCCCCTGGTTGCCGCCGCCGAAGCCACCGCCGCCACCGGAGCGCTGGGCGCGGGTGACCTTCGCCGAGGCGTACCTCAGCGACGGGCCGACCTCGTCGACCTGCAGCTCCACGACGGTGCGCTTCTCCCCCTCGCGGGTCTCGTACGAGCGCTGCGTCAGACGGCCCTGCACGATGACGCGCATGCCCTTCGTCAGCGACTCGGCGACGTTCTCCGCGGCGTCACGCCAGACCGAGCAGGCGAGGAACAGCGCCTCGCCGTCCTTCCACTCGTTGGTCTGGCGGTCGAACGTGCGGGGCGTGGACGCGATGCGGAAGTTGGCGACGGCAGCACCTGACGGGGTGAAGCGCAGCTCCGGGTCCGCGACCAGGTTTCCGACGACCGTGACGACGGTCTCACCAGCCATGCCATGCTCCTTCGTTCGTCCGAGAGTCGTGGGGGGATCCCATCACGGGGCTACGACATCCGCGCCCGCGGCGCGACGCCGCCCGTGACGGGGGCAGAGATTCGGTTCGGTCTCAGCGGGCGTCGGTGCGGAGGATCTTGGTGCGCAGCACGGCCTCGTTCAGGCCGAGCTGGCGGTCCAGCTCCTTCGCGGTGGCCGGCGTCGAGGTGAAGTCGACGACGGCGTAGATGCCCTCGGAACGCTTGTTGATGTCGTACGCCATGCGGCGACGACCCCAGATGTCGACCTTGTCGACGGAGCCACCCTCGGTCGAGATGACCGACAGGTACTTCTCCAGCGACGGGGCCACGGTGCGCTCCTCGACCTCCGGGTCCAGGATCACCATCAGCTCGTACTGACGCATGTGTTCAACCCACCTCCTCTGGTCTCAGCGGTCACGGTCGTTCCGTGACAGGAGGGTTCTTGCGTGCGTCGGCCGTGTGCCGCCCGGAACGGACCGGGACGGCGGGCACAGCCAGTCGACCAGGATACCCGCCTGCGCGGGCGTCCCGGAAATCGTGCGGTCACGGGTTGCCGAAGATCCCCCCGCCGCCGCCGTCCTCCTCGTCGGTCTCGGTCGGGGTGGGGTCGGGCTTGTTCCCGTTGCCGTTGCCGTTCCCGTCGTCGTCGCCGTCGTCGTCACCACCCTCGGGCCCCTTGGACACGACGATCGTCACGGTCGAGCCCTGGTCGACGCTCGCGCCGGCGCCCGGGTCCATGGCGATGACGTTGCCCACGGGCTGGTCGCTGAACTCCTCGCGCACGTTCGGCTGCAGCGTGTCGCCGTACAGGATCTGCTCGGCCCGGGTGCGAGGCTGCCCGACCACGTCGGGCACCACGATCTGCTCGGGCTTGTCCGGCTGGCCGGTGGAGACCACGAGCGTGATGGTCGTGCCGACCGGCACCTCCTGGCCCGCGCCGGACATCTGCAGCACCGTGCCCTTGCGCTCGTCGCTGTTCTGGGCCTGCGTGCTCACCACGAGCTCCAGGCCCTGCAGCTCCTGCGTGGCCTTGGCGATGTCCCACCCGGTGACGTCCGGGACGGTGACCGTCTCCTCCTCCGTCTCCGACGGGGTGGGCGACGGGGTGAAGGTCGGCTGCGCCGGCACGTACTCGGGGAACTCCTCGACGTCCATGCCCTCGGTGGCGACCTGCATGAAGTCGGTCCAGGCGCGCACCGGCCAGCTGCCGCCGGTGATCTCGCTGTACTCGCCGAACCCGTCGATGTCGTCCTGGCCGCCCATCTTGCCGGCCTCGAGGTCGAGGGTCTTGTACTGGCGCAGGCCGACGACGGTGGTCAGCTGCGGCACGAAGCCCGCGAACCACGCCGACTTGTTGTCGTTCGAGGTACCGGTCTTGCCGGCGACCGGGCGCCCGAGCTCCTGCGCGGGCTCGCCCGAGCCCTCCTCGACGACCTTCGTCATCGCGTGGGTCGTCGCGGTGGTGACGTCCGACTCGAACTCCTTCTCCTGGTCCACGGGGCCCTCGTACAGCGTCGTGCCGTCGAGGGTCTCGACCTTCGCCACGACGTGCGGGGTCGTGCGGTAGCCGCCCGCGGCGATCGTGGAGTAGGCGCGCGCCAGGTCGATCGGGTAGACCGACGCGGTGCCCAGCACGTTCGACGGGACCGGGGCGATCTCGGTGCTCTTGCGGATCCCGGCCCGGTGGGCCACGTCGGCCGTCTTCTCGGGGCCGATCTCCACGTTGAGCGCGCCGTACACGGAGTTCACGGAGTGCGCCGTGGCCTCGACGAGGTCGATCTGCCCGTAGGAGTAGCCGCCGAAGTTCTTCGGCTCCCACTTCTCCCCGGTCTCCGGGTCCTCGTAGTGGTACGGGGAGTTCCCGTCGTACTTCTCCTCGAGCGTGTGGTCGTCCTCGAGCGCCGCCATGAGGGTGAAGGGCTTGAACGTCGAGCCGGCCTGGACCACGTCCTGCGTGGCCGTGTTGAGCGACTGCTTCACGTAGTCCGGCCCGCCGTACAGCGCCTTGACGGCGCCGGTCTGCGGGTCCATGGACACCAGCGACATGCGGACCTTCTTGTTCGCCTTGCCGTAGGTGCCGTCCTCGTGCAGCGTCTTCTCGACCTGGACGGCGGTCTTCTGCAGCTTGCGGTCGATCGTCGTGGTGATCTTCAGACCGCGCGTCTCGAGCTCTTGCTCGGAGTCGAGGACGCCGTCGGGGTTGCTGTCCGACTTGACCAGCTCACGCTTCACCGCGGCCAGGAGGTAACCCTTCTGGCCGCCCTGGGTGTTCGTGGCTTCCTTCTTCTTCTCGAACTTCGGGAACTCGGCCTTCGAGTACTCCTCGTCGGTGATGTACCCCTGGTCGTGCATCCGCTCGATGCTGCGCTCCCAGCGGAGCTTCGCCTGGTCGAGGTTGACCGACGGGTCCCAGTTCACCGGCGACGGGATGATGCCCGACAGCATGGCGGCCTCGGACGGCGTGAGGTCCTTGGCGTCCTTCTTGAAGTACTCCTGCGAGGCGGCCTGGACGCCGTACGTGCCCCGGCCCCAGTAGATGGTGTTGAGGT
>Ga0180221_1000548_pt1 | contig 31938 bp, 27 predicted proteins | sample eDN5th37CKraftMG_FD_151339 | JGI IMG/M metagenome (GOLD analysis project Ga0180221, IMG submission 151339) | Enriched Miracle-Growth compost microbial communities from Emeryville, California, USA - eDNA 5th pass 37_C Kraft MG (version 2) (version 2) ...
CGGGCATCGAGCCGATGTACGTGCGGCGGTGACCGCGGATCTCCGCTTCATCGCGCACGCCGCCGAGGCTCATGCGCACGAACTCGCGGCCCGTGGCATTGGCGATCGACTTGCCGAGCGAGGTCTTACCCACGCCGGGCGGGCCGACGAGGCAAAGGATGGGACCCTTGAGCTTATTCGTGCGCGCCTGCACCGCGAGATACTCGAGGATGCGCTCCTTGACCTTCTCGAGGCCGTAGTGCTCGGCATCGAGCACGGTCTGCGCCTCGTCGAGATCCTTCTTGACCTTGCCCTTGATCCCCCACGGGATGGACAGCAGCCAATCAAGATAGTTGCGCACGACGGTCGCTTCCGCCGACATCGGGCTCATCTGCTTGAGCTTCTTCAGCTCGGCAAGCGCCTTGTCGCGGGCTTCCTTCGAAAGCTTGGTGTTCTCGATCTTCTCTTCGAACTCGGCGATATCATCGCGCTCGTCGCTGTCGCCGAGCTCCTTCTGAATCGCCTTCATCTGCTCATTGAGATAGTACTCGCGCTGCGTCTTCTCCATCTGGCGCTTCACGCGCGAGCGGATCTTGCGCTCCACCTGCAGCACGGAGATCTCGCTCTCCATGAGGGTGTAGACGCGCTCTAGACGCTCGGAAACCGTCGCGGTTTCGAGGATCTCCTGCTTGTCGGCGATCTTGATCGCAAGGTGCGAGGCGATCGTGTCGGCGAGCTTGGAGTAGTCGTCGATCTGCGCGACGTTGCCGAGGACCTCCGGCGAGATCTTCTTGTTGAGCTTCACGTAGCTCTCGAACTGCGTGACGGCCGAACGCGCCAGCGCCTCGATCTCCTCCTTCGCACCGACGCTCTCCGGCACCGGCTCGACCTCGGCTTCGAAATAGTTCGGATTGTCCGTGTAGCGCTGAATGCGCGCACGCGAGGTGCCTTCGACGAGCACCTTCACGGTGCCGTCGGGCAGCTTCAGCAATTGCAGCACCGAGGCGAGCGTGCCGACCGGATAGATCGCGTCGGTCGCCGGGTCGTCGTCGCCCGCGTTCTTCTGCGCCGCAAGCAGGATGTGCTTGTCGGAACGCATGACCTCTTCGAGCGCATTGATCGATTTATCGCGTCCGACGAACAGCGGGACAATCATGTATGGGAACACCACGATGTCGCGCAGCGGCAGGACGGGGTAAAGCCCCTTGCTAGCCGTCTTGTCTTTGTTTTTGGTGTCTTCGCCCATTTCGCTACCTATCGTGGCCGCCTGTCGCTTGCGTCCGGAGCTGAACTTGAGGACGGCTCCCGACGCTCGATCAGGGCATCTTGCAACGCATGCCCTGGCACTTTTGAGGCGGGCCTATTCGGAGTGACGAATAACCCACCGCCTCCTTCGACATTACACAGCATTTCGAAGCAGTGCCCCATGTGAAATGGGGCGCACCGCAGCTGGATCAAGGGCTGTCCGCGCGGCCTCGAGGCCGCGACGGACGCTAATGGTCGGGAGTCTACCGCCTTCCCTTTGGCGGCTCGTCCAATCAAGAAGCGGTCGAACCCTTCTCATCCGCTCTGTCGGAGTAGATGCGCAGGGGGCGCGCGCTGCCTTCGACGACTTCCGGCCCGATGACGATCTCTTCCACGCCCTTCATGGCGGGCAGGTCGAACATGGTATCGAGCAGGTTGCCTTCCATGATGGAACGCAGACCGCGAGCACCCGTCTTGCGCTCGATCGCTTTGCGCGCGATCGCCTTCAGCGCATCGTTGGTGATCGTCAGCTTGACGTCCTCCATCTCGAACAGGCGCTGATACTGCTTCACGAGCGCGTTCTTCGGCTCGGAAAGGATCTGCACCAGCGCGTCCTCGTCGAGGTCCTCGAGGGTGGCGATCACGGGCAGACGGCCGATGAATTCCGGGATGAGGCCGAACTTCAGCAAGTCCTCCGGCTCCACGCCACGCAGGATCTCGCCCGTGCGGCGCTCCTCGGCGCCCATGACCTTGGCACCGAAGCCGATCGACGTTCCCTTGCCACGGCGCGAGATGATCTTCTCGAGGCCCGCGAAGGCGCCGCCGCAGATGAAGAGGATGTTCGTCGTGTCGACCTGCAGGAACTCCTGCTGGGGATGCTTGCGGCCACCCTGCGGAGGCACGGAGGCGATCGTGCCTTCCATGATCTTCAGGAGCGCCTGCTGCACGCCCTCACCCGACACATCGCGCGTGATGGACGGGTTGTCGGACTTGCGCGAGATCTTGTCGACCTCGTCGATGTAGACGATGCCGCGCTGCGCACGCTCGACGTTGTAGTCGGCGTTCTGCAGCAGCTTGAGGATGATATTCTCGACATCCTCGCCGACATAGCCGGCCTCGGTGAGCGTCGTCGCGTCCGCCATGGTGAAGGGCACGTCGAGCATGCGCGCCAAAGTCTGGGCGAGCAGCGTCTTGCCGCAACCCGTAGGCCCGACCAGCAGGATGTTCGACTTGGCAAGCTCCACGTCGTTGTTCTTCGACGCGTGGTTGAGCCGCTTGTAATGGTTATGCACGGCCACCGAGAGCACACGCTTGGCATGGTCCTGGCCGATCACATAGGAATCGAGTACCGCGCAGATTTCCTGCGGAGTGGGCACGCCGTCGCGCGACTTCACCAGGGTGTTCTTGTTCTCTTCCCGGATGATGTCCATGCACAGCTCGACGCATTCATCGCAGATGAACACGGTCGGGCCGGCAATCAGCTTGCGCACCTCATGCTGGCTCTTGCCGCAAAACGAGCAATAGAGAGTGTTTTTCTCTTGAGCCATTTCGGTTATTTAACCCCTCCTCGGGCCGCTCTTGCGCCGGATGAGCCGACGCTCGCCTTGGAAGATTCCTGTCTCGTACCGCATGCGAAGCGTGGGTGCCCGAGTCCATTACAGTGATCTGAGCACGCTAGCGTTCTCCAGATCAAGATTGGATTAACGGATATCGGTCCCGATCACCCCGAAGCGGCTCGATTACCACAGTTTTGTGGCGACCTCACGGTCGCCGCAGCGCACCATTTCCGCTGACGTTTTCGAATGGTGCCTCGGCCAGCTTCGCCGGGCTCGCCAGCTCTGGCAAGCCCCGGACTCCACCTGCGGCCATTGGGCCCTTTCGGGATGGCTCAGGATGAGCTCTTCGCCAATTCCGGCTGGCCGAATTCTGCCTCTTCGCGGCTGGAGAGGACCTTGTCGATGATCCCGAACTCGTTCGCCTGATCGGCCGTCATGAAGTAGTCACGGTCGAGCGTCCGTTCAATGACCTCGTACGGCTGGCCGGTATGCTTGACGTATACCTCATTGAGGCGGCGCTTCATTTTGATGATGTCCTCGGCATGGCGCTCGATGTCCGAGGCCTGGCCGGAGAAGCCGCCCGAGGGCTGGTGCACCATGATACGGGCGTTAGGGAGCGCAAAGCGCATGCCCGGCGCGCCGGCGCACAGCAGCAGCGAGCCCATGGAGGCCGCCTGGCCGATGCACAGGGTCGAGATCTGCGGGCGGATGAACTGCATCGTGTCGTAGATCGCCATGCCCGCCGTGACGACACCGCCCGGCGAGTTGATGTACATGGAGATTTCCTTCTTGGGGTTCTCCGCCTCCAGGAACAGGAGCTGCATGCAGATCGAAGCCGACATGTGGTCCTCGATCGGCCCCGTCACGAAGATGATGCGCTCCTTGAGGAGGCGCGAGGGCAGATCGTAGCCACGCTCGCCGCGGTTCGTCTGCTCGACCACCATCGGCCAGAAGGTGTTCGTCAAGGTGGCGACCGGATCGCGCATGGCCATTTCCTTTGCTCTATTCATCGTCGGGGCGCTCGAATCGCGCGCCGCTGCGTCGTCTGTTTTGGGCAGTGCCGCACGCTCCTGCAAGCCCCCGCGACCCGCCCCCGCAGGGGCAGGCCCTAGGACCAGGACGCGGCGGCCGCGCTATCAGGCCTCGTCGGCCTCTTCCAACTTCTTGAACAGCTCGTCCCGTGACACCTTGCGCTCCACGGGCTTGGCCTTGTCGACAACGAAATCGACGACCTTGTCCTCGAAGATCGGCGCGCGAAGCTCGGCCAGCGCGCCCGGCGTCTTCTCAAAATATTCGTAGACCGCCTTCTCCTGGCCGGGGAAGCGGCGCGCCTGCTCGATCAGGGCCCGGCGCATCTCGTCCTGGGTGATCTTGAGATCGTTCTTATCGGCGATCTCGCCGATCACGAGGCCCAGGCGCACCCGGCGCTCGGCGAGCTTTCGGTATTCCTCGCGCACCTGCTCTTCGGTCTTGCCCTCGTCGGCGAAGGTCTTGCCGGCTCGCTGAAGGCTTTCCTCGAGCTGCTTCCAGATGCCGTTGAACTCCGCCTCGACGAGCGAGGGCGGCAGCTCGAAGCTATGCACCTTCTCGAGCTGGTCGAGGAGGTCGCGCTTCAGCTTCTGGCGGCTGGCACCGGCATATTCGCGCCCGATCCGCTCGCGCAGGAACTCCTTCAGCTGGTTGAGGTCCGTCGCACCGAGCGACTTGGCAAATTCCTCATCCACCGCCGGGCGCACGGGAGCGGCAACTTCCTTCACCTTGATCGAGAAGGTGGCGGCTTTGCCCTTCAAGGTATCGACCGGATAGTCCTCGGGGAAGCTCGCGGCGATATCCTTTTCGTCGCCCGCCTTCACGCCCGCGAGGCCGTCCTCGAAGCCCGGGATGAAATTGCCCTGGCCGAGCACGATCGGCGCGTCCTCGGCGGTGCCGCCCTCGAACGGTTCGCCGTCGATCTTGCCAACGAAATCGATCGTCACGCGGTCGCCGGTCTGGGCGGCACGGCCCTCCTCGGCGGTGTAGGAAACGCTGCGCTCGACGAGGTCGTCGATGCCCTTCTGCACCGCCTCGTCGTCGACCTCGGCGACGAACTTCTCGAGCTTCAGATCCTCGAAGTTCGCCAGCGGGATGGGCGGCAGAACCTCAAAGCTCATGGAATAGGAAAGATCGGCCTGGCCAGCGAGCACGCGCTCCATCTCGGCGTTGTCTTCCGGGAAGGTCACGTCCGGCTGCATGGCGGGGCGCATCTTGCGGTCGGCGAGCGCCTGGTTGGAGGTCTCGCGCACCGTCTCCTGCAGCACCTCGACCATGACCGAGCGGCCGTACATCTTCTTCAGATGCGGCATCGGCACCTTGCCCTTGCGGAAGCCCTTGAGCTGCACGCGGTCCTTCAGATCGTCCAGCCGCTCATCGAAGCGCTTATTGATCTCACCAGCCGGCACCACGACTTGTAGCGTCCGCTTGAGCCCCTCGTTGCTGGTCTCGGTAATCTGCATCTGTCTCCAACCTGCTCGTATAAGCCGATGAGGGCCCTAGATTTTGCTGCCGCCTGAGCGTGGTGCGGGCGGAGGGATTTGAACCCCCACGCCTTGCGGCACTGGAACCTAAATCCAGCGCGTCTACCAATTCCGCCACGCCCGCGCGTCGCCCCCGCCTTCAGGCCGGCTTTGAGCCAGTCCAATCACGCCGTTAGGGGCGATCTCTGCGGCTGTCGGGATCGATCAGGCGAAGATATATCTGGCGGCGCCCGCAAAAGGCAACGCCCTTTACCGCTGAGGCGGCACCGGGAGCCGAAAATACCGATTAAGACTATGCTCTTTAACGCAAATCCGCCCGCTGAAACCGCGCAACCGCCGCATAGAAGGGTCGCTGCGGCCTTCAGAAGCGGTAAAGGCCGTCCTCGTCGGTCACGACGGCGCGCATCGGCGCTTGGGCATTCTCGCCCGCTTTCGCTCCGAGGGCCGTATCGAGTTTGCCGCTCGCCTTTCCGTCGGGATTGTCGATAGCGCTGATCAGATCATCGAGGCTCACGCCGAGCTTATCGAGCCCGAGCTTCTTTTCCAGCGCCGTGATGGCGGTAGCCCCGCCCGGACTGGCCTTGAGATGACCCAAAGCGGCCCTCAGCGCCGCCGCATAATTCCGCGGGCTTTCGAAATCCTCCATGCGAACGCCGAGCTCCTCGCCGGCACGCCGCATGAGGTCGACCTTCAACTTCTGAACATCGAATCCGCTGTCAAAAACCGATTCCACGGCGCCGCCAATCGAAGAGTGGCCGGTGAGATCCGGCAACCTCACGCCATGCGCCGCGGCGACGAGGGCTGCTGGTCCGGCCTGCGGCCTCTGCTGAGGGACCGGCGGGCTCGCGGACTTGAGAAGGGAGACGGCAATCGCGCTGATGGGTGCTGGCACGGTCGGCTCACTCCGGAAGCGGCGCCAATGAATGGAGATCAGGTTACCGACACAAAAATTACGCCGACATCATACATCGATTGCACGCTATCGGTGCAGCGTTAAGAAAAGCCGACCGCCCCTTTCTGCCCTGGCCGCCTTCCCTGGCGGCGCGTGTTGCGGGGTCGTGGGCCTGGCGCTAGGTTCGGCCCATACTTAACGGAGTTGCCCCTTGCTCCCCCGCACCAACGTCGTCGCCGCCGTCGGCCGTACGCCGCTCATCCGCCTGCGCCGCGCTTCCGAGGAGACCGGCTGCACCATCCTCGGCAAGGCCGAGTTCATGAATCCCGGCGCGTCCGTGAAAGATCGCGCCGCCCTGGGCATCATCCGGGAGGCCATGGACAGCGGCCGCCTCAAGCCCGGCGGCACGGTCGTCGAAGGCACCGCCGGCAATACCGGCATTGGCCTTGCTGTCCTCGGCAATGCCCTCGGCCTGCGCACGGTGATCGTCATTCCCGAGACCCAGTCGCAGGAAAAGAAAGACGCCCTGCGCATGCTCGGCGCGGAGGTCATCGAGGTACCGGCCGTTCCTTACCGGAACCCCAACAACTACGTGAAGTATTCCGCCCGCCTCGCCTCGGCGCTGGCAGAAAGCGAGCCGAACGGGGCGGTCTGGGCCAATCAATTCGACAATACCGCCAACCGTGACATCCACGTGACGACGACCGCCGAGGAGATCTGGGCCGATACCGAGGGCACTGTCGACGGGTTCGTCTGTGCGGTCGGCTCCGGCGGCACGCTCGGCGGCGTCTCACGCGGGCTCAAGGCCAAGCGCGCCGACATTCGCATCGCCCTCGCCGACCCGCCGGGCTCGGCTCTTTATTCTTTTTATACGGAAGGCGAGCTGAAGGCCGAAGGCACCTCCATCACCGAAGGCATCGGCCAGGGCCGCATCACGCGCAACCTCGAAGGCGCCGCCGTCGATACCGCCTTTCGCATCCCCGATGCCGAGGCTCTCCGGCACGTCTTCGAGCTGACGCGCGAGGAAGGCCTGTGTGTCGGAGCCTCCAGCGGGGTCAATGTTGCAGGTGCGGTGCGGCTCGCCCGCCAGCTTGGCCCCGGTCATACTATCGTGACGATCCTGTGCGACAGCGGCACCCGCTATCGCTCGCGGCTTTTCAACCCGGCGTTCCTGGAAGCCAAATCGCTGCCGGTTCCAGCTTGGCTGCGCCAGGAGCGGCTTACGCTACCCGAGGTTTTCGCCGCCGATTAGGGCGCAGCGGCACGACAGCGGCTTTAGTGTCCTTGCGGGTCTCGCCGCTTTTGCCTATGTCGCTAGCTACGCCGCCGCGCCGGCTGCCAACACTGTGTTCACGAGCCTGTAAGAGAGGGAAACGTGCCGGAAAGTACGAAGAAATGGATCGTCGATACTGATTGGCTCGCCTCCCATCTCGATGCGCCCGACCTCATCATTTTCGACGCCAGCTGGCACCTACCCAGCGCGGGCCGTGACGCAAAAGCCGAGTACTTCGCCGAGCACATTCCCGGCGCGCTCTTCTTCGACATCGACGACCTCACCGATGAGAAGTCGTCGCTGCCGCACATGCTGCCGTCGACGGTGAAGTTCGCCTCGCGCATGAAGAAGATGGGCATCGGCGATGGCATGCGCATCATCGTCTATGACAGCCTGGGATTGTTCTCGGCCGCTCGCGCATGGTGGACGTTCCGCGCGATGGGCCATGAGGACGTCGCGGTGCTCGACGGCGGCCTCAAGAAGTGGAAGGCCGAGGGCCGCGCCGTAGAGGACGGCACGCCGCCGAAACGCACCGAGCGTCACTTCACGCCGCTGATGAACTCTGCCCTCATCCGCGACATGGACGACATGAAAAAGGCGATCGCCAAGCGTGCGCAGATCGTCGATGCACGCTCCGCGGCGCGCTTCGAAGGCACTGAGCCCGAACCACGCCCGGGCCTGCGCAGCGGCCACCTTCCCGGCTCGCGCAACGTACCGGCACAATCGCTCATCAATGGCGACGGAACGCTGAAGCCGGAAGCTGAGCTCAGCAAGATCTTCGCCGACGCCGGCATCGACTGGCGCCAGCCCGTCGTCACCACGTGCGGCTCGGGCGTCACCGCCTCGATCCTGTCGCTGGCGCTCGCCGTGCTCGGTCAGACGAACGCCGCGGTTTATGATGGAAGCTGGGCGGAGTGGGGTATCGACGGCAACGGCCTGCCGGTCGAGACCGGCCCCGCGCGCGAGCTGACGTCATAACTCTGCCGCGGAAATCTCTGCCGCGTTGGAAAATTCCAAGGCCCATCGGTAAGGCGCGAAAAATCGCGCCTTATTTTTTCGCACGCCATCCCGCAGCCCCGCACTGCCGGCGATGCGTTGACCTATGCCGAAAGCTAGAGCATTTTCCGACGAAGTGGATGCCGGTTCGTCGCAAGAAAATGCGACCAATCAAAAACCTAGAGCGTCCGATCCGATTCCATCGGATCGCAAGACGCTCTAGTCGTCCGACGCGACCGTCTCACCGATGTGGGCGAGTATGGCGCGGGCCATAGCGGCGGCACGGTCCACCGGCAGGTCGATCGCCGTCGTCTCACCCAGCTCGTCGATAAAGATCGCAACCTGCCCATGGCCACGCTCGGTGACCTCGATAGAGCCGCTCGGCGTCTCGCATGCGAAGATCGCCATCCTGTTCCCTCTCTCGCGCCGGCCGGTGATTTACGATCGGCCGCACGGCCTTGCCGAACCGCGCGAAGCCTATGGCACAGCGGATACCGCTTGCAAGGTCGTATGGCGGCGCGACAGAGCAGCCGTTTAAGGTCAAGGCGCCGGTCCCGGCTGCGCGCCCCCGAGGATGCGGCAGGCCCAGAAATAATCTCGGCATTTGCGGCCATCGGCGGCACGTCGCCTTGACCGCGACGCCCGCTGGCGACTACAAGCACCGCTCGCACTGAGGGCCCGTAGCTCAGTGGTAGAGCACCTGACTTTTAATCAGGGTGTCGATGGTTCGATCCCATCCGGGCTCACCAGTGTTTTCAAGTCGTTAGCCGTGACGGCTCACAATTGCCGGCAACTGTTCGCGGAGCTGTCGGCCGGTCTTTACCGATTCCGGCAGGAACGCCGCCGCGCTCGATGGCTCCATGCGCGGGCCATGCGTTTCTCGCGCATCACCTGCACCCATTCCGCCCATGCGCCGTTTCACCCTTAGCCACCGACGCGGCCAATGGGATATGAGGGCCGCCATGGACGAGCGGACCGGACGAGATGCTGCCGTTGACGCGGCAAAGCGGATGCACGCTGGCGTGCAACCGCGCCGCGAGGCGCTGATTCCGCCGGCCGACCGCATCAAGGCCATCGGCCTCATGTGCGTAGCCGTCGGTCTGTTCTCGGCGCTCGACACGTCGGCCAAATATCTCGCCACCAAGGCGGGCCTGCCCGTCGTGCAGATCGTCTGGTCGCGCTTCCTCGGCCAGTTCCTCATCATGATGACGATGCTGTCGGCGCTGCCGCTGTCGGCCTTCCTCCGCACGGGCAAGCTGAAACTGGAGCTTTTGCGCTCGCTGCTCATGGTCTCGACCACCGCCTTCAACTTCCTCGCGCTCCGCCACCTGCGTCTCGATCAGTCGATCTCGGTCGTTTTCATGGCCCCGCTGCTGGTGGCGTTGCTGGCCGGGCCCTTGCTCGGCGAATGGGTCGGCTGGCGTCGCATGATCGCCATTGCCACCGGTTTCATCGGCGTGCTCATCGTCGTGCATCCGGGCGTCGGCGAATTGCATCCGGCGTTCCTGCTGGCGTTCGGATCGATGCTCGCCTACGCCTTCTTCATGCTGCTGACGCGCTTCCTCGCCGCGCACGATACCCCGCTCGTGATGCTGTTCTACTCGGTGCTGATCGGCGCCTCCGGTCTCGCACCGTTCGCCATCTGGCAGTGGGTCTGGCCGGCGTCGCCAGGCGCCTGGGCGCTGCTGTGTGTGCTGGGCGTCTTCGGCGGCCTCGGGCACTACCTCTTCATTCACGCCTATCGGCTGGCACCGGCCTCGAGCGTTGCGCCGTTCATCTACGTGCAGATCCTCACGATGGTGCTGTTCGGCTACCTCGTCTTCGGCGATCTGCCCGATCTGTGGACACTTGTCGGCGCATCGGTGATCGTCGCCTCGGGCATCTACCTGCTCAACCGTGAGCGCTCCGTACGCACCGACATCGCCTCGACGGACCCGATCTGATCTCGACGCGCGGTTCAGCCTTCGCATTCGATGCGCGAGAGCGTCTCCTCCGCCCATGCATCGAACCGCCCCTCGGCGATAGCCGCGCGCATCGCCGCCATCAGCTCCTGATAGAACGCCGTATTCACCCACGACAGTAGCATCGCGCCGAGATATTCGCCCGAGCGCACGAGGTGATGCAGATACGCCCGTGAATAATCGCGCGCCGCAGGGCACGAGCTTTGCGGATCGAGAGGCGCGGTATCCTCCGCATGCTTGGCGTTGCGCAGGTTCACCTTGCCGTTCCAGGTAAAGGCGAGGCCGTGGCGGCCATTGCGGGTCGGCATCACGCAGTCGAACATGTCGATACCGCGCGCGACCGACTTGATGAGATCCGAAGGCGTGCCGACGCCCATGAGATAGCGCGGCTTCGTCGCCGGCAGATGCGGCAGCACACCCTCGAGCGTGCGCAGCATCAGCTCCTGCCCCTCGCCCACCGCGAGCCCGCCGACGGCGTAGCCGGGCAGGTCCATGCCGACCAGCGCTTCCGCGGAGCGGCGGCGCAGCTCCGGATCGACGCCGCCCTGCACGATGCCGAACAGCGCCTGGCCAGGCGCTGCGCGGTCGGCAAAGGCGCGCTGCGCCCGCGCCGCCCAGCGCAAGGACAGCTCCATCGCCCGCTCAGCCTCGGCGCGCTCGGCGGGAAGCTCGATGCACTCGTCGAGTTGCATCTGGATGTCGGAGCCGAGCAGGCACTGGATCTCCACCGCGCGCTCCGGCGTCAGCATGTGGCGCGAACCGTCGATGTGGGAGGCGAAACGCACGCCCTCCTCGGTGACCTTCCGGATCTTCGAAAGCGACATCACCTGAAAGCCGCCCGAGTCCGTCAGCACCGGACCGTCCCAGCGCATGAAGCTGTGCAGCCCGCCGAGACGCGCAACGCGCTCCGCTCCCGGCCGCAGCATCAGGTGATAGGTGTTGGCGAGCACGATGTCGGCGCCCGCCTCCTTCACCTGGTCGAAGGTGAGCGCCTTGACCGTTGCGACGGTGCCGACCGGCATGAACGCGGGCGTGCGTACGATCCCGCGCGGCGTAACGACTTCCCCGCGCCGCGCCGCGCCGTCCTCGTTCAGCAGCCGGAAGCCGAAGGTCTTCACCTGCTCTTGCATAAAGTCAGCCCGTTCTCTCATGCGTTCGACGCGCTCGGCGCTTCGTGCTGGCCATCATGCCGGAACAGCAGCGAGGCATCGCCGTAGGAATAGAAGCGATAGCCCGCAGCGATAGCGTGCGCGTAGGCGGCGCGCATACGCTCGAGGCCCGCAAACGCCGACACCAGCATGAACAGCGTGGAGCGCGGCAAATGGAAGTTGGTCATCAGCACATCAACGGCGCGAAACCGGTAACCGGGCGTGATGAAGATATCGGTCGTGCCGCTGAACGGTTGCAGCTCGCCCGCGCGCGCCGCCGATTCCAATAGGCGTAGCGATGTGGTGCCCACCGCAACGATGCGCCCGCCGCGCGCGCGCACGCCATTGAGCGCTCCAACCGTCGCCGCGTTCACCTCGCCCCACTCCGCGTGCATCTTATGCTCCGAGGTGTCCTCTGCCTTCACCGGCAGGAACGTGCCGGCGCCGACATGCAGCGTCACGAAATGGCGCGAGATGCCGCGGGCATCGAGCGCGGCGAAAAGCTCCGGCGTGAAGTGCAGCCCCGCGGTCGGCGCCGCGACCGCGCCGTCGTTCACGGCATAGACGGTCTGATAGTCGGTGCGGTCGGCGGCTTCGACATCGCGCTTGCCCGCGATGTACGGCGGCAGCGGCATCTCGCCAACGGCAGCGATGGCTGCGTCGAGATCGGGGCCGGCGAGATCGAACGCCACCTCGACCTCACCCGCTTCGCCGCGCTTGATCAGCGTGCCGTCGAGGGCGCCCGCCATGCACGTTTCGCCGCCATGGCCGAAGTGCAGCCGGTCGCCTTCCTGCAGGCGCTTCGCCGGCCGCGCGAGCGCGCGCCAGCGATCCGGCGCAAGGCGCTCGATCAGCATCAGCGCCACGTTGGCCGAAAGCTCGCCGCGCAGGCGCACGCCGCTGATCGCCGCCGGGATCACGCGTGTATCGTTGAAGACGAGCGCGTCGCCCTCCCGCAGCAGCGCAGGCAGATCACGCACGCCCCGATCCTCGAACGGCGCATCGGCAGGCGGAACGACGAGCAGGCGCGCGCTGTCCCGCGGGGCGGCGGGATGCAGCGCGATGCGGTCCTCGGGCAGGGCAAAGTCGAACAGGTCGGTACGCATCGCGCGGGGCTTGTCGCTTTCGATCGCGGGGCGGAAGCCGGCGCGATTTATGGGATTTCCCAGGCCTTTTGAAGCCTTGCACGGTGCGGCGCAAGGGCTCCGTCCGATCGGCCCCCCTGGCCCCGTCAGCCGAAGCGGATCAGCAATGCGCCCGCCAGCAGCAGAACGGCGCCGCCCACACGGCCGATCGAAAGCTCGCGCACGGCAAGGTCGAACCAGCCCATGCGGTCGATCAACAGTCCTGCCGTAAGCTGCCCCGCGACGATGAGTGCCATGGTCGCAGCGGTGCCGAGCCGCGGCGTAAGGATGATCGCGCTCGTGACGTAAGCCGCGCCGAGACAGCCTCCGGCGACGAACATCCACCAAGGCGGCACGCGCCACGCGATCGAGATGCCCTGCAACTGGGTGGCGATGGCCGCGAGCACGACGAGCGCCACGGAGCCGGCGACGAACGATGCCGCGGCCGCAGCCAGCGGCATGCCGAGACCATGCGCGAGCTGGGCATTGATCGGCCCCTGCAGCGCGATCAGCATGCCCGCGAGAATGCCGAGCAGCGCCCAGGCGATGTCCATGGAAACCTCCAGATCGGAAATGACTAGTCGCGAGGCGTTGCGAAGAGTTCCGTCAACCCGGCGATAGCCGCAACTAGCCAGCCGATGATCATCGTCGTCCCGCCCACCGGCGCGGCCATCGGGAAGAGGCGCTCCTGCAGCAGCGCCCGCATGGACACATCACCGGAGAACAGCGTCACGCCGGCGAGCAACAGCAGTGCCGCGGCGAGGAACAGACTTGGACGCGAGGCCCGCGCGGCAACCGCCACGGCGGCGAGCGCCGCGGCGGCATGCATGATGAGGAAGTGCGCCGGCGTCGTTAGCGCCGCAAGGTCGGCGCCGTGCGAACTGGCCGCGGCGAGCGCAACACCCGCCGCGCCCGCAAGTCCGGCATAGAGCACGAGCAAAGCTGCACCGGTACGCATGGCGTGTCCCTTCGGATGCGGCTCAGACGTCCGCGCCCACCTTCACCGAAACCATACGGTCGGGGTTCTGCACCGGCTCGCCGCGCTTGATCTTGTCGACGTTCTCCATGCCTTCGATCACTTTACCCCACACGGTATACTGGCGATCGAGGAACGTAGCGTCATCGAAGCAGATGAAGAACTGGCTGTTGGCGCTGTCGGGGCTCTGCGCCCGCGCCATCGAGCATACGCCACGCACGTGCGGCTCGGCGTTGAACTCGGCCGGAAGGTTCGGGTAGTTCGATCCGCCCGTACCGGTGCCCCGTGGGCAGCCCGTCTGCGCCATGAAGCCGTCGATCACGCGATGGAACGCGATGCCGTCGTAGAAGCCTTCGCGCGCCAACTGCTTGATGCGCTCCACGTGCTTGGGCGCGAGATCAGGGCGCAGCTCGATGACGACACGACCTTGGGTCGTCTCGATGATCAGCGTGTTCTCGGGGTCGGCTGCCATGATGGTCTCCGTTCTTTTCTGGGTTGGCTGCGGGGGTATTTGAGGAAAGCGCCAGGTCGCGGCGCCTGCGCGAGGAATGCCGGCAGACGCTGGGCGATTGAGGATGCGGCGCGCCCGGCGAGGTTCGGCGCACCCGGTACAAACGAAATGAGCGCTGTAACGTTCACGGGCCTTCAGGCCGCCGGTGCCTCGCTCACTTGGCGTCCGACTGCATGTAAACCTTCTCCATCACGTCCGGAATGGCCGGCGGCTCGCCCTTGGCGATCTTGTCGACCGCATCCATGCCTTCGACGACCTGACCCCATACGGTGTACTGGCCGGTGAGGAACGAGCAGCCCTGGTCGGTGAAGCAGATGAAGAACTGGCTGTTGGCGCTGTTCGGATCGGCGGTCCGCGCCGCGCCTACGGTGCCGCGCTTATAGGGCTCGGGGGTGAACTCTGCCGGAAGGTCGGGATAGTTGGAGCCGCCCGCGCCGGTGCCGGTCGGATCGCCCGTCTGCGCCATGAAGCCGTCGATCACGCGATGGAACTTCAGGCCGTCATAGAACCCTTCCTTCGCCAGTGTCTTCACGCGCTCCACGTGTTTCGGGGCAAGATCGGGCCGCAGCTTGATCAGCACCTTGCCGTGCTTCGTCTCGACGACGAGGATATCGTCGGTGCCCGCAGCAACTTGCGGCTGGTCCGAGCAGGCCGCTCCGGCCATCGCGCAAAATGCCAAAAAAAGGCACGTCAACATCCGCATGGCGCATCATCTCCCGCTTCATTGCTGAAATTTTCGCGGGCGCGCGAAGCGACCACGGAGCGCATTCTTAGCGGACCAGTCGCGGCGCGCAACTTTCACCCGCGCCACCGCGTCGAATGTGGCGGACTGGCAGCTTAACCTTCTGGAATGCGGGGAAAAATAACCCCGGTCAGCCGATCGCCTTGAGCCGCTGCGCCACCCCCGGGGAAACGAACGGCGCGACGTCGCCCCCCATCTGGGCGATCTGGCGCACGAGGCTGGAAGCGATATGGCGCACGCCTGGCCCCGCGGCGATGAACACCGTCTCGACGCTGGGAGCCATGGCGCCGTTCATGCCCGCCATCTGCACCTCGTAGTCGAAGTCGGTCGCATCGCGCAGACCACGCACGATGATGCTTGCGCCCGCGTCCTGCGCCGCATCGACCGCTAGTCCCGCGAACGTGACGATCTCGATCTCGATCCCCGTGCGCCCGGCGATGGACGCCACCTCTTCGCTCAGCATGGCGACCCGATCCTCCACGCTGAACAGCGGGCGCTTGGCGTCGTGCGTGCCGACGCCGATCACCAGCCGGTCGACGAGCCGGCAGGCGCGCGCGATGACATCCATGTGCCCGAGCGTCACTGGATCGAAGGAGCCAGGGTAGAAAGCGGTACGTTGCATGGTGTGCGTCATAGCGGCGTCGGGTTGAGTTGCGCAGCCGCTCTCATACCGTGCAAGCGCGGCTTTGCCTATCGCGTATCCCATCGGCGTAAACAAATGGGCCCGGCGATGGCCGAGCCCTTCTCGAGCGGTCGGAGCGGTTGCCGGAACGCCCAGCGCGCTTGGGCGATCCGGCCAGTTTCACACGCTCACTTCAGCGGCGCCGGATAGGACCGTCCGCCGAACACGTCCTCCAGATTGAAGCGATAGCCGATACCGGCACTGATGATCCACGGATCGAGGTCGACATCGGCAACGACAGGTCCGGCCGCCGTCTGCCAGGTGGCATCGGTGTTGAGCCAGACCTTCTTCACGTCGGCGTTGACGTACCAGCCATCGCCGATCGACACGTCCAATCCCGCCTGAAGAGCGAATCCGAACGCATCGTCGATGTCGACGCTTCCCGCGCCGAGACCGTTCGCGCCGGTGCTCTCGTTGAAGAAGTGGATCCACTGCACGCCCGCGCCGATATAAGGCTTCAGCGGGCCGAAGCTGTCGAAGTGGTATTGCAGCGTCAGCACCGGCGGGAAGATCCACGTGTCGGCGATCTCGCCCAGTCCGGCAATCGGTCCTTTCGCGTCGATGTTGTGCTTGGAGAAGCAGCAGAACAGCTCCAGCGCGACGTTCTTGGACATGAAATACGTGAGCGTCAGCGCCGGAATGACTTGAGTGCTCACATCCGCATCGCCGGCAATCGCGCTGCCGTTGGCGGTAAGCGACTTCACATCGGTGTCCGGATCGACAACCGTACCCAGAACGCGAACCATGAAATTGCCGGACGTATCCCCGGCATGGGCCGGAAAAGCCGTCGCGGCACCGGCCAATAGCGCAGCTACCCCCAACCAAACTGTCTTTGCTCGCATTTTCGGTCCCCTGTTTATGGTCCTCTCGGGACTGAGTGCCGACCTCCTCGACCCGACTCGAAGGACCCGTGCAACGGGGGCAACCTGTGCGCAAACCGTTGTGACGCCGAGCGTTTCCAGGGCGCGTGGCTTGATTTTGGTCAGGCGAAAACGCATCCCGCGACTTCTGTGGCTGCCGCGACACGTGTTTTTTTGATTTGCATCAAATGCCTGGAGGCCGCGTCTCCAGCACGATGGCATCGCCGAACGCAAATTGCTTTTGACCGCGATCAAGGCTGCGAAATCGTTTTTTCTAGAAAGTGACAAACATGATGAGCATCTTTCAAAACGCTGCAGCCCAGCCCGTGACCCAGGAACAGACCGCCGAGCGCCTGGCGCCAAAACTCGTCGAACCCGAAGGCGCGCTGCGCGAGCACGCTACGCCCGTGCGCGCTCGTCGACGCCAGCGGCTCGTGCTCGAGCATCCGCCGAGTGAAACGGTCTACATCGTTCGCTCGGGTTTGCTCGGTATCGAGGCGCTTCCCGCTGGAAAGCACCGGCAGCTGCTGGAGCTGTTCTATCCCGGCGACATCATCCGCCGCTCGCAGGTTCCGAACCTGCCCGGCACTTCGCTCACCGCCCTCACGCTCTCGGAAGTGTGGCGCTTGCCGGCGCACAGCTTCGAAGTATTGCTGGCGGCAAGCCCTGAGCAAAACGCGCAGGCGCAGCGGCGCATCGCCGAGCAGCATGCGCGCGCGACGCTGCATGCCTCCATCGTCGGCACGCTCAACGGCGATGAGCGGTTTGCATCGCTGCTCGTGGAGCTGGGCCTTCGCCTCGGCAGTATCGGTCCCGCGGGCATCACTGTGGACGTGCCGCTCTCGCGCACCGACATCGCCGACTACCTCGCGCTCAATCCCGACACGCTGAGCCGCATTACCTCGCGGTTCAAGGCGCGCGGGCTGCTGACGCAGTTCGGCGGCGGCCACACGCTGATACCGGCATGGGAGGCGCTCTGTGCCTCGACCCCGGTTGCAGCGACGCTGCAGACGCTGCATGCGCCTCCCGCGGCCACGGCCTGATTTCCCTTTCGCAGCGGGCCAGCTCATCGGTTCGCGCGTTGGATAACAAAAGCGGCGGACGCCAGGGCGCCCGCCGCTTTTTAATTCTCGACCTGGCCGTGATTATTCCACCGGCGGAGCACCGTTGCCGTTGCCGGGATCCTCGCCGCCCTCCAGCTCTTCGCCTTCGCTGCCGTCGTCCGGAATATGCTCCACGGAGACGACCTTCTCGTCCGCGTCGGTCTTGAAGATGCGCACGCCCTGCGTGTTGCGGCCCGCGATGCGCACATCGTTGACCGGGCAGCGGATGAGCTGACCGCCATCCGTCACCAGCATGATCTGGTCGCTGTCGGCCACCGGGAACGAGGCAACCAGCGGCCCGTTGCGGTCGTTGACCACCATGGCGACGATACCTTTGCCGCCACGGCCCGAGGTGCGGTACTCGTACGATGACGAACGCTTGCCGAAGCCGCGCTCCGAAACCGTGAGCACGAACTGCTCCTTTGCGGAAAGCTCGGCAAAGCGCTCCGGCGTCAGATCCGCCGTCCCTTCGATCACTTCTTCGTCGGCGTCCGTCTCCGCCGCCTCCTCCACGATCTCCTCGCCCTGGGCGCGGCGCAGCATGTTGGCCTGCTTCAGGTACGCGGCCCGCTCGGAAGCGTCGGCATCGACGTGGGTCAACACCGTCATCGAGATTACCGAATCATCATCGTCGAGCTTGATTCCGCGCACGCCGTCCGAATCGCGCCCTTTGAACAGCCGCACCTCGTCCGCGAGCAGGAAGCGAATGCAGCGGCCACGCGCCGTCGTCAGCAGCACGTCGTTTTCCGGTGTGCAGATGTTGACGGAAACGATGGCATCGCCATCGTCGAGCTTCATGGCGATCTTGCCGTTGCGGTTGATGTTCTCGAAATCCGCCAGCGCATTACGCCGTACGCGCCCCGAGCGGGTCGCGAAGGCGAGCTGCAGCGTGCCCCACGTCTCGGCATCCTCCGGCAGCGGCAGGATCGAGGTGATGACTTCGCCCTGAGCGAGCGGCAACAGGTTCACGAGCGCCTTGCCCACCGCCTGCGGCGTCGCTGCCGGCAGGCGCCATACCTTCATGCGGTAGCACATGCCGCGCGAGGAGAAGAACAGCACGGGCGTGTGGGTCGAGGCGACGAACAGCGTCGTGATGACATCCTCTTCGCGCGTGCCGGCGCCCGAGCGGCCCTTGCCGCCGCGGCGTTGGGCGCGATAGGTCGCGAGCGGTACGCGCTTGATGTAGCCCTTCAGCGAAACTGTGACGACGACATCCTCACGCTGGATGAGGTCTTCGTCCTCGACCTCGCCCTCGATATCGAGGATCTCGGTCTTCCGCGGCGTTGCGAACTCGTCCTTGATGGCGGTGAGCTCGCTCTTAACGATCTCAACGACACGCAGGCGCGAGGCGAGGATCGCGAGATACTCCTTGATCTCCTCGCCGATCTTCTTCAGCTCGTCCGCGATCTCGTCGCGTCCCAGAGCCGTGAGGCGTGCAAGCCGCAGCTCCAGGATCGCCTTGGCCTGCTCCTCCGAGAGACGGTACGTTCCCTCGAGCGAAACCTTGTGGCGCGGATCGGCGATGAGCTCCACCAGCGGAGCGATGTCCCGCGCCGGCCATTCGCGCTCCATCAGCTGCTCGCGCGCCACCGCCGGGCTCGGCGCGTGACGGATGAGCTTGATGACCTCGTCAATATTGGCGACGGCGATGGCGAGGCCGACCAGCACGTGCGCACGCTCACGCGCCTTGTGCAGCAGGAACTTCGTGCGCCGGCTCACCACTTCTTCGCGGAAGTGCGTGAAGGCCTCGATCATGTCCTTCAGATTGAGCTGTTCGGGGCGCCCGCCGTTGATCGCCAGCATGTTGGCGCCGAACGTCGTCTGCAGGTCCGAGAAGCGATAGAGCTGGTTCAGCACCACGTCGGCGACCGCATCGCGCTTCAGCTCGATGACGATGCGCATCCCTTCGCGGTTGGTCTCATCCCAGATGTCGGCGATGCCTTCCACCCGCTTTTCGCGCACGAGGTCGGCGATCTTCTCGATGAGGGTCTTCTTGTTGATCTGATACGGGATCGCGGTGACGACCAGCGCCTCGCGGTCCTTGCGGATTTCCTCCACCTCGACCTTGGCGCGCATCAGGATGGAGCCGCGGCCTTTATGGTAGGCGGCATGGATGCCGCTGCGGCCGATGATGAGGCCGCCGGTCGGAAAGTCCGGCCCCTGAATGAGCTGGCACAGCTCCTCGATCGTGATCTCGGGATTGTCGAGGTGCGCCAGGCACGCATCGATCACCTCGCCGAGATTGTGCGGAGGAATGTTCGTCGCCATGCCGACCGCGATGCCGCCGCCGCCGTTGACGAGCAGGTTCGGAAACTTTGCCGGCAGCACCGAAGGCTCGAGCAGGCGGTCGTCGTAGTTCGGCTTGAAGTCGACGGTGTCCTTGTCGAGGTCGTCGAGCATGTACTGCGCGACCTTCGACAGCCGCGCCTCGGTGTAGCGCTCAGCCGCGGGCGGATCGCCATCGACCGAGCCGAAGTTGCCCTGCCCGTCGATGAGCGGCACGCGCATGGAGAAATCCTGCGCAAGGCGCACGAGGGCATCGTAGATCGCGAGGTTTCCGTGCGGATGGAAGTCGCCCATGGTGTCGCCCACGACTTTGGACGACTTCATGTGCTTCTTGTTCCAGTCGAGTCCCAGGCGCTGCATCGCGTACAGGATGCGCCGGTGCACCGGCTTCAGCCCGTCGCGCACGTCGGGCAGCGCGCGGGAGACGATCACGCTCATCGCGTACTCGAGGTACGAGCGTTTCATCTCCTCGGAGATCGAAATGGGTCGGATATCGCTCGGCTCACGACCGCCGGGCGTCAGGTCGTCGGAGTTTTCGGCCACGATGCTGTGCTGTCCGCTTCGCTAGCGCGAGGCACGCCCTCAAGGCGAGCGTCGGGGGTTTTGGATTTACGAACAACAATACCCCATCGGGACCGCCAGGCGCAACGTGCGCGACGCTATGTTACGCCCCTCGTGGAGGATAATTTCGCATTATTTTTCCGCCTCTTACGAACTCAGGGGAAAGCTGCGCGCGGCATGTTGGTTCGACTTGTGCGCGCCACACAGAGGGACTACATGCCTCCGGCGCAGCGGATTGGTTAACGCCCCATGCGCGCGGGCAGGCGGCGCCGTGCCTGCGGTCAGCATCAATGGAGACTTCGATGAACAAAGGCGTGTTGGTATTGGCGGCCGCAGCGGCGCTCTGGACGCTGCCGGCATCTGCCCAGACGGCTCCCGGTACCCAGGAGGTGTTCCTCGCCAGCCAGGGCGAGGGCCAATACCTTGCCAAGGATCTTCTTCTCGGCGCGAAGGTGCACAACGCCGAGGGCGCGATCATCGGTGACATCGAGGATCTGATCCTCAACGCCGACAATCAGGTCGAGGGCGTCATCATGGGCGTCGGCGGCTTCGCCGGTTTCGGCGAGAAGCACATCGCCGTCGCGCTCCCCGCGTTGCAGATCAAGCACGAGAGCGGCGTCGTCATCGTAAGCCTGCCGCAGGCGACGAAAGAAACCCTCGACGCGCTGCCCGAGTTCCAGCGTAAGCAGCCGCCGAAGTCGCTCATCGACCGCGCCATCGAAAAGGCGAAGGAACTGTCCGACAAGAGCAAGGTGACGGCGAAGGACGCCTACGAGAAGGCGAAGGAAGAAGCCGGCCCCACCATCGAAAAGGCCAGCGAAGCGGCAAAGAAGACCTATGAGGAGAGCGTGAAGCCGGCGCTGGAGAAGGCGGGCGAGGCGACCAAAAATGCCTACGACGCTGCCAAGGATGCAATGACGACCAAGCCGGAGAGCACACCGGCGGAGGCGCCGGCAACCGAGACGCCGGCAGCCCCCGAGACGCCCGCCACGCCCGCGAATCCGCAGACCGAAGGCGCCCCGACGACGCCCGGGACGGACGCCCCGCCAGAGGCGCCGAAGGAAACGCCGGCACAGTAGGCTGCAGCCGATCGCCGAAATCTGCCGAGCCCCGCTGCAAAGCGGGGCTCTTTTCATAGGTACGCCGTTCTTTTGATCCGCCGGACGACCAGCCTACCCGGCAGTGCTCGCCCCTGTCGGCGCATCGGCGCGCCGCATCCCGACATCCCGGCGCCGGCCGGGATCTACGCAAGCCGCAGCGTCTCGCTGCGATCCGGCCTGTTCGGGGCAAACAAAAAAGAGCCCCGCCGTGTGGGCGGGGCTCCTGATCTCTAGCAGGGACGGACGATCAGCGGCCGAGCACGCACACCGTCGCCGGCCCCTTGATCATGTTCAATCCCAACGTCTGCCGATACGTCAGATCGACGCGATCGATGATGCGACGCTCGCCGCGCAGGTCGAGCGGAGGTGTCTCCTCGCCCTCGCCGATCTTCTTGCGCACGCGCAGCTCATCGGGCGGCCCGCGGTCGTAAATGACTGTAAGATCCAAGATCTCGATCTTGCTGCCGCGCACGGTCAGCTTGATGGCGCTGAAGCGCCCTTCGCGCCGGCCAACCCTGATGGAATCCCGATCGGGCTTGATGCCGACCTTGTTGCAGCCCAGCTCTTCCCAGCGTGCAACCGGAGGCGGAGGCGGCGGAAGATCCCGCAAACCGTAAATCGCAACCTTCGCACGCCCGCGGAAATTCGGACGCGAGCGATAGACGATCTCGATCCGGTCGATGCGCCGGTCGCCCCACGCGAATGGAATGGGACGGGTGCGCTCGCCACGGCGAATGGTCTGGCGCACGCGCACGTCCTGCGGCGGCCCGCGATCGAAGAACACCTTCATGTCGAGGATCTCGACGTCGTTGTCGCGAACCTCGAGCGCGAGCGCGCTGAAGCGGCCTTCGCGTCGGCCGACGCGGATGACATCGCGGTCAACGCCAAATCCGACGGACTGTTCGCCAAGCAGGTCCCACTGCTCGCGCTGCGGCCCGCGATCGGGTCCGCGGTTGCGGTCAAACCCGGGCGGACCGCGATCGCGATCGCGCGGCTGAGCCGAAACAGCGCTCACCATAGTGAGGGTCACGAGCAAGGCGACGAGTGGCGCCAGGATAGCTCGCCAAAGCATTTTTCACTCCTAGGTTGGTAGCCCGTAGCGGGTAATTGAAGGTCCCCCTTATTGTGAGACCCCATCGACATAATTGTGGTAGCGCCGCCAACATGAACGCAGGCTGCACGGACTATTGGCGCTAACCTTACCCGGCGCGCCTGGCGATTGGAGCGGTTGGAAAAAGACGTCTGCCCGTTAGCCCGGTCCCGTGGCGTAGCTCGGCGAGCTGGAGGGACGCAACGGCCAACCGGTCACCCCGGCCGACGTCGAAGATGGCTCCCGATTACGCGAGCCATCGCGACGGGCAAACCCGTGCGCCGGCGAAAATGGCCAGCCCGAATGCCGGATTAGAACGGAATTTCGTCGTCGAGCTGACGGTCGAAGCTGGGACCGCCCTTGGAGCCGCCCGAACCGCCGCCGCGCGAGCCACCCGAACGGGGCGCATCGCCATAGCTGTTGTCGCCGCCGTAGTCGGCCTGCCCGCTCTCGGCCATGCCGCCGCCCCCGGCGCGGCCATCGAGCATCGTCAGATTGCCGTTAAAGCCCTGCAGCACGACTTCGGTCGAGTAGCGGTCCTGGCCATCCTGGCCCTGCCACTTCCGGGTCTGCAGCGCACCCTCGATGAACACCTTGGAGCCCTTGCGCAGGTACTGCTCGGCAACCCGGCACAGGTTCTCGTTGAAGATGACGACCGAGTGCCACTCGGTCTTTTCCCTGCGCTCGCCCGTTGCCTTGTCACGCCACGTCTCGGAGGTGGCAATGCGCAGGTTGGCGATCGGGCGGCCGTCCTGGGTGCGGCGAATCTCCGGATCCTTGCCGAGATTGCCGACCAGGATCACCTTGTTGACCGAACCTGCCATGCCGTCACTCCTTGCATAACGCTAGCGCTTCACTGCGCCGAGCCATTTGTCCCGCCCGATGCGGCGCGCCTTTGCGGGCACCTAACCCGAGTCGCACTCGCAACCTAGCGCGACCCTAACCGCATCCTCGCCGCGGTGCCTGCCGCGCAAGGGAGTTGTCCACCGCAACTTGCCGGCGCAATCAACGGGCAGCACGACCTACGCGACCGCCTGCGTTCCCATTATGTTCCATAGATAGACGACGGCGCGCAGGCTGACAAGGTCCACGAGGCCATCGAGCGATGTTTAGTAGCGGGCGCTTTCGGCGGCGGAGGAAAGCTCGCGCATCACCTTCTCGGGCGCCTGCGTCGAAGCCGGACACGTCGGGGCGCGCAGCGCGTCGTAGACGGCGACTACGTCCCCTCGGAACTGCGGCGCGACGGACCGGCGCGCGATACCGGTCGCGATGGCACCGTCGCTCCAGCGCGCGCTGCACATCAGCTTGGTGAGGTGCGCGGTGAGATCCGTCTTATAGCTCAGTGCCGGCGGAACCGGTGTCGCTCCCACCCAGCTTTGCCAGCGCTGCTGCATCGCCGTTCCGGTCCAGGTCGCCTCTTGCTTCGCCAGCGTCGCGAGGAATTCTTCCGCGCGCGCCCGCGCCTCGCCCGGCGGAATACGCTCCAGGCTCGCCTTGAGGTTGGCACGCTCGGCGTCGCTCGGTGCACGCACCACGAGTTCGGAAAGGTCGGTAAGGCCCGTGCGGTCCCACACCGGCGTCTGTGACATCCAGACGACCGCGCCGCGCATATCGCTGCCCGCCGTACGCATGCCCGTCATGTCGGTGGCGACCAGCGTGGCGCGCTGGAGGCTCGTCGCCTCGAGGTTCGCATCGCGCAGCACCGCGCCGTCGAGCTGGGCGAAGTTCAGCAGCGCGCCCTGCAGCGAGGCGCTGGAGAAATCGGCAAGCTGCAGCCGCGCGCCCGTGAGGTCCACGCCCTGCAGCGACGCATTGAGGAAGTTGGCAGCCTGACCCTGTACCCCGCCCGTCAGCTCCGCTTTGTCGAGATGCGCATTGGCGAGGCTCGCACCCGTGAGAATGGCGTTGCCCAGATCCGCGCTGTCGAGTTGCGCGTCGTCGAGCTTTGCGCCGGTGAAGTCGACGCCCCAAAGCCGCGCGTGGCCGAGGCGCGCACGTGTAAGATCCGCATTGCGTGCCGAAACGCAGCGCGCCGCGACGCGGTTATCACTCAGCATCACGGTATCGGGGTCGGCGCAGGCGAGCGATGCCTTCTCGAGATTGGCGCCGATGAGGCTCGCGCCATCGAGCCGCGCACCCGTCAGGTCTGCGCCCGAAAGATCGGTGCGGTCGAGCTTCGCATAGCGAAGATCGCGGCCGCGCAGGCGAAGGTTCTTGCCACCCTCCTCACCTATGAGGTCGGAGTCGGTAACATCGAGGTTGCGCCGGAAAACGCCGAACAGCGCATCCTCGCCGCCGAGAAACGGCAGCACGAAGCTGCTCTGCACCGGCCCGGCGTCCGCCATCGAAGACCAGGCCGTGAGCTTGTGCCCGATCCCGTCGAGCCGCTCGCCCGGCACGGTGGCCGCAAAGTAGGAAAGGTAGGCGACGACGGCGAGCACCACCGTCGTCGTCGCGACGGAAAGCGGATTGGATGCCGTAGAGCGCCAGAACGCCTGGAAGAACGAGGTTTCCGCGCGCATCAGAAAGACGCCGATGAGCAGTACGCCCACGATATCGAGGGTGAGAAAGATGCGGTTGATCCACGTCGTCGTCACGTCGTGATACGGCAGAAACGCGACCTGCATATAGAGCAGCAGCACCACCGGAAGAATGACGATGGTGAGCCACGACATGATGTTGAGGAAACCGTTCATCAGCGCGGAGCGCTGCGGCCCCGCGATCCCCTGCACGAAAAAGAAGTTGTGCAGCTCGAGCCGCAGCGGATGCGTGCGCTTGCCAGACACCTCCAGAAAGCCGATGGCGTGATCGAACTCGAGCGCCTTGCGCGCAAGGAGCACGAGCTGGGCGAGGATGCCCAGATGGAACAGCACCAGCACGATCGGCGCGAACTGGAAGAACTGCTTGAGCTGGATCTTCACCTGCAGGATCGGCAGCTCGACCGGCGTCTCCATCAGAAGCGCCTCGTGCGTCACGCCCGCGACGGCGATGACGAGGTACGTCATGATGGCCAGAAAGATCAGCCAGCCGGTGTGCGCCGTATCGCTCGAGCTGTTGACCGCTTCGAGCAGGCTGTAGGGATTGACGGGGGTATCGGCGTCCGCCGAGCGTTGCGTCCTGTCCGCCATGCCTTGACACCCCTACGCCAGTGACCGATTCCGCGAACCGCCTCGGATGGCCGGTCCGCAACGAACGTCGCAAATCAAACGGGCGTCAGAACATGTCAGACGCTGGCGCAGCGGGATCGAAACGCTTCGCCCCGGATGCTTCCAGCGGCGAATTCCCCCTTCGATGCGCGCGACGGAGCGCAACTACGCAGACCTTATGGGAAAAAGTGTGACATCCGCCCCATGCATGTGGCCAAGTCGGTCACCCCCCTTGCTCTTTCCCCATCGAGCGTTGCATGACTCCAACGGGAGTCGGCCATCCGATCGCCGCCGGTCACCCTATCGTGCTGGATGGCCGAAACACCGCAGGAGAAGAGCGCGTGAACCCCACCCAATTCAATTGCCGGAAATGTCCCGGCTATTGCTGTTCCTATCCGCTCATCCCCTTGGACAAGCGCGATGTCGAGCGGCTGGCGAAGCACCACAATCTCAGCTTCGATGAAGCCAAGCGGGCCTTCACCAAGGAAGAGCATGGCCGCAAGTACGCTATGCGGCGCAAGAAAGACGACATTTACGGCCGCATCTGCCGCTTCTTCGATACCAAGAAGCGCTGCTGCACGATCTATCCCGCCCGTCCCTCGGTATGCCGCTCTTTCCCGGGCGGTGCACGCTGCGGCTATTACGATTTCCTGAGCTTCGAGCGCCGCGCACAGGAAGACGAGGAATTCGTCGCCCTTACCAACCACGACGCCCGATAGCTTCGCCAACGGCGACGCCATGATCGCGGGCCGGCCGGGAATAGTTCCCGCCCCGCCCTCAGGCGGACGGGCTTGCCGGCACCGCTTTCGCCGCGATCCGCGGAGATTGAACGTGCTCGGGCCGCACGCCAATCCCGACGATCCGCGCCGGGATACGCTGCAACAGCGGCATGCGGTCGATGAGCCGCATCACCCATGGCGGGCGCAGCGGACGGGTCGAGCGCAGCACCGGCTTGATGACGCGGTTCTGCGCCAGCACTTGCAGTCGCTGCGTAACACGGGTCGGCAGCGTGCGGCGATGCTGCACCCGTGCGAGGTCGAACGTCGACAGCGTGCCCTTGCTGAGCGGCTTCCACAGGATGTTGGCCGCCGCAACGGCGTCCTGGATGGCGAGGTTGATGCCCACACCGCCCACCGGCGACATGGCATGGGCGGCGTCCCCGATGCACAGCAGGCCCGGGCGATACCAGGTGCGCAGCCTGTCGATGGAGACGCTGAGCAGCTTCACGTCATCCCAGGTCCGCAATTCGTCGACCCGGTCGGCCAGCGGCGGCACCCCTTCGGCGATGCGCCGGCGGAACGCCGGCAGCCCCTGGGCGCGAGTGGCTTCCGAATCCCCCTTCGGAATGACATAGGCGATCTGGAAGTAGTCGCCGCGGTCGAGGAGTGCGAAGAAGCTGCCCGCATTCAAGCGCCCCGACGTCGTCGGATCACCGGGTCGGCGCGAAAGGCGCATCCAGAAAACATCGATCGGCGCGCCGATGTCCTCCACCACGAGCCTGGCTTTCTCGCGCACCGTCGAGCGGCGGCCGTCGCACCCGACGGTGAGATTGGCGCGCACGTCGAGCAAGCCCTCCGGTGTCTTCGCGCGCACGCCGACGATCCGCCGCCCCTCCGCCTCCAGCAGCTCGACGACCTGCGCCTGCATGATGAGCTTGAAATTCGGATAGCGGCGCGCCTCGGCGGCGAGGAAATCGAGAAAGTCCCACTGCGGCATCAATGCGATGAAGCCGTAGCGCTTGGGAAGAAAGGTGAAATCTGCGAAGTTGATGGACGTTGATCCCACCGTCACGCCCATCTTCGAAACCGCGTTGTGGGGCAGCTTCAGGAGTTCATCGAGCAGCCCCAATTCGTCCATCACCTCGAGCGTGGAGGGGTGGATTGTGTCGCCGCGGAAATCGCGCAGGAAATCGCGGTGCTTCTCCAGCACCGTGACATCGATGCCCGCCCGCGCCAGCAGCAGACCCAGCATCATGCCGGCCGGGCCGCCTCCCGCTATGCAGCACGTCGTCGTCAGCGCTCGCTCCGGAGCACTTGCGTCCTGACCTGCTGCCGTTTGGTTCATTCTTCCAGCCCACACGCTTTCATCAAAGTGTCGAACTGCTGATCGGCGTCCTGCTCCAGCGTTTCAACCCGCTCGTGCGGCACGCCGCTATCGATCAGCCCCTTGGTGATAGCGACGAATTCAGTCGTATTTCCGTTCAGCGTGGCCGTGAGGACGAGCCGCAGATAGCGCGACAGCTCGGTGCCTGCCTTGTCGGCAACGCAGGTACAGGTTTCCGTCCGCTTGGCATCGCCACGCGTACAGGCAGCGAGGAGACGCTGGCGCTCCTCGGGCGGATAACTGCCGCCGACCGCAAGGTCAGCTTCGCTCATCGGAATGGCTGGAACGTTCTTTGCCCAATAATAGATGCCGATGAAGCCAGCAGCTGCCGCAAGAAAGAGCACACCAAACCCAACGAGCAACCACTTCATCAGTTTCATTCGGCATCCCTCCTCACCGTCCATGCGCGGGGCAGATTAGCCGCGTTCGGTCATCGATGCCATGCTCGCGGAATGGGCGCGAACGATCGGCCGCGCGTTTGAACCACAGCAGCGCAAACCCGATCACGGGCAGGAAAATATCCGAATAGAACACGACGCCCGCTTTGCCCGGCGCCATGTTGCCGGTCGCGATCATATCGCGGATGTGCTCAACGGCGGCTCCCCATTGGAACAGCGCCGGGCCGAGAATAGAGGCGAGCCGCACCATGCTGTTGCCCCGGAACGCGAGCAGGCCGACGGCGGCAAAACCGAGGCTTGCATAGCCCACCTCGGCCTGAAACGGGCTGTCCGCCCAGCCAATGAAGTCGGCGGCGACCTCGCCGAAGAACACGTGGACGACGAAGTTGTAGAAGTACGCGATCGCGATCGTGAAAAGGATGAAGTAGGCCAGCAGCGCCTCGGCGAGATTTTCACGGGTGAACCCATCCGCCTTGCGCGCCACCGCAATAAGCGCCGCCGCGATTCCGAGCACGAGGAACGTCAGCGTAAAGTTCGACATCACGGATCGGATCAGCTCCGCCATCGCTTCCCTCCCATCGCAACCGTGCCACCCTATTCCGCAATCCCCTGGGCGCCGATTGCGAGAACGAAAGAACGGAAAAATTCAAGGTCAATTTTTAGAAATGTTATAGTCTTGCATCTCCCGAGGATGCACCCCATCTTTTTGCAGCGACGCCGTCAAAAAACGCTCGCGAATTCAGCAACATTTGCAAACGAAGCGGAGGAAGCAATGAAACTTCTTACAGCCGCCACGGTAGCGGCCCTCACCGTTGCAATCGCCGGCCCCGCAGCCGCCGTAACCGTGAAGAACACCAGCGATGGAGAATTCACGATCGGTGTCGACCTCGGCAATACCGAAAAGGTCGAAACCGTCGGCGCGGGCAAGGAAGTGAAGCTCGATTGCCAGGACGGTTGCGGCGTTACCGGACCTTGGGGCTTCTCGTGGATGGCCAAAGGCGGCGACGTGATCAGCTCGAATGGCCAGTCGCTCATATCCGTGCAGGAGCCCGCGGCGAAGAAGAAGTAATTCTTCTTCTGAATGACCGTCAGAAACTAGCACTTGGAATCGCGCTTACTGCCTTTCAAAGCCGGCGCGATGATAGCGCGCGAAAGGCCGTGGTTTTCCACGGCCTTTTTTCTCGCCACGACTTCCCAATGCAAATCTAACAACTACAGCCTGGCCGCGCCCGGAGCATTTTGCGCAAACCATCCCGCCGCCGATGGCACATCGCTACGATCCCCCGCTTGCTCGAAGTGCTCGCGCGCCTCGATGAGGGGCGGCAGGTCACCGGCGCCTGGCACGGCGCAAGAAAAACATCCCGACGCGGCACTCCACGGCAAGTACGCCTGTCCCTCTCCGTAAGGGTGCCCGCCAGCGCGACAGTTGCAGCGCTTTCGCCGCGGGGCGCCGGACACTATCTATGGAGCTGCCCGGGGATATCTATGGGACTGCCCCCGGGATCATGGGCCCGCCCGTCAACCGCGCCGGGCCGACTTTCCAGCATTTGCCGCCCCTCTCCGCGTCGGTTAGACAAAACGCATGGCCAAAGCCCCTAAGCCGCCCGCGGCGCCGTCGCTGATGAAGACCATTCACGTCCGCGGCGCGCGCGAGCACAACCTGAAGAATGTCGACCTCGAGATCCCGCGCGACGCCCTCGTCGTGTTCACGGGCCTCTCGGGCTCGGGAAAATCGTCCCTCGCATTCGACACGATCTACGCCGAAGGCCAGCGCCGCTACGTCGAAAGCCTTTCCGCCTACGCCCGCCAATTCCTGGAGATGATGCAGAAGCCGGACGTCGACCACATCGACGGCCTGTCGCCCGCCATTTCCATCGAGCAGAAAACAACGTCCAAGAACCCGCGCTCTACCGTCGGCACGGTCACGGAAATCTACGACTACCTGCGCCTGCTATTCGCGCGCGTCGGCGTGCCTTACTCGCCCGCGACCGGACTGCCCATCGAAAGCCAGACCGTCTCGCAGATGGTCGACCGCGTGCTGACCCTCACCGAGGGCACGCGCCTCTACCTGCTCGCCCCCATTTCCCGCGGCCGCAAAGGCGAGTTCAGGAAAGAGCTGGCCGAGCTGCAGAAGAAGGGCTTCCAGCGCGTCAAGGTCGACGGCACCTTTTACGAGATCGACGACGCGCCCAAGCTCGACAAAAAATTCAAGCACGATATCGACGTGGTCGTGGACCGCCTCGTGGTGCGCGCCGACATCGCCAAGCGCCTCGCCGATTCGTTCGAGACGGCGCTGAACCTCAGCGAAGAGCAGGTAGCGATCGCGGAATTCGCCGATAAGCCGCTGCCTGCCTCGGAAACCAAGGGCGCCAACAAGTCCAAGAACGAGACCCACGAGCGCATCGTCTTCTCGGCGCGCTTCGCCTGCCCCGTGTCCGGCTTCACCATCGACGAGATCGAGCCGCGGCTGTTCTCATTCAACGCCCCCGCGGGCGCCTGCCCCACCTGCGACGGCCTCGGCACCGAACTGCAGTTCGAGCCCGAACTCGTCGTGCCGAACGCCGACCTGTCCCTCGCCCAGGGCACCATCGTTCCCTGGGCCAAGACCGGCGCTTCCTCGCCCTACTACGAGCAGACGCTCGAAAGCCTCGCCGCGCACTACGGCGTGTCGATGGACACCCCGTGGAACAAGCTGCCGAAGCATGTGCAGCTCGCCATTCTCTATGGCACCGGCGACGAAGAGGTCACCTTCACGTATTTCGACGGCACGCGGAATTATAAGACCGTGAAGCCCTTCGAGGGCGTCATCGGCAACATCGAGCGGCGCTGGCGCGAAACCGACAGCGACTGGGTGCGCGAGGAGCTGGAACGCTACCAGGGCTCGCACCCCTGCGAGGCCTGCGGCGGCTATCGCCTAAAGCCCCAGGCGCTGGCCATCAAGGTCAATGGCAAGCACATCGGCGAAGTCACCGATATGTCGATCAAGACCGCGAACGACTGGTTCGCCGGGCTGCCGAAAACGCTCACCAGGCAGCAGAACGAGATCGCGACGCGCATCCTCAAGGAGATCCGCGAGCGCCTGCAGTTCCTCAACGACGTCGGCCTCGAATACCTCACGCTGTCGCGCTCGTCCGGCACGCTGTCCGGCGGCGAAAGCCAGCGCATCCGCCTCGCCTCGCAGATCGGCTCCGGCCTCACCGGCGTGCTCTACGTGCTGGACGAACCCTCCATCGGCCTGCACCAGCGCGACAACGACCGCCTGCTGGCCACCCTCAAGCACCTGCGCGACATCGGCAACACCGTCATCGTCGTCGAGCATGACGAGGACGCGATCCACGCCGCCGATTATGTCGTCGACATCGGCCCCGGCGCCGGCGTGCATGGTGGCCGCGTGGTCTCGCAGGGCACCCCCGCCGAGATCATGGCCGACCCCCACAGCCTCACCGGCCAATACCTTTCCGGCGTGCGCCAGGTGCCGCTGCCGAAGCACCGCCGCGCACCGCAAAAGGGTAAGTCGCTCAAGATCGTCGGCGCGTCAGAGAACAACCTCAAGGACGTCACCGTCGAGATTCCGCTCGGCCTCCTCACCTGCATCACCGGCGTATCGGGCTCCGGCAAGTCCTCGCTCGTCATCGACACGCTCTATGCGGCCGCCGCGCGCAAGCTCAACAACGCGCGCATCCACGCCGGCGC
>Ga0180221_1000550_pt1 | contig 31914 bp, 46 predicted proteins | sample eDN5th37CKraftMG_FD_151339 | JGI IMG/M metagenome (GOLD analysis project Ga0180221, IMG submission 151339) | Enriched Miracle-Growth compost microbial communities from Emeryville, California, USA - eDNA 5th pass 37_C Kraft MG (version 2) (version 2) ...
GAGCTTCGCGACCCGCCACAGCGGTGTGACGACGCCGATCGACGACGTCGGGACGCCGGGCAGCTCGCGCTCCCACGCCTCGGCGATCCGGGCGGACGCGAGCGTGGCGACGTCGTCCAACGGGCCGGGGCCCTCGGGCCCTGCGGCGGGAACGTCCACGGCTCCTCCTGTAGGGTTGACGTTTAGGTCTAAACATAACGGAGGAAGCCATGACACGCACGGTCCTGGTCACCGGCGGCACGGGCGGCATCGGCCGAGCCGTGGCGCGCACGTTCGCGGCGGAGGGCGACGACGTCGTCCTGTCCGGCCGTCGCCCGGAACCTCTCGCCGAAGCCGTCGCCGACGTCGGGGCGCGCGGCGTGCGCTGCGACCCGACCGACCCCGCGGACGTCGAGCGCCTGGTGCAGAAGATCGGCCGGCCCGTCGACGTCCTCGTCGCCATGTCCGGCGGCAACACCGACTTCGACTCCGCGGCGCAGGAGCCCCCGTCGCTCGCGTCGGTCGCCGCGGCGTGGCGCGCGAACCTCGACGCCAACCTGCTATCGACCGTGCTCGTCGCGACCGCAGTGCTGGCCGAGATGCCCTCGGGCGGCTCCGTCGTCACCGTCGGCTCGATCGGCGCCGAGTACGCGGGGACGTCGTACGGCGTCTCGAAGGCCGCGGTCCAGGCCTGGACGGCGGGCCTCTCCGCCGAGGTGGGTCCGCGCGGCATCACCGTGAACAGCGTCGCCCCCGGGTACATCGAGGGCACCGGCTACTTCAAGGGGCGCCTCACCCCCGAGCGGAGGGAGTCGCTGGTGGCTGCGGCGCACGACCGTCGCCCCGGCCGCCCGGGGGACGTCGCCGCGCTCGTGGCCTACCTCGCCTCCCCTGGCGCGCGCCACGTCACCGGGCAGACCCTGCACGTGAACGGCGGTGCCTTCACCACCCGGTAGTCGCGCGTTCGCCGGGGCGTCACGCCTCGCCCAGCAGGGCCGCGACCTCTCCGGGTACGGCGTGGGCGACGTCGAGGGCGGCGACGGGACCGCCGGGGTTCGCGCGGTGCGCGGCGCGACCGTGCACGAGCGCCGCCGCGGCGGCGACCTCGGCCGCGAGCGCCGGGTGCTCGACGACGTCGCGCGACCGGGCGGCGAGCATCGCGCCGAGCACGCCGGCGAGCACGTCGCCCGCGCCCGCGGTGGCAAGCCAGCCCGGGCCGTCGGCCTGCGCGTACGCGCCGCCGGGCCCGACGACGACGGTCACGCCTCCCTTGAGCAGCACGGTCGCACCGGTGAGCTCGTGCGCGCGGCGCGCCCAGCGCAGCGGCGCGGCCTCGACGTCGGGACGGCGTACGTCCTCGCCCCGCGAGCGCAGCAGGGACGTGAGCTCCCCGGCGTGCGGCGTGAGCACGAACCACGCCGGCACACGCTCGTCGAGCAGACCCAGCCCGCCCGCGTCGACGACCGCCGGCACCGGGCCGCCGGCGGTCCCAGCGAGGCGCCCGGCCGCCGCCGCGAGCGCGGCGCGTCCCCGCTCGTGCTGCCCGTCGTCCAGGCCGTCGGCCTCCCCCTCGTGGGCGGCCTCGGGGCCGCCGGGGACGCCCGGCCCCACCACCCACGACTGCACGCGGCCGGGCGCGGTCACGACCTCCGGTCGGGCATCGAGCACGCGGCCGCCCACCGCGGCGGACCCGCGGTAGCGCACCATCCCGGCGCCCGAGCGCACCGCCGCGGTGGTGGTGAGCACCGCGGCGCCGGGGTAGGTCGCCGTGCCCGCGACGACACCGACCACACCGCGCGTGTACTTGTGGTCGGCCGGCCCGGGAACGGGCCACGCCGCCGCGACGTCGGCCGGCTCCAGGCGCCGCACGGCCGGCGTCCCCGTGAGCTCCAGGCCGATGTCGACGACGCTCACCTCGCCCGCGCGCCCCGCCGCGGGCGGCAGGAGGAGCCCCGGCTTAACCGCGCCGAACGTCACGGTGCGGTCCGCCGCGAGCACCGGCCCGGGGAGCGCACCGTCGTCCACCTCGATGCCGGACGGCGCGTCCACCGCGACCACCCACGGCCGCCGAGACGCGGTGTCCCCGCTCTCGGAGGCTCTGCGGTGCTCGACGGCCCGCAAGATCGCGCCCACGACGTCGGCGGCGGGGCTGCGCAGAGGGCCGCGCGCCCCGATCCCGACCAGGCCGTCGAGCAGGACGTCGGCGCGCGCGGCGTCGTCGGCCACCTCCTCCAGCGCCTCGGGCGCCGCGAAGAGCTTCACGACCCTGCCCCCGGCACGCTGCAGGGCCGCGCGCCCGCCGGCGTGGAACCGCTCCGCCACCAGCACCGCCGTCACGGCGAGCCCGCTCCGGGCCAGCGTGGCGCCGGCGTGGAGCGCGTCGCCGCCGTTGTTACCCGCTCCGGCCAGCACGACGACCCGCGCGCCGCGCACCTCGCCCCGCCGCTCGGCGACGTCGCGCAGCACGTGCACCGCGAGCGCGAACGACGCCCGCTCCATCAGCGGCACCCCCGCCGCCAGCGGCGGCTCCTCGGCGGCGCGGACGTCGGACGCGGACCAGGCGGAGATCATGGGACGCATCCTGCCGCCGGTCGCCGCGTCCCGCAGCGTCGCCGCAGGCCGGGGCATAGGCTGCCGACCATGCGATTCGGACTCTTCATCCCGCAGGGCTGGCGCCACTCGCTCACCGACGTCCCCCCGGAGCAGCACTGGGAGACGATGCTGTCCCTGCTCCACTACGCCGACAACGCCGCGGCGGGCGAGCCGATCCCCGGCGGCCCGTGGGCCTGGGACTCGGTCTGGGTGTACGACCATTTCCACACCGTCCCGGTCCCCAGCACCGAGGCGACGCACGAGGCGTGGACGCTGATGGCGGCGTTCGCGGCGGCGTCCCAGCGCGTGAAGCTGGGCCAGATGTGCACGTGCATGTCGTACCGCAACCCCGCGTACCTGGCGAAGGTCGCCTCCACGGTGGACGCGATCTCGGGCGGCCGCGCGCAGATGGGCATCGGCGCCGGCTGGTACGAGCACGAGTGGCGCGCCTACGGCTACGGCTTCCCCCGGGCGGGCGAGCGGCTGCGCGCGCTCGACGAGGGCGTGCAGATCATGACGCAGATGTGGCGCACCGGGTCGTCCGGGAAGTTCGACGGCCAGCACTACCAGGTGGACGGCGCCCTCTGCTACCCGCAGCCGCTGCAGAAGCTCCCCGTGGGCGAGGGCGGCGCCGAGGTGCCGAGCATCCCCCTGTGGGTGGCGGGCGGCGGCGAGAAGAAGACGCTGCGGATCGCGGCGCGGTTCGCGCAGTACACGAACTTCGACGGGTCCCCCGAGGGGTTCGCGCACAAGTCCGCCGTGCTGGAGCAGCACTGCCAGGACCTGGGCCGGGACTTCGGCGAGATCACGCGCTCGGCCGACTACAACGTGGTCATCGGCGAGAACCAGGCCGAGGTGGACGACCGCTTCGCCTGGATCGAGTCCCACTTCCGCAAGCACGCCCCCGGCGAGAAGGGCGAGCAGGAGATCGCGAACTGGCGCAACGGGCCCCTCGTGGGCACGCCGGAGCAGATCGTCGAGAAGCTGTCGTCGCTGCGCGACCTCGGCATGACGTACGCCATCACCTACTTCCCGAACGTCGCCGCCGACCGTGACCAGGTCGAGCTCTTCCAGCGGCAGGTCGTCCCCGCGCTGCAGGACTGAGCGTGGCGACGCGGCACGAGCTCGACCTCCCCGACGGGCGGCGGCTGGTCGCGTACGACGACGGACCACCGGGCGCCGCCACCGTCGTCTGGCACCACGCGTCGCCGGCGTCCGGCGCGCTGCTGGCGCCGGTGGTCGACGCCGCCCGCCGCCCGGACCTGGTGACCGGCGCGGTGACCCTCGCAGGGGTCGCGCCGTACCCGGGGCGCGGGCGCGACGACCGCTGGTTCGCGGGCATGGTCGACGACGGCGGCCTGCGCGCGGCCCTCGACGGCCGGACCGCCCGCGAGCGGTACGAGGAGACGGCCCAGTTCGACCCGTCCAGCTTCACCGCGGAGGACTACGCGACGCTGGAGGGGGCGTGGGCCGCGCTCGGGGAGGACGCCGCGCGGTCCGGCGAGGCGTGGCCGGGCGGGCTGGTCGACGACGACGTCGCGTTCGTGCGGCCGTGGGGCGTCGAGCCGGGCGACGTCGCGGCGCCTGCCCTGGTGGTGCAGGGCGGGGCCGACCGGGTGATCCCCCGCCACCACGCCGACCTGCTGGTCGACGCCGTCCGGTCCGCGGAGCTGTGGCTGCGCCCGCGCGCAGGGCACGTGAGCGTGCTCACCGCGCTGCCGGTCACGCTCGACTGGTGGCGGTCCGTCGCCTGACCGTCAGCCCTCCGCCACCACCATGGCCGAGGCGATGCCGGCGTCGTGGGAGATGGACAGGTGCCAGGCCTTCACGCCGAGCTCGTCGGCGCGCGCCTGCACGGTGCCCCGCAGCTCGACCTCGGGCGGGCCGCCGACCGTCCGGTGCACGGTCGCGTCGTGCCAGTGCATGTTCCCGGGCGCGCCGAGCGCCTTGGCGATGGCCTCCTTGGCCGCGAACCGCGCCGCCAGCGACGACGCCGGCAGGTCGCGCTCCGCCGCCGTGAACAGCTTCTCCCGCAGGCGCGGCACCCGCTCGACGGTCGCCATGAACCGGGCGACGTCCACCACGTCGATGCCCACGCCGATGATCATGCGCCCACTCTAGGCGCGGCGCCGTCGGTGCCCGCCGCTACCCTCCCGGCCATGATCGACGCCGCCCGTCTCCACCACGTCGAACGGGGCGCGACGCCGGGCCCCGGCACGCCGACCCTCGTCCTCCTGCACGGCTTCACCGCGGACCACCGCCTCCTGCTCACCGCGGTCGAGGACGCCTTCGCCGACCGCCCCGGCTGGCGCCGCGTGTACCTGGACCTGCCCGGGATGGGCGCGAGCCCGCCGTCGGGGGTGGAGAGCACCGACGACGTCCTCGCGCGGGTACGGGAGGCCGTCGACCGGCTCGTGCCCGGACCGTACGCCGTGATGGGCGAGTCGTACGGCGGGTACCTCGCCCGAGGCCTCGTCGCCGGCGAACCCGACCGCGTCCGCGGTGTCGCCCTGGTGTGCCCGGTGATCGAGCCCGAGCACGAGCGCCGGGACGTCCCGGAGCACCGCGTACTGGTGCGCGACGCCGACCTGCTGCGCGACGTCGGCGCCGCCGCCCTCGACGCGGACGAGATCGGCGTGGTGCAGACGCCCCAGACGTGGCGCCGCACGCAGGCCGAGGTGGACCCGGGCGTCGCCGCCGCCGACCCGGAGACCGTCCGACGTGTCTCGTCCCGGTACGCCGGCACGTTCCCCGTCGAGCCGCGCCGGTACGACGGACCGGCCCTGTTCCTCCTCGGCCGGCAGGACGCCGTGACCGGGTACCGCGACGCCTGGCGGCTCCTCGAGCACTACCCGCGGGCCACCTTCGCGGTCCTCGACCGCGCCGGCCACAACCTGCAGATCGAGCAGCCGGCGCTGTTCACCTCGCTGGTCGGCGAGTGGCTCGACCGCGTCACCGAGGCGACGGCGGACCGCTGACCGGGCGGACGGCCGTGCACGGGGCGCTCAGCGCTCCGCGCGGACCCCCGCCTCGTCGGCCGGCTCCACGAGGTGCCGCCACCGGAACCACTTGGCCTCGATCTCCGCCTGCAGGTCGACGTCGAAGCGGCGCGCGACGAGCAGCAGCTGCGCGAGCACGTCGGCGAGCTCCGCCCGGAAGGCGGCGTCCACCTCGCCGGCGCCCTCCCCGCGGTCCCGTGAGCGTCCCGACCGGGCGAGGTACGCCTGCGTGAGCTCCCCGACCTCCTCGTGCAGCTTCAGCACCAGCCAGTCGTCGGTCCGCGGGACGCCGAACCGCCGCTCGTACACCCGGGAGATGATCTCCAGCTCGTCGGACAGCTCACCCAGCTCCATGTGCCGATCATGCCCCGCCGCACCGACGTCCCCACGCGACCACCCGCCCGCGCCCGTAGGCTCGACGACGTGGTCAGCGTGCGGGTAGGGCTGTCGGGGTGGCAGTACCGGCACTGGCACGGCCGCTTCTACACGAAGGGCACGCGCCGCGCGGACGAGCTGGAATTCGCCGCCGCGCGGTTTCCCACCCTGGAGCTGAACGGCACCTTCTACGGGCTGCAGAAGCCGGCGTCGTTCCAGCGGTGGCGGGACGCGGTGCCCGACGGCTTCACGTTCGCGGTCAAGGGCAGCCGCTACGTCACGCACCTCAAGCGCCTGCGGGAGCCCCGGACGGCGCTGGCGAACTTCGTCGCGAGCGGGCTGCTCGCCCTCGGCGACCGGCTCGGCCCGGTCCTGTGGCAGCTGCCGGAGCGCACCGCCTTCGACCACGACGTCCTCGCGGAGTTCCTCGACGCGCTGCCGGGCACGACCACCGAGGCGGCACGCCTCGCCGCGGACCACGACGACCGCCTCCGGGCCGAGGCGTGGACCGACCCCGGCGAGGACCGACCGCTGCGCCACGCGCTGGAGGCGCGCCACGCCACGTTCGAGGAGCCCGACGCCCTGCGGCTGCTGCGCGACCACGACGTGGCGCTCGTCGTGTCGGACGGCGCGGGCCGCTGGCCGGTCCTCGACCACCCGACCGCGGGTCTCGCGTACCTGCGCCTGCACGGCCCCACCGAGCTGTACGCCAGCCGTTACGACGACGCACGCCTCGACGGCTGGGCGCGGTGGGTGCGGCAGCGGGCGGACGCCGGGCAGGACGTGGTGGTCTACTTCGACAACGACGGGGACGCGCACGCGCCGCGGGACGCGCGGCGCCTCGTCGACCGGCTGGAAGACCTGGTCGAGCCGTGGCCGCCGTGAGGCCCGGGCGGGTCGGCCCGGTTGTGGTTCCCGGCCCGGCCTCGGGCAGAATCATCGGGTGGCACCTCCCCTTCCCGACCCGGCGACGCCGCCCGGAACCGACGGCCGGTCCGCCCCGCGCCCCGCACCCCTGCCCCAGCCCGTGGGCGAGCACCTCACCCGGCTCGCGCCCGCGTCCCCGTACGTCGACCTCGACCGCGCGGCGTGGAGCCGCCTGTCGGCGTCGACGCCCCTGCCGCTGACCGACGCCGACGTCGAGCGCCTGCGGGGCCTCGGGGATCCGATCGACCTCGCCGAGGTCGACGCCGTCTTCCGCCCCCTCTCGCGGCTGCTCAACCTGTACGTCGCCGCGAGCGCCGGGCTGCACCGCGCGACGTCGACGTTCCTGCACGAGGACCCGCCGCGCACGCCGTACGTCATCGGCGTCGCCGGGTCGGTGGCCGTCGGCAAGTCCACCACCGCCCGCATCCTGCGGGAGATGTTGGCGCGCTGGCCGGACACGCCGCACGTCGAGCTGATCACGACCGACGGGTTCCTGTACCCGAACGCCGAGCTGCAGCGCCGCGGGATCATGGACCGCAAGGGCTTCCCGGAGTCCTACGACCGCCGGGCCCTGATCCGCTTCCTGTCCCGCGTCAAGGCGGGGCAGCCCGAGGTGCGCGCCCCCGTCTACTCGCACGTCGTCTACGACATCGTGCCGGGCGAGGAGGTCGTGGTGCGCAAGCCGGACGTGCTGATCGTCGAGGGCCTCAACGTGCTCCAGCCGGCGCGCCCGTCGGCGGTGGACGAGTCGACGGTCGCGGTGAGCGACTTCTTCGACTTCTCCATCTATGTCGACGCGCGCACCCGGAACATCCGCCAGTGGTACGTGGAGCGCTTCCTGCAGCTGCGCAAGACGGCGTTCAGCCGTCCCGAATCGTACTTCCGGCGCTACGCCGACCTCTCCGACGCGGAGGCGACGGAGCGGGCCCTGTCGATCTGGGAGTCGATCAACGCGCCCAACCTGGAGCACAACGTGCTCCCCACCCGCGGTCGCGCGACCCTGGTGCTCACCAAGGGGTCCGACCACTCGGTGCAGCGGGTGCGGCTGCGCAAGCTCTGACGGCGGCTCAGGCGGCGCGCGTCGTCGGCTCCGCGCCGGCCTGGTCCGTGTCGGCGTGCAGGGCCTCCGGGGCCGGCGGCCCGGCGAACCGCTGCACCACCTGGTCGACGACCACGCCGAGCAGGATGCCCGCCACGACGCCCACGGCCATCGCGAGCAGCGTGTTGTGGCCGAGCCAGGACGCCGCCGCGAGGCCGATCAGCATCGAGTAGATGCCCCACGTCACCGCGGCGATCCCGGAGAAGAACATGAAGCGGCGCCGCGGGTAGCCGACGGCGCCGGCGGTCATGTTGACGGCCACGCGGCCGATCGGCACGTACCGGGCGGCGAGGATGAACGACGCCCCCCGGTGGTCGAGGGCGTGGCGGGCCCAGCCGACGGCCTTGCGCCCCCGCGGTGACCGCAGGAAGCGGAAACGTTCGGTGCCGACGGTGCGACCGATCTGGTACGCGATCTGGTCGCCCGTCCACGCGCCCGCGATGGCGAGGGCCAGGACGCCGGGCAGCCACGGCTCGCCCTCCGAGTGCGCAAGGACGGTGAGGGTGATGACGACGGACTCGCTGGGGATGGGCGGGAAGAACCCGTCGACCGTCGCGAAGACGTACATGGCCGGGTAGATCCACAGGGACGCGCCCAGGTCGAGGATCCAGTCCTCGAGCTGTGCCAGCATCGTCGACAGGTTCACCAGGTCGGTCCCTCGGTTGGTCGGCCGGGAGGCGGCCCTCCGGCGGTCGGACGACGCCGGACGGCGTCACGGGTCCAGCCTAGGCAGACCGGGTGCCCCGGCTGCATGGGGATTTCCCCCGGTTCCACCCTGAGCGCCGAATGTTCACCCGTGATCCACAACGCGCGGGTCCACGATGCCGAGGTCCACGTGCTGGTCGTAGCGCACGAGGTTCTCGTTCGAGGTGAGCGTGCGCAGCCGCGCGTGCTCCAGGTACAGCTCGCCCGCGAGGTGGTCGGTCTCGTGCTGGACGATGCGCGCCGGCCAGCCGGTGAGCACCTCGTCGACGGCCGCCCCGGTCTCGTCACGCGCCGTGAGCAGCACGCTCCGGTACCGCGCGACGACGGCCTGCCAGCCCCGCACGGACAGGCAGCCCTCGTGGAACGCGACCCGCTCCGGCTCGCCGTCGGGGCCGGGCACGGGCTCGTACCGCGGGTCGACGAGCACCCGGAAGGGCAGCGGCGTCCGCTCCCGCGGGTCGTCGGCGTCCGTCCCGGCGTCCTCGACGACGGCGATCGCGAGCCCGATGCCGACCTGCGGCGCCGCGAGGCCGACGCCGGGCGCGGCGTGCATGGTGCGGCGCATCGCCTCGAGCAGGCGCGGCAGCACGTCGCCGAGCTGCCCGGCGTAGGGAGCCGACCGCGCGCGCAGCACGGGCGCGCCCGCCTGCACGATCGGCAGCACGCCGGTACCGGGCCCGTCCGCCGCGGCGTCGGCCCGGTCCAGCAGGTCGACGACGGCGGCGCGCAGGTCCTCGTCGACGCTGTCGACCCTGTCGACCCTGTCGACCCTGTCGACCCCGCCGGCCCCGCCGGCGCCGTCGGTCACAGGGCCAGCCGGTCGCGCACGACGGCGGCGAGCGTGTCCGCCACCCCGTCGGCCTGCGTCTGGGTGGCCGCCTCGACCATCACGCGCACGAGCGGCTCGGTGCCGGACGGCCGCAGCAGCACGCGGCCCGTCTCGCCCAGGAGCGCCTCGGCGCTCTCGACGGCGGCGCGCACGCCCTCGTCCTCGGCCGCGCGGGCCTTGTCCACGCCCTTGACGTTGACGAGCGTCTGCGGCAGGCGCGGCACCTCGGACGCAAGGTCGGCCAGGCGCCGCCCGCTCGACTTGATGCGCGCGGCCAGGTGCAGCGCCGTGAGGACGCCGTCGCCCGTCGTGGCGTGGTCGGCCAGGATGATGTGGCCCGACTGCTCGCCACCGAGCCCGTACCCGTGCGCGCGCATCTCCTCGAGCACGTACCGGTCGCCCACGCCCGTCTGGACGGTCGTGATGCCCGCGTCGCGCATCGCCAGCAGCAGCCCGAGGTTGCTCATCACCGTCACGACCAGCGTGTCGGACGGCAGGCGGCCCTCCTCCTTGAGCGCGCGCGCGAGGATGCCGAGGATCTGGTCGCCGTCCACGAGCACGCCGCCGTGGTCCACGGCGAGGCAGCGGTCCGCGTCCCCGTCGAAGGCGACGCCGAAGTCCGCCTCGGCGGCCACCACGACGGCCTGCAGCTGCTCGGGGTGCGTGGAGCCGGCCTTCTCGTTGATGTTGCGGCCGTCGGGGCTGGCGTTGATGACGACGACGTCCGCGCCCGCCTCGCGCAGCGCGTCCGGGCCGACCTGGCTCGCGGCGCCGTTCGCCGCGTCGACGGCGATGCGCAGGCCCTCCAGGGGGCGCCGGTCCGGCGTCGTGCCGATGCTCGACACGAGGTGCTCCACGTACTGCTGGGCGGCGATGCCCGTGTCGGAGCGCATGCGGCCGACGTCGGCGCCGATCGGACGCTCCCAGTCCTGGCCGAGCCGCGCCTCGATCTCGTCCTCGACCTGGTCGGCGAGCTTGAAGCCGCCGCGCGCGAAGAACTTGATGCCGTTGTCGGGCATGGCGTTGTGGGACGCGGAGATCATGACGCCGAGGTCCATGTCCATCGCCCCGACGAGGTGGGCGAGGGCCGGCGTGGGCAGCACCCCGAGGTTCACCACGTCGACGCCCGAGCTGGCCAGGCCTGCGCCGACGGCGGCCGACAGGAACTCCCCCGACGCGCGCGGGTCGCGGCCGACGACGGCGCGCGGGCGATGCCCCTCGAACTCGCCGGACGTGCCGAGCACGTGGGCGGCGGCGCTGCCGAGCCCGAGGGCCAGGTCCGCGGTGACGTCCCGGTTGGCCAGCCCACGGACCCCGTCGGTGCCGAACAGTCGCACGATGTCTCCTCCTCCGGGCGCGGCGGTGCCTCCGCTCTGGCGCCCCACGGCGCCCCGTGGACGCCGCACCGATCGTAGCCGGATGACGCGACGGCCCCGCCGGAGAGTTCCGACGGGGCCGTCCGTAGGCGCTGACGCTCCAGCCGACCGGGGTCGACGGGAGCGCTCGATCAGCGCTTCGAGTACTGCGGCGCCTTGCGCGCCTTCTTGAGACCGGCCTTCTTGGACTCGACCGCACGCGGGTCACGCGTGAGGTAGCCGGCCTTCTTCAGCGCGGGGCGGTTCGCCTCGGAGTCGATCGCGTTGAGCGCACGGGCGATGCCCAGGCGCACCGCGCCGGCCTGGCCGGAGGGGCCACCACCGGTGATGCGGACGATGACGTCGAAGCGGCCCTCGACCTCGACCAGCTTCAGCGGCGAGTTCACGAGCTGCTGGTGCACCTTGTTCGGGAAGTAGTCCTCGAGGGTGCGACCGTTGATCTTCCATGTCCCGGTGCCGGGGACGAGGCGCACGCGCGCCACGGCCTCCTTGCGGCGACCGACGGCGGCGCCGGGAGCGGTGATGGACTGGCCGCCGTCCGCGACGGGCGCGGCGGACTCAGAGGTGTAGGTGCTGGGCGTGTTCTCGTCCAGCTCGGTGTCGACGGTGGTCTCGGCCACTGTGAATCCTTCGCTTTGCATCCGGCAGCGGCTCAGGCCTGCTGCGAAACCTGGGTGATCTCGAACGGCTTGGGCTGCTGCGCCGCGTGCGGGTGCTCCGCGCCGCGGTAGACCTTCAGCTTGCCCAACTGGTCGCGACCGAGGGACGTCTTCGGGAGCATGCCGCGCACGGCCTTCTCCACGGCCCGCTCGGGGTTCTTCTCGAGAAGCTCGCCGTAGTTGACCGAGCGGAGGCCGCCCGGGTAGCCGGAGTGGCGGTAGGCCAGCTTGGTCTCCCGCTTGTTGCCGCTCAGGGCGACCTTGTCCGCGTTGATGACGATGACGAAGTCACCGCCGTCGACGTGCGGGGCGAAGGTCGGCTTGTGCTTCCCGCGCAGGAGCGTAGCGACCTGGCTCGCCAGGCGGCCGAGGACGACGTCGGTCGCGTCGACGACGTACCAGTCGCGCTGGACGTCGCCGGGCTTGGGGGTGTAAGTACGCACGGTTGCGTCACCTTTTCGTGTTCGGTGTCGTCGGGCGAGAAGCGGCGCCCGATGAGTCAGGTGTTGTGCGCGGGTGCTCCGGGTGGCGTCCTGGCCGTTGGCGTCGTCGGTGCGAGTGGGCGCGCTGACGACGCGGGACGCCGGAGGCATAGCACAACGACGAGCCAGTTTAGCCGCGCCCGGGTGCGGCGGTCAAAGCGACGCTGGTCACGGCCGATCGCCGGGAGGGCGCCACCGGCAGTCCGTTGCAGGCAGGGCGGTCCGGGTGCACGGTGGTGGCATGACCCAGGAGACACCCGGCACCACCCCCGACCCCGAGACGGGCGCCGAGGGCGACGAGGACCAGCTGCCGCAGGAGGACACCCTCCTCGACCCCGAGCTCGAGGACGTCCTCGACGAGGGCTACTCGCCGATGGAGCGGGAGCGCGCGAACCACTGGGGCGAGACGGCGTGGGAGGAGTCCGCGGGCGAGCCGATGGACCGGCGCCTGGCCGAGGAGCAGCCGGACGTCTGGGAGCGCGACCCCCTCGAGCGCCCCGACACCACCCGGGCGGGCCGGCTCGCGGAGGACCCCGACGCCGACCCGGGCGAGGACGGCGACCGGAACAACGACGTCTACGGCGAGGACGCCGGCATCGACGGCGCGGGCGCCTCCGCGGAGGAGGCCGCCGTCCACTGGGTCGAGGAGCCGTAGCCCGCCGACGCACCGGTCACCCGGCGTCCCGGCCGGCGTCGACCTCCCCCGGGTCACGCCTGGCGCGGACGCGCTCGGCGCGCGCGGCGAGCTCGTCGTCGTCCGGATAGGCCACGTGCTCGAGCACCAGACCCCGGGCCGCGACGACGCCGGCGGCCGCCGACCGCGAGCGCCCCGCCAGCACCTGCGCGGGCGCGTCCTCGTCGCGACGCCCCTCCCCCACCGCCAGCGACATCCCCACCAGCGCGCGCACCATCGAGTGGCAGAAGGCGTCGGCCTGCACGGTCGCGACGGCCAGCCCGGCGTCGGGCCCGTCGGCGGGCCGCTCCCAGGACAGGTGGGTGAGCTCGCGGATCGTCGTCGCGCCCTCGCGCGGCTTGCAGAACGCCGCGAAGTCGTGCAGCCCCACCAGGGGCTGCACCGCCCGGTGCATCGCCTCGACGTCCAGCGGCCGCCGGTGCCACAGGACCCAGTCGCGCCGGAGCGGGTCCCGCAGGGCCGGGTGGTCGGCCACCCGGTAGGCGTAGCGCCGGTGCAGGGCGGAGAACCGCGCGTCGAACCCCTCCGGGGCCTCGGACGCGCGGTGCACGACGACGTCGGGGGGCAGCACCCCGGCGAGCCGGTCCGCGAGCGCGACGCCCGGCTCCCGGTCCGAGCGTCCGGGCATCTCCTCCCAGCGCTCGCGCGGCACGTCGACGTGCGCCACCTGGCCGCGCGCGTGCACGCCCGCGTCGGTCCGTCCGGCGACGGTCAGCCGGGGCCGCGGCAGGCCCAGCGGGCCGGTGCGCAGGACCGTCGCGAGAGCGTCCTCCAGCACCCCCTGCACCGTGCGCAGCCGCGGCTGGGTGGCCCAGCCCGCGAACCGGGTGCCGTCGTAGGCGAGGTCCAGCCGCACGCGCAGGGTTCCGGCGGGCGGTCCGGCGGGCGGGGCCGGCGGCGTCGACGTCGTCGGCGTGGGGGTCGGTGCGGGTGTCGGCGTGCTCACCGCCCCATTGTGGCCGGATGATGGCCCGTGATGGTCGACTCCGGCGCCACCGCGCGCACCCCCGCCGCCCCGCCCCGTGACGCCACGGCGTCGCCGGGGTCCGCCCCTCCCGCGCCGTCGGACGTCCTCACCCTGGCGGTCGACTGCGGCGGCGGGGGCATCAAGGCCGCCGTGCTGGACTCCGCGGGCACCGCGCACGCGAACCCCGTGCGCGTCCCCACGCCCTACCCGCTGCCCCCCGACCTGCTGCTGGACACCGTGGCCGGCATCGCGGAGCGGCTGCCCACCGCCCACCGGGTGACCCTCGGGATGCCCGGGATGATCCGCCACGGCGTCGTGGTGCACACGCCCCACTACGTCACCCGGTCCGGCCCGCGCTCGCGCGTGCTGCCCGAGCTGGTGGAGGCGTGGGGCAGCTTCGACGTGCGCGGCGCCCTCGCGCGCCGCCTCGGGATGCCGGCGATGGTCCTCAACGACGCGGAGGTGCACGGGGCCGGGGTGGTCGCGGGCTCCGGGCTGGAGCTCGTGCTCACGCTCGGCACGGGCCTCGGGTCCGCCCTGTTCGACGGCGGCCGGCTCGCGCCGCACCTCGAGTGGTCGCACGCGCCCGTGCGCCGCGGCGCGACCTACGACCAGTACGTGGGCGAGCCGGAACGGCGCCGGCTGGGCGACGGCCTGTGGTCGCGGCGCGTGGTCGCGGTGGTCGACGGCCTGAGACCCGTGTTCCTGTGGGACCGGCTGTACCTGGGCGGCGGGAACTCCCGCCGCATCACGCCGACCGCCCTCGACCGGCTGGGCGACGACGTCGTCGTCGTGCCGAACTCCGCGGCGCTGGTGGGCGGCGCGCGGGCGTGGGACCTGCCCCTGGGCTGACGGGCCTCTCGGGTGACCCGGTCGGGCGACCCGGTCGGTGACCCGGTCAGGCGACCGTGCGCCCGCCCCGGGCCGTCGGCGCCACCACGGCCTCCGCCGCTTCCAGGAGCACACGGGTGAACGCGACCGGGGCGTCGAGGCTCACCAGGTGACGGGCGCGCGGCACCACGACCAGCCGCGTGGGCGCCCCGCCGGCCCGCGCCGCGGCCACGAACGCGCGCTCCTGGGTGCGGAAGTGGTCGTAGCGGCCGTTGACGACCCAGACGGGGCTGTCGGCGGCCGCGAGGGAGCGCAGGGTGTCGGTGGGCCCGAGCTCCCGCAGCACCTGCGTCATGGCGCGCAGGGCGAAGCCTCCGGCCGCCAGGTCGCGCGCGCCCTCGACGTCGAGGGCCAGACGCACGAACGTGTCGTTGAGGCGTGCGCCCTGGTCCGGCCACGTCTCGATCCAGCGGGCGAGCGACAGCCACGCCGGCCGCAGCGCCGAGGAGGACACCGTGGAGCACGAGGCGGCGACGAGCCCCGCGCTCTGCGCGGGGTGGCGGGCGCGGTGCTCGATGGCGACGTACCCGCCGAGCGACAGCCCGGCCACCAGGGCGCGACCGCCGACGGCGTCGACGTCGGCGCGCACGGCCTCCACCGCGCCGTCGAGGGTGAACGGCTCGCCGCGCCGCGCACCGTGACCCGGCAGGTCGGTCGCGGCGGCGGGGATCCCGGCGCGCTCCAGGGCCTCGAGCTGCCGGCGCCACATCGTCGCCGACGTGCGGGAGCCGTGCACGAGCACGACGGGCACCCGCGCAGGCGCGGGGGCGAGCGCCGGGGCGGGCACGGGAGCGGTCTCGGGACGCGCGGCCATGCGCCCACCCTAGGAACGACGAGGCCCCGCGCCACCTCGGGAGGTGGCGCGGGGCCTCGACGGCGGGACGCGGGAGGTCAGGCCTCCTTGGTCTCCTCGGCCTTCTCCCCGGCCGCGGCCTCCGAGGTGTCCTCGGCGGGCGCCTCGGTGGGGGCGTCGGTGGCCTCGTCGGTCGCCTCGACGGCGGACTCGTCGGTGGCGGGCTTCTCGTCCTCGGCGGCCTTCTCGGTGGCCTTCGAGGCCTCCTTGACGACGGCCTGCTTCGGGCTCACCGGCTCGGTGACGAGCTCGATGACCGCCATGGGCGCGTTGTCGCCCTTGCGGTTGCCGATCTTGGTGATGCGCGTGTAGCCACCGTTGCGCTCGGCCATGGCCGGGGCGATCTCGGTGAACAGCGTGTGCACCACGGACTTGTCGCGCACGACGGTCAGCACCCGGCGACGGGCGTGCAGGTCACCGCGCTTGGCGAAGGTGATGAGGCGCTCGGCCAGGGGGCGCAGGCGCTTCGCCTTCGTCTCGGTCGTGGTGATGCGGCCGTGCTCGAAGAGCGACGTCGACAGGTTCGCGAGGATCAGTCGCTCGTGAGCCGGGCTGCCACCGAGCCGCGGACCCTTGGTGGGGGTAGGCATTTCTGGTTCTCCTTGAGGGTGGTTCCGCACCGCGCGGCCCGGTCAGGTCGAGCGGGCTGCTGCGGGCGCGGAGACGTCAGTACGACTGCTCGTCCGAGTACGTGGCCTCGTCGTCCCCACCGCTGAAGTACGCGGCGCTGGACGGGTCGAAGTCGAGGGGCGAGTCCTTCAGCGAGAGGCCCAGCTCGGCGAGCTTCTCCTTGACCTCGTTGATGGACTTCGCACCGAAGTTCCGGATGTCGAGCAGGTCGGCCTCGCTGCGAGCCACGAGCTCACCCACCTGGTGGATGCCCTCGCGCTTGAGGCAGTTGTACGACCGGATCGTGAGGTTGAGCTCCTCGATCGGCAGCGCCAGGTCCGCGGCCAGCGCGGAGTCCGTCGGCGACGGACCGATCTCGATGCCCTCGGCCTCGACGTTCAGCTCGCGGGCGAGGCCGAAGAGCTCGACGAGCGTCTTGCCGGCCGAGGCGAGCGCGTCGCGCGGGGCGATCGCGGCCTTCGTCTCGACGTCGACGATCAGCTTGTCGAAGTCGGTGCGCTGCTCGACACGCGTGGCCTCGACCTTGTAGGTGACCTTGAGGACCGGCGAGTAGATCGAGTCGACGGGGATCCGACCGATCTCGGCCTCGTCGTTCTTGTTCTGCGCCGCGGACACGTAACCGCGACCGCGCTCGACGGTCAGCTCGATCTCGAGCTTGCCCTTGTCGTTGAGCGTGGCGATGTGGAGGTCCGGGTTGTGCACCTCGACGCCGGCCGGCGGCACGATGTCGGCGGCGGTGACCACACCTGCGCCGGTCTTGCGCAGGTACATCACGACGGGCTCGTCGTTCTCCGAGGAGACGACGAGGTTCTTGATGTTGAGGATGATCTCGGTGACGTCTTCCTTGACACCCGGCACGGTGGAGAACTCGTGGAGCACACCGTCGATGCGGATGGAGGTGACGGCCGCGCCCGGGATGGACGACAGCAGGGTCCGCCGCAGCGAGTTGCCGAGCGTGTAGCCGAAGCCCGGCTCGAGCGGCTCGATGGAGAAGCGCGAACGGTACTCCGAGATGACCTCTTCGGTCAGGGAGGGGCGCTGTGCGATCAGCACGGTCAGGTCCTTTCAGTGTGCGTCCGCCATATGACGCATCACGGATCCGCGAGAGCTCGCGGCCCCGGGTGGGACTCGGTCCACCCGCCCGGGCAGGCTGCGGCGTCGTGCGGGCCCGGGGCCGATCCCTCGGCCCCGGGGTCCCGACGACGTCGGGAGGGTCAGACGCGGCGACGCTTCGGGGGGCGGCAGCCGTTGTGCGCCTGGGGCGTCACGTCCTGGATCGAGCCGACCTCGAGGCCGGTCGCCTGCAGGGAGCGGATCGCGGTCTCACGACCGGAGCCCGGGCCCTTGACGAAGACGTCGACCTTCTTGACGCCGTGCTCCTGGGCGCGGCGCGCGGCCGACTCGGCGGCGAGCTGCGCGGCGTACGGCGTGGACTTACGGGAGCCCTTGAAGCCGACGTGGCCGGCGGACGCCCACGAGATCACGGCGCCCGACGGGTCGGTGATCGAGACGATCGTGTTGTTGAAGGTGCTCTTGATGTGAGCCTGGCCGAGCGGGACGTTCTTCTTGTCCTTGCGACGCGGCTTGCGCGCGGCCGTGGCACGAGTCTTGGGAGGCATGTGTTCTCTGATCTCCTGGTCTGATCGGACCGGGGCGGTTCAGCTCGGGGAGCCGACCGCACCACGGACTGCTCTCAGCGGGCCTTCTTCTTGCCCGCCACGGTGCGCTTCGGGCCCTTGCGGGTGCGCGCGTTGGTCTTGGTGCGCTGACCGCGCACCGGAAGGCCGCGGCGGTGACGCAGGCCCTGGTAGGTGCCGATCTCGACCTTGCGGCGGATGTCGGCGGCGACCTCGCGGCGCAGGTCGCCCTCGAGCTGGAAGTTGCCCTCCAGGTAGTCGCGCAGCGCGACGAGCTGGTCGTCGCCGAGGTCCTTGACGCGGACGTCCGGGCTGATCCCGGTCGCGGCCAGCGTCTGCTGGGCGCGGGTACGGCCGACGCCGTAGATGTAGGTGAGCGCAACCTCGAGCCGCTTCTCGCGGGGGAGGTCGACGCCGATCAGACGTGCCATGTGCCTTCCGGCTCCCTGTACTTCTTCCAGAGGTCTGCCGCACCGCCCTCCCGCGAAGACCGCGGGCCCCGGCCCCTGGACCGGAGGTTCCTCCCGTCCCGGCGGAGCATCGCTCCGGGGACGAGGTTCGTGGTGGTGCGCTGTGTGCGACGGCGAGCGCGTGCCGTCAGCAGGTGGCTGCGATCAGCCCTGGCGCTGCTTGTGGCGCAGGTTCTCGCAGATCACCATGACGCGACCGTGCCGGCGGATCACCTTGCACTTGTCGCAGATCTTCTTGACGCTCGGCTTGACCTTCATCAGTGTTCCTCCGCCGCCGCACGCACGCCGGCGGGTGCCGGCGCCACGACGGCGCTCGATGGGGTGGTGGATTACTTGTAGCGGTAGACGATCCGACCGCGGGACAGGTCGTACGGGCTGAGCTCGACCACGACACGGTCCTCCGGGAGGATCCGGATGTAGTGCTGACGCATCTTGCCCGAGATGTGGGCGAGGACCTTGTGGCCGTTCGCCAGCTCCACACGGAACATCGCGTTCGGCAGGGCCTCGATCACGCTGCCCTCGATCTCGATGACGCCGTCCTTCTTTGCCATGTCCTCCGCTAACTCTCGTCTGGCCCCGGGCGCTCGTCAGCAGCGTGACGAAGGTCCGGATGTCGTGCATGCCGCCTGCTCACCCTCGTCCCGACCGACCCGCGCTCGCGCCGGGTCGGTGCTGGTCTGCAGCGCCACCGTGAGGGGCCTGCGCCGAGGAACTGCCGAACGGACTACACCCGACAGATCATCCTACTCCATGGCACCAGCAGCTGCGAACGCCCGTGGGCGGTCGTCCGTCACACGTCGAGGACGACGGGCTCGACGTCGAACGGGTCCAGACCCGCCCGGCCGCCGTCCGGCGCCGTGAGCACGCTGATGCCGTCCTCGAGCAGGGCCACGGTGTGCTCCCAGTGCGCGGCGCGCGAGCCGTCCTGCGTGACGACCGTCCAGTCGTCCGCGAGCACCCGGGTGGCGCCGCTCCCCCGCGTGATCATCGGCTCGACCGCCAGGCACATGCCCGGCCGGAGCCGCGGCCCGCGGTCCGAGGTCCGGAAGTTCACGACGTCGGGCGGCTGGTGCATCGCGGTGCCGATGCCGTGCCCGACGTAGTCCTCGACGATGCCGTACTCGACGCCCGAGGCGCCGCCGGCCAGCTCGACCGCCGCCTCCACCGCGGTGCCGACGTCCCCGAGCCGCTTGCCGCCGGCCAGGGCGGCGATGCCCGCCCACATGGCCGTCCGGGTCGCACGCACGAGGTCGAGATCCGCCGCGTCGACGCCGGCGGACCGCGCCGGGTCGTCCACGTCGAGAGCCCCCTGCGGGCCCAGGACGAAGCTCACCGCGGAGTCGCCGTGCCAGCCGTCGACGACCGCGCCGCAGTCGACCGACACGACGTCGCCCGCCTCGAGCACCCGCCCGCCGGGGATCCCGTGGATCACCTCGTCCGCGACGGAGACGCAGATCGTCGCCGGGAAGCCCTCGTAGCCGAGGAACGACGGGGTCGCGCCGGCGTCCGCGATGGTCGCCGCCGCGACCGCGTCGAGGTCGGCGGTCGTCAGGCCCGGCCGGGCCGCCGCGCGCACCGCGTCCAGCGCGGACGCGACGACCAGCCCGGCGCGCCGCATGACGCGCACCTGCTCGCGCGTCTTGAGCTCGACGCGCTCGCGCTGACCGAAGATCATGACGGCGCGGTCAGCCGAGCTCGGCGGCCAGCGCCTGGACGATGCGCTCGGTGACCTCGGAGACGTCGCCGATGCCGTCCACCTTCGCGAGGAGGCCCCGCTCGGAGTACGCGGCGGTGAGCGGCGCGGTCTGCTCGTCGTAGATGTCGAGACGGCGCGCGATCGCCTCCGGGGTGTCGTCCTCGCGGCCCTCGATCTCGGCGCGCTTGGCGATCCGCGACAGGAGCTCCTCGCGCGCGGCGGTGAGCTCGATGACGCCGTCCAGCTCCCAGCCGAGGTCGGCGAGGATGCTGTCGAGCGCCTCGACCTGGTGCGCGTTGCGCGGGTACCCGTCGAGCAGGAACCCGCCCTTCACGTCGTCCTCGCCGAGGCGCGAGCGCACCATCTCGTCGGTGACCTCGTCCGGGACGAGCTCGCCCTTCGCGCTGTACTCCTGGGCCAGCCTGCCGAGCTCCGTGCCGCCCTTGATGTTCGCGCGGAAGATGTCGCCGGTCGAGATGGCGGGGATGCCGAAGAGCTCGGCGAGGCGCGCGGCCTGCGTGCCCTTGCCGGCACCCTGCGGGCCCATGATCACCAGGCGCGTCACCCGCGCCTCGGCGCTGGGCGCGCCGTGGAGCTCGCGGCGGGTGGTCGGCGTGGCCGCGGCCGCGCCGTTGTCGTTGGTCTCGGTCAACGGAGGAACCCTTCGTAATGACGCTGCTGGAGCTGGGAGTCGATCTGCTTCACGGTCTCGAGCCCGACGCCCACGATGATGAGGATCGAGGTGCCACCGAACGGGATGTTCGTCGTCACTCCCAGCACCACGAGCACGATCGTCGGGATGAGCGCCACGATCGCCAGGTAGATCGAGCCCGCGGAGGTGATGCGGGTGATCACGTAGTCGAGGTACTCGGCGGTGGGGCGCCCGGCGCGGATGCCCGGGATGAAGCCGCCGTACTTCTTCATGTTGTCCGCGACCTCGTCCGGGTTGAACGTGATCGAGGTGTAGAAGAACGCGAAGAAGATGACCATCAGCACGTACAGCACGATGTAGAGCGGGTCGGACTGCTGGACCAGGTTGTCGGAGATCCAGACGACCCACCCCGCGGTCGGCTCGCCGAACTGGGCGAGCAGGCCCGGGATGGCGAGGATCGACGCCGCGAAGATGACCGGGATGACGCCGGCCATGTTGATCTTGATGGGGATGTAGGTGCTCGTGCCGCCGTACATCCGCCGGCCCACCATGCGCTTCGCGTACTGCACCGGGATGCGGCGCTGCGACTGCTCGACGAAGACCACCAGGCCCACGACGAGCACGATCACCAGGATCATCACGATGAAGTTCAGGGGGCCGTTCGAGCCGCCCGCGATCGACCACAGGGCCGACGGGAAGCTCGCGGCGATCGACGTGAAGATCAGCAGCGACATGCCGTTGCCGACGCCACGCTCGGTGATCATCTCGCCGAGCCACATGACCAGACCGGTACCGGCCGTCATCGTCACCACCATGAGCGCGGCGGTCATGAAGCTGTCGTCCGCGACGACGTCGACGGGGCAGCCCTGGAAGAGCATGCCCGTGCGCGCGGTCGTGACGATCGTGGTCGACTGCAGGATCGCCAGGGCGATCGTCAGGTAGCGCGTGTACTGCGTGAGCTTCGCCTGACCCGACTGGCCCTCCTTGTGCAGGGCCTCGAACCGCGGGATCACGACGCGCAGCAGCTGCACGATGATGCTCGCGGTGATGTACGGCATGATGCCGAGCGCGAAGATCGACAGCTGCAGCAGCGCACCGCCGCTGAAGACGTTGACGAGGCCGAGCAGCGAGGTGCTGCCCTCGAGGGCCGCGACGCACTGCTGGACGTTGCCGTAGTCGACGCCGGGCGTGGGCACGAGGGACCCCACCCGGAAGAGCGCCATGATCGCGATCGTGAACAGCAGCTTGCGCCGCAGGTCCGGTGTCCGGAAAGCCCGGCCGAATGCGCTGAGCACCTATCCTCCTGGCCCGCCGCGGCGGGTTGTCGTGTCGCCGGGGACCGGCGAGGTGTGGCGCGAGCTCCCGACGTCGCGACCCGTGGGCCTCGCCGCCGTCACGCCGACTCGGTCGTCGGTCCGGCCGGGTGACCCCGGGCTCGCCGTGCGCCGGTTCTCCGGACGCGTGGCGCGGACCGTGACGGATTCTACGTGCCCGGGACCAGTGATCCAGACCACACGCCGTCCTCGTGGACGCGGCGGACGGGCCCGCGGAAGCACGCCGAGAGCACACAGGGCCGGCAGCGCAAGTGCGCCGCCGGCCCTGATGCGGATGTCAGTCCTCGGAGACCGAGCCGCCGGCCGCCAGGATCTTGTCCTTGGCGGAGCCGGAGACGCGGTCGACCGTGACGTCCAGCTTGACGGTGATCTCGCCGTTGCCGAGCACCTTCACCGGCTGGCCCTTGCGGACCGCGCCCTTGGCGACGAGGTCCTCGACGGTGACGGAGCCACCCTCGGGGTACAGCGCGGCGAGCTTGTCCAGGTTGACCACCTGGTACTCGACGCGGAACGGGTTCTTGAACCCGCGCAGCTTCGGGAGGCGCATGTGCAGAGGCATCTGCCCGCCCTCGAAGCGCTCGGGGACCTGGTAGCGAGCCTTCGTGCCCTTGGTACCGCGACCCGCCGTCTTACCCTTCGACGCCTCACCACGACCCACGCGGGTCTTGGCGGTCTTGGCGCCGGGGGCCGGACGCAGGTGGTGGACCTTGAGCGGCTGACCCGCCTTCTCGGTGTTGTCGGCCATGCTCACTCGACCTCCTCGACGGTGACGAGGTGCGCCACCGTGGTGACCATGCCACGGATCTCCGGACGGTCCTCCTTCACGGCGGTGTCGCCGATCCGCTTGAGGCCGAGGGTCCGCAGCGTGTCACGCTGGTTCTGCTTGCCGCCGATGGCGGACTTGACCTGGGTGACCTTCAGTCGAGGCATCACGCACCCACCTTCTCGTCGGCCTTGGCCGCCTTGTCGGCGAGCCCGGCGGCCTGCGCACGCAGGAGCGCGGCCGGGGCCACGTCCTCGAGCGGCAGCCCACGGCGGGCGGCCACGGCAGCCGGCTCCTCGAGGCCCCGGAGGGCCGCGACGGTGGCGTGCACGATGTTGATCGAGTTGGACGAGCCGAGCGACTTGCTCAGCACGTCGTGGATGCCGGCGCACTCCAGCACGGCGCGCACCGGACCACCGGCGATCACACCGGTACCCGGCGAGGCCGGACGCAGGAACACGACGCCGGCGGCCTCCTCACCCTGGACGGGGTGCGGGATGGTGCCCTGGATGCGCGGGACGCGGAAGAAATTCTTCTTCGCCTCCTCGACACCCTTGGCGATCGCCGCGGGCACCTCCTTGGCCTTGCCGTAGCCGACACCGACGGTGCCGTCGCCGTCGCCCACCACGACCAGCGCGGTGAAGCTGAAGCGGCGACCACCCTTGACGACCTTCGAGACGCGGTTGATGGTCACCACGCGCTCGACGAAGGCGTTCTTGTCGGCGGCGTCGCGGCCACCGCCGCGACGGTCGTCGCGGCGGCCGCCGCCACGGCGACCGTCGTTCTTGTTGGACTCGTTGGCGCCCTGGGGGGCGCCGGTGCGCTGCCCTGCAGCCATCAGAGGATCCTCATCTTCCGTGCGAAATCGCGGACGTCGGCCATCACAGCTCCAGCCCCGCTTCCCGGGCGCCGTCGGCGACCGCAGCCACCCGACCGTGGTACTTGTTGCCACCGCGGTCGAAGACCACGGTCTCGACGCCGGCGGCCTTGGCACGCGCGGCGACGAGCTCGCCGACCTTGCGGGCCTTCGCCGTCTTGTCGCCGTCGAGGGCACGCAGGTCCGCCTCGAGGGTCGAGGCGGAAGCCACGGTCTTGCCGACCGTGTCGTCCACGACCTGCGCCACCATGTGGCGCGAGGAACGGGTCACCACGAGGCGCGGGCGCGCCGCGGTGCCCTTGATCTTCTTGCGCAGGCGCAGGTGACGGCGCTGACGAGCGACGGCCTTGCCCTTGCCCAGAACCTTGAGAGCCATCACTTACCAGCCTTTCCGACCTTGCGGCGGACGACCTCGCCGGCGTAGCGCACGCCCTTGCCCTTGTAGGGCTCCGGCTTGCGGATCTTGCGGATGTTCGCTGCGACCTCGCCGACCTGCTGCTTGTCGATGCCCGCGACCGAGAACTTGGTCGGGCTCTCCACCGCGAAGGTGATGCCCTCGGGCGCCGTGACGACGACCGGGTGCGAGAAGCCGAGAGCGAACTCCAGGCTCTGCCCCTTGGCCGCGACGCGGTACCCGGTACCGACGATCTCGAGCTTCTTCTCGTAGCCCTGGGTCACACCGGTGACGATGTTGGCCAGGAGGGTGCGGGTGAGGCCGTGCAGGGCACGGGACTCGCGCTCGTCGTCCGGGCGCGACACCACGAGGGAGCCGTCGTCCTGAGCGACCGTGATGGGGGCGGGCACCGTGTGCTCCAGGGTCCCCTTCGGGCCCTTGACGGTCACGAGCGCACCGCTGATGGTGACGTCCACGCCGGCCGGGACCGGAACGGGGAGCTTGCCGATTCGAGACATGGCGATTCTCCTTTCCGGATTACCAGACGTAGGCGAGGACTTCGCCGCCCACGCCCTTGGCCTGGGCCTGGCGGTCGGTCAGCAGACCGGAGGACGTGGACAGGATCGCCACGCCGAGGCCGCCGAGGACCTGGGGCAGGTTGGTGGACTTCGCGTAGACGCGGAGGCCGGGCTTCGAGACGCGGCGGACGCCGGTGAGGGCACGCTCGCGGCTCGGGCCGTACTTGAGGGTCAGCGTGAGGGTCTTGCCGACCTTCGCGTCCTCGACGGTCCAGCCGGAGATGTACCCCTGCGCCTGCAGGATCTCCGCGATGTTCGACTTCAGCTTCGAGTGCGGCATGCTGACCGTCTCGTGGTGCGCCGAGTTCGCGTTACGCAGACGCGTGAGCATGTCTGCGATGGGGTCTGTCATGGTCATTGGGCTCCAGCCCTTCCTCGCCGGGGTATCCGGGCGGTGCGTGCGCACCGCCCGGACCTGCGGCGTAGTGGTTTTACCAGCTGCTCTTGGTGACGCCGGGGAGCTCGCCGCGGTGGGCCATGTCCCGGAGGCAGATCCGGCACAGGCCGAACTTGCGGTAGACCGAGTGCGGACGGCCGCAGCGCTGGCACCGGGTGTAGGCGCGGACGGCGAACTTCGGCTTGGCGTTCGCCTTGTTGATCAGGGCCTTCTTCGCCATGTCAGTTCTCCTTGAAGGGGAAGCCGAGACGGCGCAGCAGGGAGCGGCCCTCGTCATCGGTCGTCGCCGTGGTCACGACCGTGATGTCCATGCCGCGGACGCGGTCGATCTTGTCCTGGTCGATCTCGTGGAACATCGACTGCTCCGTGAGACCGAAGGTGTAGTTGCCGTGCCCGTCGAACTGCTTCGGGCTCAGGCCGCGGAAGTCGCGGATGCGGGGCAGCGCGACCGACAGCAGACGGTCGAGGAACTCCCACATCCGGTCACCGCGCAGCGTGACGTGCGCGCCGATCGGCATGCCCTCGCGGAGCTTGAACTGCGCGATGGACTTCTTCGCCCGGGTCACCTGGGGCTTCTGCCCGGTGATCGCGGTGAGGTCGCGGATCGCGCCCTCGATGAGCTTGGAGTCCTTGGCGGCGTCACCGACACCCATGTTCACGACGATCTTGGTCAGACCGGCGACCTGGTGCAGGTTCTGGTGGCCGAACTCCTCGCGCAGCGCCGCGATGATCTCCTCGCGGTACTTCTGCTTGAGGCGCGGGGTGGCCGGGGCCTCGAGAGTGGTCTCGGTCATCAGATGTCCTTCCCGGAGCGCTTGGCGACGCGCACGCGGACGGTGCGGGTACGGCCGTCGCGCTCGACCTGCTCGGTGCGGTACCCGACGCGCGTGCCCTTCTTGGTCTCCGGGTCGACGATCATCACGTTCGACACGTGGATCGGCGCCTCGACGGTCTCGATGCCACCCGTGCGGGTGCCGCGAGCCGTCTGGCCGGCCTTGACGTGCTTGGTGACGCGCTGCACGCCCTCGACCACGACGCGGTCCGAGTCCTTGAGGACCTCGAGCACGCGGCCCGTCTTGCCCTTGTCGCGACCGGCGATCACGATCACCTGGTCGCCCTTCTTGATCTTCGCCATGGTCAGAGCACCTCCGGCGCCAGCGAGATGATCTTCATGAACCGCTTGTCGCGCAGCTCGCGCCCGACCGGGCCGAAGATGCGGGTACCGCGGGGCTCACCGTCGTTCTTGAGGATCACGGCGGCGTTCTCGTCGAACTTGATGTAGGAACCGTCGGGACGACGGCGCTCCTTGGCGGTCCGGACGACGACGGCCTTGACCACGTCGCCCTTCTTCACGTTGCCGCCCGGGATCGCGTCCTTGACGGTGGCGACGATGGTGTCGCCGATACCGGCGTAGCGACGGCCGGACCCACCGAGAACACGGATGCAGAGGATCTCCTTGGCACCCGTGTTGTCGGCGACCCGCAGTCGCGACTCCTGCTGGATCATCGATTGATCTCCTGTCGTCGAGCTGGTTCTCGTCCCGAGATCTCCCGGGCGAGCCTTGCCGAACGGATAGTTGCTGTGGTGGCCGGGGCGGGCCGCATACGTGTGTCACGGCCCCGCCCCGGCCGAAGGTCAGAAGACCTTCTGGATCACTTGGCCTTCTCGAGGATCTCCGTCAGGCGCCACCGCTTGGTCGCGGACAGCGGACGGGTCTCCATGATCTCGACCAGGTCGCCGATGCCGGCGGAGTTCTGCTCGTCGTGCGCCTTCACCTTGGTGGTGGTGCGCATGACCTTGCCGTACAGCGGGTGCTTCTTGCGGTCCTCGACCTCGACGACGATGGTCTTCTCCATCTTGTCGCTGACGACGTAGCCGCGACGGACCTTGCGCGTGCTGCGCTCGGTCGTCTCAGCGGCCACCGCGTTGGTGTTCTCGCTCATCGATGCCTCACTCACTCACGCTCGGGGCCGTGCGGATACCGAGCTCGCGCTCGTGCAGGACCGTGTAGATCCGCGCGATGTCGCGCTTGACGGCCTTGATCCGACCGTGGGACTCCAGCTGGCCGGTGGCCGACTGGAAACGGAGGTTGAAGAGCTCCTCCTTTGCCTTCTTCAGCTCCGCGACGAGCTTCTCGTCGTCGAAGCCATCGAGGTCAGCGGGGGCCAGGCCCTTGGTTCCGACTGCCATCAGTTCGCACCACCCTCGCGCACCACGAAACGGCACTTCATCGGGAGCTTGTGGATCGCGCGGCGCATGGCCTCACGGGCCAGCTCCTCGTCGACACCGGCCAGCTCGAAGACGACGCGGCCGGGCTTGACGTTGGCGACCCACCACTCGGGCGAGCCCTTACCGGAACCCATGCGGGTCTCGGCGGGCTTCTTGGTCAGGGGACGGTCCGGGTAGATGTTGATCCAGACCTTGCCGCCACGCTTGATGTGGCGGGTCATCGCGATACGAGCAGCCTCGATCTGACGGTTGGTGACGTAGGCGGGCTCGAGGGCCTGGATGCCGTAGTCGCCGAACGCGATCGTGGTACCACCCTTGGCGGCGCCGGAGCGCTTGGGGTGGTGCTGCTTGCGGTGCTTGAGCCTGCGGGGGATCAGCATGACTCAGGCCTCCGTTCCGGACTCGGGGGCCGCAGCCTCCGCCGGCGCCGGTGCCGCGTCGGACGCGGGGGCGGTCTCGGCGGCGGGCTGGGCCTGACGCTCGGGGCGACGACCGCCACCGCGGCGCTCCCCACGCTCGCCACCACGGCCACGACCCTGACGGGGCGCGGCGGCGGCCTGCTGCGCGGCGAACTCCTTCTCGGTGATGTCGCCCTTGTAGATCCACACCTTCACGCCGATGCGGCCGAAGGTGGTGCGGGCCTCGAAGAAGCCGTAGTCGATGTTCGCGCGCAGCGTGTGCAGCGGCACACGACCCTCGCGGTAGAACTCCGACCGGCTCATCTCGGCGCCGCCGAGGCGGCCCGAGACCTGCACGCGGATGCCCTTGGCGCCGGCGCGCTGCGCGGACTGGATGCCCTTGCGCATGGCGCGGCGGAACGAGACGCGGCTCGCGAGCTGCTCGGCGATGCCCTGCGCGACCAGCTGCGCGTCGATCTCCGCGTTCTTGACCTCGAGGATGTTGAGCTGGACCTGCTTGCCCGTGAGCTTCTCGAGCTCGCCGCGGATGCGGTCGGCCTCGGCACCCCGGCGGCCGATGACGATGCCCGGACGCGCCGTGTGGATGTCCACGCGGACGCGGTCGCGGGTGCGCTCGACCTCGACCTTGGAGATGCCGGCCCGCTCAAGACCGGTGCTCATGAGCTTGCGGATCGCCACGTCCTCGCGGACGTAGTCGCGGTACCGCTGACCAGGCTTGGTGCTGTCGGCGAACCAGCGCGACCGGTGGTCGGTGGTGATGCCGAGGCGGTACCCGTGCGGGTGAACCTTCTGCCCCACTATCGGGCCCCTTCCTTCTGCTCACGCGGTGCGACGACCACGGTGATGTGGCTGGTGCGCTTGAGGATCCGGCTCGCACGCCCCTGGGCCCGCGGACGGAACCGCTTGAGGGTCGGGCCCTCGTCCACGAACGCCGCCGAGACGAAGAGCTCCGTCTCGTCGAAGCGCTCGCTGGCGCGGTCGGCCTTCACCCGGGCGTTCGCGACGGCGCTCTCCACGACCTTGCGGATCGGCTCGCTCGCCGCCTGCGGCGCGAACTTCAGCACCGCGACGGCCTCGGCGGCCTGCTTGCCACGGATGAGGTCCACGACGCGCCGGGCCTTCTGGGGCGTGACACGGACGAACCGCGCCTGCGCCTTGGCTTCCATTGCTGTCCTGCTTCCTTTTCTCAGACCGTCGGGGCCTGTCGCCTGGCTGACCCGGGGGTCAGCGGCGACGGCCCTTCTTGTCGTCCTTCACGTGGCCGCGGAAGGTTCGCGTGGGAGCGAACTCGCCGAGCTTGTGGCCGACCATCGCCTCGGTGACGAAGACCGGGGTGTGCTTCCGGCCGTCGTGCACGGCGAAGGTGTGACCGAGGAAGTCGGGCGTGATGACCGACCGACGGGACCAGGTCTTGATGACGTTCTTGGTCCCCTTCTCGTTCTGAGCGTCCACCTTCTTCTGCAGGTGGTCGTCGACGAAGGGGCCCTTCTTCAGGCTACGAGGCATCTGTCAGGCTCCTTATCAGCGCTTCTTGCCGGTGCGGCGACGGCGGACGATCAGCTTGTCGCTCGGCTTGTTCGGGCGGCGGGTCCGGCCCTCGGGCTGGCCCCACGGGCTGACCGGGTGGCGACCACCGGAGGTCTTGCCCTCACCACCACCGTGCGGGTGGTCGACCGGGTTCATGACCACGCCACGGACGGTCGGGCGGACGCCCTTCCACCGCTTGCGGCCAGCCTTGCCCCAGTTGATGTTCGACTGCTCGGCGTTGCCCACCTCGCCGACCGTGGCGCGGCAGCGCAGGTCGACGTTCCGGATCTCGCCGGACGGCATGCGCAGCTGGGCGTACGGGCCGTCCTTCGCGACGAGCTGCACGGAGGCACCCGCGGAGCGGGCGATCTTCGCGCCGCCACCGGGGCGGAGCTCGACGGCGTGGATGACCGTACCGGTCGGGATGTTGCGCAGCGGCAGGTTGTTGCCGGGCTTGATGTCGGCGCCGGCACCGGCCTCGACGACGTCGCCCTGCGACAGGCGGTTCGGCGCGATGATGTAGCGCTTCGTGCCGTCCGCGTAGTGCAGCAGCGCGATCCGAGCCGTGCGGTTCGGGTCGTACTCGATGTGCGCGACCTTGGCGGGCACGCCGTCCTTGTCGTGGCGACGGAAGTCGATCACACGGTAGGCACGCTTGTGGCCACCGCCCTTGTGCCGGGTCGTGATGCGACCGGAGTTGTTGCGCCCACCCGTCTTGGACAGCGGACGGACCAGAGACTTCTCCGGCTCGGAGCGCGTGATCTCGACGAAGTCGGCGACGCTGGCGCCGCGGCGGCCGGGCGTCGTCGGCTTGTACTTACGGATTCCCATGGGTTAGTCCTCGATCTGCTCTCTGCGCCTCAGGAAGCCGGACCGCCGAAGATGTCGATCGTGCCCTCACGGAGGGTCACGATCGCGCGCTTCGTGTCCTTGCGCTTGCCCAGGCCGAAGCGCGTGCGACGCGCCTTGCCCTTGCGGTTGATCGTGTTCACCGAGTCGACCTTGACGCCGAAGACCTGCTCGACCGCGATCTTGATCTCGGTCTTGTTGGCCCGCGGGTCCACGACGAAGGTGTACTTGCCCTCGTCGAGGAGGTTGTAGGACTTCTCGGAGACGACCGGCGCGATCAGGATGTCGCGCGGGTCCTTCGTCACGGCGGTCACTTGGTGGCCTCCTTCTCGACAGACGCCGTCTCGGCCGCCTCGGACTCCGTGGCGACGGCCTTCACGGACTTGCCCGTCGCCGGGCCCGCGAGGAACGCGGCGAGCGCGCCCTCCGTGAAGACGACGTCGTCGGAGACGAGCACGTCGTAGGTGTTGAGCTGGTCCGCGGTCAGCAGGTGGACCTGCTCGACGTTGCGGAGCGACAGGATCGTCAGCTCGTCCGAGCGCTCGGTGACCACGAGGACGTGCGTGCGCTCGGTGAGCGCCGCGATCGTCTTGACGGCGGTCCGGGTCGACGGCGCACCGTCGAGGCCGAAGCCGGAGACCACGTGGACGCGGCCGGCGCGAGCCCGGTCGGAGAGGGCGCCACGCAGGGCGGCGGCCTTCATCTTCTTCGGGGTCCGCTGGTCGTACTTGCGCGGCTGCGGGCCGTGGACGGTGCCACCGCCGGCGAACTGCGGGGCGCGGGTCGAACCCTGACGGGCGCGGCCGGTGCCCTTCTGCTTGTACGGCTTCTTGCCACCACCGCGGACGTCGCCGCGGGTCTTGGTGGCGTGCGTCCCCTGGCGGGCGGCGGCGCGCTGCGCCACGACCACCTGGTGGATCAGCGGGACGTTGGTGGCGACGTCGAACACCTCAGCGGGGAGCTCGGCCGTGCCGGCCTTCTTGCCCTGGGCGTCGAGCACGTCGACGGTCTGGTTGGCCATGGAGGTCACGCACCCTTCGCGGCGGTACGCACGACGACGACGCCACCCTTGGGGCCGGGAACCGCGCCCTTGACGAGCAGCAGACCCTTCTCGGCGTCGACCGCGTGGACGGTCAGGTTCTGGACGGTCATGCGGGCGTGGCCCATGCGACCGGCCATGCGCAGGCCCTTGAAGACGCGCGACGGCGTCGAGGCGCCGCCGATCGAGCCGGCCTTGCGGTGGTTGCGGTGGGCGCCGTGCGAGGCGCCGACGCCGGCGAAGCCGTGGCGCTTCATGACACCGGCGGTGCCCTTGCCCTTGGTGGTGCCGACGACGTCGACCACGGCCCCGGCCTCGAAGGCCTCGGCGGTGATCTCCTGGCCGAGCGTGAACTCGGCGGCGTCGTCGGTGCGGACCTCGGCGACGTGACGACGCGGCGTGACGCCGGCCTTCTCGAAGTGGCCCTTGAGCGGCTTGGTGACCTTGCGCGGGTCGATCTGGCCGGCGGCGAGCTGCACGGCGGCGTAGCCGTCGGCGTCCGCCGAGCGGACCTGCGTCACGACGTTGGTCGGGACGGCCACGACGGTCACGGGGACGAGGCGGCCCGCGTCGTCCCACAGCTGCGTCATACCGAGCTTGGTGCCGAGCACCGCGGTCACGTTCTTCTGCTGGTTGGTCATGATCTATCCCAGCCTCAGAGCTTGATCTCGATGTTCACGTCGGCAGGCAGGTCGATCCGCATGAGCGAGTCGACGGCCTTCGGCGTGGGGTCGATGATGTCGATGAGCCGCTTGTGCGTGCGCATCTCGAAGTGCTCGCGGCTGTCCTTGTACTTGTGAGGCGACCGGATGACGGTGAAGACGTTCTTCTCCGTCGGCAGCGGCACCGGACCCACGACCGTCGCACCAGCGCGCGTCACCGTGTCGACGATCTTGCGCGCCGAGCTGTCGATGACCTCGTGGTCGTAGGACTTGAGCCGGATGCGGATCTTCTGTCCCGCCATGGCGTCGTCTGACTCTCTCTCTCGAACCGCTA
>Ga0180221_1000551_pt1 | contig 31836 bp, 30 predicted proteins | sample eDN5th37CKraftMG_FD_151339 | JGI IMG/M metagenome (GOLD analysis project Ga0180221, IMG submission 151339) | Enriched Miracle-Growth compost microbial communities from Emeryville, California, USA - eDNA 5th pass 37_C Kraft MG (version 2) (version 2) ...
CATCTCGGGGAACCGCTCGCGCAGGCGCCGGACGGTCTCCATGGTCTCGTCCACGGAGAGGGTGGTCTGCGAGATCCACACGACCTTCTCGGGGTCGCGGACCTGCACCTGGTCCACCTCGTCCGGGGAGTTGACGACCTGCACGTGGTCGGGCGCCTCGCCCGCCGTGCCCTCGACCTCCTCGTGCCCGGTGTGGCCGATGAGGAGGATGTCGTAGTCGTCCTTGGCGAACCGCACGGCCTCCTTGTGCACCTTGGTCACCAGGGGGCAGGTGGCGTCGATCGTCTCGAGGCTGCGGGCCACGGCGGACGCGCGCACCGCGGGCGAGACGCCGTGGGCGGAGAACACGAGCCGGGCGCCCTCGGGCACCTCGTCCGTCTCGTTGACGAAGATCGCGCCGCGGTCGCGGAGCGTCTCCACGACGTGCTTGTTGTGCACGATCTCCTTGCGCACGTACACGGGCGCGCCGTACGTCTCGAGCGCCTTCTCCACCGCGACGACGGCGCGGTCCACCCCCGCGCAGTAGCCGCGCGGGGCGGCGAGGAGCACACGCTTGGTGGTGGTCGGGCTGAGGGGAGCCGGGGCGGTCGCAGTCACTCCGCCAGTCTAGGTGGGTGGGTGTGGACGTCCTGTGACGGGCTCCTGGCGGGCTCCTGCCGGGCGCCCGACGGACGCCTGACCAGGGGACGGAGGGACCCGTCGGGGGCGTGCGGCATGCTGGACGGCGTGACGGACACCTCCCGGTCGCCGGCCCAGCCGCAACCCCTGCCCGAGCTCGCCCGCGAGACCACGGCCGAGCGCCCGTGGCCGGTGCGCCTGCTGTCCGCGAAGATCCGGGACTACGTGGCACGAATGTCGACGGTGTGGGTCGAGGGCCAGGTGGTGGAGCACACCTACCGCCCCCGCGCGGGTATGCAGTTCGTCACCCTGCGCGACACGGACGCCGAGGCCTCGCTGCCCGTGCACCTGCTGTCCCGGATCTACGAGGGCCTGCACCACAAGCCCGAGGTGGGCGACCACGTGGTGGTCCAGGCCAAGCCGGAGTTCTGGGTCAAGACCGGCCGCATGTCCATGCGCGCGACGGCGGTGCGGCAGGTAGGCGTCGGCGAGCTGCTCGCCCGCATCGACCAGCTCCGCCGCGTGCTCGCCGCGGAGGGCCTGTTCGACCTGGACCGCAAACGTCCCCTGCCGTTCCTGCCGGCCGTCGTCGGCCTGGTGTGCGGGCGGGAGTCGAAGGCCGAGCACGACGTCGTGGTCAACGCGCGGGCGCGCTGGCCGCAGGTGCGCTTCGAGATCCGCGAGGTCGCGGTGCAGGGCGTCGACGCCGTGCGCGAGGTGAGCGCCGCGATCGCGGACCTCGACGCGCGGCCGGAGGTCGAGGTGATCGTCGTGGCGCGCGGCGGCGGGTCCGTCGAGGACCTCCTGCCGTTCAGCAACGAGACCCTCGTCCGCGCGGCGGCGGCCGCCCGCACGCCGCTGGTGAGCGCCATCGGGCACGAGACCGACGCGCCGCTGCTGGACCTCGTCGCCGACCACCGCGCCTCGACCCCCACCGACGCGGCCAAGCAGGTGGTGCCCGACGTCGCCGAGGAGCGGCTGCGCCTCGACCAGGCGCGCCGCCGGATGCGCAGCGCCGTGGCCGGGCGGGTGGAGCGCGAGCAGCACGGCCTGGACGCGCTGCGCTCGCGCCCGGCGCTGGCCCGGCCGCAGTCGACCGTCGACGCCCGCGAGCGCGAGATCGCCCAGCAGCTGCGGCACGCCCGCCACTGCCTGGACGCCGCGCTGCTGCGCGCCTCCGGGGAGGTCGGCCGCCTCGCGGCCCAGGTCCGGGCGCTCTCGCCGCAGGCCACCCTGGAGCGCGGCTACGCCGTCGTGCAGCGCGCGGACGGGCACGTGGTGCGCGCGTCCCACGACGTCACGACCGGCGACGCGGTGCACGTGCGCGTCGCCGAGGGCGCGCTCGACGCGGCCGTCACGGCGACGACGTCTCCCGCGACGCTCGGCTGAGGCGCGTCGCCAGCCGGCCGAACGCGGCGGCCAGCTCGGGGCCCTCGAGCACCTCGACGTCCAGGTCGAGCCGGGTGATCCACAGGGCGAGCTGGTCGGGGTCGTCGCTGCCGACGTCGATCCGGCACGTGGACGGCCCGACCTCCTCGACCTCGAGCGGCGAGCCGACCTTGGCCACGACCTGCGCGGCGGGGGCGTGCACGAGGATCCGCGCCCGGTAGCGCCAGGTCGCCCGGCCCACCCGCGCCACGACGTGCCGCAGCACCGCCTCCTCGGGGATGACGCGCGGCCGGAACCGTGACCCGGTGGGCGGGCGCAGGACGATCCGGTCGGCGCGGAAGACGCGCCAGTCCCGTCGGTCGAGGTCCCAGGCCAGCAGGTACCAGCGGGACCCCCAGCGCACCAGGCGGTGGGGCTCGGTGTGCCGGGACGACTCCGCGCCGTCGTGGGCGGTGTAGCGGAACCGGAGCCGCTCGCCGGCCCGGATCGCGGCGGCGACGCCGCCGAGCACCTCCAGGTCCGGCGCCGGGTCCCCGCCCGGCACGACGCTCGTGGACTCCCGGACGGCCTCGACGCGGCGTCGCAGGCGCGCGGGCATGACCTGCTCGACCTTCGCGAGCGCGGTGAGGGCGGTCTCGCCCTCGCCGAGCGGCCCGTGCGCGGCCGCGGCGAGCCCGATCGCGACCGCCACGGCCTCGTCGTCGTCGAGCACCAGCGGCGGCATCGCCGACCCGGCGGCGAGCCGGTAGCCGCCGGCGACGCCGGGCCGGGCCTCGACCGGGTAACCGAGCGAGCGCAGCTTGCCGACGTCGGTGCGCACGGTGCGGGTGCTCACGCCGAGTCGTTCGGCGAGGTCGCCGCTGGTCCAGTCGCGGCGCAGCTGCAGCAGCGACAGGAGCTGGAGGAGCCGGGCCGAGGTCTCGAGCATCTTCGGAGCATCTCATCGATCGCGGAAGCAAATCTTCCGCGATTGCTGCGAGCGTGGAGCCATGACCGAGAACACCGCCCTCACCCCCTTCCGCATCGACGTCCCCCAGGCCGACCTCGACGACCTGCGCGACCGGCTGGCCCGCACCCGCTGGCCCCACGCGGTGCCCGGCCGCGACGACCGCACGGACTTCAGCCGCGGCATCCCCCTGCCGTACCTGCGCGAGCTCGCCGAGTACTGGCGCGACGGCTTCGACTGGCGCGCGCAGGAGGCCGCCCTGAACGCGTACGAGCAGGCCACGACCGTCGTCGACGGCCAGACCTTCCACGTGCTGCACGCCCGCTCCGCGGACCCCGCCGCGACGCCGCTCCTGCTGTGCCACGGGTGGCCCGGCTCGTTCGTCGAGTACCAGCTGCTGGTCCCGCTGCTCACCGACCGGTTCCACGTCGTCGTGCCGTCCCTGCCCGGGTTCGGGTTCTCGACCCCCCTGTCGGGCACCGGCTGGGAGGTGGCGCGCACCACCGAGGCGTACGCCGAGATCATGACGCGGCTCGGCTACGACCGGTTCGGCGTGCACGGCACCGACATCGGCGCGGGCACCACCGGGCGCCTCGCCGCGCTGTACCCGCAGCGGGTGATCGGCACCCACGTCGGCAGCGACGGCCGCTCGCTCGGCATGGTGGGCGCGGCGTACCCGATGCCCGAGGGGCTGACCGACGACGAGGTGGCGCAGATCGACGCGGTGCGCGAGGCGGACGCCGACGAGAACGGCTACTTCGAGATGCAGAACCACCGCCCCGACACGATCGGCGCCGCCCTGGCCGACTCCCCGGTCGGGCAGCTCGCGTGGATCGCCGAGAAGTTCCAGACGTGGACGCACCCCTCGTCCCGCACGCCGGACGAGGCCGTCGACCGCGACCAGCTCCTCGCGAACGTGTCGCTGTACTGGTTCACCCGCAGCGGGGCGTCGAGCGCGCAGTTCTACTACGAGGCCGCGCACTCCGGGCTCGACTGGCTCTCGGCCTCCGACGTCCCGTCCGCGTGGTCCGTGTTCGACACGCACCCCCTCATGGCCAAGGTGTTCAACGGCTGGGGCGCGATCGACCGGTGGGTGGAGCACGCCGAGGGTGGCCACTTCCCGGCCATGGAGGAGCCGGGACTGCTGGCGGACGACCTGCGCGCGTTCTTCGCCGGCCGGTCGTAGGCGGCGGCCGGGTCGCCCGCGCGCGTCACCGGGCGCGGACGACCCGACCCTCGTCCCAGACGGGCTCGGGCGTCTCGCGCACGGTGCCGTCCTCGCCGAACACGAGGAACCGGTCGAAGGACCGCGCGAACCAGCGGTCGTGCGTGACGGCGAGGACGGTGCCGTCGAACGCCTCGAGCCCGTCCTGCAGCGCCTCGGCGCTCGCGAGGTCGAGGTTGTCCGTCGGCTCGTCGAGCAGCAGGGCGGTACAGCCCGCCAGCTCCAGCAGCAGGATCTGGAACCGCGCCTGCTGCCCGCCCGACAGCCGGTCGAACGCGCGGTCGGCGGCGACGGTGAGCTCGTAGCGGCGCAGGGCGGACATCGCCGCCCCGCGGTCGCGGGCGTGGTCCTCCCAGAGGATCTGGGTGAGCGTGCGCCCGAACAGCTCGGGGTGCGCGTGCGTCTGCGCGAACACGCCCGGCACGACGCGCGCCCCGAGCCGCCACTCGCCCGTGTGCGCGACGTCGTCGCCGCCGAGCAGCCGCAGGAAGTGCGACTTGCCCGACCCGTTGGACCCGAGCACGGCGACGCGCTCGCCGTAGAACACCTGAAGGTCGAACGGCTGCATCAGCCCGGTGAGCCCGAGCCCCTCGCAGGTCAGCGCCCGCACGCCGGTGCGCCCGCCGCGCAGGCGCATGCGGATGTCCTGCTCGCGCGGCGGCTCGGGCGGCGGCCCCGCCTCCTCGAACTTGCGCAGCCGCGTCTGGGCGGCCTTGTACCGGGCCGCCATGACGTCGCTCATCGTCGCGGCCCGCTGCAGCTCCCGGACGAGCTTCTTGAGCTGCGCGTGCTTCTCGTCCCAGCGCCGGCGCAGCTCCTCGAAGCGCTCGAACCGCTCGCGGCGCGCCTCGTGGAACGTCGCGAAGCCGCCGCCGTGCACCCAGGCGTCGGCGCCGGACGGCGCGGGCTCGAGGGAGACGATGCGGTCGGCGACGCGCGCGAGCAGCTCGCGGTCGTGGGAGACGAACAGCACGGTCTTGCGGGTGGCGCGCAGCTGGTCCTCCAGCCACCGCTTGCCGGGCACGTCGAGGTAGTTGTCCGGCTCGTCGAGCAGCAGCACCTCGTCCGGCCCGCGCAGCAGCGCCTCCAGGACGAGCCGCTTCTGCTCGCCGCCGGACAGGGTGCGCACCTCGCGCCACCGCGCCTGCTCGTAGGGGATGCCGAGCGCGGCCACGGTGCACACGTCCCACAGCGTCTCGGCCTCGTAGCCCTGCGCCTCGGCCCAGTCGGCGAGCGCCTGCGCGTACGCGAGCTGCGCCGGCTCGTCGTCGACCTCCATGATCGCCAGCTCGGCCGCGTCGACGGCGCGCGCGGCGTCGCGGACCCGCGGCGGGGCGACATCGACCAGCAGGTCGCGCACCGTCGACGCGTCGCGCACGGAGCCCACGAACTGGCGCATGACGCCGAGGCCGCCGGTCACGGTGACGGAGCCGGCCTGCGGCGTCAGGTCGCCCGACAGCAGGCGCAGCAGCGTGGTCTTCCCGGACCCGTTGGGGCCGACCAGCGCGGTGGCGCTGCCCTCGGGCACGCGGAACGAGACGTCGTCGAGCAGCGTGCGCCCGTCGGGCAGCACGTGCTCGACGTGCGCGACCTCCAGATGACCCATGCCGTGCACGCTCCCGCACCCCGGGGCGCGCGGCAAGCACAATTCCGCCCGCAGCGCGGACGAGGTCGGCGGGCCGTCGGCCCCGTGTTGTTGACTGTCCCCCGTGACGGATGCGAACCCCGGTGCCCCGGACCTGCCCCCCGACGTCTCCGCGCTGAGCTACGAGGAGGCGCGCGACGAGCTCGTCCAGGTCGTCGCACGGCTCGAGGCCGGCAGCGAGCCGCTCGAGGCGTCGCTCGCCCTGTGGGAGCGCGGCGAGGCCCTGGCGGCGCGGTGCCAGCAGTGGCTCGACGGCGCCCGCGAGCGGCTGGCGGCGGCGCAGGCCGCCTCATCAGGTGCGACCGTCGGGACGGCCGCCGACGACGGCCTCGAGGACGAGGAGGAGGACGCGTGAGCGCGCACGTCCTCGCGGTCGGCGAGGCCCTGGTCGACGTGGTGCACCGCCCCGACGGGACCAGCGAGGAGCACCCCGGCGGCAGCCTCGCGAACGTCGCGCTGACCCTCGGGCGCCTCGGCCGCGACGTCCGCCTCGCCGCCTGGCTGGGGCGGGATGCGCGCGGCGACGACGTCCGGGCCTGGCTCGCCGAGTCCCGCGTGACCCTCGTCCCGGGCAGCGACGGCGCCGAGGCCACGAGCGTGGCGCAGGCGACGCTCGACGAGACCGGCGCCGCGACCTACGAGTTCGACCTCGGCTGGCAGGTGCCCGCCGGCGCGGGCGCCGACGGCGACACCCTGGCGGTGCACACCGGTTCCATCGCCGCGATGCTCCCGCCCGGGGGCGCCGACGTGCGCGCGCTGGTGGCGGTCGCCCGGGCGACGTCGACAGTGACCTATGACCCCAACGCGAGGCCCGCGATCATGGGCGACGCCGCCGCGGTGCGCCCCCGCGTCGAGGAGATCGTCGCGCTGGCGGACGTCGTCAAGGTCAGCGACGAGGACCTGGCGTGGCTGTACCCCGACCGGGCCCCGCTCGACGTCGCCCGCACCTGGCATGCCACCGGCCCCGCGCTCGTCGTGGTGACGTTCGGCGGCGAGGGCGCGACGGCGGTCACCGCCGCCGGCGAGGTGACCGTCACGGCGCCGCGCGTCGACGTGGTCGACACCGTCGGCGCGGGCGACTCGTTCATGGGCGCCCTGCTCGACGGGCTGTGGTCCGCGAACCTGCTGGGCGCGGCGCGCCGGGACGCGCTGCGCACGATCCCCGCGGCCGACACCGAGTCCCTGTTGACGCGGTGCGCGGCGGTCGCCGCGGTGACCGTCTCCCGCGCCGGCGCGAACCCGCCCTGGGCGGACGAGCTGGGCGAACGATCGAAGGAGCAGTCATGACCCTCACCCCCACCGAGGCCTGGGCCCGGCTGCGCGCCGGCAACGACCGCTTCGTGCGCGACGAGCCGGCGCACCCCGACCAGGACGCCGTCCGCCGGCACGAGCTGCGCACGGTGCAGCACCCGCACACGGTGATCTTCGGGTGCTCGGACTCCCGCGTGGCGGCCGAGATCATCTTCGACCAGGGCCTGGGCGACGTGTTCGTCGTGCGGACCGCGGGCCACGTGGTCGACACGACCGTGCTCGGCTCCATCGAGTACGGCACCGAGGTGCTGCACACGCCGCTCGTGGTGGTGCTGGGGCACGACTCGTGCGGCGCCGTCGCGGCCACGGCGCACACCCTCGCGACGGGCGAGCAGCCGCCGGGGTTCGTGCGGGCCGTGGTGGACAAGGTCATCCCGTCCGTGGCCGAGCTCACGAGCCGCCAGGGCGTCTCCGGCCCGATCGACCCGGACGTGCTGCGCACCGAGCACGTCAAGCACACCGTGGCCCTGCTGCGCGGGTACTCGGCCGCCCTGGCCGCCGCCATCGACGCGGGCCGCCTCGCCGTCGTCGGCGTCGTCTACGACCTCGACGACGGCAGCGCGCGCCTCGTGGCGGTCGACGGCGAGGTCGGCGAGGAGCCGTCCGCCGCCTGACCCGGGCCCGGCTCAAGCCCGTGCGGCGGCCGCCAGCAGCCGCCGCACGGTCCCGAGGGTGCGCGTCGTGGCGACGCCGCCGGTAAGCCGTTCGACGACGGGGTTCGGGTCGCCCGCCGCCCCCGCGGTCCCGCGCACGACGCCGAGCACCACGCCCGGGCGCACCGCCACGAGGTCGAACCGGTCGTGCGGGTCCGTCCAGGGCAGGTCGAGGGGCAGGGGCTCCCCGCCGTCGACGAAGGTGAGGGTCTCGCGGTAGGTCCGGTCGTCCCGGGTGAGCGCGAACGGGTCGCCGTCGATCGCCGCGGCGACGCCCGCGAGCGGGCGCACCAGGGCGGGTTGCGCGTAGCCGGAGCGCTCGGCGAGCCGCGGCGCGGCGGCCCGCACCACCTGGGTGGCGAGATCGTCGGCGAGGTCGTCGGTGCCCGCGTCCCCCGGGTCGAGCAGCACGGTGCCGTTGGTCTGGAACGAGCGCACCGCCCGGGCGCCCGCGCCCACCAGGGCCGCCTCCAGCTCCTCGCGCACCGGGCTGCCGCGGTGGCCCAGGTTCATCGCGCGGTACAGCACCACGTGCGTGAACGTCATGCCGCCATCCTGGCGGGCGCCGCCCACACCCGAGTGACCCGCCTCACGACGGACCCCCCGTCGGGGTGCGGCACGATAGAGGCATGACTTCCGACACCGTCGTCCCCGGCGCGTCCGGCGCGGGCGAGACCGAGTACCGCATCGAGCACGACACGATGGGCGAGGTGCGCGTCCCCGCGCACGCGCTCTACCGCGCGCAGACGCAGCGGGCCGTGGAGAACTTCCCCATCTCCGGCACCCCCCTCGAGCGGGGCCACATCGAGGCCCTGGCGCGGATCAAGAAGGCCGCCGCCCGCGCGAACGCGGAGCTCGGCGTGCTCGACCAGGACGTCGCCGACGCCATCGTCGCCGCGGCCGACGAGGTCGCCTCCGGCGCCCACGACGCGCACTTCCCGATCGACGTCTTCCAGACCGGCTCGGGCACGTCGTCGAACATGAACACCAACGAGGTGCTGGCCACGCTGGCCACGCGCTCGCTGGGCAAGGACGTGCACCCGAACGACCACGTCAACGCCTCGCAGTCGTCCAACGACGTGTTCCCCACGTCGGTGCACGTCGCCGCCACCGCCGGCGCGATCCGCGACCTCGTCCCAGGGCTGACGCACCTGGCCGACGCGCTGGGCGCCAAGGCCGAGGAGTTCGCCGGCGTCGTGAAGTCCGGCCGCACGCACCTCATGGACGCCACGCCGGTGACCCTGGGCCAGGAGTTCGGCGGGTACGCCGCCGCGATCCGCTACGGCATCGAGCGCGTCGAGGCGGCGCTGCCCCGCGCGGCCGAGGTGCCGCTGGGCGGCACCGCGGTCGGCACCGGCATCAACACCCCCGCGGGCTTCCCGCAGCGCGTCATCGAGCTGCTGCGCGAGGACACGGGCCTGCCCCTGACCGAGGCGCGCGACCACTTCGAGGCGCAGTCGGCGCGCGACGGGCTCGTCGAGCTCTCCGGCGCGCTGCGCACCATCGCCGTGTCGATCACCAAGATCTGCAACGACCTGCGCTGGATGGGCTCGGGCCCGAACACCGGCCTCGGCGAGATCGCGATCCCCGACCTGCAGCCGGGCTCGTCGATCATGCCGGGCAAGGTCAATCCGGTCATCCCGGAGGCCGTGCTCATGGTCGCCGCCCGCGTGGTCGGCAACGACGCCACCGTCGCGTGGGCCGGCGCGAGCGGGTCGTTCGAGCTCAACGTGCAGATCCCCGTCATCGCGCAGGGCGTCCTGGAGTCGATCCGCCTGCTCGCGAACGCCGCGCGCGTCCTGGCCGACAAGACCGTCTCCGGGATCACCGCCAACGTGGACCGCGCCCGCGCGCTCGCCGAGTCCTCGCCGTCGATCGTCACGCCGCTCAACCGCGTGATCGGCTACGAGGCCGCGGCCAAGGTCGCCAAGCACTCGGTCGCGCAGGGCCTCACCGTGCGGGAGGCCGTCGTCGACCTCGGCTTCGTCGAGCGCGACGAGGTCACCGAGGAGCAGCTCGACGCCGCCCTCGACGTGCTGTCGATGACGCGGCCCCCGCAGGCCTGATCCTGCCCGCCCCCGGGCCCGCGCGACGACGCCGAGCGGAAGCTCAGTAGTCGCGCGGGTCCAGCCGGCGCAGCACGACGGCGAGCAGCCGGCCGAGCTCGGACCGCTCCGCCTCGGTCAGGTCCGCCAGGGCCGCGCGCTCGTGCTCGACCTGCCGGGGGAACAGCTCGTCGACGAGCTCCTCCCCCGCGGCGGTCAGCGCCACCAGCACGCCTCGCTTGTCGCGCTCGTGCACCGCGCGCTCCACCAGGCCCGCCCGCTGGAGCCGGTCGAGCCGCTTGGTGATCGACGCGCCCGGGGACCCGGTCATCGTGGTGACCTCCCCCGCCCGCAGCGGGCGGCCGGAGCGCCGCAACGCGGTGAGGACGTCGAGCTCACCGCGGGTGACGTCGTGGGCGGCGAGGTCGTCGGCGACCTCCGCCTCGAGCAGCGCCGCGATGCGGCGCACCCTGGCGCCGACCTCGGCGGGCGACGTGTCGACCTCGGGCAGGCGCTCGGCCCACTGCGCGCGCACGCGCTCGATGTAGTCCACGACGTCCAAGGTAGAGGTCACACCCGAAATGTTTCCGGAATGATTTACCGGTGAACTATCGTGGCGGGCAATGCCTCCCGCCCCCTCCCCGGTCCTGACGACCGCCCGCGACGTGCTCGACCCCGCCCACCTGCGCGCCGCGCTGCGCGTCAACCCCGCCGACGCCACGCTCGCGGCAGCCCTGCGCGTCGGCGCCGCGGCCGCCCTCGTGCTCGCGCTCAGCGCCGCCGTCGGCCGCACCGACCTCGCGGCGTCCGCCTCCCTCGGGGCGCTCGTCATCCTCTACGGGCGGTACGAGCCCTACCGGCGTCGCGCGTCCCTGCTGGCGGGAGTGGCCGGCCTCTTCGTCGCCTCCTTCCTGGTCACGGCCTCCCTCACCGCCGCCGGCGCCCCCACGCTGCTCGTCCTCGCGGTGGTGGCGCTCGTGGCCGGGGCGTCCACGGTTCTGTGCGTCCTGGTCCGCACCGGTCCGCCCGGGGCGAGCATCGTCGTCTTCGCCGCGGCCGGCGGGATGGCCGGTCCCCTGGCGTGGTCGGACGTCGCCGAGCGCGGCACGGCGTTCGCCCTCGGCGCCGCGGTGGCCTGGCTCGTGGGGATGAGCGGCTGGCTCGTGCGCCCGAGCGCGCCGGCGCGCCTGGCCGTCCGCCGGGCCGCGGACGCGGTGCGGCGGACGCGGGACGTCGCGTCCGGCGACCCCGCCGCCGCGCAGGCGGCCTCGGCCGCCGTCGCCCGGGCCCGCGAGGTCCTCGCCGACGACCTGTCGCGCCGTCGCACCCGGGACGCCGCCCGCGTGCTCGCGGCCGAGCTCGCGTCGGTCGCGGCCGCGCTCGAGCCCGAACCCGGGCCCGAGGCCAGACCCGGCGACGGGCCCGCTCCCCCGGTCCGCTCCGTCCCGCCCGCCGACGCGCTCCCCCCGCGCCGTCGACTGCGCGACGACGTCCGCGCGTCCTGGCGCGCGCCCGGCTGGCGACTGTCCGGGGTGCGCGTCCTGCTGGCGAGCGTCGTCGCGGGCGCGGGCACCCTCGCGGCGGGCCTCAGCCACCCCGCGTGGGCGCAGCTCGGCGCCACCGCCACCCTGCAGGGCGCGACCACCCACCACGCAGTCGTCCGCGCCCTGCAGCGCGGGGGCGGCACCGTGCTCGGTGCGCTCGTCGCCTGGCCGCTGCTCGCGGCGGACCTGCCCTTCGCCGTGACCTGCGTCGTCGTCGTGGCGCTGCAGGTCGTCACCGAGCTCGTCGTGGGTCGCCACTACGGGTTGGCGATGCTCACCATCACCCCGATGGCCCTGCTGATGACGTCCCTCGGCAGCACGGTCGACCCGGCGGGCGTCGCCGCCTCCCGCGCCCTCGACACCGTGCTCGGCGCCGTGGTCGGCGTGCTCGCCGTCGTCCTGGTGCACCCGCGCCGCCGGCCGGCCGAGGCCTGACCGGCGGCGCGGCGCCGCACGCCGGCGTCAGATCTCCAGCGACTCCAGCATCTCGGTGACCAGGGCGGCCACGGGCGACCGCTCGGAGCGCGTGAGGGTCACGTGCGCGAACAGCGGGTGGCCCTTCATCGCCTCGATCACCGCCGCGACCCCGTCGTGCCGCCCCACCCGCAGGTTGTCGCGCTGCGCGACGTCGTGGGTGAGCACCACGCGGGAGTCCTGCCCGATGCGGGACAGCACCGTCAGGAGCACGTTGCGCTCGAGGGACTGGGCCTCGTCCACGATGACGAACGCGTCGTGCAGCGAGCGCCCGCGGATGTGGGTCAGGGGCAGCACCTCGAGCATCTCGCGGTCGATCACCTCGTCGACGACGTCGGGCGAGACCAGCGCGCCGAGCGTGTCGTAGACCGCCTGGGCCCAGGGGTTCATCTTCTCGGACTCGGACCCCGGGAGGTAGCCCAGCTCCTGCCCGCCGACCGCGTACAGGGGCCGGAAGACGATCACCTTGCGGTGCTGCTGCCGCTCCAGCACGGCCTCGAGCCCGGCGCACAGCGCCAGCGCGGACTTGCCGGTGCCGGCACGGCCGCCGAGCGACACGATCCCGATCTCGGGGTCGAGCAGCAGGTCGATGGCGATGCGCTGCTCGGCGGAGCGGCCGTGCGCGCCGAACACGTCCTGGTCGCCGCGCACGAGGCGCAGCGTCTTGTCGGGGGTGACACGGCCGAGCGCGGAGCCGCCCGGGGAGTGGATCACGAGGCCGGTGTGGCACAGCAGGGGCGACGCCGCCTCCACCACGGCCGGGTCGAGAGCGGCGAGCTCGATCTCCCCGCCCTCGTAGAGGGTCGCCACCTGCTCGCCGGCGACGTCGATCTCGCGCATGCCGGTCCAACCGGAGTCGACGGCGAGCTCGTGGCGGTACTCCTCCGCGCGCAGGCCGACGGCCGACGCCTTGACCCGCATCGGCAGGTCCTTCGAGACGACGGTGACGTCGCACCCCTCGGCGGCGAGGTTGGCCGCCACGGCCAGGATCCGCGTGTCGTTGTCGCCGAGCCGGAACCCGGCGGGCAGCACCTGAGGGTCCGTGTGGTTGAGCTCCACGCGCAGCGTGCCGCCCGCCTCGCCCACGGGCAGGGGGGCGTCGAGGCGACCGTGCTCGATGCGCAGCTCGTCGAGCATCCGCAGCGCGCTGCGCGCGAAGTAGCCCAGCTCGGCGTGGTGCCGCTTGGCCTCGAGCTCCGTGATGACGACGACCGGCAGGACGACGTCGTGCTCGGCGAAGCGGTGGATCGCCCGGGGATCCGACAAGAGCACGGAGGTGTCGACGACGAACGTCCGACGGGTGTCCTGCGAGGGTGATGACGCATGGGCCACGGCGAGCTCCCTTCCTGGGGGACGGGCGGGGACGCCGTCCCTGTCGTCAAACTACGTCCTTGTGCTTCGGGTCACAGCACGCCGCGCGGCGGGTCGGGAACTGTCCGTCCACCGTTCACCTCCCGTCGGCCGGCGCGACGTGCGCCGGGCCGTCGCGCACCATGGACCCATGGCCTCCTCGTCCGCCCCGCAGACCGCCTGGATCGTCCTGCTGCGCGGCGTGAACGTGGGCGGGTCCCGGCGGGTGACCTCCGCCGACCTGCGCGAGGCCGCCGGCGCGGCCGGGCTCGACGGCGCCCGCACGTACGCCAACAGCGGGAACCTCGTCGCGGTCGGGGCAGCGACGGACACGGACGTCGCCGAGCGCGTCGCTGGCGCGCTCGCCGCGCAGCTCGGAGGCGACCTGCGGGCCGTGGCGCTCTCCGGCCGACGCGCGGCCGCCGTGCTCGCCGCCGACCCCTTCCCGGACGCCGTCGCGGACCGCCCGGCCCGCGTCCAGGCGCACCTCTCCCCCGCCCCGGTGGACGGCGACGCGCTCGCGCGCCTCGCCGAGGGGAAGCCCGAGCGGTTCGCCGTCGTGGACGGCGTGCTCTACGTGGACTACGTGGACGGGATCGGCCGGTCCAGGCTCACACCGGCGGCGATCGACCGCGCCGCCGGGACGTGGACCACCGCCCGGAACTGGAAGACGCTGACGCGGCTCGTGGAGATGGCCCGCGAGGCGACCTGACGGTCGTCACCGGCGGGCACCGCCCCCGAGACGTTAGGCTGGCACGCTGGTGAGCCGGGAAGTCTGGTCGGTGGCACCGGCTGCGACGCCGGGACCACGAACGACCCCACGACCCGACGGGAGACTCCCCTGACCTCCGACACCCCGCACCTCGGCGCCCGCCTGCGCCGCTTCGCCTCCCGCGAGACGACCGGCGGAGCGCTCCTCATCGGCGCCGCCGTCCTCGCCCTGGTCTGCGCGAACGGCCCGTGGCGCGACGCGTACTCCGCGCTGTCCGAGACGGTGCTCGGCGTCGACCGGATCGGGCCCCTGTCGATGCACCTCGACCTCACGGTCGCGGAGTGGGCGTCGGACGGGCTCCTGGCGATCTTCTTCTTCGTCGTCGGCGTGGAGCTCAAGCACGAGTTCGTGGCCGGCAGTCTGCGGAGCCCCAAGGAGGCGGGCGTGCCGATGCTCGCCGCCGTCGGCGGGATGGCGGTGCCCGCGGCCCTGTACGCGGGGATCGTCGTGCTCCTGGGCGAGCCCGGCGCCCTCCAGGGGTGGGCCATCCCCACGGCCACCGACATCGCGTTCGCGCTCGGCGTCCTGGCCGTGTTCGGCAGGGGCCTACCCACCGCCGTGCGCACGTTCCTGCTCACGCTCGCCGTGGTCGACGACCTGCTCGCGATCATCGTCATCGCCGTCTTCTACACGGAGACCGTCCAGTTCGGCTACCTCGCGGCGGCCCTGGCCGTCATCGGGCTGTTCGCCTGGCACGTGCGCTCCCGCCGGCCGCAGTGGTGGGTGCTGGTGCCTCTCTTCGTCGTCGCGTGGGCGCTCATGCACTCCTCCGGCGTGCACGCGACGGTGGCCGGCGTGCTCATGGGCTTCACCGTCGCAGCGCGGCCGACGCACGGCGAGGCGGAGTCGCGCACCCACCGCTACGAGGTGGCGGTCAAGCCCTGGTCGCAGGGGGTCGCGCTGCCGGTCTTCGCGTTCTTCGCCGCGGGCGTGGACCTGGTCGACGGCGGCGGTGTCACCGAGATCCTCGGCCAGCCGGTGGTCCCGGCGATCACGATCGGTCTCGTGGTCGGCAAGCTGATCGGCGTCCTCGGCACGACGGCCCTGGTCACGCGGTTCACGCCGCTGCGGCTCGCGCAGGGCATCGGCGTGCGAGACCTGCTGCCCGTCGCCTTCCTGGCCGGCATCGGGTTCACGGTGGCGCTGCTCGTGTCCGAGCTCTCGTTCGGTCACGCCTCGGAGCACACCGAGGGCGCCAAGGCCGCCATCCTCATGGGCTCGGTGATCGCGGCCGTGCTCGGCGCCGTGACCCTGCGCTGGGACGCCCGGCGGGCCCGCACCCCCGACATGAACCTCGACGGCATCGACGACGCCGTCGCCGACTTCATCGGGGACGAGAAGGACCGCAGGGAGCACTGAGGGCGGTCGGCCCGCGGGCGGGGACCCGCGGCCCGGCGCCGCCGGCGAGCCGCGGCTCGCGCTGCGCGACCGCGGACGCGTCGGGGGCGGGCGCGGCGTACCGGCGTCGCGCGGCCCAGGCCTGCAGCACGCGGTCCACGACCACGCCGAGCACCGTGCCGACCACGATGCCGACGCCGACCGCCAGCAGCGGCTGGTCGCCCAGCGGCTGGGCGGCCACCACGCCGAGCAGCACGGACCAGCCGGCCCAGGCGAGCGAGGCCACGGCCGACAGCGCCATGAAGCGCCGTCGCGAGAACCCGACCGCGCCGGCGGTGACGTTGACGGCCATGCGGCCCACGGGCACGAAGCGCGCGCCGAGGACGACGGAGGCGCCGCGGCGCTCGAACGACCGGGCTGCCCAGGCGACCGCGCGCCGGCCGCGGGGGCCGCGCAGGAACGGCACCCGCGCCGTGCCGAGCGCACGCCCGAGCGCGTAGGCCACCTGGTCCCCGCACCAGGCGCCGAGGGCCGCGACGAGGATCACCAGCGCGAGGTTCACCGACCGCCCCGTCTCCGCGCCCACCGCCATCATGATGATCACGGTCTCGCCGGGCACCGGAGGGAAGAAGCCGTCGGCCGCCGTGGAGGCGAACAGCGCGGGGAACGCCCAGGCGGAGCCCACGAGCGCGAAGAGCGTGCTCTCCAGCTGCGCCCACAGTGAGGCGATCGCGTCGACCATGCCTCCACCCTGCGGCGCGCGGGCCCCGGGGACCATGGGGTGTCCCCCCGGTTCGACCCTGGGGTGACCCTGAGTCCCCTGGTCAGGCGGGCCGGTCGACGAGACCGAGGAGCGCGTCGCGGCTGCCCGTCACCTGGTCGCGCAGCGCCTCGAGCAGCGCCGCGACGGCGGGCCGCCGCCACGACTCCGGGTGCACCACGGCCCAGTAGGGCAGGCGGTCGCGCACCTCGCCCGGGAGCAGCCGCACCAGGTCGGCGTGCCGGTCGGCCATGAAGCACGGCAGGAACCCGACGCCGGCGCCCGCCCGCGTGGCCTCGACGTGCACGAAGACGTTCGTCGACGTGAGCGCGTCGCGCATCCCCGGCACGAGCCGCCGGGGGGCGTCGAGGGCGTCCACCTGCAGCATCGAGTTCACGAAGTAGACCAGCCCGTGGTCCGCGAGGTCCGCGACCGTCGTCGGGACGCCGTGCTGCGTGAGATAGCCACGCGACGCGTACATGCCCAGCTCGTACTCGCCGAGCCGCACCGCCTTGGCCCGGCCCACCTGCGGCTCGCCCACCACCACCTCGACGTCCACGCCGGAGCGGTGCTGCGTGGCGTGCCGGGTGACGGTCACCAGCTCGACGGACAGGTCCGGGTGCCGTTTGCGCAGCCCGGCCACGGCCGGCGACGCGACGTACGCGCTGAACCCGTCGGTCGCCGTCATCCGCACCACGCCGGTGACCGGGTCCGGCTCGCCGTCCGGGGCGGCGAGGCCGGCGACGGCCGAGGCGACCGCCTCGGCGGCCCGCGCCGCCCGCTCCCCCAGGTGCGTGAGCTCCCAGCCGTCGGCGCCCCGCACCAGCACCCGCCCACCGAGGGCGCGCTCGAGCGCGGCGACGTTGCGGGCGACGGTCGTGTGGTTGACGCCGAGCACCTCGGCCGCGGTGGTGTACCGGCCGGTGCGGGCGACCTCGAGCAGCACGAGGAGCTGGTCGGGAGAGGGCGTCGTCGGCACGCCGGCACCCTACTGCCCGCCCGGGCGCGTGTGCATCCGTGCACACCGGCCGTGCCCGGTTGGTCGTTGCGCGCACACCCGCGGGACCGGCAGCATCCTCGACGTCAGGTGGCGACCCGCCACGGTGTCAACGACGACACGGAGGAACCATGGCCGCGGGCCAGAACACGGCGCCCCAGAGCGCGATGCACGGCACGGGCGACGGCGGCGACCGCTCGCTCCTCACCAGGATCGTGTCCGCCTCGATGGCCGGCACGGTCGTCGAGTGGTACGACTTCTTCCTCTACGCGACCGCCGCGGCGCTCGTCTTCGACAAGGTGCTGATGCCCGCCATGGGCAACCAGTACGACGGCATCATCGCCGCCTTCGTCACGTACGCCATCGGCTTCCTCGCCCGCCCGCTGGGCGGCGTGATCTTCGGCCACCTCGGCGACAAGCTGGGCCGCAAGCACACCCTCCAGGTCACGATCATGATGATCGGCGCCGCGACCGTGCTCATGGGCTGCCTGCCGAGCTACGACGCGATCGGCCTCGCGGCGCCCGCCCTCCTGGTGCTGCTGCGCTTCGTGCAGGGCATCGCGCTGGGCGGCGAGTGGGGCGGCGCCGTGCTCCTCGTCGCGGAGCACGCGCCGGACAGCAGCCGCGCCCGGTGGGCCGCGTGGCCCCAGGCCGCCGTCCCCGTCGGCAACCTGCTCGCCACCGCCGTCCTGTGGATCACCTCCACCACGCTGTCCGACGCCGCGTTCCTCTCGTGGGGCTGGCGGGTGGCCTTCTGGCTGTCGGCCGTCGTCGTGCTCGTCGGCTACTGGATCCGCACCACCATCACCGACGCCCCCATCTTCGAGGAGGCGAAGGCCGAGCTCGAGGAGGGCAGGACGTCGGGCTACGGCGTCCGCGACGTCGTGCGGCGCTACCCGCGCGGCGTGCTCACCGGCATGGGCCTGCGGTTCGCGGAGAACATCATGTACTACCTGGTGGTGAGCTTCTCGATCGTGTACCTCGGCACCGGGCTGGGGATGGACACCGCGTCGATCCTCGGCGTGATCGCGATCGCGCACGCGTTCCACTTCGTCGTGATCCTGGGGGTCGGGCGCCTCGCCGACCGGGTCGGCCGCAAGCCCGTCTACCTCGCCGGGGCCGTGCTCGGCGGCACCTGGGGCCTGTGGGCGTTCCCCGCGTTCGGCACGCGGTCCACGGTCGTGGCGCTCGTCGTCATCATGGTGGGCCTGCTGTTCCACGCCCTCATGTACGCCGGTCAGCCGGCGATCATGGCCGAGATGTTCCCGACGCGGATGCGGTACTCGGGGGTCTCGATCTCCTACCAGGTGACCTCGATCGTCGCGGGCTCGCTGGCCCCGATCCTCGCCACGACCTGGCTCAAGACCACCGGCTCGTGGTGGCCCACCGCCGTCTACCTGCTGGTGGGGGGGGGCGATCACGGCCGGGGCCGTGCTGAGCATGCGCGAGACGCGCGGCCTGTCGCTGCGCGACCTCGACGCCCGCGACCGTGAGACCGCCCGGGCGGCGGCATGACGGGCGCCGCCCCCCTGCCGTCGCCCGGCGAGCCCACCCTCGCCGGGCGGCGGGCCCTGGTCACCGGGGGCGCGTCCGGCATCGGCGCGGCCTGCGCGCGGGAGCTGGCCGCCCGCGGAGCCCACGTGGTCGTCGCGGACGTCGAGCCCGACGGCGCGAAGCGGCTCGCCGACGAGCTCGGCGGCGAGGCGTGGGTCGTCGACCTCGCCGACACCCGCGCCCTCGACGACCTGCGCCTCGACGTGGACGTGCTCGTGAACAACGCCGGCGTCCAGCGGGTCAGCCCCCTCGAGGGCTTCGCGCCCGACGACTTCCGGCTCGTCCACCGCCTCATGCTCGAGGCGCCGTTCCTGCTGGTGCGCGCGGCGCTGCCGCACATGTACGCCCGCGGCTGGGGACGGGTCGTCAACGTCTCGTCCGTGCACGGGCTCGTCGCGTCGCCGTTCAAGGCCGCCTACGTGTCCGCCAAGCACGGCCTCGAGGGCCTGTCCAAGACGGTCGCGCTCGAGGGCGGGCCCCACGGCGTCACCAGCGTCTGCGTGAACCCGGGCTACGTGCGCACCCCGCTCGTCGAGAAGCAGGTCGCCGACCAGGCCACCGTGCACGGCATCCCCGAGGCGGACGTGCTCGCCCGCGTGATGCTTGCCGAGCACGCGGTCAAGCGCCTGGTGGAGCCGGCCGAGGTCGCGTCGCTGGTCGGCTGGCTCACCGGGCCCGACGGCGCGATGGTGTCCGGCGCGTCCTGGACGATCGACGGCGGCTGGACGGCCCGCTGACCCTGCGGCAGGGTGCGGTGCCGAGGGCGCGTCGGAGCGCCCCGAGGTCGACGACGACACACGGAGGTCATCCCCATGAGCAGCTCCCAGGCCACGACGGCGTCGCCGGGAACGCCACCGCCCTCGCGCAACCCGTTCGCCCGCGCGATGCGGCCCCTGAACTCGCTCGTCGAGCGCTTCATCCCGAGCGCGCTCGTCTTCGCGATCGTCCTCACCGCCGTGGTCGCGGTCCTCGCGCTCGCCCTGACGGACTCGGGCCCCGTCGACGTGCTGGTGGCGTGGGGCGACGGCCTCGCGGGGCTGCTCGCCTTCATGACCCAGATGGCGCTCATCCTCCTGCTGGGCCACATGCTCGCCAACACGCGACCGGTGCGCTGGCTGCTCGCCCGGCTCGGCGCGGTGCCGCGCACCCCGCTGCAGGCGTACGTCTTCGTCTTCGTCGTCGCGGCGGTCGCGTCCCTGCTGCAGTGGGGGCTCGGCCTCGTCGTGGGCGGGATCCTCGCCCGGGAGGTCGCGGCCCAGGCGCGGGAGAAGGACCTGCGCGTGCACTTCCCCCTCCTCGTCGCGGCCGGCTTCTCCGGCTTCGTCGTGTGGCACATGGGCTACACCGGCTCCGGCCCGCTGACGGCGGCCACACCGGACTCGTTCATCGCCACCCAGCTCGGCGCCACCGTGCCCGTGGGCGAGACGACGTTCGCGACGTGGAACGTCGTCGCCGCGATCGCGACCCTCGTGGTCGTGGCGGCCGCCCTCGCGCTCGTGGCGCCGCGCGGCACGGACCGCATCGTCACCCTCGACGTCGACGTCCGCGAGCAGGACGTCGAGGTGGACGACGCCGTCGAGACGCCCGCCGACCGGCTCGACGCCTCGCGCTGGCTCACGGGCCTCGTGGGCGCCGCCGTCGTCGCCTACCTCGTCGTCTACTTCTCCCGCGGCGGCACGCCCACGCTGGACATCGTCAACTGGACGTTCCTCGGCCTGATCCTGCTGCTGGTGCGCCACCCTTTCGAGCTCATGGCGCTGGTCAAGGCCGCGGCGACCAACGTGGGCGACATCCTGCTGCAGTTCCCGCTGTACGCGGGCATCCTCGGCATGATGACGGCCACCGGGCTGGTCGCCGTCCTCTCCGACTGGTTCGTGAGCATCTCGACGCCCGGCACGTTCGGCGTGCTGTCGCTGCTGTCGGCGGGGCTCGTGAACTTCTTCGTGCCGTCCGGCGGCGGGCAGTTCGCGGTGCAGGCGCCGATCCTGCTCGAGGCGGCGAACGACCTCGGCGTGGACCCGGCCGTCGCGATCATGGCGATCGCCTACGGCGACCAGTGGACCAACATGATCCAGCCGTTCTGGGCGCTGCCGCTGCTCGCCATCGCCGGCCTGAAGGTCCGCGACATCCTCGGCTACACGACCGTCACGCTCATCGCCTCGGGCCTCGTCTTCGCCGCCACGCTCCTGATCGTCGGCGCCGGCTGACGCACGGCCCCTCGCACACCCTCACGGAAGGACCCCGCATGATCCTGACGACCGACCGGCCACGCACCGGCCTCGACAAGACCGTCGCGTCGGCGGCCGAGGCCGTCTCCGACGTGCCCGACGGAGCCTCGCTCGCCGTGGGCGGCTTCGGCCTCTGCGGCGTCCCCGAGGCGCTCATCGAGGCGCTCCTCGACCGGGGCACCGCAGGGCTGTCCGTGGTGAGCAACAACTGCGGCGTCGACGACTGGGGCCTCGGGCTGCTGCTCGGTGCCGGGCGCATCCGCCGGATGACCAGCTCGTACGTGGGCGAGAACAAGGAGTTCGAGCGACAGTTCCTGGCGGGCGAGCTCGAGCTCGTGCTCACGCCGCAGGGCACCCTCGCCGAGCAGCTGCGCGCGGGCGGTGCCGGGATCGCGGGGTTCTGGACGCGCACCGGCGTCGGCACGCAGGTGGCCGACGGCGGCCTGCCGCAGCGGTACGACGTCGGCGGCGGGGTCGCGGTCGCCTCGCCGGCGAAGGAGGTCCGCACCTTCACCGCCGCCGACGGCACCGCCGCCGACTACGTGCTCGAGGAGGCGATCACCACCGACTACGCCCTCGTGCACGCGGCGCGGGGCGACCGGCACGGCAACCTCGTCTTCCACCGCTCCGCCCGCAACTTCTCGCCGCTGGCGGCCACGGCCGGCCGGGTGTGCGTGGCCGAGGTCGAGGAGCTCGTCGAGCCGGGCGAGATCGACCCCGACGACGTCCACCTGCCCGGCGTCTTCGTGCACCGCGTCGTGCACGTGCCCGGCGGGGAGAAGCGGATCGAGAAGCGCACCACCACGCCCGTGACCTCGACGACCACCCCGACGACCACGAAGGAGGTCTGAGCTGTGCCCCTCACCCGCGACGAGATGGCCGCGCGCGCCGCGGCGGAGCTCTCCGACGGCTGGTACGTGAACCTGGGCATCGGGCTGCCGACGCTCGTGCCCAACCACGTGCCCGCCGGGCGGCACCTCGTGCTCCAGTCCGAGAACGGCCTGCTCGGTGTGGGCCCCTACCCCGACGAGGCGCACGTCGACCCGGATCTCATCAACGCCGGCAAGGAGACGGTCACGCTGCTGCCCGGCGCCTCCGTGTTCGACTCGGCGACCAGCTTCGGCATGATCCGCGGCGGCAAGATCGACGCCGCGATCCTCGGCGGCATGCAGGTCAGCGCCGGCGGCGACCTGGCCAACTGGATGATCCCCGGCAAGATGGTCAAGGGGCCCGGTGGCGCGATGGACCTGGTGCACGGCGCGCGGCGGGTGATCGTGCTCATGGAGCACACCGCCCGGGACGGGTCGCCCAAGCTGCTGCCCGCCTGCACGCTCCCGCTCACCGGGCGGGGCGTGGTGCACCGTGTCATCACCGACCTGGCGGTGCTCGACGTCGCACCGGAGGGCTTCGTGCTCCGCGAGCTCGCGCCCGGGGTCGCCGTCGACGACGTGGTGGCGGCCACCGGCGCGCCCCTGACGGTGGCCCTCGACGCGGCGCCCGCGCCCGTCTGACCCACCCGTCCGACCCGGCGCCCGACCCGTCACGCCGACGGCGCGTGCCGCTCCAGGAACTCGTAGACCTCGGTCGTGTCGACGCCGGGGAACGCGCCCGACGGCATCGCCGCCAGCATCGACGCGTGCGGCCGGGCGCTGGGGAACGCGTGCCCGTCCCAGCGGCGCGCGAGCGGCTCCGCGGGCCGCCGGCAGCACCCCTCGTCGGGGCAGCGCGACGTGCTGCGCGCCGTCGTCTCCCGGCCCAGGAACCACTTGACCTGCGCGTACGGCACGCCCACGCTCACGGAGAACCGGCCGTCGGCCGTGTCCTGGACGCGCGAGGTGCACCAGTAGGTGCCGGTCGGGGTGTCCGTGTACTGGTAGTACGGGCTGAGCCGGTCGGCGATGCCGAACACCACGCGGGCGGTCCAGTGCCGGCACACGTGCTGCCCCTCCACCGTGCCGAGCGGGTCGGCGGGGAACCGCACGCCGTCGTTCTCGTACGCCTTGTGGATCGCGCCGGACTCGTGGACCTTCATGAAGTGCACCGGGATGCCCAGGTGCCGGGTCGCCAGGTTCGTGAAACGGTGCGCCACCGTCTCGTAGGACACGGCGAACGCGTCGCGCAGGTCCTCCAGCGAGATCGACCGGCTCTCCTTGGCCTCGCGCAGCTGCTTGACCGCCTCCCGCTCGGGCACCAGCAGCGCCGCGCACAGGTAGTTCGCCTCGACCCGCTGGCGCAGGAACTCGCGGTAGTCGCGCGGCTCGGCGTGCTCCAGCACGTGCGACGCCAGCGCCTGCAGGACGGCGGAGCGCGCGTCGGACCGCCCGCGGATCCCGTTGCTCGGCAGGTACACCCGCCGGTGGAGCTGGTCGATGACGGCGCGCGTCGACTGCGGCAGGTCCGGCTCGTAGTGGATCGAGAAGCCGAGGTGGGCGGCGAGCTGCCCCACCGCGCGCTGCGGCAGCGGGCCGCGGCCGTGGCCGACGTCGTCGAGCAGGCCGCGCGCGACGATCTCGAGGTCCGGGAAGTAGTTGTCCTGCGCGCGCATGTCGGCGCGCAGCTCGGTGTTCGCCCGCCGCGCCTCCTCCGGAGTGAGCGCCCGCTCGGAGTGCAGCCGCTCCAGCTCGCGCTGCAGCCCGACGATCGCCTCGAGGGCGTCGGTCGGCAGGGACTTGCCCACCTTCACAGGGCGCACCCCCAGCGCGGAGAAGAGGGACCCTCTTTGCACGCGCTCCAGCTCGATCTCCAGGGCGTCGCGGTGCGACGGCGGCTCGGCGGAGAGCAGGTCCTCGACGCTCGCTCCGAGCGCGCGGGCCACCGCCTGCAGGCGCGCGATGGTGGGCTCGCGCTTGCCGTTCTCGAGCATCGAGACCTGTGACGGCGCACGTCCGATGGCCTCTCCGAGCTGCTCCAGGGTCATGCCGCGCCGGGTGCGCAGGTGACGGATGCGACGGCCGATCGTGAGGGCGTCCGCCTCGTGCTCGATCGGGAGGCCGCCGGGCGGCGTCATGCGGTCCCGGGTACCCGGCTGGTGGTCGGTCGAGATGGCCATGCTCGAGGGTGACACGCGCCACACCTTCCGTCCAGGAGAAGAACCACGAAACTTCTCCCGGGATTCGCTGGCAGCGGGGTGGTGCGGCGCGCGAGGGTCGACGTCATCGGCACCACCGCACCACGCGAACCGAGAGACGAAAGAGGCACGACATGACCGCCACCCTCGAGCCCCGCACCCACGCCGCCGGCGACCAGACCCAGACGGCCGCCGAGCTCGCCGAGCAGTGGGCGACCGACCCCCGCTGGGCCGGCGTCGAGCGCACGTACACCGCGGAGGACGTCGTCGCGCTGCGCGGCTCGGTCGGCGAGGAGTTCACCCTGGCCCGGCGCGGCGCCGAGCGGCTGTGGCGCCAGCTCCACTCCGAGGACTTCATCAACGCGCTGGGCGCGCTCACCGGAAACCAGGCCGTCCAGCAGGTCAAGGCGGGCCTGCAGGCGATCTACCTGTCGGGCTGGCAGGTGGCGGGCGACGCGAACCTCGCCGGTCAGACGTACCCGGACCAGTCGCTGTACCCGGCGAACTCCGTGCCGGCCGTCGTGCGCCGCATCAACAACGCGCTGCTGCGCGCCGACCAGATCGACGTCTCCGAGAACGGCGCCCCGACGCGCGACTGGCTGGCCCCGATCGTCGCCGACGCCGAGGCCGGTTTCGGCGGCCCGCTCAACGCTTACGAGCTGATGCGGTCGATGATCGCGTCCGGCGCGGCGGGCGTGCACTGGGAGGACCAGCTCGCCAGCGAGAAGAAGTGCGGCCACCTGGGCGGCAAGGTGCTCATCCCCACCCAGCAGCACGTGCGCACCCTCAACGCGGCGCGCCTCGCGGCCGACGTCTCCGACGTGCCCAGCATCGTCATCGCCCGCACGGACGCCGAGGCGGCCACGCTGCTCACCTCCGACGTCGACGAGCGCGACCGCCCGTTCCTCACCGGCGGCCGCACGGGCGAGGGCTTCTACGAGGTCCGCAACGGCGTCGAGCCCTGCATCGCCCGCGCCAAGGCATACGCCCCGTACGCCGACCTCATCTGGATGGAGACCGGCACGCCGGACCTCGAGCTCGCGCGCAAGTTCGCCGAGGCCGTCAAGGCCGACTTCCCGGACCAGATGCTCGCGTACAACTGCTCGCCGTCGTTCAACTGGAAGAAGCACCTCGACGACGACACGATCGCGAAGTTCCAGCGCGAGCTGGGCGCGATGGGCTTCCGGTTCCAGTTCATCACCCTGGCCGGCTTCCACGCCCTCAACTACTCGATGTTCGACCTCGCCCACGGCTACGCCCGCGAGCAGATGTCCGCCTACGTGCGGCTGCAGGAGGCCGAGTTCGCCGCCGAGGAGCGCGGCTACACCGCGACCAAGCACCAGCGCGAGGTCGGCACCGGCTACTTCGACCGCGTGTCCACGGCGCTCAACCCCGACGCCGCCACCCTCGCGCTCGCCGGCTCCACCGAGGCCGCGCAGTTCTGACCTCACCGTCCGGACCGCCCGGCCCCGACCCGCTCAGCCCCGACCCACCCTGACCCGCCCCGACCGACCGGAGGCACGCCATGACCACGCTCACGTCCCCGACCACCGCGCCCACCGTGACCGCCGGCGTGCCCGCCGTCGGCACCCCGCTCGCCGACACCGCGACCGACCCGTTCGTCTGGGGCGGGTCGACGCTCGCCGAGGGGCACCTCAGCGTCACGGCACCGCTCGGGCCGCGTGACGAGGAGATCCTCACGCCGGAGGCGCTGGCGTTCCTGGCGATGCTGCACGACCGGTTCGCGGACGACCGCACCGCCCTGCTGCTGGAGCGCCAGCGCCGCATGCGGCGGGTCGCGGACGGCGAGGACCCGGACTTCCCCCCGGCCACCCGCCCCGTGCGCGACGACCCGACGTGGCGGGTCGCGGGCGCGGCCGGGGCGCCGGGGCTGAGCGACCGGCGCGTGGAGATCACGGGCCCGACCGACCCGAAGATGACGATCAACGCGCTCAACTCGGGGGCCCGGTGCTGGCTCGCGGACGCCGAGGACGCGCAGTCCCCGACGTGGCGCAACGTCGTGGAGGGGCAGCTCGCCCTGCACGACGCGATCCGCGGCACGCTGACGTTCACCAACCCGGCGGGCAAGCGGTACGAGCTGCGCTCGACCGACCTCACCGAGCTGCCGACGATCGTCTTCCGCCCCCGCGGGTGGCACCTGTTCGAGTCGCACCTGGCCTACACCGGGCCGGACGGGTCGACCCAGCCGGCGTCCGGCTCGCTCGTCGACTTCGGCCTGTACCTGTTCCACAACGCCCGTGAGCTGGTCGCCCGCGGGCGCGGGCCGTACTTCTACCTGCCCAAGCTCGAGGGGTACCGCGAGGCCCGGCTGTGGAACGAGATCTTCGAGGTGGCGCAGGAGGCGCTCGGCCTCCCCCGCGGCACCATCCGCGCCACGGTGCTCATCGAGACGCTGCCCGCCGCGTTCGAGATGGAGGAGATCCTCTACGAGCTGCGCGACCACTGCGCCGGCCTCAACGCGGGCCGCTGGGACTACCTGTTCAGCGTGATCAAGTGCTTCCGCACGCGGGGGTCGTCGTACGTGCTGCCCGACCGCGGGCAGGTGACGATGACGGCGCCGTTCATGCGGGCGTACACCGAGCTGCTCGTCGCGACGTGCCACAGGCGCGGCGCGCACGCCATCGGCGGGATGAGCGCCTTCATCCCCGACCGCCGCTCCCCCGAGGTCACCGAGCGCGCCGTCGAGCAGGTGTGGGCCGACAAGACGCGCGAGGCCCACGACGGCTTCGACGGCACGTGGGTGGCGCACCCGGACCTGGTCGGGGTGGCGCGCGGGGCGTTCGACGAGGTGCTCGGCGAGCGCGAGAACCAGGTGGACCGCCAGCGCGACGACGTCGAGGTGGGCCAGGCCGAGCTGCTGGATGTGGCGTCGGCGCGGCGCGGCGGCGCGACGGTGACGGCGGCGGGGCTGCGGACCAACGTGTCCGTGGGCCTGCGCTACATCGAGTCGTGGCTGCGCGGCGTGGGCGCCGCGGCGATCGACCACCTCATGGAGGACGCCGCGACGGCCGAGATCTCGCGGTCTCAGGTGTGGCAGTGGGTGGCCTCCGGCACGACGACGGAGGACGGCCTGCCCATCACCCGCGTGCGCTGCGAGGCCGTGCTGCGCGACGTCCTGCGCGGGCTGCCCCGGTCCGCCGGCGACCGGTACGACGACGCGGCGGCGCTGTTCCGCGAGGTGGCCCTGGGCGAGGAGTTCCCGCCGTTCCTCACCACCGGCGCCTACGCGCGGTACCTCGCCGACTGACCCGGTCTGTCGCCGAACAGGCGGTTGTTCACGTTCTGAAGGCTGAGAACGTGAGCAACCGCCTGTTCGGCGACCGGGCAGGGCGGGCTGTGGATAACCCCGGCGGGCGGGGGCGCCGGTGCGGCAGGGTGACGGCGTATGGACACCATCACCACGTTCCGCCCGGGCGACCAGGTCGCCGACGACGCCGCGCTCCTGGAGCTCGCCCGGTTCCTCGCGGGGGGTGTGCCCGCGAGGCGGCGCAGCCTCACCGTCACCTGGCTCGACGCCGACGACCGGCTCCTCGGGCTGGCCCTGCCCATCGAGGACGTGCCGCTGCGGCCCGACGCCGCCGCGCTCGTCGGCCTCGGCACCGTGCTGCGCAGCGTCGTCGACGACGAGGCGCCCGGCGGCTGCGCCGTCGTCGTCCTCGAGCGTCCCGGCGACGCCGCCCTCACCGCCGACGACCGCCTCTGGAACCGCGAGCTGCGCGAGCAGGCCGACGTCCAGGGCGTGCGGTTGCGCGGGTTCTTCGTCGCCGCCGGCGGGCAGGTGCGGCCGCTGGCGCTCGACGACGCGTGATAGTGCGGTCATCGGGCGTGCGCCAGCAACGGGCCCACGACCTCGGACGGCGGCGGGAGCCGGGCCATCTCCTTCGCGAGCTCCCTCGCGGTGACCCGGTACCGAGGCTCGTGCAGCACCGCCTGCACCGCGTCCTCCAGCCGCCCGGTGAGTCCCTCGCCCGCCTTGAGCGCGACGCCCGCATCCACCTCCGCGACCCGGCCCGCGTTGACCCACTGGTCGGCAGCGAAGAGCGGGACCACGACCTGTGGGACGCCGCCGCCCAGCGCGAGCATGGTGGTGCCGAACCCACCGTGGCCCACCGTCGCCGCCGCCCCGGGCATCACCGCCTCCTGCGGCCACCAACGCTCGACGTGCACCGTGCGCGGCCACGGCGCCCAGGCCTCCGGGTCCCCGTGGGCACCCACCGTCACGAGGGCGCGCACCTCCATCCCGGCCATGGCCTCGATGGCGGCGCGGTAGGCACCGTCGAACACGCCCTGGGCCGCGGCGACGGTGCCGAACGAGACGTACACGAGCGGGGCGGCGGGATCGCCCCACTCGGGCAGGGCCGGAGCGGGGGTGCGGGGGGACGGCATCCGGTAACGCCGGGGCAGGACACCGTCTCCCTCCCGGTCGTCCCCGTCGTCGAAGGAGGGCGCACGCTCGTGAAGAGGGGCTCGGCCGCGGCCGCCCCGGCGGGGTCGCGGTCCACGCCCGTCTCGGCCGCGAGCGCTGCCAGCGGTCCGCTCAGCTCTTCGAGGAACGACCGGAGCAACGACCGCAGCCCGATCGCCACCTGCACGTGCGGGATCCCGGCGGCCTCCGCGGCCAGCAGGGAGGAGACCTCCGCGGGTTCGCGGACCACCAGTTCGGGCCGCCAGGAGTCGACCAGGGCCGTGACAGCGGGCCACGCGGCCAGCGGGTCCAGACGGCCGAACACCTCGGTCACGACCCGCGTGTTCGCCTCCTGAGGGGACAGACCCGGCAGCGCCCCGAAGACGGCACCGAGCGCGCGGGGGTCCGCGTCGGCGAACGGCTCGTGGCGCAGGTCGGTCGGCACGACGTGCTTGCCGAACGAGGCGGGCGCGGCGACGCGCACCTCGTGCCCGGCGTCGGCGACCGCGCGAGCGAGAGGCACCATCGGCCGGAAGTGACCCTGGCCCGCCGTCGTCGCGAACAGCACGCGCATCCTTCGAGAGTAGGTCGGCCGCGCACGGCGGAGCGGGTGAGATCCGGCAGGTCGCCGCTCACCCCGTCCGGTCCGCCAGGGCCGCCGCGAGCGCCTCCCGCGAGTGGATGCCGAGCTTCAGGTACACCTTCCGCAGGTGGTACTCGACGGTCTTCGGCGAGAGGAAGAGCGCGGCCGCCGCCTCTCGGGTGGTGTGCCCGTCCGCGAGGAGGATCCCCACCTGGAGCTCCTGCGGCGTCAGGTCGGCCCGCCACCCGTCGCCGGACCGGTGGACGACCTCACCCGTGGCGGTGAGCTCGGTGGCCGCTCGCGCCGCCCACGTCGCGGCGCCCAGCCGTTCGAACGTCCCGAGCGCCTCCCGCAGGTGTCCGCGCGCGTCGACGCGGCGTCCCGACCGGCGCAGCCGCTGGCCGTACGCGAGCCGGGTGCGCGCGGTCTCGAAGACGTCGGGGGTCCGGGCGTGCAGCTCGAGCGCCGCGTCGAACGCCACGTGGGCGTCGGCGTCGGAGGCGAGGAGGGCGTCGGCACGTCTCGCCCGGGCGAGCGCCCACGGGCTGCCCTTGGCGCGCGCGGCCGCGGCGTACGGCGCCACCCGTCGCGCGGCTCCGGACCGGTCGCCCGCACGGACCAGCGCCTCGGTGAGCTCCGGGACGGGCGCGAGGTCGACGTCCTCCATCCCGTACCGGTCCAGCAGCGCCTCGAGGTCGGTCAGCTCGGCGATCGCGGTGGTGACGTCGCCCCTCGACAGCGCGAGGTCGCCCAGGGCGAAGCGCACCCACGCCTCGAGCAGGTGCATGTCGCCGCCACGGCAGAGCGTCAGTGCCTCGTCGGCGTCGGCGAGGCACCGGGTCTCGTCGCCCTGCCGCGCCGCGTGCCAGGCCCGGCCGGCGAGGGCCGCCGCGAGCGGGCCGACCTGACCTGTCTCGCGGGCGATGTCGACGGCGAGCGAGTACTCGGCGGTCGCGCGGTCCCATGTGTCCCCCGTCGCGTGCCCGCGAGCGGCGACACGGACCGACCACTCCCGCGGAGCTCGCGACGCGCACCGGCACCGGCGAGCCGTACGCCCGCGAGTGGCTGAACGCGCAGGCCGCGGGCGCATACGTGACGTACGACCCCGACTCGGGGCGGTACACGCTGCCGCCGGAGCAGGCGGTGGCCCTCACGGTCGAGGACAGCCCGGCGTTCCTCCCCGGCCTGTTCCAGATCGCCCTCGGCACCGTGCACGACACCGGGCAGATCATGGAGGCCGCCCGCACCGGCACGGGCTTCGGGTGGCACGAGCACGGGGCCGACGTGCACGTCGGGTGCGAGCGCTTCTTCCGGCCGGGCTACCACGCGAACCTCGTGGAGGCGTGGCTGCCCGCCCTCGACGGCATGGTCGACCGGCTGACGCGCGGGGCGACCGTCGCGGACGTGGGCTGCGGCCACGGGGCCTTGACCGTCCTCATGGCCCAGGCGTTCCCCGGCTCGACGTTCGTGGGCTACGACTACCACGAGGGCTCGGTCGCGACGGCGCGCGAGCGGGCCGAGGCCGCGGGCGTGGGCGACCGCGTCCGCTTCGAGGTCGCGTCCGCGCAGGACTTCCCCGGCACCGGGTACGACCTCGTGACGATGTTCGACGCGCTGCACGACATGGGCGACCCGGTCGGCGCGGCCGCGCACGTGCACGACGCCCTGGCCGACGACGGCACGTGGATGATCGTCGAGCCGATGGCCGGGGACCGGGTGGAGGACAACCTCAACCCCGTGGGCCGCGCGTACTACGGCTTCTCCACGCTGCTGTGCACACCCACGTCGCTGGCGCAGGACGTCGGTCTGGCGCTCGGCACTCAGGCGGGGCCCGCGCGCATCCGCGACGTCGTCACCGCCGGCGGGCTCACCCGGTTCCGCGAGGTTGCGCGCACGCCGTTCAACCTGGTCTTCGAGGCGCGGAGGTGACGTCGACCCTCAGTCCACGCGCACCGACTGGGCGCCGTCGACGACGTCGGCGGTGCCGTGCTGCAGCTCGCGGGGCAGGAGCTCGAGGTACACGAGCCCGCTGTCGCCGAGGCGTGACTGCGTGACGGTGAACCCGGAGGGCGCGGCGCCGTCGTCGAACAGGCGTGCGCCGGACCCGACGACGACGGGCGCGACGACGAGGCGGTAGACGTCGACGAGCCCCAGGTCGTGCAGGGTGCTCGCGAGGCGGGCGCTGCCGTGCACCTGCAGCTCGCCGTCGGGCCCGTCCTTGAGGGCCTGCACCTGGGCGGCGAGGTCGGCGTCGTCGGCGGGGCGCAGCACGGTGGTGCCGGCCCACTCCGGGTCGCGCAGGCCGGTGGAGACGACGTAGCGCGGCCCGGCGTCGATGCGGGCGGCGAGGGCGTCGTCCGGGTCGGTGACCTGCCCCCACGAGGCCCAGAAGATGTCGTAGGTGGTGCGGCCGAGCAGGAACGCGTCGACCTCGGCGAACCACCCGTCCACGACCTCGCCGAACATCGGGTCTGTGGTGAACGGGACGAACCAGCCGCCCTCGGCGAAGCCGCCCCGGGTGTCCTCCTCGGGCCCGCCCGGGCCCTGGACCACCCCGTCGAGCGAGGTGAAGATGTTGACGCTGAGCCTCATGCGATCCTCCGTCGGTCGTGGATGACGGAGGGTGGACGGTGCCCGGGCACCGTTCTCATCGCCCCCTCGGCCGGTCTTTGCCCTGGACTTCCGCGCCTCGGCGGCATATTTTCACCTCGGCAGCATGCTGTGACCGGATTCACACGACGTGCGTCCGGCCGAGGGTGGAGGGAGCGCAGCCGTGGCCGACGTTCTGGTGCTCAACGCGGGCTACGAGCCCCTGCACCGTGTGTCGGTCAAGCACGCCATCACGATGCTGGTCCGCGAGGTCGCGGTGGTCGAGGAGGCGGTGGAGGGCCACCGGTTCGGCCCGTACCCC